>Ga0209373_10000263_pt1 | contig 105986 bp, 82 predicted proteins | sample Higcelweek5metaG_FD_187173 | JGI IMG/M metagenome (GOLD analysis project Ga0209373, IMG submission 187173) | Freshwater pond sediment microbial communities from the University of Edinburgh, under environmental carbon perturbations - High... | ecosystem: Environmental > Aquatic > Freshwater >...
TTTTAACATAGTTGTATCCCCTGATGTATTTTTGTTTTCATTGGTAGTGTTGCTTAAATACATCATGCGGGATTTTTATTTATTTGAAAAGACTTTTGACCAATTTATTTTTTGGAATCACCTTATTTGGATACTGAATTTTATATTCACTTATGATATCATTAATCCAGCTTTCAATTTCAGTCTTCTTTCCGTTATTAATCGCTTGATTGAGGTATTCATAATCCGCTCCACCAACAGCAATAATAGTATGAAGTTCACCTGGCAGTGTTTCATCATCTACAAACATCGAGCCCATCTTATACGTACTTTCTCCGATTTTATAGGTAGCATATCCATCAAAAATATATTCAGAAAACTCTTTTAAACCCATGTTTGGATAAACTTCACTTTTTATGCTTGCTAGAGATTTTAGTTGAGCAGTAGCAAGCATAGGCTTTAAATCGTTAATAGGAACTGCAAAATTCAGATTTTGCCCAGAATCTGTTCCTGCATATGTCACACCTACTACCTCACTGTATAGATTAAACAAAGCACCACCACTACTACCTGATGATACAGGAGCTGAAATTTGGATATCAGTATAACCTTTTCTATTAATATCTGCCCTAATACTACTCACAATACCTGTTGAAACCGTGTTCTGAAGACCTAAAGGACTTCCAATCGCAACAATTTCTTCCCCTAATACCAATCCATCTGAGTTACCGATATCAACTGGTGTAAGACCAGATGCATTTTCCAACTGTAAAACAGCTAAATCTTTTTCAACGCTATAGCTAATTGATCCGCTGACTTTGAAAGTTTTATTATCACTAGTAACTACTTCTGCATATGTTGCTTTATCCACTACATGATAATTGGTTACTACCTTTCCGTCCTCTGAAATAATAAATCCACTTCCCGTACCAAGTGGCTTATTAGTTGCGTTAAACACTTTTACTAAAACAAGAGATGTATTCTTCTTTGCTATATCCTGTACACTTTGTTTTGTTAATATATTGGTAATGCTAACATTGGCGATCTCTGAAATATTTCCTAGCAAATCAGTCCCCCTTGCAAATACAGTGCAATTTGTTGAAATGTCTATTGGAACAGCATATGTCTGCCAAGCACCATCACCAATTCTGTACTCTTTTGTCTGAGAATCTCCCCAATTATCTATTGTTGCTTTTATAGGGTCTTTCGTTTTACTGGAATTACTTAGTGTTATAACAGGCATTGAGGGACCCTGTTTATCGATATTGTTTATAGTCTGACTTACAGTTTGGGATACATTTCCCGCCAGGTCCTTTGTCCTACACTGAAAAACACCACTTTCTTTCATTTGAAAGTTTGCATTGCAGCTTGCCCACTCTCCATTATCAATTCGATATTCTAGTTGACCATCTCCAGGATTTTTGATTGAGATTATTACATCTTCTTTGGTTGGAAATGTGTTGCTTACTTTAAATGTTGGTGCCAAAGGAGGAATCTTATCAATATAGTTGATATTGAATTTTGATACTACTGAGATATTTCCTGCAGCGTCGGTCCCTTGAGCATAAAATACCGAGTTTTTTGAAAACACCAAAGGTTTTGAATATTTTTGCCACCCGCCTTTATCAACTTTATACTTTTTGGTAACTGCATCATCCCAATCCACAGATACTTTTACATTTTTATTTGTCGCTGTAGGAGAATCTGCCTTTATTGATAATTTTGGAGCTGATTTGTCAATATTTTTTACTATATATTTTGAAATATCAGAGCTTACCCCATAAACATTTGTACCCTTTGCATATACAGTGGCACATACAGACATAGTTATCGGTTTACTATAGCTAGTCCACTTTCCATTATTAATTTTATATTCTTTTCTAACCGCGCTTCCCCACTTGTCAATTGTGATTGAAATTTTTTCCTTTGTTGGTTTTGTATTATTTGACTTTATAAAAGGCATAGCTGGTTTTTTTTCATTAATAAATATGATGCTTTTCTGTGAGTCCACTGTGCAATCTTTTCCTAGATATTTACATGCATCTCTCACAGAAACATAGTAACTACTGTTATATTGCAGAGTGTATAGATTTACTTTATTACCATTAATATTGATCGATAACTTAGTATATCCAACATTAATTTTTTTTACTGTTTGCGCTTTAACATTAGCAAAATTTTGCTTTGCAGGTGCTATGTATTTAGTTGACTTCTTATCTGTAATATTTAAAATCATTTTCTTTGTATCTATTGAATATTCAATCCCCAAAAAAGAACATAAGTCCTGGGGTTGTATATATATTTTATCAATGTAACTTATATTATCCGCCCGTGCAACTTTTCCATTAACCCTTATCCCATATGGGTTAACCTTAACTTCTATTATCTGTGTAGCATTTGCTGCAAAAATCGGCATAGCTGAAACTAGCAAACACAGAGCAACCATCATCGTAAAAAGTTTTTTCAAATTCATATCATATCCTCCAATTTTTCACTTTATAAACCACCTCTACGCATAGTGTTATCAACATTTGTAAGGGTAGTAAAATAGAACTATATCATTATACATTGTTTTTTGAAATTTGTCATAGTATTAAATTAATTTTGCGATAGAAATAGATTATAGGAAATTTTGATATGCATTTAGAATTCTAAAAAATCAATCGAATCGCATGGATAATATATCGCACAACTAAAGTAATAATCAACGACGAACCAATAGATACTCCCCAAAAAACAAATTTGAGTTTAATTCTATTTTCCTTCTGAACTATTTCCTTATTAGGTTTAAAGTACTCAATGTCGTCAAAAGTATAAACTTTTTTTGAGTAATCAACCATAGTTTGCATCTCATATGTATCCATATCTGTCCTCTTTTCAAATTGATATTATAACTCAATATCTTCAAGTTCATTATAATAAATACTTGATTGTTTTTTAATGAACTCATTTATATAAATATTCGTTCTGTTAATAATAAGAGCAGCTTCAAATTCATTGCAGAGGACTTCACTGCTGAATAGATGTTTACTTGGCGACTTTAATCCTAAAAATCGATCAATCCCAAGCTGGCTGAACCTTTTTTCGAGTGAATGATTCTCAAAACTGATTGCAGCAGTCATTTTTATTGAATCAATACCAATTGAATCATTTAAATGTGATATCTTATATTTGATAGAATAATCAATTTCATTTACGACCAGCTCATCTTCTGAAAGACATGTACAGTAAAACATAATTTTCTTTTGATTTACATCTGTGTATTTGGAAAGATAATATTTATAACAATCATCCGAGACTGTTTTGTAGAAGCTTAATTGCTTATCAATAAACTCATCACACTGTTCTAGTGTTCTAAATATCTTTTCACATATTCTCGCAGTATGCTCTATTTCCATATGATCCATATAATTCTTCATAGCATATGAATATTTGGTTCTATATTTTACTCTAAACAGTTCATTCTCAGAATCAGCCTCTTTAAAGAACTCGAATTTGTACATCTCCGGAAGATTATCGAGGATTTTTTTCATATCGCCCCATTTACTTCCATTTCGCAACAAATAGTATATTTCATTTGAATTTTTTCTTAGGATATTATAGAAAAAGGCTGTCAATATTATAAACAATATAAATGCAAAGATATTTGGAGCAAAAATCAGCAACAATAGCATTATAGTAAACATCGCTATTATAATTATGTTTCGAATTCTTTCAATGTTCCATTTCTCTGTTTTTATATTGAACATATAATCTCCGTAACGAATGTAAGGATTTTCTACATTTAATATATAATATTAAAGTCAGTCTTGTCAACATAAAAGGTAACCCTACTGCGTAACATTACCAAGCCTTTTGAGTTTGTTCCATCCTACTTTAACTCCCATAACCGCTGAAATCATGGACTTGTAAACCACATATGTCATAAGCTGTCTATATACAATCCTTTGAATAAACAATGTTATTAATGGCTTCTTTTTCTCTCCCTCAAGATGGAAAGCATAGCATGTTATTGACAGGTCGATAACAAAGAAAAGTATATATGTTATTAAAGTTTCAATTCTATGTCCGCCTATCATTCCAAGGAAAAACAATATATCAGTCAGAGGCGACAATGACTGGAAGACAACCTGATAAAGCCATGTATTTGGAAGTGCAATAAACCCAAGCGTTTTCTGATTTTTGTTAAAAAGTGCATCGCGGTGTTTCCATAGACATTGAAGTGTCCCATACGACCACCTTACCCTCTGCTTTAAAAGGCTTTTCAAGTCAACAGGGGCTTCGGTAAAGGCCTTCGCACCTTCCTCATATACTATCTTGTATCCCTGTCTTAAAAATGTCAGTGTTATGTCAGCATCTTCTGCAAGAGTATCTTCTTTATAGTAGCCTGCTTTTGCAACAAGCTCCTTTCTCCATGCCCCAATCGCTCCAGGCACCACTGTTATGCAATTCAATGCATCAAATGCCCTTCTTTCAAGATTTAATCCTGTAACATACTCTACATGCTGCCATGTGGTCCATATGTTGCCTACATTACCGACCTTAACATTCCCTGATACAGCTGCAACATTTTTGTCAACAAAATGCCTGACAAGAAGTGATATAGCGTCCTTTGAAATAACGGTATCAGCATCGAGAACAACAACAATCTCGCCTTTTGCGTCCATAAAGCCTCTATTGACAGCAGACGATTTTCCTCCATTTGCTTTATTTATCAATCGAACCTTATCACAATCCCCATAAGTTTCTTCAACCACAGTTGAAGTATTATCTTTTGAACCATCATTAACAACTATTACTTCCAAATTCTCATAGTCACTTTCCAAAAGAGAATCGACCGTTTTACAAATTACTTTTTCTTCATTATATGCGGCAACAACAATACTTACCATCGGTCTAAAGCCGTTATTAGGATCAAACTTCTTTTTAAGGTAGCTTCTTCTTTGCTTCGTAGCAAAAAAGATTAAAAACACGAATCTCACAAGACCAATTGTTGTTGCAACGTAGAAAAACTTTGTCAGCACTTCAGGAAAAACTCTAAGAAACGCATTAACAAATGTAGAAACTTTTCCAATTGAAAGATTAAATGCACCTGCTCCAGGCATCACACTATCAGATTCTATCCCAATCAGCTGCCCAACAGTAACAAATTTTTTCCCTTCGTCCTTTATGCTTTCTATTACTTGTGGAAGCGCTTTTATAGTTGTATTACGATCTCCTCCACCATCATGCATCAATATAACATTTCCATCATAGAGAGAACCCTTTATGTTTTTAATAATAATATCACTTTTATTTGTATTCCAATCAAGTGAGTCAATATAGTTCCCAACCATTTTATATCCAAGATTATTAATGTTAATAAATGTATTTAATGCTTTTTCCTCAGATACATCTACCCCCGAGTCGTATGGAGGTCTAAAGAGTGTTGTTCTGCGTCCTGTAGCATTTTCTATAATTCTATTGGTCATATTCAGCTCTCTAGTGATTTTTTCCTTAGTCTCGATTTCGGTATTTATATGACTATATGTATGATTTCCGATTTCATGCCCTTCATTATATATTCTAGACAGAAGCTCAGGATATTTTTCTGCATTATTGCCAATAACAAAAAATGTTGCTTTTATATTGTACTTTTTCAGAATATCAAGAATATACGGTGTATATAAAGGGTCTGGTCCATCATCAAACGTTAGCGCAACACTTTTACTATCTGCCTTATTTGCACTTTTGATTCTACTTTGAACAGGAAAAGATTTGTAATTCTCCTTCTCAATCCACCCATTTTTATCAAACTTAAAAATTCTTACTCCCTGTGCTGATGGAAAAAATCCCTCGACAATCTCTCCGTCTCCATCAATTATATACTCGTCCACCAGTTTAGGACGAACGAAATTATTTATTTCTATTTTTTTATCATTCAAAGACCCTAAAAGATCCCATACACTTGCATCTTCACTTCCAAGTCTCCACAACCCAATTGAGTTTATGCCTGTCTCTGTAGCAATCTTAAATTGATTGTAGAAAACTGATGTATCGTTAAAGAATATTATATGCTCTGATTTTCCATCCTTATACTGCAACACTGGTGCCTTGTTTACTGAATCCCATGAGAAAGCAGCTTTCTTTTCATTGGCAATTTTCATTATCTGGTTAAATGTTAGGCTGACCCCATGCTTCTTCGCTCCTATCTCCCAGTCGTATCCATACATTCCAATTCCCACGATTAGTTTTTCTTTCGGAACTCCTTTAAGTTGAATATTGTTTTTAAACCATGTTAAAGCTGACACAGGACCAGGCTTTGTTGTTTCTGTATGCTGATCATACAACATCATTACTATCTTATCGGCAGCTTTAGAAATTTCCGTGCTTTCAAATGCATTATTATTAATTTGAATATCAACAATTAGCTTTAGTCCCTTTTCCCTAAAGCTTTCCTTGAATCTTACAACAAACTCTGCATACTTCTTAGAAAGAGACTCATCAAAATACTCAAAGTCAAGATTTAGTCCACTATATCCCTTTTTGTTTAATATATTGGTTACTTCACCTATTAATTCTTTCTGTTTGCTTTTATTTTTTAGCAGTCCATTTACATAATCAGAGTCCCACTTTTCATTAATATAATTGCTTAAGGAAGGAATAATGTCTATGCCTTTCTTTTTCGCAATGCTATCTATGCTTTCATCCGATTTAAACTTTAACGAGTACCCTTTATCTAAATACATCCAGTCAGTTATCAAAACGCTAATCTTATCTGCATTCTTTTCAAATGACCTTTTACTCTTTTCATCCCAGCTCACATAAAATGCATAAACTTCGGTTTTAGAACCATAAGCAGGATTTGTAAGACTAATTTCGGTTTTTTTATCCGCACTTAACCCATTAATTTTAGATTCAAGCTCAGCTGCCATACTTGAGGATTTTGCATATGCCCTTGAGCCTAATCCAAATAAAATCACAACTGCAGCTATTACAACCAAGAATACTGTTGTCATTCTTTTTACCATAGTCCAGCGCGCACCGCTCGCATCATGGAAAACATAGCTTTTCTCATGTGATATACCGCTGTATGCAAATCCAAACAAGAATCGAGACCAGTTATAGCTTCCTATTACAAATAAAATAAGCATAACAATGGCACAAAAGATAAGTCTTTGTTCAATAACCCCCATATTCAAAATATCATTAAATGACAGTTGCCCTGTCAATACCTTTGATACACCATGCTTATCCTCGCATCCTCCAATATTGAAAATTAGATATTTTATTATCATACTGTTAAATACTACACCAATCAAATATCCTAATATGGATGCTATATAATTAGATCTTATAATAAGCGCCGTAACAACAAATGCTATAATTGAATACACCGATACTGGAAATGCACCAATAAAAAACCCAGCAGATGCTGCAACTGAGATCTTCAACAGGTATTTAAAATCTTTTTGCTCTTTCTTGAGAATGTTATTAATAAGTCTTTCACTTATGCTATAAAATATGCCAACCGATATCAATGAAACAATTATATTTACTATAATAAACATGCTTGTTTCATTTCTACTGTAATAGCCCGTAGAAAAGAAAGCATTCATAAATGTTACTTTTGACATTTCGTAAATTACATTTGATCCCGAAATAAACTTCCATACCTCAACAAACAAAGAAAAAACAACTGGCGCTACAAGCGATATTCCAAATCCTAGCACTACTGCTATAACATTAAGTCTTAGCAGAAGTACAATTGCTGCCATTACAACTCCTCTAAACCCGAAAAGAGGTAATATTCCAATTGCAAGACCAATACACAAAGAGATAGACAATTTCTCTGTTGATCTAAATGAAAACAATGACGATATAAAGCTACGTACCATAAAACCCCACCTAGTTTTTATTTATTTAATAATTTGCATTACTACATTTTTATCTATTCTTATTTTTATTCTGATTTACATTTTCAGTTTTAGTTTCTTTTTTTACCTGACCAGGAGCAGAATCATTCTTACTGCTGTCATTTTTATTTGTATTGTCTACGGTAGCAGAAGATTCAATGGTTACAGGTGAAGGTGTCTGAACAGGTGCTGGTGTATTTTGTGTTACTTCTGGTGTCTGAGCTTTAGTTGGATGCACTATAGAAGTTGTGGTATTATTTGCCTCAACAATAGGAGTCGGTGTGCTCTCAATATCGTTAGTAGTATTTTTGTTATTATTCCCATGGCTTTTCCCATTATCATTTTCATTCTTCTTATCATTACCATTGTTATTATTACTCTCTGTTGAGTTAGAGCTGTTGTTGCTTTGACCATTATTTTGAGTAGAATTATTGTTATTTTGAGCATCTTTTTCAACAGTATTGCTATTACTTGAATTGTTATTATCTGTATTGTTGCTATTTGCATTGTCACTTCTTTCATTATTATTTTCAGAAGTTGTACTTTCACTATCAGTAGTAGAATTTGAATCATCATTACTCATATTATTATTTGATGTTTCTCTATTGTCATTGTTTTTTGTATCTTTATTAGAATTCTTCGAAGGAGATGTTGTAGCTGATGGTTCAGGTGTATTTTTTATATCTTCTTCATCAGGTTTACTTGTCCCAATATTGTGCTTGTTTTTGTTCAAGCCTTTGTTATTTGAGACTTGATCGGCTTTTTCTTTTTTCGTGTTTTCTACACTCGAAACCGCTTTGTTTTTATCTTTTCCTTCTTCCTTTATAAGCTTTACATCAATAGCTGCCTGTCTTTGCACCTCTTCAAAGTATGTAAAGTCATTCTCTGGCAGGAGGTTAAAAAGCTCTGATATCTTAAGCTTTTTTGCATCATCTAGATCAATCTTGATCCCTTCATTTTCTGCATTTGCATATATGGAATAACGTCCTAAAGAAATGTTCTTTTTCTGCGCTTCTTTTAATTTAAGGGGTGAAGTATGAAATGCAACCAGCTCAACATCTTCTTTTCCGCTATTCACTTTATTTTTTATCTTTTGAATCAGGCTCCCCATTTTGTCATTAAGCTTTTCATATTTATCTGATGCTAATTTACCATTTACCTTTAAAGCACCTGCAACCATAACAAACTTTTTATCATCCTTAAAATAACCCATTTCTAATGATTTGTTAATGATATCAACTACTCCATACTCTGCCTTTTTACCAATAAAATCTATATTTTCACACAACTTTTCAGCATCTTTATTAAGAGTCTTAACTCCTATAATGCACTCATCCTGATTCACCTTAAGCTCTATACTAGGGTTTATATCTACATCAATATATGCAAATGTTGAATTTACTGATTTATTCGTAAAAATACCAAATATACCAATTACTAAGACCAATATCGCTGCACAGGCTGCAGGATAGATAAACTTGCCCTTTCCCCTTATCAAGCTGAGTATCGGCTTTTTCTCCAACCCAACAACATCCTTTTCAGTATACTCAACCAGAACACCTGTAACCAGCTGATCATTGTATTTTATTTTTGTATACTTCCCCTCATTATCTATTACTATTGCTCCTTGCTCATCTATGTCAAGAACAATACCTTTCATTCTCATAATAATTCTCCCCCTTCAAGGTTAAGCAAAAATCCCTTAACTATATCCAAGTCACTATTTAAAACTAGACATGCAGCAATTATGTATTTCCTGTTCCTTTCAAGAGTACGCTCACTGACTTCAATATTTTTGCGTATTTCTTTTACAGGCAGGTTTTTCTTCTCTGTAAGCCTTGCTATCATACTTCTATCTGAATTGATAAACCTAGCAATTTTAACACAACTAACACGTGCATCCCTATGTTTTGGACTGTTTTTGATAAGGTCCTCCAACTTAATATCAAACTGCGCAAGTTCCTTTTTAAACTGCTCAATCTCAGATCTTGTCTCAATCTGATCAAAATGAATTATCATCGAATCATTCTCAACTATATTCATTCTTTCATCCTCATTTGACAAAAAGCTAGTCAGAGAAATTACATTTTTATGTTTACTTTCGCTTTTTAAAAAATTTTTCACTCGCCTATCAATAACCATTTCTGAAAACGTCAGAAAATTTGTATTCATATCAGGCTTAAAGCTTTCAATAGCTTCATTGAATGCAATAAGTCCAATGCTGAATTCTTCTGAATTCTTTGTATCAATATATTTCTTAGTTGTTTTTGATACACATTTCAGAACAAATGGTCTATAATCATCGATAAACACTTCTCTAAGCTCGCTGTTTCCGTTTTTGATTTCCACTATTGTTTCAACCAAGGACTTCTTTCCGTTATCTCTTTTTATACCGAACACTCATTACACCCCTTTACAATATGTTTTCCATATAGTTGGTTAGTTTGTGACGGGGACTTTAAAATTTTCAACGAAATATTCCTAAATAATTATCGGAATATAGACTGAATAGAATTAATACCCATGAGAACAAAAACGCGTAAGCGCTTTTTGTATCATCTGTAACTCGTCGTAAGAAATTATAGGAACCATAATTTCCTAAACATCGAAAAAAAACCGATCAATTTAAAACTTTGATCGGTTTTTATTATTATAGATTGGTATACTACATTATTAAATATTACTTCTGGGTGTGTTCTACAAATTCTTGGTTTGTAATCTGTCAATAAAAGCTTCAACAATAACAGGATCAAACTGTCTTCCAGAACATCTTCTGAGCTCCTCAAAAGCTTCATCCATCTTCATACTACTTCTATATGGACGATCTGATATCATAGCATCAAAGCAGTCCGCTACACACAAAATACGTGCACCAAGACATATTTCTTCGCCTTTTTGTCCATCTGGATATCCTGTACCATCAAACCTTTCATGATGATGAACAACATAATCTATAAGATTGTGCGTACTAGACAAAGGCTCAAGTATATTTGCACTATGGGCAGGATGCTGCATAATTAATTTAAATTCCTCATCTGTCAGTTTCCCTGCTTTGTTCAGAATAGACTTTGGCACCTCAATCTTGCCAATATCATGCAAAAGCGAGGCATGTAGCAAAGTCTGCATTTCTGCAATTTCAAGTCCAATAGCTTCTCCTATCATAACAGCATATGAAGACACTCTCTCGCAATGACCAAAAGTGTACCTGTCTTTAGCATTAATCGTAGTTAATAGGCCTTTAAATACACCTACCATTTGCTGATCTGATTCTGCTTTATCACGAATAAGCATCATAACATCCTGATACATAGTCGCCTTATTATCACTCATATTCTTAGCTTGGTATAATGCAGTATTTGCATGCAAAATCAGCTCTTGCTTACTTGATGAAATCGACGGATATAAAGACATACCTATGGAAATAGTTATGTTCTTTGCAACACTGTCATTGTAATAATTCTTTTTGAGATCTTCATATTTCTGGCTAATATCTTTTGCTTTTTTGTCAAGCAACTCAATATCTACGTCCTTAACTAATATTGCAAACCCATCCCCATCAAACCTGAATAGTCTTTCTTCCGTGATAATTTCTTTTAGTATTTCTGCAGTATTTTTGAGAATCAAATCTCCATAACTATGACCATATAGATAATTGTATTTGCTTAAATTATCCATATCCACCAGAATCAAGCCAACAGACTCATTAGAATTGTTTATTTCAGACTCTAAAGTAACATAGAAGTTTCTTTTATTTAATATACCTGTTAACTCATCAGAAATAGCTAATAGTTGTATCTCTTTTTTGTGTTTTTTTAGCCTATTCGAAATTACACCAACTACGATAAGACCACAAAGCGTGGTCAAGGAAGAGAAAAAACCTACCAGATAATTATAACTCAGCTCATTGTTATAGATATCAATATACCTTTTCATTACATAATAACAATCTTTTAATGTGACGGCAGAAGAAATACCCATTCCAACAATCCCAAAACGGAAAGTGATATAAAGCAATGTAAACCCTTGAAATTGTGAAATAAATGATCTCTCTTTCATGGTTGCATTTTTTTGTAGAAAGTATATGATTATTAACAATAAAACACAACCGCAAAACTCAAATATGCGAACTCTTGAATACAGATACTCATTTTTAAAATTAATAAAATATCTTTTTACTGAATCCCGCCACATATCGTAAGACCTTTCTTATCTAACATAATTTTACCAACAAACTTAATTATAAATCAAAATTAAGTAAAATGGAACATTGTTTTTAAATATATATATTGACATTTTCCAATTATATATTATACTTTATTTTATAAAGTACTTTAAATTATTAAAAGGAGTTGAGTTTATGGATGAAAAAAATTTATCCGAAGCTGTAGAAAACATTTCAATAATCAAAGAGGTGATAGATAAAACAAACAAATCCTTTACTGGGTTCAGTAAGATTTTCATTTATTGGGGCATACTGTTTATAGTTAACAGTATATTTTTCTTAGGTATATATCTAAACAAAGATGCTTTTTCTGAGATTTTTAACAGATTTCCAATTGTAAATTATATTTTTCCAGTAGGTGTTATAGCTTTGATAGCAGCATTAATTTACAGGAATGTATCAAAAAGGATGCCTCTGGTTAGCTTTGAGAAACATCTTATGAAAATGTGGATGTTGATTCTGATAATGAATGTTATTCCATCAAAGATATCTATCTCTTCACCTCCATCATCAGGTGTTAATATAAGTTCAGTAGTTGTACAAACGAGTACACTTTCAATAACGCTCTTTAGCCTTGCAATAGCACTTATAGTCACTGGTCTTTTTGCAGGTTATCGACAACCAATCATTGTCGGAACTGTATATATCGGCTTAAGCCTGATACACGCATATACACGCCTACCAATATTTGAAAGTTCGCTCTTTCAGGTACTTAATCTATTACTATTGCCTTTCACCTTCTTGTATACAGGATTTTACTTAAAAACCAAACAATCAAGGAGGAAGCAACTTGGATATAAACTCAGTACCTGATATATTTCAGTCAAAGCTCCGAATTGCAATTGTAGCATCCCTTATAACAGGAGAAAAAACATTCAAGGGATTAAAAGAAATTACAGGTGCTACAGATGGCAATTTGAGTATACACCTTTCAAAGCTCGAGGCTGCAGGATATATAGAGATTCACAAGGACTTTTTTAACAATAAACCCCGTACCAGATACAACCTTACAGATAAAGGCACAAAAGAGTTCGTTGACTATGTTAACAGGCTCGAAAGGATAATAAAAGGCAATAACAACATATAGAAAGAATTCAAAATCCAGTATTCAGAATTACTTTACAAAATTTTAAGCCCACCAAAAAATCGGTAGGCTTATTTTTGTTGCAATATTTTGACCATGGTAAGAATTTAATATTAATGGAGCATAATTACATCTCCATTATCGTTCTTCAGTTTGAACGTAACCTTGTCATCTATCAGAGTCCCCTTCATTGTTTCTTTGCTCACATTTTTATCTATACTAAATCCTAAATCGCTTTCAATACTTCCTAATCCAGTATATACATCAAAGCTGCCATTCTGACCATCTGCTAGTTTCAAATTAATATCTCCAAATTTACTTTCGATGGTTACATCTTGTTCAATAATCCTATCGCTTTCAATAGTAACTTCACCATTGCTTGCATCTATATTCATGCCTTTATTAGCATTCTTCACTATTATGTCTCCATATTTATTTGATACCTTAACATCCTTTCCAACTCCATCTATATCAACTTTTCCATTCTTTTCATCGATATCAACTCTTCCTGACACTTCTTTGAATATAACATCCCCAAACTTGCCAATCAGATTAAGGTCTCCTCCAATTCGACTACCCTCAGTTTTGCCATTAGTATTAGATATTGTGGCAATACCCTTTATATCATTAATTTCTATATCACCAAAAGAATTTTCTACTTTAATATTATTCTGGATGTTATTGGCCAGTACACGCCCATTTTTCAAATAAAGCTCAGTTTCTCCCTTTACATCCTCTACATCAACATCCCCAAAAGAGCTGTCCACCTTCAAGTTTCCACCTATTGATTTAGCCGTAACTTCACCATTTTTGTTGTTCACATATCCTGAAAGAGCAATACCGTCAAGAACTACATCCCCAAATTTATTATTTACCTCAACATTTATAGTGTCAGGCACCTTTACTACGTAATCAATTTTTATTCTTCCAATCTTACTATTTCGGGTGTAGGCTTTTGCTCTTATTTGTATATTCTTATCATTTTCCACTTGAATAAGAGTGTCCGCAATTTTTTGGGCATACGCTTCATCGTTGTTACTGATAGATATATTTGCATTTACTTCTATCTTTTTACCATTTCCTTTTACAACTTCAACCTTCCCGTTATCATTTTCTACAACCAAATTAGTTTTATTTGCCTCGACTTCCATTGACTTTTTAAACTTCGAATCATATTTGTAATTATCAAATACCGAACTTATTGAAAAACCGTCCGAGTATTTCACTAAGCTTGTTGCACCATATGCTATAACGCTTGCCATCATCATAAGGGAAATAATAACTATACTGAATATGTCAAATTTAACTTTTGGCTCCTCCTGTTTTGAAAGAAAAATATATACTAAAATTTCTATTCCAATCATAATAAGCGCAACAGGCCACCACTTAATAATATGCTTTATAACCGTTACATCATAAATTTGAGACACCAACATAATAACTCCAAGGGCTATAAGCAAAAATCCCATTGATAAGGTTCCTACTCTCCACTGTCTCATAATACCTCCTCGCCTCCTTCTGTAGCTTCATTGTTCTTAGATCCCATCAGAAGCTTAACTCCTCCAGCTATAAAAAGAACTGCAAGCAAAACGATCTTCAAATACTCTCTTAAATGGAAGTTAATAAATTTTTCAACCTCAGGCAAAACAATTCTTTCACCTATAATAAATACTCCCAATCCTATCAATGCGTACGCAAGAAGTTTATTTACATTTTTTAATGGTGTCTTCTTTTTTCGAAACCATGACACAAACAAAACATCACAATCATTTGAATTCTCATTTCCAGCGTTGTTCATCGCATCGAACAGCCCAAAGAACCATATTATAGGTATAGCAGCCATGAATATGCTGATATTGACCCAGTCAGTAATAAAGAAACTTAGAAAGAATACGCTCATAAGCTGTATTCCTTGCCTCTGAAGTCCAAGATACATGTGTCCTGCGCCAGGAATTATTGATAAAACCATCGCAAATATCTTTCGGTTTTGTTGTTCAATCTGCTCAGATAATTGTGCTTTTTCTGTTTCATCCTTGCTTAGAGCAATACGGTTGACATTATCAGTCAAAGCCATGCTATCAATAAACGCTGCTACCCACACTATCGGTATAAAAGCCGAAGGAATAGCCATTGCACCGCCGCTAAACACCCCACTAGTAGATAATCCTATAACCATTAAAATTGATGCTATTTCAGCAAACATGAATATTCCTCCCCTAGTATTGAAACCAAGGTAGATATGTCCAAGTCCTGGAATAAATGATAAAACAAATGTTGCAAACTTGCTTTTAACTCTCATAAATAATACTCTCCTTTATAATATTTAAAATCTCTTTCACTCTTGACTATCAGGCTTAAGCTCTGATATCACTTTTGATGTATCGTTCGCAAGTCTTTCAGTCCAGCCGTTTGATATTGCCTTTTCAATTTTTACAGGTGATTGAGCTATAGATTTTGTCATATCTGATACCCCTACAAGCAGAGAATCTAATACACCATTTAAGGAAAACACTAAAGTAATACAAGCAGCAGCTACATAATATACAAAAACCTCTGGAATAACTTTTTTCTTTTTTGGTACATTGATCTGCTTGGGAACCTTATTTTTCTTTGACTCAAGCTCTATAATCCCCATAATATTATCAGTAAATTGAGGAGATAGTTGATCGCTATAACGTTCCACTTGATGCTGCTCAATAAACTCTATATACTTTTCGTTACAATCGTCACAGTTTATAATATGTTCCTCAAATTCTCTTTCTTGCGCATAATCTAAGAACCCATTACTATATAGAAACAACTCTTCTTCGCTTAAATGAATCATATCTCAAAACCTCCTCCCCATTGCTTTCTAACCGCTTGCTTTGCTCTATAAATTCTTGACTCTACGGTTTTTACACTTATACCATCTTCTTTTGAAATCTCATTATAAGACTTTGACTGTATATAATGCTTTATCAATACTGTACTGTATATCTCAGGCAGTTTACCGCATATCTCAAAGACCTTTTTAGAATTTTCCTTTTTTACAAGCTGCTCATGAATGTTATCCTCAATGCTTATTTCAGAAATATCTTCAATATAAAATACCTTTGCCTCACTTTCCAGCCTCATTTTCCTTTTCCAGTCAATTGACTTGTTGGTAGCAATCCTACCAATCCAGGACTTAAAACTCTTATTCTCGTACTTAGATAGAGAGCGATATACCTGTATAAAAGTTTCCTGTGTAAGGTTTTCTGCTTCCTGCTTATGTCCAGTAATGTTAAAACAAATGGCAAACACTAGCCCCTGGTACTTCTCAACTATACTTCTAAATGAGTCGCCATTACCATTAAGAGCTCCCTTCACCAATAGTTCATCTGCGTCCATCGCTCCCCTCCTTTCCAACCCACTCATATATATAAACGTATAAAAATCATTTTCTACTGCAATATTTATAAAAAAAATGCGTAAGCACTTTTTTTATCCGCTGTAACTCGTCGTTAGAAATTATGGGAACCATAATTTCCTAGACATAAAAAAAGATTATCCCAAAAGCAAAAAAACTTTTTAGGACAATCTTCTTTAATTTTTATAACCACAACCTCGAGATTATTGTGGTTTATAGTTTATATCATATGATTATTCTGCATATATATAGTCAGCAAATAAATCAAATGAAGCATTAGTACCAGAAGGGAATACATAGTTAACTGTTATACTCTGCACGGCATTTAATCCGCTAAGTCCTGAAAGGTTAACTGACAATAATGTTCCTGGAGTATTCCAGTTTGTTATATCAACAACGTTTAAAGAAGTACCTGATCTTGTAGCAGATGCAGTTTTTACAGTTAAGTATGCTTTAACAGCAGATGGCAATGTTCCACCGAATCTGTCCAAAGCAACATACGCTTTTAATACTGTTTTGCCAGTTAAATTGAGTGTTTGCGTCCTTGTGAATTTTTTGGTTTGTCCATAAGTTATAGATCTTCCCCATACAATTGAATAATCATTTGAAGTAAAATTAGGACTTGTTGCACACCAGTTTGTAGTATAGCCAGGAGTACCAGGTGCGCCAGGTGTTCCCCAATAGATAGGCTCAATTCCTGATGCATCATCAATTACAGTGGATGCTGCAAAAGGTGATAGTGCATTAAACGATAGTACTGCTAAGACTGATAGTGCAACTGCTAGTTTTTTTGACTTGCTTTGTTTGTTCATAGGTATTCCTCCCGTAAATTATAATTTTCGCGCTCTATTAAATTCGCAAAAAATATATTTTTTAGGGGTACAAAAATAATATTTATTCAATAAATTCCCGTAAAATATTATTTGGACAAGGTAATACCTAAAAAATAACTGACCAACTATAACGATTTCAAAAATATTGATTTTACTATTCTTCACCATTAAATAAAATCTCGTGGGCATCTAGCCCCGCTCGATTTTAGGATTTGCTTTGCAAATTCCTTCAAAAATTGACCAAGAAAATTTTTGAAATCGCCTAAGTATTTTTTTAAAAATTTCTTTTAACTATCTCTTTTAACTATCTAGATATAAAGATTAGTAATATATACTCAATATTGTAGAAGAGATTAATGAATGCAATAAATAAAATTTTAATGGAGGTGTATGTATATGATTCGTGAACCAACTGAACTGTAAACTTCATAAGTCTTGGAATTCTACTTTTTATAATATCACAAAAAATATTTATTATTAATGAGGAGGTAATAACATGAAATTCAAGAAACTTATTGTCGGTAGTATTATATCAATGACATTATCGGTACCATTCTTTACAGGATCAAGCTTTGCAGCAATGACTGAAAGTTCTTCAAATAACACTTTTGAGAGCGCAACAACAATACCATCATTTTATGACTTTAATGAGACTGTTTCTGCATCAATAGAAACTGTAGGAGATGTAGACTACTTTTCGTTTACTCCAGTAGTAAGTGGTGGATATCAAATCTTTGGATTAGGGTCAACAGAAGTTTATGGATATTTATTTGATACTGATAAGACAACTGTCCTCGATTCAGGTCGCAATCAAACAAAAGGTATTAATGAAGAATTCCAATTTAAACTTATTGGAGAACTCCAAGCAAATAAAAAATATTATATTAAAGTTTCCCATAATAGTAATGGTATTGGTAATTATAATATAAAAATAAAACCTACCATTGAAAACATTGAAAAGGAAAACAACAACACTTTAGCGGCTGCAAACGAGTTTAGCTATACTTCGTTCAACAGTTCTATTTCAGCTTCAATATTTCCATTAAATGATGAAGATATATATAAATTCATTCCAGAGTCGTCAGGAAGTTATACTATAGAATCAACAGGCGAACTAGATAATTATGCTATGCTCTACGATTCAAATAGTAATTATCTTACATACAACAATGACTCAGGAGTTAATGAGAACTTTAAAATCGTCTATACCCTTAATGCAAATACCTCTTACTATATTAAAGTCAGCAGTCTTGATGAGCCATATATAGGGAACGGGAACGGTGGATACAAAATTAAAATCACTAAGAATGAAGTTTTAGGAACTGATACTGAAGGTAATGACTTTACAACAGCTGGAACTATTACTAATAATAACGTTTCAGGAGCAATCAATTTTAATGGTGATGTAGACTATTTCAAATTTACTGCTGCATATACTGGGATTCATACATTTGAGTCAACTGGTTGTGATATTTATGGTGAAATTTATGATAGTAATAAAAAGCTGATTGCCTATAGTGAATATGGTGATTTGGGTAATAAAATCGAGCTAAATTGCGAGGCTAACAAATCATATTATATAAAAGCAAGAGTTCTCTTTGGAAATCCAGGTAAATACGAATTGAGTATAGCAAGAGGAAAAGAATTGCCTGTGATTCAGTATTGCCAACAACCTTATGACTGGACTTGTTGGGCTTCAAGTGCTGCTATGGTGGCATCTTACTTTAATTCTGATACCATAAACAGAAATACACAAATCGCAAAAGCATACTTTAATTCTACATATCCATCTGGATTTAATTGTCCATTGCCACAAGGAGCTTCGGATGCAGTAGGAAAATCAGTAGGGGATAATGTTCTAGGACTTTCATGGAAAACAGAACACCGAAGTGAAGGATTAGACGGTATGCATGGTGGGATCGTACAAAATGACGTATCTTTGCCATATGACACAATTAAGGATTATATCAATAACGGATTACCTATAATAATTGCAATATCTGGTGATACAAGCATTACAGGTGGAGGACATGCTAATGTAGTAAAAGGTTACAAAGAACAGGATGGCAATCAGTTAATTATAGTTAATGATCCTTGGAACGGCAAAGAATATACCATAAACTATTATAGTATTGTAATTCAAGGCTTTACTACATTTTATTTTGGGACTCCTCCTGTACTATCAAATGATAATTTCTATACTGCTACAACTCTTGGACTAAGTAATGAGATCTCAGCTTCTATTGAAAACCCAGGAGATGTTGATTACTATAAGATTAATCTAGGTGGACAAACAGTTTTTGATATTGAAACTTTTGGCACTACAGATACATACATCGAATTCTATACCCCTAATTATGAGTATTATGGCTATGATGACGATAGTGGTGAAGGAAGCAACTGCAAGTTAACTGGGATTATTGACGGTTTAAAAACTTATTATTTTAAGGTTCGTCATAAAAATAATACAAGTACTGGTAACTACACATTGAAAATTATTCCTCGTGGTGATTTACGTACAGAAAATGAATCAACGAGTTATACAAACAATTCTATCAGTACATCAAATGACATCCCTTCAGTTGGTAATAATGTTGTAGGTGCATTAAGTAGCGGGGACATAGATTTCTTTAGATTTATAGCTCCTGAATCAGGAAACTATCTAATCGAGACAACAGGGACAACAGATACATTCGGTAGTTTATTCGATTCGAATGAATCACTAATACGATCTGATGACAACACCGGAATTGATAATAACTTCAGTATTCAATACAATCTTCAAGCAGGTAAAACATATTATGTTTCAGTCCGCCATGCAGATAATGTTAGCCTGGGAATCTATAAAATCAGAATTCAAAAGATATAAAAGTTCATTATATTAATGTATTTAATATAGAACCAAAACCATAAAACATATTCTTAAGAACGGATTAAAATGATCCTAAAGAGGAGACACAGATAGTTAAAGGCATGTGTCTCCTTTATATATTAATTAATGATTGTGCCAAGTTAATCAACCTTTTGTTTGTTAGTTTTACACTTTTTATTTTACATTCTTCTATTATAAAAAGATAGAAAAGTCATAAAATTTTATGCCTTAATAGATATTTAAAAATCCTCACTAATATTGTATAATAAAAATTCACACATGAATTATTGTAGTTATTTTCGAATTACCATAGTTTAATCAACAATATTTTTGGGGTATATGATGGAAACTTACGCATTATTTGATGATGAAAGTTACGAGAAGATCGACTTTGTTTTACTAAAGCCTGGATACAAAACGAATGTTATTGAGCTAACCTTCCTGAATAGTGTGCCCGACAATACCAGGGAATCTTTTGATGTTGGAATCAAAGAATCTTTTTTTCTATTGTCTGAATTTTTTTATGAAATGCCTGAAAAGGTTTCAATTTGGTTTAAGGGATTTTCAAAAAAAGTTCGTGGTAACAGTACTGATGTTGCTTTTGCCTTGTCATTGCCCGTATATTACATAAAAAAAGGTATTCTTGAAGCGTCAAATGATATAGGTATTATTTCTGCAACAGGAACAATTCAAAAGGATGGCCAAATTGCAAAAATATCTGGTTTGAAAAGCAAAATTACTGCCGCTGCATCAATAGAAAACACTAATTCGAAACGAAACATTTTATTTTATCCAAAAGCTAATTTTGAGGAGCTTGAAGAACTGATAAAAGAAGACCCTGATATGCAATCGATAATATATGACTACAAGATTGAGCTTGTTCCTATTAAAAATATTAAGGATGCTTTTGATTACCTTCGTATAAAAAACAGGCAGCCTAGCTCAAAATCCAAATCAAATAAGATATCTGCTAGGCTTATTATAATGGTTGGTTTATGCTTATTTGTGTTATGTATAGCAGTGTCTTTTATTCTCCTAAAGAATGGTTTATTGGGTTCTGTTGATTCAAATATCAAATATGTTACCAATAGCACCACATTCCTAACCAAAGGTTCAACTGATAAGGGATCTGATGTGTCACCTAGATTAAATACACCATCTCCTCAAGTTACAACTCCCGTAACAAATTCACATGGCACTTCGACTGTTAATGCCTCTAAATGTTACAGTTATAGAGCAAAATATTAAATATAGAGTAGTATTTCAGGACTTTATGATGATAGACTCATTAAATTTTAAAATCAAAATTGGAAATATACGATCAATGGCTAATAAGAACAATTTTGTTGAGGAAAAAGTCTGGAGCCTTAAAACAAATGATTTAAAACCTCCAGAACTCTTATCAGGACCGTCAGCTATATATACATCAAATGGTTGGAAAATCCGTTTAACCTTCAGCGAAACATTAGATAGATCAAGTGCCGAAGATACCAGTAACTATATGTTTCTCGATCATTCAAAGTCAGATGATTCAATTTTGACTAATATAAAAGGTGCATATGTAAAACTGATGCAAGACAAAAGAACAGTTGAAATAACATTACCTGACGTGGAGCCTGAAAAAGACTCGTTAAAATTATTTTTTATCACGGACGAATCAATTGCTAGAAATATTCTTGGTGAAGAAGACATAAACACTCCGATGCTGATAAAAAACAGTAAATATATTAAGTACGATTAATAATGTATTTAATATAGTTCATAATTTATAAGATTCAGAAAGGAATTTACAAATGAAAATATATAAAATAATTACATTTCTTCTCATAATGTTACTGCTTGAGAATAATTTTATATCTCTGACAACTTTATTTCAGGAATATCCCTTTAATAATATCGGGTATGCAGAAGTGTCTGATGGGAATCTTTCTGATGCACCAATGCCAGAAACCGCATCTACCCCGAAGTATATCATGGTGAAAGCCGGAGGAAATTTCTCTGTTGCCCTGAAGGATGACGGAACAGTAACTGCATGGGGGCAAAATAACCTTGGTCAGTGTGATGTGCCTAAAGATCTATGTGATGTCATAGACATACAGGCTGGCTTTTATCATTGCGCAGCACTCAAAAAAGATGGTTCTGTGGTAGTCTGGGGTTCCAATCATGCCAGACAGCTCAAAATACCTGAGGGTTTATGCGACGTAAGGGCTATATCTGCCAACTGCAATCACACATTGGCTGTTACTGAAAGCGGTAAGGTGGTGGCTTGGGGAAATAACGACAACGGACAATGCAATATTCCAGAAAATATTTCAGGCGTGAAATATATATCAGCACTTCTTTTTTCATCAATACTTGTTCAGGACGACGGAAAAGTTATATGTTTAGGACAACAACTGGACGTTCCTGATATGATTGATATAAAACAACTGGACAGCGGATGGTTTCATACTTTGGGGATTAATCAGGATAAAACAGTCAGTGCATGGGGCGACAAAACCTCAAATCAGTGCGCTATACCAAATGATATTCATAATGCGAAACAAGTCGATGGAGGCTGGTTACATTCGCTTGCATTAACCGACGACGGAGAAGTTATACCATGGGGGGATAATACTTATGGTCAATGCACTGTACCTAAAGATTTAAAAGATGTAATATTTGTATCTGCTGGGTATACGCATTCATTGGCACTTAAATCCGATGGAACTGTTGTTGGGTGGGGCAGTAATTTATTTGGTGAATGCACTCAGGAAACCAGTTCATCAAAATATAGAAAAATCAATCTACTGGATATGTATAAAAACAAGCAGATTAGTGTTTCCGTCTATCCCCCACTTAATCCATCAATTGATAATTGTATTGACGGTAATGATTACAGCTTTGCATATGCTCAAGATGTATGGAGCTGCCTTTCTATTCAATTTTCTTTTCAAGAACCCCAAAATATTACTGAGATAAGAACTTTGGTAGGGAAGTCTTCATTGTCATATCTTTCAAGCGATTGGTATATTGAAGCAGCAGATAACAGCGCTGATATAAACATTCAGGATGGAACGTACATTAATGTTACAGACTATATTAAAGGTGATGGCTCTTGGTATAAGCTTGATTTCGGAAAAGGTATCAAGAAGAAAGTATGGAGGTTTAATATAAATAAAATAAACATAGATACACGTGCATATGTTAGTGAAATTGAAATGTATACATCTGATGATCTTCCAACACCAGTAGTTAGTTATAGAAATACTCCTACTAATGGAGTAAATCCAACAATAACTTCTACCCCTATTGCTTATGCAACTCCAACCGCAACAGAAACTGTGACAGCTACTTCAACAGCAAATTTTAATTCATCAGCATCACATAGTGTTCCTGTTTCAAACGGGCAGAGTGTAAATTTACCAACACAGCTCAATACTATGACACCAACACCTTCTCCGACTCCCATAAATAATCCTTCAACTCAATATCCAGGAGCACAATTTGATTCAAACAGCACAAAAAAACCTCAATACAAAATTGCTGATTCTGAAAAACCTGACTTGATAATAACAAATATTGCTTGTTTTCCACAAAATCCAAATAAAAACGACCACGTAAATTTAAATGTTCAGATAAAGAATGCTGGCAAAATGGATATAAAAGAGGGACAAGCTGTTATTATAAACTTTTATGCAAATGACTCGGGCAAATTGGTTGGCTCTTCAAAATTCATTGAAGGTATCCCTGCTGGAAAGTCTATAAATTTGCTTAGCTATAAAAACAATGGTGGTGGGTTTATAGCAAAAGAACCGATTTATAAGGTAACAGCTATCGTGGATTACCATAACAATATTGAGGAAGCTAACGAAAATAACAATTCTTTAGCTAAAAGGATATTTCGGGATGTGCCAGCAAATCACTGGGCTAAAAAAGAGATAGAAGAACTTGTTTCGAAGTCGATCATTTCTGGTAAATCTTCACTTTATACCTTCTGTCCTAACGATTGCATCACGAGAGCGGAGCTTGCAACAGCTTTGGTAAAAATGCTTGGAATTGATACTAGCGATAAAGCCGACATCAGCTTACCATTTAATGACACCAAAACAAACGCATGGTATTACAAATATGTATTAGCTGCATATAAAAATGGATTGATTATGGGTAAGTCAAAATATTCATTTAATCCTGAAGATAAAATAAGCAGGCAGGATATTGCAGTAATATTAAAACGTGCATTAGAAAAATACCCTGGCAATACTGATTTAAAAAATGATGTAAATTTAATCAGTGAGAGCAGTAATAATGATACTGAAACCTACCTTTCAAAATTCAAAGACAGCCAAAAAATATCGGCATATGCCCGACAAGGTGTAGCTTCTATGGTTAAATATAACTTGATTCACGGAAAGGACGATGGTAGAATATATCCACTAAGCAATATTACTAGAGCTGAAGCAGCTATTTTACTATTTCGTTGTAGTAATTTTTGAAATTTTTATGAGGTAGGATTTGTATGAAAAACATCAAAGATTATCATGAGTTTGAGCTTCAAATATGCGGATACGTTAGAAAGTCGGTCCTTTCAGACAATGATTATGATGAAGTCAAAAAGGATCTTTATAAGAAACAGTTTGAAAGTAGGGATTACCCTAGAGAAAAGATATATTATTGGTTACAGTACATAGCTGATATTGTGATGCTTAGATTTTATTCAAAAAAGGTTTCAAAGGGTAGTGTGTACAAAAAGAAAGCTTTTAGCCTCTATTACAGAATAATTAACAGATACCCAGATTTCCAAAAGGAAATTGATATTGACCCATATATTGAGTTTGCTGGATATTCATCTCCATCAGATGTGAAAACCTATTTAAAAAGTGTTATTGCGGGAAGCTATCCTCATCAGGTACTTATATTTTGTTATAAAGAACTGCTTAACGATTGGAATAATAATAAGATTATATCAGACTTGTCTTTAGACACTCTTGAAACCATATTTAACAGGCTGATAAATGAATACTCAAGCCAATCAGGTCTGCCATGCTTTTTTGTTGCAATTTGTTTTATTGATTTGAGAGACAAACTCAATAAAAGGCTTAAGAATATCATTCTTAAAAATGATGCGATTACACCAAAAAAAATGGAAGAATTCCTGGATTGGATAACAGGCTCAACAAAGCTTAACCTCTACTATCGTAACGATATGGAGCATGACATCACTGACTGGAGTAACAGAGTGAAAGAAAAAACAATAATAAATCTCAGTCAGTGTCTATCCCTTAGCATGTGACTGAAACGACAAGACATCAGTAAGTGATTACATTTCCAACAAAAAACATATATGAAACGGTGAAATTATGAAGAGTTTTGAAAATCAGTGTCCAAACGAAGCCAAAATACTTGAATATGTATGTGATAAGCTTGAATTTGAGGAAAAATTTCATATTGAGAATCATTTATATTCATGCGATATTTGCATTGATGCAGTAAGAAAGCTGTCCTTTGCCTCAGATTTATGTCTTTGTGTGAAAGCTAACAAAGCACAAGGTGCTTTATGGAACAAATATAATAGCGATGTTATTGTATTTGCAGCAGCAGCTTCAGAGACCGAAATCGGTATCAGTGAAATAAATTCTATTAACGGAAACTATGTTCTGCGGCTTATACCATTTATTGATGAAAACAAATCAATTCTAGAGATACAGTCGACAGACTCTTCAGCTAATGGAATATTGGTATGTGAAAACGATAAAGGATTGTTATTTAAGGCCCCCTTGGTAGACGGAATTTTACGTGAAGAAATATCTAATGACATAGATTTAAAGTATCTAATAATTACAATTGAAGCTCCTGAGTAGTAATATACTTGATAAAGCTACCGAAACCCGATGCAATGATGGCACATTATAAGGGAGCTGAAGTAGGAAACCCAATTGCTAGTGCAATTGCTCAGGGTATGCTGGCTTCTCAGTATCATTAAAAAAGCAACTCATATATTCCTCCAACTTGCTATATATTGGGATAATCATCATAAGAATTCTATCTTACTTACTATCTTCTCTTTTGGCAGTCTTTCTGTTTATTATAGTTTTTACAGACATGTTTTTTGGTATTGCTGTGTTGCTTCTATTTGGCGATTGATGTATTAAAGCGGAATATCCTATAAACGCTATTAGAGAAGCTATCTTAAATACTCTTATTCACAGAGACTATAGTATTCATTCGGAAGGAATTTATATTCAAATAAGAATGTATAAAAATCGAATAGAGATACAAAATCCAGGCGGTGTTTTTGGCAGAATAAATATCGAAGAAATTGGTACGAAAAAAATTACGATGCCAGAAATCCTGTATTAATCAAAATGCTCGAAGAAATGGGCACTATTGAGAATCGTGGCTCTGGAATTCCAACAATGATTGAAGAAATGCAGAAACATGGTTTGAAAAAGCCTCAATATGTGGAGTCTCGAGGCGATTTTGTTGTTTCTTTCTTCGGAGTTGAAGAAACAAACCTCAGTGAACAAGATAGTGAACAAGATAGTGAACAAGATAAATTATTGAGATTTCTTGAAACTCCTAGATCAAAAAAAGACATATCTGAATTTTTAGGGATTACAAGTTTGAGATATTTGAAGGATGCATATTTGGAGGATCTTTTAAATAGAAAAAAAATCAAAATGACAATCCCAGACAAACCCACTAGCAAGAACCAACGTTATGTTACAGTAAAATGAGGAGTTATGATATGAAGTTAACTAAACAGGGTCTTTATAAGGCAAGCCAAATTGAAGGTTTCGCATTTGCATAGATGAGGATATTATGGAGCTATCAAATCCTCCATATTATATTGAATCGCTATAGAAAAGCTTTTTTGCTAGCTTTTATTAACTTTGGGATTATTCCATTTATTATCGGCTTAGTTACAAAACAGTTCTCATTGTGTTTCGGTGAAGCTATGCTCTTTTCGGAATGAAAAATATACTAGAAATGAGGAAATAATCATTAAACAATTTATAGAAACCTATACGCAAAGTACTAATAATAATTAAAACTTCGAGGTAGAATGCTTGGTTTCTTTATCAAATTTTTGTTTTAAATTTTATCATTATCATTAAAAACAAAGAAACCTTCAAAACGACATTCTAAAGCTTCAGCAATCCTATGCAGCTCTTGTTCGGTAAAATTATCACGAGTCAGTTTATTTGATAAGTTTTGGCTAGATGTACCTAGCTTTTCTGCTAAATCAGCTAGAGTCATTTTCTTACGTTTAAGAATAATCCTAATCTTTTCGCTCATAGATAACATTTATTTCACCTCAAATCAAATATACACTTATTTGTTTCAGATATCAACATTTTGTAGTGTTTGAAATTTAAAAATTTACAATTAGCATTGTCAGTTGTAACACATTAGTGTATAATGAAACATATTTATTTATTTAAGTAATAATCAAGAGGATTATTACTATTTAATATAACCATGAAAGAACGTTATATTAAAGAATATTACCTCTTAAGAAAATTCGTCCAAAAATCGTGTTGATTACATAGAAATAAAGCTTTTGTAACGATTTATAATTGATTTAAATAAACTTTCATTGCATAGAAAACTAATAAAATGATATTATTAAGTAATATAGACCCAAAGGTTACTATTTTAAAACAAATGTTTTAAGAAATTAAGGAGTATTTTAGAAAATGTATAATGTTGTAGACTTATTTGCTGGGGCAGGAGGCCTTAGTTATGGTTTTGTAAAAACTGGGGGATTTAATATAAGATTAGCAGCAGAAAATAATTCTAATGCTAAGAAAACATATATTAAAAATCACAGCGGAACGGATGTAGTAGATGATGTGAGAGACATAAATTATTCGGAAGTTAAAAACAAATATGGTAATATAGATGTTATTATTGGCGGACCACCATGCCAGGGATTTTCAAATGCAAATAGACAAAAAAAACATATCGTAAACCAAAACAATAGATTAGTTAAAGAATACATTAGGGCAATTATAGATTTGCAGCCGAAGGTTTTTGTTATGGAAAACGTGAGTATGCTTAAATCTAATGTTCATAGATTTTATTACTCATATGATGATGACCCATTAATTAGTAGTTTAAACATTCCAATGCAAAATGATAAAATCGAGATTTTGCCAAAGTATATTAATATTTCAAATGTTTATGACATAATCCATAATGACGAATTACTTAATCAGTATAAATGGCAAGAAAATGTATATTCTACTATTAATATTTTATTAAGAGTTGCAAAGAACGAAGAAAAGCTTAACATAACAATTAAGAAATATGAAAAAGAAATTAATGATATATGTTCAAATTTTGATACGTATAAGAATTCAAATGATGAAATATTTCAATGCAACTACCAACTTGGTCAAGCTCTTTCTAGTTGTATTATTAAGAACAGTTATGATGGCTTAGAAATGAGTCTTGATAGAGCTATTCAAATTCAGAGAATGATAAATAAAATTCTAGAATTAAATAGTAACAATATAAAAGTAGAATATTTAATTGAAAACGGTGTTTACGCATGTGTTCAATCATATGCAGTATATGAGTACATAAAAAAAGTTCTTGAAAGCAGTCCTAATAATTATTTAATAAAGTCTGACGTGTTAAATGCTGCTGATTTCGGTGTTCCGCAGAAAAGAATGAGATTTATAATTATTGGCAAGAAACAATTGATCAATGGATTATCAGAATTTGATATGCCCCCAAAAAAAGTAGACAAATATCATACTGTTAGAGATGCATTTTTCGATTTACAAGATATAGATCCTGTTTTTAATGTAACTGATGCTCCAATTAAGCTAAAAAACGCTCTTATATCAACTTCACCCCTTAAAGAATTAAGAGATTGTGATGTAATACATAATCATATCATTACAAAAACTACCGAAACGGCTATGAAAAGGTTTAAAAAAATCAAGCAAGGCGAAAACTTCCATAACTTATGTAAAGAGCTTAAAGAAAACACCTATTCAGATATTAGCAGAACCCAAAGGACTATATATCTTAGACTTAAATATGATGAACCATCAGGTACTGTGGTAAATGTTAGAAAATCAATGTGGATTCATCCATGTATCGACAGGGCTATTAGTGTCAGAGAGGCAGCTAGACTACAAACTTTTCCTGATACCTTTGTGTTTGAAGGAACCAAAGACTCACAATATCAGCAAGTCGGCAATGCAGTGCCACCAATATTAGCAAAATGTATCGCAGAAAAAGTTATAGAAATCTTGGATAACTCAAGTTTATAGTATGCCAATATATTTTACTTATGGCTGAATATGGAACGCAAAGCCAAATCAGCCGTAGAATCCTCTTTTATTGTGCAATTTCAACACCGTCAGTTATTGCTTTTTTATACAAGTCGTATAATACTTTACTCTGCTTTTCTGTAGGAACCAATATGGTACCCTTTGCCATTTTGCTTAAAATATCGAGTTGAGTACCTGTGATTGAATAGTTTCGGGCATTGTTTAAAAAATAATTATATAACTTATCCCATGTTGTTTTACCTAGTTGAACCACAGTCACTTGAGTTTTTATGCCACTCTCAATTTTTTTATCTTTTTGTGATTCTTTTTTATTATATTTTTCTTCTTCTGTATCTATTAGAATAACATCATTAAGATTAATACATAAATCTAGTGATTTTATATCCTCCCAACAAGCTTTTTGCTTTACCCATTGTCCTACATTTGCATTACCTTTTGGCGGCGTAGTAATCCTATAATATACTTCTTCCGAAATTATTTTTATTACATCAATTAAGCTAGAAGGAAGCTGTTGATTATCCCATATAATATTAAAATTTAAATATTTGCCTTTATTTGCGACCAAGTATGATAGGTATGAAATAGTATATGCTACTGTCTGCGCTCTAAAACCTCCATCATACCAAGATGCCTTTGAAATGATTTTTTCGGTTTCCCTGAAGAGAATTACTCTCGCAACTGAGTCTTTAAAGTAACTTTCAGTAATACACAGCTCATTTTCTTCTAAATTAGCAGTTACTTGCTCAGCAAAATGAGAGAAACTATATTGTGCTCCTTTGGATACTATATATGGATACTGTAGCCATACATTTTCACTCTTCGACAGGAAAGTTTTATCTAAAAGTTGATGTTTTGGATTTTCAAGCTGATATTGCATCTTACCTGCTTTAGTCAAATAAGCCTGTTCATTAAGATACTCACCTTTAACTCTTTCATAAAACCAACGTGTTCTTCTTTGTGAGCCATTAATAGCAGGAGCCCAAACTTTTTTTGAATAATCCTTCATATCCTTATGAAACGGACTATTTGAAAAGAAATCAGATTTATTAACTTTGTTTTGTGTATTCGCATATTCAGATACTTTTGATACAAATTCACTTTGCTTTTCCTTGTTTTTTACTACAGATAGTTTCATTTGAACATTTATGTTTGATACATCTAAATGAGATACTTTATTAGCTGCATATATTGCTGATGTCGTTTGTCCACCATTAACTATTTGAAAATCTATAATTCTTATGATATTGCCATCTGGCCCCCTCTCTATTTCACTTGCAGTAGCACTAATACCATTATTATATGCAAAAAACATATCTGGTCGATACTCAATAGTATTTTTGATACCTTTGTTTACTGTACCTTTAAATTGTAAAAATGTTCTTATATTTTGCTCAAATAGTTTTTGACCATAAAGATCATATATATTAACTAACGATTGCCCATCTATTACAGCTAGAAAAGCTCTATAATCATTAGATTGACTTGGAATTTCTAAGCAAGGTAGATTTACATTAATTTTAAACTCTTGGCTGGAATACTCCGACAAAAATATTTTGTAAATGTAATCTATGTCAACAATTCTGAACTCCTGATGTATTCCCTGTATCTCCTCAGAAGGAATTTCTTTTAGAGTTCTGGTTATCTTTCCATCAGTTAAAATAATATTTCTTATTTTGTTTATTTTCTTTTGATGAAAATACATATATATGTTATAAGCCATTGAGTATGCCTCAGTTGTTTCTTCAATGTTTTTGTATAATCCAGAAACACACTTTCTAAAGAAAGTTTTTAATCGATTAAACTTTGTAGTTATAATACTTTTTGTCACGGTTTGTATATTGTCTTCTTGAAAGTACTGATGAATTAAAATTGATAATACTTTTCTCTCTTCATCATAATCATAGCCATACGCCTCCATCCCAGTTTTTGAATATTCTGCAAAGGTATAATTATTACTTAAATCGCCAGTACGAATCAATTCCTCACAAACGTTTTCAAAAAAAGCTTGAGATCTAAGTAAGCCTCTCGATTCAGCATCTATTAAAATTGATTGCATAAAATCCTGATGAAATTCTGTTAGTGTAATCATGATATATTATTCCTCCCGGAAAATATTGTCTATACTTATCTGGTAATCAATACATTGTGATAAATCTATTGAGTATTTTACAGAAGGTATTTGCTTCATTATGTCTTGTTTTTTTATTCTTGGAAACCCTTCAATCACGCTATAGCCCTTTTCACAATCTACTATAAATTTAGTTAAAGTTTTCTTATCCGAAACACCTACTATGTATCCATACTCAAAAAGCTTTAATTCAAAAATTTCTAGAGTATGCTCATCGTTAATCATTGATACTACTATTTCTATCATTTCAGAAACTGATAATCCATCATTACTTAGTGTCAATCCATATGCAACTAAAAACAACGGCTTAGATGGATTTTCAAGCTGCCCTAGTGAAGATATATGAACGATTTCTCCTTTTGTTGATCTATAAGACTTAATTTCAATTATGGAATAATTTGTTAAAAAGTCTTGCGTATCTGCGTCTGGACCTACCCAAGATACTACTGCATCACGAACTCCTATCTCACTGATTAGATGCTTTTTAAGGAACAAAAGTTCTGAGAACAACCCCATCTGAACCTCAACAGATAGTCCCAAAAAGGTTTCGCTCTTTAACAGCTGGTGCCATCTTTTTAGCCTGTCTTCCACTGCAGAAATAATTTTCTCAGAATCATCATACTTTTTTGCAGTTAAAATCAAGTCTTCACATAGACATTGGAAAATTTCATAGTCTTTTTTCTTATTTAAAATTAAATAAAGGTTATAAAATTTTTCGTTATTGATTAGCTTCTTTATTGTTATTCCTTTTAAATTAATTTGATCACTACTAACATTTAATAAATCAGCATTCTTAATACAAAAACCATATCTTCCCTCCATATCAACTATCCAAAACAAGTCATAATTGATACTTGCGTCTACACGTCTCTCTGTGTTTTGAGCCATCCCTTCCCAAGGATTATTATGTTTAGTCATCATATTCCTCCTCGTTTAAAAGATTTTCAATATACACTGAGTTTATTTTTAAAACTACTGTTTTGCCAACACTAGTTATACTACCAGGAAAGCTAATACCGAATGCAACCAAATCTGATACTTCATCTGTCTTTAAAATATGTAGCATCAGAAGAGGCCTTTTAAGAAGTTTTCTTATTTCTTTTCTCTTATTTCTGTCTATCCCTTTACATTCTTCATCAGATAACGCTATAGATTCTGATGAACCAGAAGAAACTTGGCGATTCAACACCTCGTAATACTCATTTTGGGAAGTGGAAGTTATTTTTCTTTCTTGTTTTCCTAGGTAAACATCGTCAATAATGTGATAATCTTCATTTCCAACAGAGTATAACGCTATATCCCACATTGTATCCACATCTTTTATATACTTCTTAATAAAATTAATAGGCATTTTTGATCTTATTCCAAAAAAATCGCTGTCGGTATAAAGTATATAATTACTTACAAAATTCTCAACTACATCTTTGTCTATCTCTGTCCAGAGGTGAGATTTTTTAACTTTTTTATAGTTTTCTTTATATTTTTCATTCAGCAATTGAATAGTTCTTTTGATTAATGAAATATTTTTCTCATTAGATATTTCACTTCGTGTTATCCAACTTGTTTCTTTTAGACTACCGTCTAGTTTCATTTCGAAATAGATATCTTTGCTATTTTTTTGTTTATTTCTAGCAGTAACCTGTAGTCCACTATCAGGGTGTTGCCTTACAGCAAGACCAAAGTCGTTAGGAGTCTTTTTCTCAAGCTCCATTATTCTGAAATCTTCAAATAGATCCTCTGTTGATAGAATAATATCTTTAAAATTTTCGCGCATACTTTCAGTCATATATATTCTACAAATATCTTCGTAAAAAGGCCTATATCCAAACCATCTTCCCATTTGCATTAAAGTATCATAAAAAATTGTACTACGCAAAAAATAGCTTACACTAAGTCCTTCAAGTGTAAAACCTCTCGATAAGCTAGTACCCCCTATGACTATAACATTTGAAGGAGAATCGTCTCTATATTCTAATTCAACACTCTTTTTCTGATGAACTTCTCTGATTATAACAGTTTCAATGATATTTGAAATCTTTTTAATAATTGAGTCCCAACTAAACTCTATGTTTGTACATCTTTTTTCAAAAGTGTCTTTAATCATAGCAATATTACTACTTTGCTTTTCTGGTTGGTTCAACATACCATAAGAAACCACATCTTTCCTTAGAGAAGATAAATATGTTTCAATACATAAAGTTATTTTTTGATGAACCATAGTAAATCGCGATGCGTGCACAAGCATACTGTTATGCTTACTACCTTGTTTTCTTAAATAGCGAATTGCAATATTGATTAAGAATAACCTAATTGCTTCATTAAGACTTTCTGGTAATTCCCTAATATCTGTATCCTTCTTATGATTTAATTTAAGATTACTAGGTTCTTCTATTGTGATTATATGTTTGTTATTAGTATCTAAGAAAATTTTTCTTGCTCCGAAATAATTAGACGGAGCTTCCAAAGCATAAATAAAATCTTTTGGAAATAAGTCTCTACCAAAATCTTCATTATCAACTTTATGATCAATAAATATATTCGCATATGGAGTTGCAGTGTAAGCAACATAAACACTTTTAGAAAATAAACTCAATAACTTTCTTATATTTGCATTAATAATAGGAGGATCATCTTCACTTTTTGTATTTATTGATGCATAGTCTGACTCATCATCAATTAGAAGCATTGCATGATCCCTTATTTTTTGTTTTTTATTTTGAGATCCTAACCATTGAATAACATTATCTAAAGACTTACTGTTCTTTTTTATTACAATAACTATCGGTGTTGATATAATGTCAAAATTTATTCCCTGAGAATACTTGTCGGCATCTCTCTTATTGAAATCTTGCATTTTTGTAGTCAAGCTAACAGGAAGTTTTTTTGATTGGCTTCCTGGTAATTTCCCCACTCCGACGGGTATTCCAATATCTGAGCCAATAAAGCTTTTGTTAAGTCTATCCTGGGTCTGATTTCTTAAATTATTCATTCCACCAGCAATTACAACAATGAATTTATATCCTGCATCTGCTGCCTTACATATCAACGCAGAATAGTTACCAGTTTTTCCAGATTGAACATGACCTACAACCATCCCATATCTTGAAAACTCGTTGTTACTTGGATTTTCTAAATTATTCATTATGCTATCAGTATCAACATCCATTGTTTTGATAACATCGAATGGAAGTGTTTTTTTAACATATTTAAAATATCTATTCCAATAGTAGTTCTCACCCTTTAATTTTTCTCTATCAGTCCACCACTTAGTGTCTCTTTTCTGTTGCTCTTCCCCTTGTATCAATATTCCAGCCGACATTTCAACATCAAATTGAGTTTCAAGTTCACGTTGAAGCATTTGCCATTCATCTTCTGATAGTAATTCAAAATTATCGCTTGAAAATAACATGTTAAGCATATCTTGTGATAATCCTTGTAAAAGTAGCTTAGTGTTTTTTATTTCAGTGTCAATTTTCCCTTGAGGTAAAATACCATCTACTTCTATAAGCTTATTAATAATAAATATTTTTACATTCTCATAACTATTTAATTTCATAATTAAAGCAACTCCAATCTGTTTTTAAATAATTCCGCTTGTTTTAATTCTTCCAAATATGAAATATCGACTTCTGTTTTGTTGAAATACTCCATAATTTTTTTCAAATCATTATCACTGAACACACATTCTTGTTTTATTTCATGAGGATTTTCTTGCAGTTTTGCTTGAATTGCATCTAATGGTAAATACGACTGAATTGCACTTAGATACATTTTTAAAAGCTCATTTTGTTCATAATTAAGGTCGTGATTAAGTTTTTTTAGCAAAGGATGATCTCCATTTATAGAAAACCTTACGCCTCCTTGGCATGGAACCAAATTCCAAAACCGAGTAGTTGTTGTATCTTGGATTTTTCTCCCACGACCAGTATAAGGTCGTGACCCCTTTTCTGTTATTTGATTAATAATTCTTTTTAAGTCACCCTTTATCTCCTGACAAGGATTTGCTGTTGATTTTTTAATATCTATTGACCAATAAAAGTCTTGTTTATTTGTTATATCTATTTTTATTCTTACAAGTCTGTGAGCATCTTTAATTCTATGTAGTCCCCACCAAGTGCCATATATTAATAAACGGTTTTCTCTATAGAGGTAAAATCCTTGAGATTTTGTATACCCCTCTTCAGTTGCATATCTTTCGTACTCTTGCTGAGATACTTTTGAGTGATGTGGAAGAATGAAAGGCTGAATATTGATTGTATGGCAAAACTGCTTAATTTTTTCCACAGCTAGTTCTTGAGTATAAGGATTACTTAAATTAAAAGGGTTAAACGCAATTAATTCATCATTATTTATAAATATTTTAAGTTTTTTGTTCTTTATTGAACCTTCTAAAAATCTATGAAAAACGAGAGATATATGTTTTCTAAGTTTATCAATTGTGCCTGAAAAACTATCTTTCTCATACCTGTCGATCTCTTCCCATATAACTAAGGTACCTCTTTTACTATGAATAAATTCATCAATTAACGGTATATGATTGACTTCATTAATGTTTGGAAATTTTAGCAACCATGAGTTTTTTGATATTATATAATCAAGATCCCATTGTGCAGTTGATATTTTACCATTGTATTTTGAAAATACAGTGAGTCTTCTACACTGAGAAAACGAAGAGGTTTTTAATCCTAATCCAAATCTACCCAAATCATTATTACTTCGCTGTTCATCAGGATCTTTGCTTGCAAGCCGCATTGCTTCTATTAGTTCTACCTCGGACATTCCCTTTCCATCATCTAACAATCCAAATATTAAGTTAGGTTGTGGTACGGTATATATTTTTATTGTGGATGCCTGTGCAGTTATACAATTATCAATTAAATCGGCTACAGCAATTTCAAAATTATATCCTATATCACGTAGAGACTTTACAAAATTCCTAACGTTTGGATTTATAATTTGCGGTTCCATAAGCAAGCTCCTTAGAAGAAAAAAATAAAATTAAGTAGTAGCTGTTCTTATAATATACTTTATCATAAAAGATAGAAAAATAACATATTTTATCAAAAAGTGTTGATGATATTGAAAACTCTACATAAATTTCAAAAAACTCTATTCTTCACATGATTATTGATGTCATTTTTAGATTGTGATTATGAGACCATATCAAATTTTCATATAACAAAATAGTAACAAAAACAATCTAAACGTTATAATTGTAAATCTTGTAATAAAGTGATATTATTAAACAGAAAGTTCCTATAAAATGTTTATGGTAGAAGTTATTAAATAAAAATTGAATATAATGAGGTGCTTATGCAAAAAAAAGCCTTTTTTGACGAATGGAAATCTGTAGGACCTTTTACAAAATTATCTTGGATCGCTACATTGTTTGGAGTAGCTTTGTCAGCCTACTCTTTAAAAAGCAATACCGATTTATTAAAAAAAGTTTCAGCAATTATAATAGCCTCTATGCTCATTTTGATTTGTATATTACTCTTACTAAGAGAAAAGTTTTTCATGAAATATTTGCATCAACAAATTCAAGCATGCAATGAAAAAAAGATCAGTGATATTTGCTTAATTAACAATGTTTTTTCTGTCTCAGCTATTATCGTTGATGAGGAAGGTAAATTCCTACTAATTAAAAAATTCAATAACGAGAATAATAAAGAAGGTTATTTATATGCACAGCCTGGAAAGGTTTATGTTACGAATAGGGTTTATACAAAAACTGAATTTAATAATGATAAAGAGGACGTTATTGAAAAAAAATTGGTAACTCCTTATAAGAAAATTCTTAAATCATTACGAGAAACGGGTATAAACATAGACAATATTGAATTAATAAATATGTCTTACTTTCCATACAGGGAAGACACAAAGCTTAAAGATACACTTAAAGAACAAAAGATTTCAAATTTTACTTTTTATGAAGACTATTTAAATAATGAATTTAGTCCGCCACCTTTTCTAATTGAAAAGGAAGTAGTTAATGAGAAAAAGTCAAAATCAAATGAGAAAGAACATATTGATATGTATTATGCTTTTAAAATCAAGAAGAAAATTAAATCTGAAAATAGTGACTCTAAAAATAGTGAATCTGAAAATAGTAATTGTGTTTTCTTTTCGCTTAAAGATATTGAAAAAATGGTAAATGAACAAGAACATACAATTCACAAAGATCTATATTTCGTATGCAAAAAGTTTAACGATATATACTTACAAACAAACAGACCAAAGCATTCAATAAGATTTTGTACACTTAATTCAGAGAAAAAAGATATTATTTATTGGAGATTAACAAAAAAATGCAACTCATCATGTGAATACTGTATGCTGGGCAAAAAAAAGGAAACAGTTAAAAACGAATTCATAGAGATAGCTGATTATAAGCAAACCATTGAAAAACTTCGCAAAACATTACCAAGTAATAAAGAGTATAAGCTAGTATTAACAGGAGGAGAGCCTTTACTAATAAAGAATATTTCTGAAATAATTAATCAAGTAATGCAACAGCCAGCTATTAAAGAGATATCTTTGTGTACAAATGGACTCTTAGGAGAAGAAAGGTATGAGATTTTTAAAAAAATTTACAGTGTGTATAAAGAGAAATTTAAAGTTGTAATCAACTTGCCAACATATGACAGTAAATTTTATTATGAACTTAAAAAATCACCAAACTCTAATTTTAATGATGTAGAAAAATTTATTAAACACTTAAACAAGGATAATAGAAATTTTTGTATAAATACTGTTCTAACCGATGAATTTACAGGCGACGACAAAATAGCAAATTATATAAAATATTGGAGGAACCTTAATATTAAGGACGTTTCTTTAACCTACGTTATAAGAAATGAATGTAATACTAATACAAACATAAGATATAAAGACAAAAATGAGGCTATTGATATTTATGAAAAAATGATAAATGGGGTTTACGGAGAAGTATCTTTTCTAAATAACTTTGAGTTAATCATACCAGATTGTAATAATGAATATTGTGGTTCTGTTAAAAATATCTTCTCAATTGATGAAAACATAGTATACCAAAAGTGTTTGGAGAAATAATATATTACGCATTGTCTATTGGTTACATCCAATATTTAGTATTTTATCCACTTGATTTTTTACGCACGTGCCCATAACTAAATACATAAGTGTAAAAGTTTAGGCTCAACTAGTCTTTGAGATCAACTTTATATACTAATATAAGAACATTTTAATTCTTGGTTCATACTGCTAATCCTATAAAACTTTTTTATATTTTTCTTTGCAAACTTTTTGTCTGTTAAATTACTTCCCCTCATATTAAAATCTTTATATAAAAGTCTTTAATCAGAAAGAAGGTGACTTTGATTAGCCCTTATATCGTAGACCTCTAAGTACTCAGGCTATCTACCCTATAGGGTAAATCTTATAGCTTTGTACTAGGGATTAATTTGAATTTTGAATTTTTTGATGAAGTGGTAGAATGGGAAACTGAATTATTACAAAGTAAGGTTCCTAAAATCTACAAGACCCAAAAGTGCTATAAGTGTCCAAGATTGGAAAAGTATAAGGATTACCGTAATCGTAACCGTGGATACGGTTATCATTACAATAAAGAAAGCAAGTACATACGAAAATCTATATCCAGGAAATTAAGGAGAAAGGATAAGCGGGGATTTGATATAGACAACTACATTAAATTTACTTCACACGACTATAAAACCTACGGTTGGATGTCTTGGTAGTAAGCCATAGGGGCCGCTTTTGTAGCCCCTATGACTTTCACACACCATATCGAAAGTACTTGATCAATTCACAGTAGTGTAAATCTTTGAATCTGTTGCTGTCAATGCAACACCTTTTCTTTCAAACAATTCACTTAAAGTCACAAATTCATAGCCTTGGCTCTTAAGTGCTGGAATTATTATATCAAGTGCTTCTGGTGTAGGATGAGGTAGCGGCTGGACATCATGGAGCAAAATAATTGTACCGTCGGATATATTGTTTATGATGAGATCTGCCCTTGTTTTGGCATCTACTGATTGATCCCAGTCATTAGCCGCGATACCGCTTATGAATGTCAAATCTATTGCATTAAACATAGTTGAATTAACAGCAATATAAGGTGGACGGAAAAACTTAGGTGTAGTTCCTGAATATTTTAAAATAGCAGCATTTGTATCATCAATTTCCTTTTTTATTACTGTTTCAGATAAACTATTCATATATTGATGGCTCCATGAGTGGTTGCCTATTTCGTATCCAGAATCAACAATTCTTTTAACAACGCCACTTGTGGTATCATCTATTTTGGGTCCAACCATAAAAAATGTACCTGGAACATTGTATTTATCAAGCTTGTCCAGTACAAGAGGTGTAAGCGTAGCATCTGGACCATCATCAAATGTTAGTGCACAGATTTTATTTGGCTTGATGGTTGGTGATGGTGACGCAGTTGATATAACAGTATTAAATTCTACAGCTATAATAATAACATCCTTCATGTTGATGGCTCCGTCATTATTCAAATCACATTTTGCATCATAATCTTTATCTGAAGATACAGTATTGAAATGCTTTGCAATAAGCATAACATCAACCATATTTACACAGAGATCTCCATTGATATCTGCTGAAGTTATTTTTTTCACAGGAGTGTTAGTCGGCGTACTAGTTGGTGTGTTTGAATCACCAGTTTTACCAACAAGTTTTACATTATCTATAGTAAAATCACCAGCATTGTTGTTTGCCTGAATAAACTGTATACCAACAATTTTGTTAAGATCAAGTGTTTCGCTATTGTCTTGATCTGCTGGTTGGTAATCCAACCTTTTTGTAAATGAGGAAAATGGTATCTCTATTTTTTGCCATGAAGTATCTGGCGTAACTGTATATTCCCAAGACTCTCCGCTTGTACCTGCGGTAGTCCCTTTTTCCACAATAAGCAATCTGACTTCATTAGAATCTAAACCTTTTATATCAAATGCAACATTAGACCAAGCTGACCAATCACCACCAAAGCCTGATGCAACACCCCAATAGCCTCCACCTTCAGCTCCTGCATAAGTTACTTCAAGTCCATTCCCTGTTTGACCAGTTGTACTTTTAGCATCAGCGGTCGCGTCTGATCCACTATATGCAAACCAATTCAATTTTCCTTCAAAATCATCTAACACCATCTCACCTTCAGCAGGGGTAACCGATGGGCTGATAGATGTTGTAGGTGTTGCGCTTGCAGTTGATGATGCGATCGGTGAAGGTGCAATACCATTTGCTCCATCTACAAGAGCCTGTGCAATTTCAGGGTAATACCAAGTAAGTCCACTTCTGTTTAACAGGGCATATGAGTCGCTTTTTCCAGGACCATAATATCCGTTATCCCACCAAATAACAGGGATACCCCTTTTGCTTGCTTCAAGAGCATAGTATCCAGCATGGGTTACCCTTGAAGATAAATTATTTTTATCAATCGTACCAAACTCACCAATAACTACTGCTCTACCGTTTTTTACGAATTTATTATAAATGTTATCCAATTCATTTGAAAGTGACTTTACTTCTGAGCTGGTTCCCCAACTTGCAGTCTCTTTAGCAACCATTGCAAAGAGATATGGAGAGTACATATGTAGTGACACAATAACCCTACTGTCATCATTTGGTACTACATAGTCCTTCATTGCATCTGCTAATGTACATGCAGCATGTGTCGGACACATTATAAACCTTTTTCCATTATTTCCACCTGTTGCTCTGATTGTATTAACTGCAGCCAGGTTTAATGAATTTATTACAGTACGGTTTTCAGTTGTTCCACCTGACCATTCGCTAGATGATCCTATTACTCTAGGTTCGTTCATCACTTCAAAAATCAAATAGTCACTGTAATCTTTAAAACGAGTTCCAATCTGTTCCCAAAGTTTTGTAATTTCTGCTGTAGCAGCTTCCTGGTTTGCTTTTGTTGGTACAAGCCAAGTATTTTCTTCATGGTGAAGGTTTAAAATCGCATACATACCATTATCAAGAACATAATTAACAATTTCCTCCACTCTGTTCATCCATGCAGGATCAATAGTATAGTCTGGAGCCTCACTAACATGACCAGCCCAGGTTACAGGAATTCTTACAGTATTAAAACCCATTTCTTTAACTTCATCAATCATCGCCTTAGTTGTTTTAGGATTTCCCCAACATGTTTCTACTGACAAGCCAGCGACAGTGGATGAATGTGAATCCATTGTGTTTCCCAAATTCCAACCAATTTTCATCTCTTTTGTAACTTCTAATGCTGTAATATCGCGCATACCTGATTCAGAAACAACTGCAAAAATGTTCATGTTGCCAAAAATTGTGGTGCTGATCAAAACCAAAAGCAACAGGTATACCTTTCCTCTAACAAACTTCTTACTCATTAAACCGAACCCTCCTCAAAAAATTTAAAATAAATTTGTTTTTTGCATTTCTCTCCAATCGATTGTTGAAGATTTTCCTCCCGTTATAATATGTTCGGTATTACAATAATTTTTCATGTGGGTTTAAAAGTAAATTTGTTTTCCAACAAAAAAGAGTACCCATTTTATTGAGTACTCATATTTTAAACAACCATCAAGAATAAAAACGCGAAGCGCTTTTTGTATCCTCTGTAACTCGTCGTTAGAAATTATGGGCACCATAATTTCCTAGACAACGAGAAGGCATCGATTTTGTGGATTTTAGTTTGCAGTTAAAGCGTCATAATCTGATGATGTATCGTTAAAATGTTTTGCCACAACAATCACATCAGACATATTAATTGCATCATCAAGATTAAAATCGCAATTTTCATTAAAGGTTTCTGAACCTTTTATGGCATTAAAACATTTTGCAATTTCCATAACATCCCTCATGTTTATTGAGTCATCAGCTACACCATCTATAGGAACATCACCTGCCCAAATTTCAACTGGTGTAGATGTAGTACCATACTGACTGGTTTTGCTTCCTGAGACATTGGTAATAGTTCTTGCTAAATAGCTAGGTTTGGAAATTTGAATATCATATGTAGAAACTTTTGAAGGAACATCAATTTTAAAATAACCATTAACATCAGTTGCTGTCTTGAAGGTCGTTTCAGGGATTTCAACTTTGAATCCTGATTTTGATGAAGCAGCTGAAGAAGTTATTGCTGGATTTACATACCCAGAAATCACTACTGTAGGCGCAGAAGGAGTACATTCTAAAACAATGTGATATACGGAAAGAGCTGGTAGCGTATAACTGAATTCATTACCTGAAATAGATGAAACTGCCTGTTGTTGAGATATTGTCTCGGAACTCGAATCAAATCCCCAAACACTTCCGATTTTGTAATCTAAATTGCTGTTAATGCTGAAATTAAAGGTTGCAGGACTGTCATAACTTTTGTTCATAACCATAATATGAAGTTTCTTATCATCGCTTCCAACAACAGATGAATAAACTGAGCTGTTGACAATATCAGAATTATCGCATTTTACGTTAGTATCTCCATATTTTGATCCTTTACCATCATAGTTCTGATAAAGATTGAAAGCAGATGCGGTGTAAGTACCTCCTCCCCATATGTTTGAGGAATACACACCGTACTTGCTGAAAATTCCTAATACGTCAGCTTGAGCTATACCACCTGTAATATGGTTATCCGCACCAAAAGAGTATTCCGAAAAGCCAAGCTTGGTACCAGGATTGTATTTATCTATAGAAGTCTTAAGATTCGGGATAAGAGGCAGGAATTCGCTGCACCATTGAGCAATCCAGCTGTCTTCTTTATATGTAGAGTCCCACAAGGTTCTAGGAGCTTGTAAACGGGCTTTGTTGCAATCTATATTGGTTGTGTCAGATGTAGTAATTCTTGCACCCCCGCCTTGAGCTTCAGGATACCAGTGAAGATCCAAAACATCCACAAGTCTTTTTCCTTCAGTGTCAGATGCTTTTTTCATATTGTCAAGATAATAATCCAAAAACCATCTATAGTTCCCTTTTACACTTGTCCAATCAGGAGCACCCTGAAAGTCGTTGTATGCCGCGAAGCCATAAAGAGCTGGTCCATAAACTTCAGCTGCGGGATCAATACTTTTTACGACCTTAGAAAGTTCTACATTTTTTTCTAATATTTCTGAACATGTGGTCTGCTTAGGGTGAATTTTAGAATGAGTGCTCGACCATAAGGCAGGTTCGTTATCAATTGCATATGCTTTAATGCCTTTTGAAGTTGATGCACTGCCATATTTATTTGTTAGGAAATTTACCAGCTCGTCCATATATACATATCCGTCTGTCGTGTCAGGAGTATGAGAAAGAACTGATCCTTTCTTTAATTTAACCTCCTTCCAGCGGTCAGAGGGAGCTGTTTCTTCTTCAGTTACCGTACCCTTTGAATCTGCTGCCACATATCCAGCAGATTGTAAAGTAACTAATGAATATGGTATTTTTTCTGTTTGATTTAAATCATGAAAGCTTGTAACAACTGAACCAGGCTGTGTCCACAGGTCTTTATGAATATCTCTAAGCAAATATGTGTCATTTGAATCATACCAGTCGCTTCCGGCACTTGAAAAATTGTTTTCCCAGTTATATCCAGTCATTCTATTACCACCAAGTCTTTTTGAGGTTAGTGTCGCACCGTTAAAGTCCCAGTTACCTCCATATATATATGGGCTAATAGCGGTCTTACCTTGAGCTGTATCAATGTTTACGTTTATGCTGATATTTGCAGCATTTACCGAAAGATTTGGAAGTGATACTGTTGTGGCAAGAATTGCAGCAACAAGAAACACACTTAATTTTCTTTTTTTAATCATTTTTAATCCCCCTTATGTTTAAGCTCAACCCTATCACTGATTTTTAATGTAAACTGACTTTATAAATCTATCAACTTTATAAGACTGTGACCTTTGTTTTCATTATACTCCTTATTTTCAGAGTTAACATCATAAATGATTAAAATATCATTTTTGAAATCGCCTTATTTACTTAATCAGAACAAAAACGCGAAGCGCTTTTTGTTTCTTCTGTAACTCGTCGTTAGAAATTATGGACCATAATTTCCTAGACATGAACAAAAACGCGTAAGCGCTTTTTGTATCCTCTGTAACTCGTCGTTAGAAATTATGTACCATAATTTCCTAGACATGAACAAAAACGCGTAAGCGCTTTTTGTATCCTCTGTAACTCGTCGTTAGAAAAAAGATTGTCCCAAATGTAAAAACTTGTTTGGAACAATCTTTTTTAATTTGCATAATCACAAAATGCTTTATCCATCTTTGTGTCGATTATAATATATAAATTAAAAATATCAGTCTTCTAGAATGTACTTGTTGAGCATACCTTCTAGAAGTTCCTGTCTGCCTGATGTGTTTTTAACCTGATCATTTTCAAGAGCATATTTTTCCAGATCTTTGAATCCTACTTTTCCATTTACAATATCACTACCAATTCCAGTTTTGAAGCTTGCATATCTATCCTCTATAATCTTATCAAACTTAGCATCGTTAACCATCTTATATGCTATTCTAAGACCCTTTGCAAAGGCATCCATTCCTGCAATGTGAGCATAGAAAAGATCAATCGCTTCGAATGAGCCCCTTCTAACTTTTGAGTCAAAGTTCAAACCACCTGTTGTGAATCCTCCACCTTTTAGAACTTCAAACATAGCAAGTGTTGTATCGTATATATTTGTTGGGAATTGATCAGTGTCCCAACCTAATAGCAAGTCACCCTGATTTGCATCAATGCTTCCTAATGCACCATTTATTCTAGCTGTCCTTAGTTCATGCTGGAATGTATGTGCTGCAAGTGTTGCATGATTTGCTTCAATGTTCATTTTGAATTGGTTTTCAAGTCCGTATGTTTTGAGGAATCCTAATACTGTAGCTGTATCAAAATCATATTGATGTTTTGTAGGCTCTTTTGGCTTTGGCTCGATTAAGAACTGACCTTTAAATCCGATTTCTTTTGCGTAGTCAACAGCCATATTAAGGAATCTTCCCATATTGTCAAGCTCAAGCTTCATATCAGTGTTGAGCAATGTTTCATAACCTTCTCTTCCACCCCAGAAAACATAGTTCTGACCGCCTAACTCTAAGGTAACTTCCATTGCCTTTTTTACCTGAGCTGCAGCATATGCAAAAACATCTGCATTTGGTGAAGTTGACGCTCCGTGTACAAACCTTGGGTTACCAAAAGCATTGGTAGTTCCCCATAGAAGCTTTACACTGCTATTTTTCATATAATCTTTTATAAGAGATACTATCTCATCAAGTCTTTTATTTGTTTCTCTAAGAGTGGACGCCTCTGGTGCAATATCTCTGTCATGGAAACAAAAGAATGGTACACCTAATTTTTCGCACAACTCAAAATTAGCAGCAACTTTAACTTTAGCTAAATCCATAGGATCAGTGATATTATCCCATGGTCTTACTGCTGTACCCGCTCCAAATGGATCTGCTCCTGCTCCCTGAAATGTATGCCAGTATGCAACTGCAAACCTCAAATGATCTTTCATGGTTTTGCCACCAATCATTTCATCTGGATTATAGTACTTATACGCCAAAGGATTATCAGATTCCTTACCTTCATACTGAATTTTAGGTACATTGTTAAAATATTCTGACATTATCTCTCCTCCTTAGATTTGGTTTATATTTTTATAGTATTGATGAAATTTCTTCAAAACTATTTTTTAAAGAACTATATAAATTTTTATAAACATTATAATATTTTGAATACTTTTGGTTTCTAGCCATATCGGCAGCTTGTCTTGTTTTAACATTGATTATAGCATCACATGCCTGATTTATATCGGAGTAAACACCAGCTCCAACCCCTGCAAGCAATGCGACACCTAAAGCAGGTCCTTCATCGGAGTTAATTGTTGTTATTTCTGTTCCGAATACATCCGCCTGCATTTGCCTCCACAATGGACTCTTACCACCACCACCAGATGCTCTTACCTCTTTAATGTCTACACCCATCTCCTTAATTATTTCCATACAATCCTTCAAGCTATATACAATACCTTCCATAACAGACCTTATCATATCCTGCTTTTCGTGTTTTGCAGATAGTCCAAAAAATACTCCTTTAGCATTAGGATCAAGGTGAGGTGTCCTTTCCCCCATAAGATAAGGCAAATATATAAGTCCATTACAACCTGCATCGACTTTTTCTGCCTCTTTGTCCATTAAAATATATGGGTCTGTCCGCATTAACTCGGCTGTTCTTTTTTCCTCAATACAGAAATTATCGCGGAACCATTTTAATGACAACCCAGCAGCCTGAGTAACACCCATAATATGCCATGTATTAGGTACTGCATGGCAGAATGTATGCACTCTTCCCAACGGGTCTATTGTTACCTTATCTGAGAATGCAAAAGCCACACCAGATGTACCAATAGTTGAAGATACAACACCTGGTCTAACAATTCCATTTCCAATAGCACCTGCCGCTTGGTCACCTGCACCTCCAACTACAATAGTCCCAACCTTTAATCCTGTTAATTGGGAAGCATGAGTGTTAACTTTACCAGTTATATCCTGAGACTCATAAAGCTTACCGAGCATGTTTTTGTCTATACCGAGCTTTGACAACACTTCATCGCTCCACTTTCTCCCTGGTATATCCATAAATTGCATTCCGCTCGCATCAGAAACCTCAGTTGCAAACTCACCTGTTAACATATATCTAATATAATCTTTAGGAAGAAGTATTTTTTTTACTTTTTCAAAAATTTCTGGTTCATTGTTCTTAACCCACATAATCTTTGATGCTGTAAATCCTGTTAGGGCAGGATTCGCAGTAATCTCAATCAATCTTTCCCTTCCAATCAGCGAAGTGATTTGCTGACACTCAGCTGAACTTCTTTGATCGCACCAAATTATCGATTTTCTTAAAACCTTATCGTCTTTATCGAGAAGAACTGCTCCATGCATTTGCCCAGAGAGACCAACACCTTTTATATCAGAAGTATCAATACCGCTTTTTTGAATAACTTCTTTTATTGTTGAGCAAACTGCCATCCACCAGTCTTCAGGATCTTGCTCAGCCCAACCAATACAAGGCTGATACAGGGGATATTCTGCAACCGCATTAGCAACTGTATTCCCTGACTCATCAAATAATACTGTTTTTGTACCTGAGGTACCTATATCTATTCCTAATAAAAATGCCACACTATTCCTCCTGTCCAAATCATAAGCAGACGCCTATAATTTAAAAGTTTATAGAAATACTCACGGGCTTTCTTCCTGTTAATTCAAAACTTCTTGAATCGGGCTGAGAAAATCCAACATATAAGGAGAATTTTGTACTGTCCAGTATTCTTTCTCCATTATTATTTACAACTTTCAGAGAATCAAATGGTATTGACAATTCAATCTCCTTTTGTAATCTGGACTCCACCCTAACCCTCTTAAATCCGCATAAACTGGTATTTTTCACAGCCAATGACGATTCTTCGTCCTTAACATACACCTGAATTACATCTTCCAAAACTATATTTCCACTGTTTTCTACTATCACCTTTATCTCAATGTCTTTATCAATCTCTGGGGGTGAAATCAGCTCAGTATGTTTTATAGTGATATCTCCATACGTGAGACCATATCCAAATGGGTATAAAGGCGTTTCTTCAATATACCTGTAAGTACGCTTTTTCATGGTGTAGTCCGTAAAAGCAGGCAAATTTTCTAATGAAGAGTAGAAGGTAACAGGCAATTTACCTGATGGTGAGCAATTACCAAATAGAAGATCAGCAATACTCTTTCCTCCTCTAGCTCCTGGATACCAAGTCAAAAGAATGCCATTTACGTGATCATGTGCATAGCTTAAATCAATTGCACTTCCTGCCATTAGACACAGCACTATAGGCTTACCAACTTCTATAACTTTCTTTAAAAGATTGATTTGTACCTGAGGTAATTGAAGGTCCTTTTTGTCACCAGATCCATAATTATTACCCTCGTCAGTTTCTTCTCCTTCAATTGTCTCATCAAGACCAAGACATAAAATTACAATGTCACTATGTTCTGCTACAGTTAGCGCTTCCATAAGGCGGTCATCAGCATTTGCCAAAACCTCCGTCCTATCTTTAGACAGCTCGCATCCCTTGCTGAACAATACCCTTACATCTTCTCCAACTTCATCCTGAATTCCTTCAAGCACAGTAATATATCTCGAAGATGTGCCATAATAATTACCCTTTAAAGCAAGTCTGCTATTAGCGTTGGGTCCTATAACTCCAATGGTTTTTAGTTTACTTTTATCCAATGGCAGGACACTGTCATTTTTTAACAATACAGAACTTTTTCTAGCTGCTTCAATTGCTAATTCCCTGTGTTCTCTACATTCAACTACATCATAAGAGATATCGTCATAATCAGTTTTTTCCAAAAGCCCCAATTTAAATCTGGTAGTAAATAACCGTTGAGCGGCTCTTGTAATATGTTCTTCTGTTATCAAGCCTTCCTTCAACGCAGTCAAAATCAACAAATAAATATTTCCGCAATTCAAATCACATCCTGCATCTATTGCCAAAGCTGCTGATTCTTCAGCTGTTTTGGTAACCATATGATGCATGTGAAAATCCTTAATTGCCCAGCAATCAGATACAACATGACCTTCAAATCCCCATTTGCCACGTAAAATATCACGTAAAAGTGTATAACTCCCACAACATGGCTCTCCGTTAGTCCTGTTATACGCTCCCATAACAGCTTCCACTTCGCCTTCTTTTACACATGCCTCAAATGCTGGTAAATAAGTCTCCCATAAATCCTTCTGAGAAACCTCTGCATTAAACTCATGACGTATGTCTTCGGGACCGCTGTGTACAGCAAAATGCTTTGCACATGCAGCAGTCATTAATATATCTTTATCCCCTTGGAGACCTTTTATGAATGAAACGCCAAGTCTGGCAGTTAAAAAAGGGTCTTCCCCGTATGTTTCATGACCTCTTCCCCAGCGCGGATCTCTAAATATGTTTATATTCGGCGACCATAATGTCAACCCCTTATAAATATCCCTATCCCCATGCTTTGAGCTTTTATTGTATTTTGCCCGTGCTTCTTTTGCAATTGCATTAGCTATTTTCATTAAAAACTCATCATCAAACATAGCGGCTAGACCAATTGCCTGCGGAAAGCTTGTCGCAGTTCCTGCACGCGCAACACCATGCAATCCCTCATTCCACCAGTTATAAGCAGGAATCCCCAATCTCTCTATTGCTGGCGAATTATAAGTAAGCTGGCTTGCCTTTTCCTCTAAAGTCATTTTAGCAACGAGTTCTATTGCCTTTTCCCTAAACGTTTCATTTGATCTCATATTCGCAATCAATCCTCCCTAATTTAACTACAATTAATCTTCTACATTAATCTTCTACATTTATTCTTCTATATTCATCTACATTTATCCTTTTACAGCACCTACAGTTAAGCTCTGTTGTATTCTCTTGCTCATAAACATATACAGTATCAAAGTAGGGAATGTAGCAATAACAAGAGCTGCACCAATAGGCCCCCACTGTGTTGTATGTGCACCAGCTAAGTTTTGAATTCCGACTGATAATGTTCTAAATTTCGAATCATCAATAAATGTTACTGCAAACATCAACTCGTTCCACGCCTGCAAGAAAGTAAAAATTGCAATTGTAGCAAGCGCAGGCTTCATAAGCGGAAGGATTATTCTAAAAAATATTCCATACACACTACAACCATCTATACAAGCAGCCTCTTCCAGTTCTTTAGGTATACTTTCAAGAAAACTATTGCAAATCATAACAGCCATAGCTAGAGTAAATCCTGTATATGGTATTATCAATGCCTGATAAGAGTTTGTCATATCCAATTTTCTTAGTATTACAAATATAGGTAGTATTGCAGCATGAATAGGAACTGTTAGACCAAGCATAATTATATTATTTACTACCTTCCTACCTTTCCATACAAGGCGATTTAAGGCATATGCTGCCATTAAAGAAAGTATGACAGTAAGCAATATGGTGAACCCAGTTACAATAACACTATTTAAAAAGTACAATGCCATATTTCCATTTGTTAGTGCGCTTTTATAGTTTGACCATAACCATTCTTTAGGAAGACCAATAACGTTGAGTCCGAAAATCTCCCTATTACTTTTAAATGAAAATGTAAACATCCAATACAAAGGGAATATATTTATTAAAGCCCATATGCCCAGAACTACATACGTCACAATACTTCCAACTTTTATTTGGGGCATCTTAAGCTTCCCTGGTTTTTTATCTTTTTCAGGTTTTTCCAATCAATCCACCTCCGTCTTGAATGCTTTTTGAATGACTATTGCAAAGAAGAAACACAAAATGATTATTGCTATTGCTATTGCACTTCCATATCCGTATCTGTTTCGTCCAAAAATCATTGACACCATTAAAGTACTTGGCACTTCAGTAGCTTTGGCAGGTCCACCTCTAGTTAAAACAAAAATTAAGTCAAATACTTTTAAAGAACCTGTCACAGCAAATATAACACATATTTTCAATACATTTTTTATCATAGGAATAATTACATATCTTGAAACCTGCCATTCTGTAGCTCCCTCAACTCTTGCAGCTTCTCTAAGCTCTGGCGGAACCGACTTTATCCCTGCATACATAAGCAGCATGTGATAGCCTACATATTGCCATATAATCGGTACAAATACCGAAATCAAAGCTGTCTTTTGATCTCCGAGCCACGTCCTGGTGAAGCTTTCAAGACCAATAGCCTTTAATCCCATATTAACAATCCCATATTCAGGATTATAAATCTTGAGCCATAATTGACCAATAACAACCGTTGAAATCAATACTGGAACAAAAAATATTGCTACAAAAAACCTTTCACCTTTAACTCCTTTTGATAGCAGCAATGCAAGTCCAAGAGCCATTGGTAACTGGATAAACACAGAGAGAATTGCCAGAATCATTGCATTTATGATAGTTTTCTGAAATCCAGGGTCAGTGAATAACTCAATATAGTTGCTAAAACCTACAAACGTACTTCCATTAATTCCATCCCAATCCAATAGACTATAATACCCCGACATAATAATTGGTAGTATAATAATCACAAAAAATAGGAGTAGTGCAGGAAATATAAAAAGGAATATCGCCAATTTATTTCGCCTTACAGAATCCATTACATACCTCCCGATAAATAATCAAAACCTTTCAAACAAAATCTATTTATTTGCTTGAGAGGTTTTGATTGTTTAATTCTATATTTTTTATTTAAGCTGTTCTGCCATTGACTTAACAAATTTCTCAGGAGTTATGTTTCCAACATACATTTCTTGTAACAATGTAAGATATTCACCTGCATCTTCTGCTTCCATCATTGTGTCAAACCATAAGGTAAATGAAGATGCGCCTGAAGCATAACCAGCTAACTTCCTAGTGAGCGGATTAACCTTACTATCATCATAGTCTTTTTTCCATACTGCAAGACCTGCTCCATCAAGATATGAGTACTTAGATATGCTTCTTGTCAATTCAAACGCTGCTTTTCCAGCTATATCAGCATCTTTTGTTGATGCATTAACCATAATAGTATCAACAGCACCACCCATAAAATCAGTTTCTTTTGCATTCCCCCCTATAACAGGGAATGGAACAACATCAAAATCTTCTGGATTTTTAGCATCTTTCTGAATGGAACCAGCCATCCAACTTCCAGTTGTAAACATTGCAACAGTACCATTATAGAATAACGCACTAGCTTCGTCGTTAGAAAGACCTGTTGCACCTTTATAGAAAGCGCCCATATCAGCAAGTTGCTTAAATTTCTTGGCAGATGACAAGAAATCAGGATCATCATAACTTTGACCTGTCTTCTTAAGCGCCGCTTTTACTTTTTCAGGTCCCGCTGATTTCAATGTCATAGCATCATGAGTCATCGCTAGAACCCATGTATCTTTAGCACTAATACCTATTGGTGTAATACCTTTTTCCTTTAACTTATTACAAACATCAACAAGCTCATCAAAGGTTGCTGGTGCTTTTAATCCATTTTGTTCAAATATTTTTTTATTGTAGAACAATGCTGAAACAGGAGTAGTATATGTCGCGCCATAAATCTTTCCGTCATAAGTAGCGTATGTCAATGCAGCCTGTGACAACTGTTCTTTATATTCACCTGTATAATATTTATCTAATGGTAGAACTTTACCAGACTCAACAAAAGGCTTTGAAAAACCTCCACCCCATGTATAAAAAAGGTCAGGAAGATTATTTGAAGATACTGCAGTTTTAATCTTGGTCTTATAAGCTTCATTTTCAAATGTTTCATGCTTTATTTTCACGCCAGGGTTAGCACTCTCAAATTCCTTTATAGCCTTACTGTAAGCATTGCTAAACGCATCACTTTCAGTTGCAATACTCCAAAGTGTTAGTGTCAAATTTTCTCGCGATGAACCTGAAGAATTATCTTTTACTTCAGACTCAGTAGTTCCACATCCAGCTAATAAAGTTGTTGCCATAATACCTGTGAGAAATACACTTACCAATCTTTTATTCATATAAAATCCCCCTTAGATTATAAGTTAGTTACAAGAATCTCTTATTTCAACTATATTATAATCAGTTTGACTTAATATTCGAACGTATTATTTTTACAACTAATATGTAAATTTTTGCTTTTCATATTGATGGTACCCTCTGTATGGCTTCCTTCTGCTTTTCCTTCATTTCTTGCGCCTGTTATACGTGTTATTTCATCATGAATAGCTTTTTCTCTCAACTCATAGTACCTTCGTATTTCAGCATTTGTCCCTAAGTATTCCAAAACCTTTTGAGCCTTTTCTATTGCTGGTTCTGCTTTTATAGCCATATCCAACACCTCCACCTCCAATTCCATCATGATCACTATCTATTATAATAACTCAATTTTGTAATTTTTCACAATTTTAAGCCTTGTTTTGAAAATCACGTTCATGTTTCAAAATAAAACTTGACCAAATGACAAAAATGCTGTTTAGACTTTCTAAGAATGTTACAATAAACTTGTTAAATGGGCTGTTTAACGAAAATTAAAAAGTGATACTGAAAAAGCCCAACTTATAAATCTTGAAATTAAGAGACTAATGAGCATAATAAAAGATACGCTTAATATAGTTGATGATTTATCAAAAAGCAAGGAAATTCTTGGATCAGATTTAGAAAAAATATTATTAGTTTTAAATAATATTTCAGAATATTTGTATAATAAATATGGAGAATATGAAAAAGTTAGCAAGGAGGTTTTTACTATGTTAAAAACATTAGTTGATCCAGTGGTTATGAATGAAGGAATAAAGCAAGGAATAGGCAAGGGTGAATTGAAAAATCAGCAGAGGTTAGCATTAAAACTTTTAAAAAAGAAGTTAAAGGAAATTCCTTCAGATATTGAAAAAACAATTAATAGTATTGATGATATCGCCATCTTAGAGAAGGTTATAGATAATATTTTCGATATAAATTCAGTAGATCAGGTTAAGGAAATGCTTCAAATGGATTAAAAACACTGACTGCATAAAAGAACAAAAATGCGTAAGCACTTTTTGTTTCCTCTGTAACTCGTCGTTAGAAATTATGGGAACCATAATTTCCTAGACATGAACAAAATGCGGGTCTCAAAAACCCGCAATTGTTGTAATTTGACCAATACTAGTTTTACCACTAAATAACAATTCTATCTTAGAGACCCTAATCAAGAACCACTACCGTCAATGAATATGACTCTACTGTGCATCCCGTACCTCTTTTAATCTCTGACTCTATCATACTACTTCCTTTACCATATCGATATACCATTCCACTTCCTGATGTTTTGAAGCCAGTTATATTTAGATTTACATCATATGTCTCAACAGGGCTTTTATTTATGATTAATATTGCAACCTTACCATTTGCCTGTTTCACAGCATGTACAGTTAATTCCTCCTGATCGGACGTTGATGTTATAAATTTATCTCCTGGTGATGCCAGATAGTTGAGCATTTTAAGTCCATACCAGACAGGGTAAGGAGTATCCAAAGGCGGTGCAACAGGCTCTACCATATTACTCTTTCCAGTAGGCCAGCCGTTCACTACATAGTCAGCTCCCATACCGTTTGAAAGTATACCCCAATCGCCATAATTTTTGTCACCGAAAAGCGATGGGCTGTTGTTTCCATCTGCAACTGGACCGCAGTGGAGTGTTTCCCAGTCTACATTGGATGCTCCGTACTTAAGCCACGATGCGTAATTGTCGGCAATAAACATTGCACCTACTATGCTAAGCTGCTGTTTGCTTCCTGGAGGCAGGGATGAGTTGGATTCTGTCACCCAAGTCTGTATTTTGTCTGCTTTTTCACCGCAGTAAATTTTCAAAAGTGTGCGGAGCTTCAGTAGCTTTTCCTCTATATTTCCTGTACTACTTAATAGATAGGAGTCACTTTCCATCATTGGTTGCTGTGGATAAAAGTGAATAACAACAAAATCTATTTCACTTCCTAACAATGAAAGTACAGTGCTGTTCCAATCTGGGTTTATGCCTCCAGGCCAGTCTCCAGGAATAATGAGAGGCACCCCCACTTTTATTTCTGGATCAACAGCTTTCATTGCTTTAATAAAAGTCAGCGCATTCTTTCCATACCCTGAAGGGCTTTTGTCTTCATGCAAGTCAACACTCCACTTTGATCCGTAAAAACCATTTCCATATATCTCATTTCCAATTTCCCAATACTTCACATTGTACTTCTTCGTCTTATTCGCATAACTAACCCATTCAGCGGCCTCCTCAGGAGTGCCAGAACCATAATTCACTGTGACAAGAGCTTCTGCCTTGGAGTTTTTCACCATTTTCATATAGTCATCGAATTTGGCGTTAGGAGCCAACCACATTTGCTGTGGATTTGGATCTAACGTATGAGTTTTCCAATGATACTGATCAGAGGGTATTCCGTCAGGATAACGGCATACTTTTATACCCGCATCCATAAGCCTTTCAGGCAAGTCCTTACCGAGCATAAACTCGTCAAATACACCCGTATTTACCCCAACTCCTGTAGCAGCAAATGTATTTAGACTTTTTCCTGTATCCACAGTTACAGATGCTGGATTATTGGATAACACTGGTGTTATTGCAGGATAATCTGTAGCAACTCTGTTGAATTTTTTTGCGGCAATCATTATATCAAGCATATTTATCATATCATCCATATTAAAATCCTTGACTGCAATGTATCCCGTGCTTCCTTTAACGCTGTTGAAGCTCCGTCCTATTTCCACAATATCAGCCATGTTTATAACATCGTCCTGCACACCTTTAATAGGCATGTCTCCCGCCCACATTTCCGTTGGTGAGTCTGAATAACCTATACGGGAATTATGGTCACCAGGTATCCCTGTAATTGTTCTTGTAAGGTAACCAGGCTTAGAAATTTTAAGTGTATATTCATCCTTGGCAATTGTTAACCCTTCAATACGGAAATACCCATTGGCATCACTGGTGGCAATCGCTGAAGCCCCTACAACTTCAATTCTAAACCCTGCTTTTATGTCTTTATTAACCGAAACCACATTTGGTTTTACATAGCCCTCAACTATTATTTTCCCAGGTGTCGGTGTAGGTGTTTCACTAGCTGACAGGCCAATCAATTTGATATTATCAATACCTATTATATCGGATTCTGCATTCGCAAATGTAAAATGCACATTGTTAAGCTTGTACAGATCTAATGTTCCGCTGGCATCTTCTGACGCCGATTGGTAATCAGTTCTTTTAACAAAATCACTGAAAGGTATTGAGACCGTTGTCCATGTTTTCGAAGGAGATATCGTATACTCCCAATGCTCTCCGTCTTGACCTGCTATCGTACCTTTTTCTGTAAGCACCAGTCGTAAGGGATTGGCATTTTCAGATTTTATGTCAAATGATATCTTCTGCCATGCCGACCAATCTCCATCAGATGCAATTGTCGCAACTCCCCAATAGCCAGCATTCGAACCTGTATAACTTACTTTCATCGCGCTGCCAGGATTGCCTTCCCCTAAAGCTACTGTCACAGGTGCTTGTACATTGTAAGGTAGCCAGTAGTTTATTTGCATGGCATCTTCATAGTCCAAAAGCAGCATCTCTCCCACAGCAGGTGTGGACGGAATCCTTGTAGGTTCTGGTGTAGCCGTAGGCATAGGTGTTGATGACGTCAAAACTGGTGTATTTATAATAGCATCAAGAATTGGTTGGTCATACTCACGTGTTGCCCTTTTATAAAAAGCCATATCGTACTGCTCAGACCCAAAGGTACCATTATCCCAAACAGAAAATGCAAAACCGTGTGCCAACGCTTCATCAGTGATGTAATCATAGTATTTTATTCTCGACTCCCTGTCCCCATAAGCCAAAGCACCGAATTCTCCCAAAAGGACTGGCACATTATTTTTGACAGACCACGCTTTAACCTTGTCAAAGGCTGTCCTTAAAACCTGTTTGTCTCCATCGCTTCCCCAGGTTCCAATGCTTAATTGAGTAAAGCTTTGAGGCTCATAGTAGTGGAAGTTTCCTATTATATATGGGTCTGAAGGTATTTCTACATTTGTCACCAGTGTATTGTAGCTGTTCCAGCTTCCACCACCAATAATGACAAACCTTGTCGGATTTTCAACTCGTATTTTTCCCAAAATCCTTTTGTTCATATCATTGATTTCTGCGTTTGTAATATTTCCAAATGGTTCATTACAGATTTCAAAAACCAGATTTTCAGATTTATCCTTAAACCTTTCGGCCACCTGTTCCCAAAGTTTTTCAAACCTTTCTATGTTGCCACTATAATTTTCCTTAATCCAGTCATCGTGATGTGAATTAAGAATAGTAATAAACCCCCTCGACAATGACCAGTCCACAACCTGTTCAACCCTGTCAAGCCATTCAGTATTTATCGTATACGGATATTCGGTGCCCATATGCTTGTCCCATCTAACTGGAATACGCACATTATTGAATCCCGCTGTCTTGAAATCGTCAAAATAGTATTCTTTTGCCGCCATTGCCCACTCACCTTCATACGGTGATTCCAATGTATTACCCAAGTTAATTCCCTTGCCCATCTTTTCAATAATATCCCACGAGCTTATACCAGTTGAAGTCTGACTTGCATCAACCCTTGAGAACGTTGCAAACAACATCACAAATATAAGCAATAAACTGATGCCTTTTCTCATAAAATTATTCCTCCTATTAACTTCTCTTAATATACAAATTCCTTTATCACGACGCGCCGAAAAGATCTTTATATTAAGTTTTACTATCAAAAAAGAGGTCATGTAACGTTTTTGCAAAACAAAAATGCGTAAGCACTTTTTGTATCCTCTATAACTCGTCGTTAGAAATTATGGAACCATAATTTCTAGACATAAAAAAATTCACCCTGTGCTCCAAAGTGAATTATTATAATTCTGTTTATATATATATATGCATTTAATTATTTTAACTTTTCTATTTCACTTTTTGAAAAGCCAGTATACCTTGAAATTGTATCATCATCTAATCCATCTCGGATCATATTTTTTACAATTTCTGCCTTTCCTTCTGCCTTTCCTTCTGCTATTCCTTCTGCTATTCCAGCAGCTCTTCCTTCTGCTATTCCTTCATCTCTTGCGCCTGTTACTCGTGTTATTTCATCATGAATAGCTTTTTCTCTCAACTCATAGTATCTTCGTATTTCAGCATTTGTCCCTAAGTATTCCAAAACCTTTTGAGCCTTTTCTATTGCTGGTTCTGCTTTTATAGCCATATCCAACACCTCCTTGGGCGAATCATCTAAAAACAACAACCATCTATCAAGTGGTTTACTCATATCAGGTTGTACTTTTCTAAATTTAGGAAGTTCGATAAACCTAATTTCCATTACATCTGTCAGCTTATAATCCTTGTAACTATCCTCCCATAAGTGGAATACACTATGATAGTTTTCAACTTTAATATATTCAAAATCCAAAATATTTATTGTAATCGTTTTCTTTAAATCGTTAAACGGTTGACCTTCACTCAACTGCTCGGTATAAACCTTGGACCAATAAAATAAGGTTCTCTTGTCCATGTTGTATTGATTGACAAGCTGAATTTCTATATTTATTTGGGTCCCATCCATCGTTTGTGCCTTTATATCAAGTATACCCAACTTATCATCTGGTCTGTCTTTTTCAAGCTTGGTATTTTCTACAATATCTATATCTTTAAGCTTATTTTCTCCTTCAAGCATCAACACAGCATTCAAAAAACTTATGAGAATATCTTTATTCTCTTGCCTTCCAAAAATTCTCTGGAATACAAAATCATTTTTTGCTTTCAATTTGTACAATTTTACTCACCTCAACTTGATTATACCACACATCAATTAAGGTGAACATATGTCAATTTCCAAGCTAAATGATTAAGAAAATCAGTATCCCTGGAAAGCTTTTATATTTTAACATGATTATACTGTAGAATTCATTATCGCCAGTATTCCTTTAGCAACTTATTTATCAAGTCATTATCCATTAGCGGAACATTTTATATTTGCCTCCCTTTTTTCTTAGCATCTGCATCCATCAAAGAACCTATAGCCATTCCGATACACATCCCAAAGCACATACCCATACTCATACCAAAACCAAACCCTGATCCATTATTATCTAAAATCGATCCTATCATCATTCCAATTGACATTCCAAAAGTCATACCAATAGACATATATGTCCCTAAGTAGGTACCTGGCATAACATGTTTATGCTTTTTGCACAAATGAGATTGTATTTTCTTCAAATTAATCATATAGCTTCTCAAAAGAGCTTTGTCAAATGTTCTAACGTTATCAAGGAAGTCACGCTCGAAATTACCCAAGAAATCACGACAATCACTGCAATTATCTGAATACTGGGTTAGCTTATTCACAATATTCGTTAATCTTTCTATTTGCAGCATTTTAATCTTTTTAGCATCATATTTCAATTTTAATCCGTTTATCTCGTCAAGTATTTTTTCTATATTTTCCATGGAAACCACCTCCGATTTTATCACTATCTATTATAATAACTCGATTTTGTAATTTTTACAATTTTAATCCTTGTTTTAAAAATCACTTTAATATGAAAAATAAAGCTATTAAGAAGAAAGATGTACTATTTGGAGTGCATGTAATGAAATATTAGAAAGACGGTTATCCGAAGACAACCGCCATAATTCTTCCTAGAAAACCAAAACCATTAAATTTATATAAAAGGATGCTAATTTTTATATCAATACCATTCCTTTGTTTTGCCAGTGTCCACAACATTGTTGGATTGTTACTCTTTATGAAACAAGAGTATTGAATTTAGCTGCAATCAGCATTACATCCAACATATTTATGGAACCGTCTCTATTAAGGTCGCATGATTCCACATATTTGGAATCATTACGGACTGAATTAAACACTACCGCTAAAAGCATGACGTCTGCCATGTTTATTGCTCCATCGTGGTTTATATCAATATTGTAATTGGTTGTCGCTGGTTTGTCAGGAGACCACCAGTTGCCTGATATCAAGAGCATACACATTAGGTTAATAGTATCTCCATAATATTCATTATGCTTTGCTTTAATATAATTCCAGCCTTTATTAATATAATCCTGATTTGAAGAATCTGTAATACACGCAGCTAATAATGGAGAAGTAAATGCCAAAGAATGATCACTGCTAAATGAACTTCCATCGAGCTTGTATCCGTCATTAATCTTTGCAGGATCACCAGCAGTTTGTTTTTTTATAGTATTTAACATATCATTTAGAGCGGCCTTAGCTTCTGATGTCCCATAGTGAGCATAGTCGGTAGCCAATCTCCATGGAACCCTGCATGCATTATAGGAATAATCCCCACAGTTGCTTTCACCTCCGCCTATCTCACTGTCTGTGGCAGCTTTCAACGCATTGTCACTTTTAAGGATCAGGAAGTCTGGTACCAATCCAGATGTGGAAATCCCTTGAATTTTAACATCAGAAATAATGCCATATATTTTATTGGTGACTTTTTTCCAATCAAGATCTCCAGTCACACTTTGAAAAGCTCTAAAATGATCTGCCATCCAATCAGAAGGTCTTGTAGTATTAGTAGACGGCCAATCGCTATCTGCGCATTTTACAGACCAGAATGTATGATTTATATCGTATTGCTTAATATCTTCGATCATCTTTTTTGCTTCTTCCAGATAATTTATTTGGCCATTTGAACCCCATTGTTTATCTGCCAAAAGTAATGCATACGCAACATCTAAGTCTCCATCAGTGGCACTGCCTTCCCCTGAGTTTGATAAATCACTTTGTATCTCCCAGTTCATAGTGTTTTTCCCAGGTGATTTGTCTATTGAATATACATTGTAAAATCCATCAAAGATTTCTTTAGCATTAGTTTCATAGCCTGCCATTAAGGCTGTTATCATCATACCATATCCGTGTGCTTCAGAGTGTGAAACGCGATTTGGATTATCATCACCTGTTCCATCAGCCTTAACATAGTACATTGTTTTACCGTCTTTAGTTTGTTTAACCAGCAAGCTCTTCCATTGATCGTAATATTTTTTAATATCTGCATTAAGTTGTTCTTGTGTAAAATTCGGCTTAATACAATTTGGATAGTTTATGTTCTGGCCAAATGGCATATTTAATCCATTCTGTGGAGGTGTTGTCGACGTTGCTGTCGGGGTTGGTGTTACAGTCAGCTGTGCAGTCGCTGTAAGAGTAGGTGTCGTTGATCCACTGCCTGTATACACATTAAGTTCTTTTATTTTGAAAAAATACGACATGTCGTTTATACGTACTTGCCCGAGTACACGTACTCCTTTTATATTGTTCATAGTAGTCCCACTAAAAGTATATTTAGCTCCGCTTGCGGTTTCATTGTATGGATAATCAGGGCTAATTGACCAATTGGAATCACTCCAGGTACTTCCGTCCGTGCTGAACTGTAACTTGCAATTTCCTTCAAAAATCCCATCTCCATCGGAGATATCTCCATTTATAAATTCTACTTTTGTAATTCCATTTTGTGAAGTTGAAAACGTTACTCCTGCACCATTCCATTTGCTTGCAGAAGAAGAAGTGCATGACGCAGAAGTACTCGTATTATTGTCATTAACTGCTGCAGCTACAGCTTTATTGGAATTACTTGAAGCATCTGAATTGTTCGACCATACATAACCAGTTCCATTTGGAGCTATATTCATTACGTTTGTTTCTTCTTTTGTGGAAGGGCTTCCATCATCTTTTTGTATTTGTATTTTAACGCTAGTTGAAGGGTCATTTGTAACAACAACTGCTATTTTCCCAGGAGTTGTTGCAGCAAACGATAAATTTGAAGACCCAAAAAGTATTGATACCACCATTGATAAAATAATTGTGAGTGTAAAAAATTTAAAACTTTTTTTCATGTTAAACCTCCTATAGTTTTTATTTTATTATTCTTGCCAGTGTTCCTCCTTTCAAAAAACAATATAACAATATATTATTTATGGCTCAGTATTTTTGGCGGTTGTTATTATAAAGAGTACAGATTTGACTATCAGTTAAGCAAGAATACCTGTCATACGTATGTACAAGTAAACAACTAAAATTATAAACCTTTATTGGGTATTTGGCTTACGTATCACGAATTTATAATCAGGTTTTCCTGAATTGTTCTCTGCCGTTCTATCGAAATATCCACTAATCTCATATATATCAATTTTATCTGTAAAAACCATTTTTCTACCGCTAAAAGAGTCAACTGGCGTTTCAGAAGATCTATTCTTTTCCAATAAGTATTTAAGAGCAACTAACTTCCCTTTTTTTCTGTTGATATTGACATCAACTCCTGAATTCATACTGGCAGAAATCCTAAACAGAGTTGTTCCTAGTGGGTTTGCAAAGAAACTTGTATCATATCTCATTTCTTGCAGTTCCTTTAATAGCTTTTCATAAGCCAGATTTTCCTCAGAATCGGGATCGTATTTGTATGTACCCACTACATTGCAATTTTTGATGGAATAGCTTGAAAAAACATTCAACTGATTTATAGTATCGTTATAGTTAAAGAAAGGGAATCCAGGATTGCCTTTCATACTAAACATTTGTTTTTTATCAGTAAAATCCCTTGCCCATTTTTCCTTTTGAATCATATCCTTTTTAATTATTATATCTTCAAGATAGGGCTTTATAGCTGCAATATCTTCAATTGTTATTTCCTGTCCAATACTTTCAAAGCATTTCAATAGATCACCTTCCTGCAATTGATACACCAATGTTGACATCATTTCATTGTTTTTTGAATTATACAAATTGTTCAATATTCTCCACAAACCAATATACCTTTTTACAGGTTCCTGCTTATCTTTTTTATGGACTAATAAATCTCTTTGTATCCGAACAACCTCTTCTCTAAAATATGATTTTAGGTCGCCCCCTATCGAATTGCCTTGGTCTTGAGAATCTTCATCAAATATTGACTCTGGTATTTTAGAAACAGGATACTCAATGATATTCTCGAGTAAAAAATTATAAATTTGGTTATCTACTTCCATTCTGTCATTTAATGCATCATCCCACTGTTCTTCCATATAATTATCGGTATTCAGCTTTTTAACTATCTTATCCGATAATGAATTCTCATATTTTGCAACCTTATCCTTACGTTCCATCAGTAGCCTAGAACACTCCTCGAAATTCCTTTCAAGCTTTGTATTATAAGTGTATTGATATTCTATAGATGTTGGCTTTAGCTGTTGAGAATATAAAATATTTACAAAGCAGAACATCAACATAACTGATATTATAACAATCAATGGAATACAGCTTACAACCATGTAAACATTGTATATAGTTCTATAGACCTTGTTATTAATTTTATCCTCAAGAAAAATATAAAGCAGATACGACAATCCAACAAAACCCAATATAGAAATTAGTATGACATCAATTCCTTGTACCCACTCATAGTGTGCTATAAAATGGCTTGCGTTTAAAAATTTAACAACTAGACCTAAGTCTAAAGCTAAAACAATAAACATAATAATTGAAAATTTTTTCATAGCCTTCATCCTCCATAGTATTAAAATCTATTCATCAGACAATAATTAGGCTTATAAAAACAATTATAATGCCAGTAACCAGTTACTTTTAAAGTCTTTCAGAATTTATTATAAGGCTGGATATTATTTTTATCTCACTATTCCAAAGATTATTTATTAAACTTTTAATAGAATTTAAGAATTGGAATTTTTATCGCATATTTAAATTAAAATTTTAAAATTGTGAGATAGAACTAATTTAAAATATATAATTAATATCAGATAGCGCGCGCAATCTATGCAGTAACAAGTGATGCAAAAAATAATGTACAAAAAGGGAATTATAATTTAATCATTGGAGGTAATCTAAAGTATGAATTTTAAAAAAATAGTTTCTTTAACTCTAGTTTCTTTGACGGTACTTGGGACTGTTTCTTTTACAAGTGCCAGTCCTTCAGGTGGGTCAAGTGGAGTTAGGTTTTATCAGGATGCTGGTCTGGGAGGCGAATACACTCTGCCCATAGATGAAGGAACCTACACCCTTGATCAGCTTGAAAAGTATGGCTTTAAAAATGACTGGGCATCTTCCGTATATATACCAGAAGATTATACAGTTTTAATGTATGAAAACGATGATTTTAATGGTATACCATGGCTTTTGACCCAGAATGACGGCAATAGCAGGGATTTTACTAAGGTAATAAACAATATCTCACAAGTAGCAAACGATAAGGTATCATCAATTAGGGTGAGCCGTGGTGTTTGTCTTTATGAAGATATAAATTTTAGGGGGACACATACGAATGGAATTAGCCGCCCTGGATGCTACCTCTCACCACTAAAGGCTTCTTCCGTAACTATACCAAAAGGATGGTCAATCTATTTGTACCAAGAATCATCTCCACTTAATGGAGAATGTTGGTTTTTAACTCAAAATGACGAAAACAGTAGAAATTTCGATAAGTTCGGTGCAAATGATTCCGTTCAATCTTTTAGAGTGTATAAAGGTGTTGTTTTCTTTGATCAAGCAAATTGCAAAGGATTTTCTGGTGGCGGATTGGCTCCTTTAGAATATACCACTGCTGATCTTGCTGTGTGTGGTATAAGAGATGATTGGCCTTCTTCTGTATATATACCCGAAGGATACACTGTACAGATATTTGACTATGATAATTTTCAAGGGAACAATTGGACTTTAGATAGGAACGACAAGAACAGTAAAGATTTAAATAATATTCCAAACAATAATCCATGGCTTGAACACATATTTACTCCTACAGCAGATCATTGTATGAGCTCAGTTAAAATAACTCGTAATTATTAACATTTTATAAGAAGCTGCCAGTATAGCGCATTATTTTTGGAATACGATTATATAATTTTCAGCTATAAAAATACGAAAAGGAAATATGGAGGCAAAAACATGAAAAAACTAATTATCTTATTTGCAGTTATTTCCACATTATTTATAATTTCAGGTATTGGGGTATATGCAGAATCTATCACCCGAAACATTGAGGGTCAAGATTATACCTTAGACTGGGACGATAGAAAGTATTCTTCGTTCGACTCTAATAACAAGGATGAAATGATCGACACATTTTTTAACGTTTACCCCCAGTTAGTAAAACGCTTTAATCCGGATGCATCTAAAACAGTTTATTTTGTTATTGATCCAAAAGCAAAGGAAGAACATGATGCACCTACGTTTACTTATCCTAAACAACATAAAATAGTCTTTGATGCTGAAACATACACAAACCATTCGTCACCCACCGGTTCTGTTGTACATGAATTATCCCATGCTGCTATGATATGCTCAAAGGGCAATCCTCCCTCATGGCTTAAAGAAGGGGTAGCGGATTATGTACGTTACAAGTACGCCATTATCAAGAGTGGATGGAATCTGAACAAGCTTCCTAAGTCTAGTGACTCTTATAAATCTAGTTACAAAGTCACAGCTAGGTTCTTTGTATGGTTGGAAATACATGTATCTCCTACAATTATTGATGATATGAATTTAAAATTAAGTGAAAAAGAATATTCCAGTGATATGTGGATAGATCTTACAGGGAAAAAAATAGGTAAACTCTGGAGTGAGTACAAGGATGATCCAAGCCTTGATTGAGATGTTGCACCAAATGGAAGTATTGCACTTTACAAGGAGGGGTTCTGTTATTTGAATTCTTGTTTTTCAATAAGATAAAGAATATAATGTAAACACTAATAAGGGGTAGGCTTTCATAGAGCTACTCCTGATTTTTTTGTTTAAGTATTAAAATCATAAAATCCTTATGCGTTATGGCTGTCCTTATGCACAAAATTACAGTTATTTTTATTCAGCCAACTAAAAATAGTTTACTGGAAGTAATTTCATATATAGTCCCAGTGCCGCTAAGAGGACGTTTTGATTTAAACTCACCTCCACGCAAGGGGCATCTGTGCAACAATGAAAATTGGCAGGATAGAAATCATCATTATAACTATCTTCAAAAAAATATTATGTGTTGCTAAAAGTTTATTTTTCATAAAACACTCCTTAGTATAAAGAAAATTATTATCCTATTATATAACAAAATTTTCAATAGCAATTGTTTTATTTAGTGTGTATAGAATAGAAACTACCTCCAGAAAAATAATGGAGGTAGTTTTTTAGCTACTTAAAAATGATTAATTGTATTTAATCTATCAAGGAGTGACCTTTACCCTTACTACACCATTATCACTAAGTCCACCTGGATCAGTTACATTCAGGTAAAACTTTAGAATAGTTGGCTTTGTAACTTTTGGGGCAGTAAAGCTCGGCTTTATAACTGTTGCATCAGACAAACTAACTTTTGGACCGCTCACCTGCTTCCATAGGTATTTTATCTTGTCATTGTCAGAGTCATCTGAGCCTGTTGCATCTAAGGTGACTTTTTTACCACTTTTTACAGTCTGAGGTGAACCAGCAATTGCCCATGGGGTGTGATTTGAGCTTGCGTTTTCTGACTCAAAGTATACCAATAAAGCTTTTTTAACAGTGCCACCCTTATATTTGGGATACCATGGATTCGTATCAGGGGTAAGATCCCTAATAGTAAAGGTTAGGACATTTGGTCCAGGAAAGTTCTTTGCCATATCGCTATCAACTTTGTAAGTATATACATTATCATAGATGTATCCTGGAAATTCAGGATTTTTGGTTATTTCAAGCTTATCCCCGTCAACATCAAATGAATCTAGTGTCAGCTTCAATGTCTGACCGACCTTGACTCTGTAAATGTTCTTGTTTTTTCCTGGGCCAGAACCAGCAGGCAATACTTTGACCTGGGGCTCACTGTTACTGTAAACATATATTTTGGCGGTTTTACTAGAAGTATTTCCAAGCTTATCCTTCACCGTAAACGTAACGGTATGTACCCCTGTATCCTTTCTGTCTGGCCGTACAGTGTAAATACCCGCAGTATTCCAACTGTTATTGAGTACTTTACCAAAGTTGCCTGCCATAGAAAATTTAAGATTTTCAGCAGGATAGTTTTTAACAGTCAAAGGAAAGGATAGCTCCTGACCTGCATAAACTGAATAAGTGGGAATATCATCAAGCTCAAGCTTACTTTCGGCGGGCACGACTTTTATAGTGATAGATATCTTATCCGTTCCCATATTACTGTTACCATAAATGTCCACAGTATAGCTGCTGCCTGCTTGTTTTGATGAAGGTGTCCATTGGATTTTGTATTCATAATCATCAGATTGCCACTTTCCTTGAGATTTTATCAGATTTGCCCCTTGTGGAAGGTTTTCAGCGGTTATGGAAATGTCTCCATCCTTTGCTTGTGCCCTTATACATCTTAAAACATAAGCCCTCCCAGCAATGGCTGTGTCAGATCCAAAGCTAAGAATCACAGGCTTTTGCGGCATCTGCTCAATCAATTCCCATTTGTAAGGCTCAAAACCGTATTCATAATCCTTTGGGTTTGTTGGATAGATACGTCTTATATATGCTTTTACAAATTCTTTTTGCTGCGTTGACATAGCTTCTTGCAAGCTTTCATAAGCCATTACCAATGCTTTGTATCTGTCCTGATCTCTGTTTACATTTTCCTCATATGTAGTTCCGTAGAAATACCTAAGGTCCTCATCAGTAGCTCCAATAGATGATATCCACTGTCTGTAAACTAATTCAAGTAGTACATTTACAGCGGCCTTCTTATCATATTTATAATTTACCATGCCCTGAAAAGGTGCATAGATCGTCATTAAAAATCTCCTTGTTGTGATACCATAATTGGGGATATCCTCTGTTCCTTTATAAGAAGTGCCAGAATAGACTTTTGAGTGGTTCCACATTTCGGCAAATCCTTTGAGAGCTGTGAATATCTGTATATCTTGTCCGCCAAATCTGCCCGCATCACCGCTTTTACAAGACCATGGCATAGTAGCACCGTGAAACCATTTTGAAGGAGTAAAGCTTTCTGTCTTTCCAGTAACAAACATATTTGAATAATGAGTCCACTTGTTCCTTATGAGTTGTTGGGAACCAATTTTCTCATCTGGATTCATTCCAAATGAATTTAAGTGTGGAATCGTAGATCCTGCTGTCCAAAGTATAGAATTTTCATAAGGACCAAAGGCCCACTTACCATTCCACGAATTATTTATATACCTTGGTAATCCATACTCAAAATCAAGAACTGCCATCCAGCTTAAAAGGGAAGTACTGCTAAGAGCTTCTAGAAAATCTTTTGAGTGATCTGTTTTAGTAATGTCGTGACTGGTAAATTGATATTTTTTATATATACTCGATACATTGCTGTTAAATTGCTTCCCAAGCCCATTGTTTGATAGAGGAAGCTTGGTCAAATCATATTTATCTATCTCTGAGAGTTCCCTCACTTCAGCCCTTGCATTAGAAAGAGGAATCCCGTGAGGTAAATACTCGGACCAACTTAGAACGCTAAAGGGCACAGCTACTTTTTGCCATTCATAGGAGTCCCATACTTTATCGATATTGATATCATCAGGAGTTGGAATCTTGTGTCCAGTCAAGGACCCCCAGAAATCCTCACCTTTTGAAAGAATAGGGTTTTTGACACCAGGCTCTAGACTTAGAGGACCAGGCTGTAGAAAAGGGTCATTCTGGCTCATGAAAGGACCAGCATTATTGTATCTAAGATATTCATATACTTTTTCTCCTATCTCTGGATCTTTCATCGCACCTGCAAATTTCTTGACACTCCCACTTACTCTAGCAGTGTTAAAATCGGGATCTCCAAACATGACCATATCTCTGCCACTGTCTGTATGGCACGAAGCACATTTTGCTTCAAACATTGCCTTTCCCATCGCAAGACGCGCTTTTGAGTACGCATCTGGTTCCATGTAATCAACAGATGATTTGCCTACTTTTGTTGGTCTTGACATCCCTTCAGAAAAGATTTGTGCACTGCAGAAGATACACACTGCCATGATGCATAGAAAAAAAATAGCTTTAAAAATATTACGAAACACGAGACCCCTCCTCATACAAAACAAACATTCTTTTAAAACTATAAAATCCGTCTTAATTATCATTCCGTCAAGAATCATTTTTCTGACATATGCAATTTTATACTTCAATCGCTTCCTTTATTTAAAATCTTTCTATAATTATACTACTTCAAAATGCAAAAATACAACATTATACTGGTAAATAACTGAGTCAATTTACTTATTGTTGTAAATTATCAGATATTATGATAGAATTTACCTTAGTAAAGTATGTATTACGAGGGCTTTTTAAATGTAAGTGTTTATTTGTTATTATGAAGGAAGTGATTTATGCTATATGCCATACAAAATTATTTGCCTGAAGCATTAAAGTGCATGATTATTACTGTAGTTGCTGAAGTTTTTATTTCTTTTTTATTAAAAATTCGGAACTATAAACTAATTATTATAGTAAACATTTCTACACAGTTATTTTTACATATTATCTTATTTACAACTTTCTATACATCAATATACAAGCATATGGATTTTATTTTGAAATGTACTGAAGTAGCAATATTATTTATAGAATTTATATTATACTCAATATTTATTAAAGACAAAAAAAAGATATTACTTTTTATTTATGCTCTTGTAGCAAATCTTACAACATTTTTGCTGGGCAGCATAATATAAAATTATTTTAGGAGGTGTCGTGTGAAAAAACTAATAATTATAGCTGGTATTTTGATTTTATCCCTTTACCTTAGTATTGGAGTATTTGCAGATGCGGCTCCAGATCCATCTCTTTGTATAAATATTATTAATATCAATGTTAAAACTTGCTATGTAGACATTTTGTCAAATGGCATAGAATATAATATTAGCAGTTTTAACAAACGTTATCCTGATTCATATAAAAATATGCCAATTTATAAATACGATCATGATGGTTGGCTTGCTTTAAATATTCGAAATAGCAACATTTGGGGAAATATAAAAGTTAATTCAAATGCTTCAGGTGATATTGTACAAAATTTTAGTTCTTACGAAATTCCAAAAACTTTTAAAGTTATACTTCAACTTGAATCTGGCGAACTATATGTAAGTAGAGAACATAGTCTTTTAAGCTTTTATCAGTCTACAATCATTGATTTTACCAAAGAGATGACCCTGTACTCAAGCTCAGTTACGCCTACGCCTATTTCTGCACTTTGTAAAATATCTGGATATGTTCAATCAGAGCTTAGTACTACAAAATTTGAAGATTCAAAATTTAATAAGGACTTTTCTGTGGCAATAGATGGTGTAAAGAGTTGTATAACCGATTCCAAGGGGTACTTCGAAATGACTGTACCTGCAAGTGATAAGGGTTATACAATTAAAATATCAAAACCTGGGTACTTGTCCAGAGCTTTAAAAACAAGTCTGGTTTTAAAGGATGTTAATTTATCTGCATCAGGAGACATTATTGGCATGTGGCCTGGAGATACAGTTAAACCATCAAATAACGCTACAAATGACATAAATTCTAATTCTAATGAAATGGATGGAGTAATAAACATGTCAGATGTTGTTAACTTGGCACTTTCATTTAACCAAGTATTCGGAGAACCATTTTATTCACTTCATAACGATTTTAATATGGATTATTCAATAAATATGATGGATGTCATTATAGTTGCAAAGCATTTTAACGGTAGTTATCCTGAGCTGGTAATACCAGGCACCTCGACTGTTACCGTATATGGAAAAGTTGTTCATAATGGTGGTCAAGGCGGATTCTACGGACTTATGGGTGATGGACAGAATTATGAGCTTGTAAACACTCCTAACATTAAAGATTACATAGATCAATATGTTAATTTAACTGGAATATATATTGACGACTATAGTTCTATATATATGTGGGGTAAGGGTTTTTATGTAGTGTCAATAAAGCCAGCAAATGGCTTTTGATTCGGCTTAGTATAAAGTAAGCAAGCGTAAAGATTTACGCTTGCTTTTCACCATTAAAATAGCATTTTAAAGCAATGAATAAAACAACTGCTGAGCTCAGAATTATCAAAGGAATAGAAAATTTATAATGAAACAATAAATCAAGTTTGGTGTTTTTAAGTTTTAACCCTAAAAATAAAGCAAGAGGAGTTAAACCGAAAGCCAAGCCTGCTCTACCAGGAAGTAAATTTGAAATTGCAGTTAGAGTCACAGGCATTGTCATGTTAAACGCAAAAATACCTGCAATGCCCATAAGCGGAATATATGAGCCAAAAAAGAGTAATGGTATAGAAATTAATAAGCCTGCTACTGCTATTTTTGTCCACCCGAATTTATCTCCCAGTATTCCTCCCAAAGCTTTTCCAAGTACAACTGCCATTGTAAAAATCACAAGTAGATATATATTTGATTTCCATGGATAACTCAACAAATCACCAACCAATGATCTTATAGAAATTGAAACTAGCAGTAATATAATAATAAGCTCCAAATACTTTTTCTGACCTTTAGAACGGGTGTTATAATCAATCTGCGGAGGATTTAAAAATAAAATAAGAACGAAGATAATGCTAAGAAGAAAGATAAAAGGAGCAGCCATAAAGCAATTTTTTTTAACGATGGTAACTCCGATAAATAACCCAAAGGCTCCAGGTGCCACAAACACACCAGGTAAAAAAGCTTTGCCCGGCTTAAGATTTAAACTTATTATGCCTCCGCCCAAGTGGTAAAGGGCATTGCCAATACCAGCAAGAAATACTGAAAGTAATGTAAACTTGTAAAAAAGAATGGATAATACAACAAGAACACAACCAAGCAATGCTGACTTTACAGGAGCCTTTACCTTGTCTACCAAAAAACCCAGAGGTGCCTGCATTGCAAATGCCAGAATATTATATAACAGTACAAATGCCGAAAAATTAATTAAAGTATCTTTTCCAGTCCATAAAACTCCATAAACTAGTGCTGTACATGAGGCATCAACTATAGCATGACCCGCACCATACACAATAATGTTAGAAACAATCTTATTCATATGTGTACTCCAATCTTAACAGATATAAACCATTTCATAGTTATTATATAATTTTATGTAAATATATTCAATGTTTAAATGAAGTACAGGAATTTTATCTAAAGTGAACTTTACATTCACCTTCCCTTTATTAAAGACTTCAAGGCATTCTGTTTTAGTCATATTATCGCCAATATTCCTTTAACAACTTAATTACCAGCTCATTGTCTAAAGATGAAACAGGTATAACGCTTTCTCCATTAATATAATATTTACCCACCAACTTAGAAAAGCTATTGCTATCGGATACCTTACGCACTTCTTCGCGTATATAATCAAAAGTTCCAACCCTTATTTGGCTTATATTTTTTGTCCTACATTCAGTTGGAAACATGTGGAATATCTACCTTTTCAAAGGTCGGTACAATGTACTGAACATCACATAATGCGTCTAAATCTGTTTGATTATGTGATGTGAGAAGTACAGTGATATTTCTATGCTTAAGCATGCGGATAAAATCATATAAATACTGATTCGAACCATCATCAAGGGCATTAAACGGCTCGTCTAATAAAACAATATCTTGACCCTCCATTGTTGCTTGAATAATTCCAAGTTTCTGCTTCATTCCAAGCGAGTAGTTTTTAACTCGCTTTTTGTTATCTGGGTCTAAACCAAACTCTTTCATAGCCGTTTTTATTGCTTGCTGGCTTGTTTGCCCTTTAATTTCAGCGAGAAGGCGCAGATTTTCGAAGCCCGAAAGCACTTCAATAAATCCTGGAGAATCCACAAAAATACCAACGTTGTCAGGAAAATCAATCTTGTCTCCAAGTTTTTCGTCCCTTATATAAACATCTCCCTCATCAGGTGTATATAACCCAGCAATAATCTTAAACAGCACAGATTTACCAGATCCATTTCTTCCTCGAAATCCAACTATTGTGCCCTGCTTTATATCTAGATTTACATCAGAAAACAGGGTGTTTCCCTTAAAAGATTTGCTAATACTTACAAGCTTAATATCTGTGTTCATGTGCAATTCCTTTCACAATTGAGTATTGGAACAATACCGCATTTTACTATATATATATACATTGCAACATAGCAACCAGCAAAAATTGTAGCTGGTACTATGGCATTAATAATCAAGCCGTTATTACTTAACTCAAATACACGGCATAACGACGATAATCCAAATGGTATAAATTTAGAGTTGAATAATACTATTGACAAGTACATGAATAATGTACCGAGAAACGAAATGGTTATGCTCTTTACTAACGAGAATATCCCAATAATAACCATTTCTAGAAACATTATCTCAAATATTCTTAATACCAAACCAATGATAATAGTACATATAGGATATGTGATGTCAGGTAGTAAACATACATCATTACTCCCTGAAACGCCAATAAAAACAAAAATAGAACCTATCAAAAAAGTGAACAAACACATTAGTGTCAGTTGAGCCAGAACTAATGCCAGCATTGAAAGCTGCAAATTTGCGAACCATTTACGCCTGTGTCTGTACCTTATTATTTCGATACCTCTCATAGAGGCATTATCTCCAAAATATGCTGATAGAATATAAAGCGGTATCCCATTCAATATTATTAATTGTAATAAGTCAATAATTTTTAAGTAACCTAGTCCATATCCCCAAAATATCAAAATCGTGTGTTCAACCCCTGAATTGGCATCTACTTTAAATTTCAGCACATTCAGTACTGATAGAAAAAACGAAATGATAAGCAACGCTATAGAACTTTTTGATGAAAGTACTTCGCCAAACGTTCTCATAAAAGAACTTGGTCTTATAATACGTTTAAGGACATGTTTACGTTGCCGATTTGCAATAATCAACATAACAACAAATAGCATAACAGAAATTATAGTTAACCCAATCGGTATACCATAGCCTATAGCTCGGTGCAAAAAAAGATAATTATTGATAAAGAGGTACGGAGCAATTCTGTCTACATTGCGTTGTAACGTCACAATTATCAATAAATAGGCACATGCCTTTGTTAATATTACAGTTTTTTCTGAAAAGTGATGTGAAAGTAGCATTAAAACACCCGAACAAACGCATAATCCAAGTGACCAATATAAGCATACGGAAATAAGGGCTGTAAGCGGAGAGTGAAAACAGCTTGTATATATAGTACTTAGCTCTGAAAAATGACCTGAAGAACTCAATGCACTAGAAAAACTATTATCCCAACTGAGTTTAAAAGAACCCATGATGATGATGATAATTACATGCAATAAAACTATACTTAAAGTGAATAAAGCTATTGCAGTCAGTTTGCTAATATAGTATAAAAAGTATCTACCATTTCTAATCATTATTAAAGCAGTACTATCTTTTAGTGACCTTGATATTATCGCAAAGTACATAACCAAGAAGAAAAACACAATATAGTAATGATCGTTTACACAAATCAAAGCATACTCAAAAACAGAAACGGCAGAATTGCCAATAATGCTCAAATTGTAGGCTGAGTAGAACGAAAACACAGCAATTACAAGAAACAATTTTATATTAAAACTATAAAATTCATTGAATATTCTCTTTGTGAAATATTTTGTCATGTTTAGCATAAATAAATTCAATCCAATACTGTAGATTTTACTTTTTTGCAATAGTAGATATAAATCAGTATAATGGCAATCACCATTATGGCTGGCCCCACCATGAGTTTAGGAAATGTAATAACTGTATTCGTAAGTCTGTTTGGATAAAACGATGTACATATACTCAATTGGGGCACTTGTAAAATTGCAGTGATAAAATTCTCGACGATGGAATATACAAAGGCTCCAGTCATCGCGATAAAAATGTTGTTGCTTATCATTGTAACTCCAATACCCAAAACAGTAAAAAGAACTGCGAGTATAGAACGCCAGCACGATAGTATCAGTGCATATAAAACTGGGTGGTTAATTTGAAATGCGCCATAAAAACTATACGTCATTATGGGCTCATAATCCGATACTGTTGGTTGTACAATCAAATATGCAAACAACAAACTCCCAATTGAAATAATCAGCATCGCTGTTGCAGAGAAAAATGCTGCTATAAAAATCCTTTTCCGTATATAAGTTCTTAATTCAGTTCGATTGAATACATTCTTCCAATATCCCCCACTCTTTTCGTGGAATAAAACCCAACAAAAGGGGATGGTAAAAAACAGCGGATACATCAAATGAAAGATTTCTTTTCCATAATTCCATAATTCAATTGCATATTTATATGTTGAGTTGTTCGCTACATTATAAATGTATGCACAGTAAATGAACAGACCTACAATTACAACGACAACAAATTCTTTTATATTATATTTCAATCGCAGCATATCTTACCTCTTATTTTTGCCTAGTACAGCGAAACACTGTACCAGGCATGATAATTCTTGCACTCCAAATGAATCTGCACTTGTTACTGACTTACCCATGAGCCAGTTACTTGAACGTCCACAGGAGTTGTTATATTATTAGAAAAATGTAGCCTGACAGTTGAGCCTGCCATTTGATTTGAATCTCCATCAACAGTGTATCCAGTGTCCATGTTATCATTAAGACTGCGATACCAATCCCCACATGCGGTGCCATCGGATTTCTGCATTCTCACATCAACGGTATAACTTCCACCAACTGTTGTCGATTTGATACGACCATTTGAACCAGAGGTAGCCTTAGTCTGAGTTCCAGAATACCCATTTCCATTTACATTATCATAATATTGATTTTATGTAAATAATAATTATTTTCACGTACGTGTTATGTCAATAATAGCAAAAAAAAAAATGGGTGTCAATACCATAAATGATAAATATTACGACATGATTCGACAATGACAATAACGGACAAGAAGCCGTTAATATGTCAATGCAGCAATTTTAAAGCTAAACAATTAAGATCTGGAAAGCTTTTATTTTTAAATGACAAACATAATCCCCACGCTATGCGTGGGTGAATAGAGTAAGCAGTGGCGTTACCTCGGACGACAAAACGCCTCCTATACTATAAAATGATATTGGTTTTGCAGTCCATATCAAAAAACAGGGGAGGCGGTCCAAATGGACAATAGTAGTTTATCACACTGTAGATGGAATTGCACTTATCACATTGTATTCATACCAAAATACAGAAGAAGGATTTTGTACGGAAGTATCAAAAAAGATGTAGGTGAGGCACTACGAAAGTTATGTGAGATGAAAAAGGTGAAATTGATAGAAGGAAAGATATGCAAAGACCATATACACATGTATGTGAGTATTCCGCCAAAGTTAAGCGTGTCAGAATTTATGGGTTTTCTCAAAGGCAAAAGTGCGCTAATGATATTTGACAGGCATCCAGACAAAACATCAAAATGGGATAGACACTTCTGGGCAAAAGGATACTATGTGTCAACAGTAGGAACTGTAAATGAAGCGACTATAATAGAATATATAAAGAACCAAGAAGAGAAAGATAAGCAGGAAGACGGGAGAAGATAATACCTCTTTAGAGGTTGTAAGTACCATGACCTGTGAAACTCGCCTTTAGGCGATGTCGGTAAATAGCCCTTATAGGGCTGATAGCAAACCACCACTTGAAGTGGTGGTCATGACTTTGTAGAATTCATTATCGCCAATATTCCTTTAACAACTTAATTATCAACTCATTGTCTAATGATGAAACAGGTATAACGCTTTCTCCATTAATATAATATTTACCCACCAACTTAGAAAAACCATTGCTATCGGATACCTTACGCACTTCTTCGCGTACATAATCAAAAGTTCCTACCCTTGGAACAATTTCTTCCTGCCATTTTACATACTCCCCAAATAACGCATAGAAACCCTTCTCGCAGTTTATATAAGCTCCTATATTAGTCTTGTATTCATAAAAAACAGGATATACCCCGTATTCATCAAACAACTTGTGTGCAGTTTTGATCCAGGCAACCCTTGATTCAACAGCATTTGCTCTTGAAACCCCATAGACTGCAACTAAAGGACAATTCCCATTTCCGTTTATCCAATCAACCCTTCTCTTTAAAGAAACTTCCATGCTGCTTGCGTCATAGCTACCATTCCCATTGTTTGCAAATTGAATAGGTTCAAAAAACTCAAAGGTGTATGCGATATTCGATACATCAACCCTTTCAAGTCCAGTTTCCCACGATATACCCTGCTCACCTGCATCTATTTTCAAATTACTATTTGCATCGTAGTAGGTCTCCCCTTGATTAACCTCTCTGCTTGCATATTCAGGAACAAATATTATGTGTTGTTCATCGATACCCCTTATAGTTTCGCAAATTTTATTCATCTTCTCGCGGAATGCATCAAGTCCGCCCTCGGCGTCACAAGGCACCCTTGGCCTATTTATAAGCCCATACCCCGCTAAACCTTTCACGTCTTTCAACTCCTCTGCTAAATATGCCCACATGTCTTGCCACTCCGAATAAACAGCCTCATCCTCAAATACTGTTTTAAGCCTTTTGGAACCTGGCTTGTACGCATCGTAATAATCTCTTTCGGTATCAAGTCCAGGCGCTATGACAAGTGCAACAACAGTGTAAATATTCATGTCCGCAAACTTTTTTATATCCTTTTTAAGCTTTTCTATATTTTTGATTTTATTTGGGTTACTGTTTTCAAAAAGCTGGTAGTTGATACCATAACTTACATAATTACATCCCAATTCTTTAATCCTCTGGAAATCCTCATCTTCTAAAACCCATGAATCCTGAACAAGAGGACGAACATTTGCGTCTTCGCCTTGCTGCCTAAGTTTATCAGATACACCATCCACCCAATTACCCCATACATTATTGTTTAGATGAATACCTTTTAAAGTCACTTCCTGTCCGTCTTTCGTTACAATTATAGAACCCTCGGCATGAAGAATGCTGATTGGTAAGACAGTATTTTTCTTATCATTAATGTTTTCTAAATATAATTTTCCGAAATTCTTAAGGAAAATGGCCAAAACCAAAACGGCAGCAACTCCAGCAACTGGCTTAAATACAGGCTTAATCCTTTCAAACATTTTTAATATTTTAAAATTTATCTTCTTTTCCTTATATCTTTCGCTATCTATCTTAGAGGATATTCTACTATAAAAATCCACCCTAGGATCAGGCTCTTTACATATAAAGTCCTTTGAAAAGGAGAGCATTTCTAAAAAATCTCTGCATTCCTGGCATGTTTCCAGATGCTTCTCAATTTCCTGTTTTTTCTCAAGACTTAAGCCTGATTCGTGATATTTTATAATTTCTTCTAAATACCAGCAATTCATATGACCTTTCTCCTTTTCTTCAATTTACCAAATTCCTCCCACAAATTAAGCTTTGCCCTGTGCGCTTTCATTCTTGCGGCCTCTGGTGTTATTCCCACAATTTCTGCAATTTCCTTGTATGTAAAGTCTTTTAGATATTTGAGTATAAATATTATTTTCTGTTCTTCTTTTAGGTTATTGATGAGTTTTATGATTTCAGTGTAATTTTCTTTTTTCTCAAAAGTCATGTCAGGACACCCGATATCGCTTATTATGTCTTTCGCAAAATCATCTAAGGGCATACAGGTAAGATTTCGTTTCTTTTTCTTATATGACGTCTTGAATGTATTCAACGCAATACGATAAATCCACGTTGAGAAACTGAAGCTTTCGTCATACCTATAAAGGTTGTTGTAGACCTTTATGAAAACGTCCTGCAAAATTTCTTCTGTGTCCTCTTTGGAATAGGACATCTTATATATAAAATTATAAAGTTGGCTCTGATATTGCCCCACGAGACTTGCAAAAGCCTCAACATCGCCTTTTAAAATTTTTGAAACCCATACAGTTTCAACACCCAATACTATTCCCCCTAAATGTAAATATCCCCGTATTATATTATACTAATCGAGTTTAAGGCTTGTAACGTTTTTTGTTGAAATAATTTGATCCCCAAAGTTATTAAAGATATATTTGAGGATGCTTTGCTTATACAAAAGTTAATGGCAACTCAATTCTGATATTAAACCCTGATTCTCCATCAGAACCAAATACGACGATGCCACTAAAATTCTCCACATTCTTCTGAATTTCTAAAAGACCTTTTCTTTTAACTATGGTTTTGCATCCTATTCCCTGGTCAATGATAAAAACCTTGACCTTTCCTTCCCTTAATTTAACCATGATATTGGAGGCTCTTGCCTTCCCATGAATAATTGAATTTTCCAGTGCTTCCTTGCTTACACGGTAGAGCAAATCCCAGTATACCTTGTGAATCAGATAGTTCTCATCATCCATGATAAACTCAACAGACATTTCAGATTTGGAGAACTCCTGTGACAACTTTTCCATATAAGCTTTTTGACTTTCTACTTCAAGCTTTCCATAGATAATTTTCCATACAGAAGCTTTTACATCTCCAAGACCATTTTGGGCAATACCGATGCAATCTTCTATTCTGGTGCTCAAATCATCCGAAGAAGTATTACCTTCGCTCTGGCAGACTTCCAAAGTCGTAATCAATGAAATTAAAGTATGGCCAATTTTGTCGTGCACTTCTTTTGCAAACTGGTTTCTCTCAGCTGTTACAGCCAGTTCCTCGGCGTTTTGTGTGAATTTCATGAGTTTTTGTCTGATTTTTGTCAATTCTTCGTTCATGGACATTAACTCATCGTTTTTCTCCAATATCACGCTGGTTTTTTGATTCAATTCTTTGGTCATTTCTTGATATTCTGTGATATCACTCAATGTAATCAATCGGCCAAGCAAAAAATTCTGTTTACCCAGTACTGGTTGAATACTAACCTGAAAGTGCCGCTTTAAAGGTGTATCAAGGCTAATTGTATCGATTACGTCCACTTTCAGAGGATCATCTAAAGCTTCAATTAATTGCATAGAAGCTTTGGAAGGTGTACTATGGGATAGGACAAGTTTTTGGCTGAACAATTGGATAGATTCTGATTTTTGTCCAGTAATTTCAGGAAAAAGTTGTTTAAATGGATGGTTGCAATTGCAAATAAAATTGTATCGATCCACTAACATTACTGCTTCTTCCATGCTTTCTAAGGTATGTGTAAGTGCTACGGGAAGCAAATTATTTAAACGGAACTTAAATATAGCAATGGTAAAATAAATTAACAAAGTACACACGAACATAAAAAATAAGTTGGCAGATATTTCAGCTATAAATGAAGCTGAAGTCAATAGTGAAAGAAAAATGTACTGCAGTTTACGAGACAATGGTTGTTTTCGTAAAAAGACCACAAAACAAACAATGCATACAAATATAATCAGATACGATTCAATACTATTCAATAGCAGAAAAAATTTCCGAAATGAAAGCGTTATTCCCGCAATGTCATTGACCAAAAAAGAAATATATTCTAGAACAGGGATAGCAAATGCCAATAAAAGCCAGCGAGATTGAAACCGCCTAAATCCTGTAAAATAGACAACGAAGATTAGCCAAATGGGTACAGATAAAGACCATACAGGATAACCAAGCATTTCAAAAAACAAAGAATTTGGAGCGTAATAATTGCCAAACCATCCTATTCCCCAAAGAAGAAACAAGAATACTAAAGCAGAAAAACTATACAACAATGGTGTTGTCCGCCCTTTTATCAATACATACAGGAGAATAGAAAAAGAAACGATTATGATGATACTACTACCCAAGACAGGAAACTGATCATGAAAGAACGGCAATGGTATCTCCCTCCATTTCACCCAAAGGTATTTCTAAATGAACATGAAACCCATGAGTGCCGTCAGAACCAAAGGATATATTACCTCCCAATTCTTCTACCCTGCGTTTCATTCCATTTAAGCCAAATCCAGGTTTAATTTGCTTGCAGCCTTGGCCGTTATCAAAGACAAATAACTTGATAACACCATGAACCAATTTGAGAATGACTTGTATCTTATCTGCCCTACCATGCCTTACGGAATTGGTCATAGCCTCTTTGCCAAGCTTCATAACCTCCTGAGCAAGCTGAAAAGAAACAGGTCTAATTACGTTTTCCAAAGACAATTCGACTTCTATACCAGAATTTCTAAAATCTTGTGCCAAAGCTTCCATAATATCGCTTAAGAATACACCATTCGATGTTTCTTTATTCGATCCAACCACAGATTTTTTCACTTCATTAAAACCATTTCTTGCAATCGAAACAGCTTCACTCAGTTTTATTCTGGCTTCAACGGGATTGATGGCGGCTTCTTTTTTTGCCACCTGCAAAAGAGTAAGTACTAGTATTAAAGTATGGCCTAACGCATCGTGTACTTCACTGGCAAAGCGGAGTCTTTCTCTAGATATAGCTAAATTTTCTAGAATCTGTGCATATTCATACAAATGCCTATTGCCAGCTATTAGTTCTTCATTCATAGCTTCAACTTTATGATTGATCTCCTCAATTTCATTGTTTTTTTTCTGTAAAGTAGAAAGGAGTTCTTTACGTTTGGTGATATCGATCATTGTAACAATTCTACCAAGCAACTTATCTCTCTTTCTTCCCTCCATTACGGGGTTAACCCTGATAATATAATAATGTTTTTGAGGTTTTACCAAACAAATCTCCCCATTAAAATCAATCAGGGAGGAATCTTCCAGAACCATTTTTAAATTTTTTGTATCTTCTTCTATTTCATTGGAATCCAGGATAACAGAAATTATATTTCTAATATCCTTGTCCAAATCTTTCATGCCTATTTGTGGAAATATCTGTTGAAAACTATGATTAAAATTTGTGATGCGGTTTTCTCTATCAAGCACGATAAAAGCTTCTGACATTTGATTCATTAATAGTTGAATGGCAACTGGATATATGTTCAAAAATCTGTATTTATAGATAACCAATGCCATTATATTAAGCCCCAGGGTCAAAAGAATTCCAAAAATCATTAAATTGTTGGTTAGATCAAAAACTAAGTGCATAGGACCTCTTCCTAAAGAAAAAGTATTCGTTTCAATTTACACCAAATCATTTTTTACTGCATAAACGGCAATTTGAACCCGGTCTTTAAGGTTGAGTTTTTGAAATATCCCAGAAATAGCATTTCTTACACTACCTTCTGAAATAAAAAGTTTATTGGCAATCTCCTTGTTATCCATCCCATCGACAATACAACGGATGATTTCAAGTTCTCGCTCGGTGAAATGAACTTTGTTTTCACTTTTGCTCAATGAAGAAACCTTGATTTGTCCAACCAGACTGGATAAAATATCTTCATGTACAATTTTGATACCCATAGAGGCACTTTTAACAGTAAAAATCAGTTCTTCTGGATTGATGTCCTTTAATATATAACCATCAGCCCCGTTCTGAAGGGCTTTTTTTATACTTTCGTCATCATTAAACGTTGTAAGTATAATGACTTTTATCGATGGAAACTTAGTCTTAATCAGTTTTGTTCCTTCAACACCGTCACAAATTGGCATACCAAGATCCATAAGTACAAGATCTGGATTGTGTTTCTCGCATAACTCAAATGCATCCTGCCCATTTTCGGCACAAGCCACTACTTCAATTTCGCTATCCTGTTGGACTAGAGACTTGATTCCTTCACGAATAATATTTTGATCATCAACGATGATTATTTTTATCATACTCACACGACCTTTACCGTATAGATTCAATTAAAAGGTATGGTTATGCAATTCTCAGCTGCTTCCTTACTATATCATTGTATCATTTACGGTAATGCAATTTCAACTATTCTCTTTTGAGTATGTTTGAGTATTAAGTATGGTGTTATTTTTTCTGGTATTATGGATGTCAATGAAAATTGGAGACTTGGCATGTTTTTTTGGAGACTTGTTATCTAGAATAGATCATCAATAAGATGTATGATTTTAATCAAGAAATGATTACCACGATAAGGAGCGATGAACATGAAATTTAAAAAAGCATTGATTTTGGCTGTAACTTTTTGTTTGACCATTTCGTTATTGGTTTCACACTCAGTTTCAGCAACTGAAGACCTTGATCTTTCTTCTCAAGAAGATTTTGTTTATTCAGAAATGACACCAGAGGATGAACTAAGTGATACCTCGAGTTCTTTAGACTCGATGATTGCTGAACTTCCCGAACTAGTAATTACTAGTGCCTCAGTTATTAAAAGGACAGATTACTATATCGAATACAAATATACCATAAAAAATACTGGAACAGTAACAATTCCTAGTATGTATAAAATTGTAATCAAAAGCCTATACTCCGCCAACAAAATCTTTAATGACGCTGGGGATGTCTCACTTGGAGCTACAATTATTGGAGATTCTTCTTCATTAGCACCTGGTGAAAGTCATACAGGAACTTATGGGGCAGGAATCCCACCTTCTAAAGATATGAAATTCATTATGTTCAAAATAGATTCGACAAACATTGTAGCTGAATATAACGAATTCAACAATACACGGGCGCTAAGCTTATATCCTGATCTTGTGATTTCCAACGCCCAAGTTACTAAAACAGCATTCGGACTTGACTATTCTTATACCATTAAAAATGTTGGTGGGAAAAAGGCTCCGAGTTTAAGATATATTGTACTAGATAGCTGTTATTCTGCCAATACAATTTACAATGATCCAGGAGATATAGCAGCAGGCTCATTCTTTATTGAAGAAAGCGTGTATCTAGCTCCAGGTCAAAGCTATACCGTAAAAGGTTACTCATTATATCCAACTCCAAGTGGAATGAATTATATTATTTTTAAAGTTGATGCGAGAGATGATATTTATGAATCTAATGAATCTAATAATACCAAGGTTGTCCAGTTGGAAAGATAATATAGTACGGTCCAAACTCTCAAAAATATATTGATTTATAATACAAAAAGAGGATGGTCAGAGTTTAAACTCGACCATCCTCTTTTTTATGAAATACTTGCTACTTAATGCATAATTACACCAAAAACTATTCCCTCCAAATGTAAATATCCCTGTATTATAATAATTTAAAATCATTTATACTCAATTTATAATTGAAAAATAATAAATATATCATATAATATAATTGATTGGTTTTTATTTAATTTTGTGTGATTTACTGTATTTCTTTTGAAAACTATTAAAATGGAGATAACTATTATGAATTTTATCAAGGATAATCCATTAATCTATAAACGAATACTTGTATATATAAAAATAAATTCACTTAATGATAAGGATTATGCAAAAATAATTGAAGGCTTTGAAAAAGAAAACTTAAGACTATCTGATATGGGCCAACCTGACATCTTATCATGGCTGTATTTTAGGGCGGATTTATTTTTACTGAATTTTTACTATGACAAATACAAATGTGCTAAAAAGCTTGGAAGCTTTACAAGTAAGTCTTCGAATTCCAATAAGTCGGATTACTTAAACCAATTGAGAATTACGTATGTTGGTATATACTGTAAAATAGTAGATAAACACAAACAATATTTCGAAGAAATTTTGGGGGATCATTATAAAAAAGTATGTACGTTTAGTGGATCAGTGGATGAGGATATGTTCCTCTATGATTTATTAACATTAAATCAGGAAATCCTTCTTTATGACTTGGTTACTCTCAATAATGTTAAGAGCAATATTCATGAGAAACTATTGTTTTGTTATAAATACTTTTTAGAGAATTGGAATTCCAGAAAAATATTAAATAATCTTAGAAAAAAAACCTTAAATAAGATTTTTATAGACTTCATCAATGAATACTCAATAACTTCAAATCTTCCTCATGTTGTGCTTCTTTATTATTTTTATTCACTTGAAGAAGACCTTCATAAATCAATGAAAGATTATTCAAAACTTAATCATTATTTTACCAGAATTGATGTTTGGGAATTTATAAAAAATGGCAGATCAGAAAAAAAGCTCTTGTTTAAATCTATTTTAGACAAAAGATTAAGTGTAATTGATAAATGGTGCTTGAGATTACGTGAAAAAATTATTGAGAACACTATTGAGATTTTTAAAAAATGTATTGATTAAAACGAGGTATAAAGCAATGAATAATAATAATATGAATTGTCCATCAATCGAGAAACTTGAGAGTTACTTATCAAGCAATCTGACCGATAATGAAATGTTGGAAGTTGATGCTCATGTTTTTGAATGTGATTTTTGCACTTCAAAATTGAGAGAGCTTAATCATGTTCATTCCATGATAGCAATTGCTAAAGCTAGACCTACTTTAGGTATCGCTTGGGAGAAATATGGGGATTTGGTCGATATAAAAGCAGCAGGAGAAAACAATGTTTCCAAATTTTGCGAGCTCACTACAAAAAACGGTAAATTCAAGGTAACCTTTAGGCCTTTTGAGAAAAAACCAGAATTAGCTTTGCTGGAAATAGAAGTATGCGACCATACAATTACAGGTCAGCTTAAGGTTAGCTCTACAGATAAACATGAATATATCCTTGATATTGATGAAAATAGAACTACATCCTCAATTGTCAGCAGTTCAATTGACATTGAAAGAATTATTATAAAAAAACACATATATTAAATACGATTAATCTTTACATATATCTATCTGCTAAATGTAAGATTAATAACGTGTTTTATATAGTATAAGGATGGTATAATTTAAAAAATGGATGTTTATGCTTTATTTACTGATGGTACATCAGAAAATATTATGATTGATACAGTTGCAAAAAAAGATAATGACAAGGGTTTGGTCATACGAACTACAATAAACTCTCCTGAATTAAAGGAATCTGCAATAAGAAACGTAAAGAACGCCCTTGTTGTATTGGATAAGCATTATAGTGATTTATATGAAGATATGGCTATATGTATATATGGATTTTCAAACAGCATTCATGGAAATAGTGCCGATCTATCTTTTTCATTATCGTTTGTATCTTATTTGTTGGAAAATAATATCCTTCAAATAAGCATACCAATGCCTAAAAAAATTGCTGCTACTGGTGTTATTGATGAGAGATTAAATATCAGAGGTATTAAAGGCCTTAAAGAAAAACTACGTGCAGCAGTTGAAGCAGAAGCAGAGGTCATTTTCTTTCCTAAAGAAAATGAAAGTGAATTCGAAGAACTTAAGAATTCCAACATTGAGTTTTATAATCTGTTAAGAACCGTAAAAATAGTACCTGTTCAAACATTGGAAGAAGCATTTGCTCACCTTGGGGTTATAGGTTCTATTAACGTTCCTTCCACAGAAATTTCCTTTTATAAAAGGAAAGCACCCGCTTTAATAATTCTATTTATGATTTTTTTAATTCCATCATCGATTCTTGTCTATAAAGAACTTAATAAATCTCCTAAGAATCTAGATTCCAAAGCAATTGTGAATTATTCTACACCTTTTATAATCAAAACATCAGATATATCCAACACTGAGTCTGTTGTAAGAATCACCCCAAAAATAAAAGCAACTACAAATACATCACCTACAAATACTATTCCTTCAAGCGACAACTTATCAACAAACACACCAAATATTACCCAGATTCAGACTTCTAGAGTTCCTTCTCCAAAACTCAATGAATCTTCCAAGGTATTAACCACTCCTGTGACAAATGTGATTACTTCACCTAATGCCAAACCACTTGTAAATAATAACGGTAATTCTTCTGCAAATCTTATGAATTATGGATTTGTTTCAGCGCAGGGAGATTGGATATATTACTTAGATAATCTTGATATAGGACTTTATAAGGCAAAAATGGATGGTTCAAATAAAACCCTCATAAATAAAAACTTTGCCACTTACATAAACGTTATTGACAACTATATTTACTATATAAGCAAAGGTAATAACAGCCTTTATAAATTAAAAACTGACAGCACTAAAATAAGAAGGCTTAATGACGATGAGTTTATGAGTTTTTTGGTTGATACGGGCAAAATATATTATGTAAATATGAATGACAATAGAATCTATAGAATCGATACAAACGGTTTCGACAGAACCCCTTTATTAAGTGGCTTTTTTGATAAAATCAGTGAAGATGGTACAAAATTTCAAATAAGCAATCTAAATGTTGATAATAATAATATATTCTTTCAAATGAAAAGCGAAAACAACGTGATGCTTGATGGTATTTACAAATTTGCAGCAAATGGTTCTAATCCCGTATGTCTTGTTAATGAACAAATAATACATATGTGTATAGAAAAAAGAAACCTTTTTTATATTTCATCCAAAGATAGATGCCTTTATAAAGCTGATCTCAATGGACATAACACTAGAAAAATAATCTCTGAAAACATAGAAACATTTAATATTTCATCAAATTGGATTTATTACTGCAACAAAAACGGATTGTTCAAGATTGATCAAAATGGAGAGTTCAGTGCTCAAATAAATACTGATAAAACAAAAAAAATAAATGTTTTAGGAGATTGGATTTATTACTTGAATTCAAATGATGGTAATAGAATTTACCGTGTAGGAATAAACGGTAAAAACAGGCACAGACTTGAATGACTCCCCATGAAATACATTCTATCAAATGTTTGATATTTATGAGCCTGGATAGCCGTATTTACTCACAAGCCTTGATAGAATAACAGCCATTTCTGCTCTTGTAGCCTTACCTTTTGGTACAAACTTATTATCTTGTTTTCCTGCAACTAAGCCGTAATTAACTGCTGTAGCAACCCCATCCATAGCATATGCAGATATTCTTTCAGTGTCATTGAATGGAAGTTCTAGGGTTCCTTTTATATTATCATCTGATATTGTTTCTTTTTCCCCAGTTTTATAATTTATCTTTAAAGCCCTTATACCTTTAAATCCATAAGAATTCTTAAGTACATTTGAGAGCGTAACGACAATATCTTCCCTTGTTATATAATTTCGAGGCTTAAAAGTTTTGTCTGGATACCCCAAAATCATCTTGCATTTATATGCTGAGTTTATATATGTATAGAACCAGTCACTTTTTGCAACATCCTTAAATATTACGTTGTCATCATACTGTTTTGAATTACCAGTTAAAACCATTAACACTTTGGCACATTCCGCCCTGTTTACAAAATCATCGGGAGCAAACAACCCATTTCCCTTTCCTTCCATTATTCCCATAGAAACTACATCTTTAATATATTTGTTTGCCCAGTGTCCATTAATATCTTTCAAATCTACTATTTTTGAGTTTCCAGGAGTTTTATTTACAGTGTTTGTTGTTAATGGAGCAGAAGTAGAAACAGGTGTACTGCTTATTGTTGATGTAGGAGTTGTAGTGGATTTAGGAGGTATAGTAGCTGTAGGTGTAGTGTTTGATGGTTTGGTCGGTGTGGTCGTGATTTCTGAAACAGCACCTGGAACAACCGCTGCAGGTACACTAACATAACCATTACCTGATGGTAAGGCTGATGTAACAGCATGTGAAGGTGCAGGTGTTACCGAAATTGTTGCTTCAGGAGTAGTTGTCGATATGGGTGTAGATGTAGATGTGGTTATAGCTGTTGATGTGGCTGTATGATCATTCGCTAGTGTATGAACAGGTGTTGATGTTGGTTTAACCTTATTATTTATTTGCTTCATTGATGGAAAGTTATCACTGATTCTTATTGTCCCTTCAGTTATTACATAAGGGGAATCTCCAATACCGTCTTTTTCAATATCCTCTCCCTTGTAACCGCTCCAATAATTGCCCATCTCCCCATTGTCCCAACGCCCGTCCTTACTCTCATCTAGAGCCTGATGAACATTATCAATCAAGTCATTATTATAAACCAACATTTGCTGATTGTAACTGTCAAAATACTCTTGCTTACAAAGAGCTATGCCATATGAATAATTTGAGATTGTATTGTTTTTAATTATAAATTTCTCAGAGCATATGTCATAAATAGCATAGTTTGCATTATTGGAGTTTTCGTTATTTGTGTAAATATAATTATTCTCTATTGTAACACCTGAAGACTCATTAGACTCAATGCCGTATGAACTGTTGTAAAAAAGTTCATTTCCTCTAATAAACCTTTTAGAATCAACTATTGTATCTATCCTTGTTCGGATTAAACCAATTCCTGTGTTATTGTAATTAATTCTGTTGTTTTCTATAAAGAATTGTACTGATGATATATAGCATCCTCTAGATGAATTAGAAAAAACATCATTGTCTCTTATATATACAACATTAGAATATTTACCCTGGAGCTCTATTCCAGTATTATTATTAAAAATTCTGCAATTTGAGACACTCGTATTATTTGACCTACAGCATGTTCCCTGATAGCAATCACTTATCTCACATCCTGATATGGTAATAGTATCAGAATTACTATCGGCGTAAACTCCAGAATTTTTTGTGAATTTTATTTTGCAGTTATTGATTGTAACAGATTTAGAGCCATTTATCTCAATGCCTTCCTTTCCGTTGTTGATTGTCATATGTTCAATTTTTAGTTGGGTTACATTATTTACTGTTATTGCAGGAAAAGATCTGCTCGAACCTTCAAAGAATGTTTTTTCAACTCCCTCTCCTGTTAATGTCAATTTATTTTTATTTATGTTAATTCTTTCCGTATAAAATCCAGATTTTATACACACTGTATCTCCTTCGGCAGCAGCATCAATGGCACTTTGTACAGTCTTGTGAATTTCATCTGAGCCAACATAAAGTGTTTTTCCCAAATTGTCAGAATCTTCAGAGACAGCACTCAAAAAAGAATTATTAATATTTGAAACCCAGATAATAATAACAAAAATAAATATACTTAACTTCTTTACCATTTCTTCTTTCCCCCATAAAAAAATAATTAATAATAAATAAGTGATTAATTATGTATTTAAAATAAATAAAGATATCAAACTTTTAATTATAAGATATTTTACATTATTCAAGACATGATTTCCACATAAAAATTCATTAAAATTATATGAATTTCATGTTATACCGCTTCAATGAACGGCATGTATAGGAAATATACCAAAGGTGTAATCTATTTTGGCAACAAAGTTGGACGTGCTCATATAGTAACGGGTTCCATACTTAATAAGTATACAGAAAAGAGTGCACAGGTGGGTTTCCTTGGTTATCCTACTACTGATGAGACATCTACACCAAATGGCATCGGTCGCTTCAACCATTTCCAGGGTGGCTCCATCTACTGGACACAGCCTATAGGTGCGCATGTTATACATGGCTTAATCCGTGAAAAATGGGCATCACTTGGATGGGAAAAGAGCAGTCTTGGCTTCCCCCTTACTGATGAACTGGAAACAGAAGATGGAATAGGAAGATTTACAGTATTTCAAGGAGGAAGAATCTATTATCATCCTGAAACAGGAACCCACCCTGTTTCAGGCAAAATTCTCTTAGAATGGCTAGGAAATAAAGACAACAATCAGGTTGGTGATCTTGGTTATCCCACTTCTGATGCTATGGAGGTAAATCAAACATATAATAATTATGGCAATGCATTAATTAAAACAGGATATAAGCAAACTTTCCAGAAAGGTTACATAAGCACTTTAGATCCAAAAATGAATGACGGAATAGATTTAAGAGGTGAAATTAGCCGTCGTGGAATAACAATTAAAAATCAGGGAAAAGACAGGGGAACCTGCTCAGTACAGACAATGTCATTCCTGCTTGAATATGCATATTCGGGAATGTATGGAAACGCTTATAGCAATCTATCTGTTGAATACTTAAACCATGTATCAAACAAAGCAACAGGAAAAACTGATGACGGTGATATCTTCTCATCCATGGTAAGCGGATATGACAAATATGGTACGATTAAAGAAAGCGTCTGGCCTTATGACAAAGACTGGACTTATACTTACGCGGAAGCTGAAAAGAAATTAACCCAGGCTATGCTTGATGAAGGAAAATGGATGATCTCAAACGGCAAGAAATTCGAAGGAAGATTTTTAAAACTTATTGAGTCAAAAGATGGTCTTACAACTAGTGAATTCAATGCTATCATTAACTCTTTAGACAAAGGTATACCTGTAGCACTTGGCAGAAGTCACTCAATGGCTATTGTGGGATACCAGAAAGATACATCCTATGATGGGGGCGGATACTTTATTTACCGAAACAGCTACGGAGTAAATAACGGAATCAATGGTTACAAACTTGGAAGCTTTAAAACATTAATTGACACTGCCAATGATGCTTATATATATGAAAGGCCTGCAAACTAACAACAAAGCAAATTACATCTGATATACTCCATTTATAGTAGAAATGTAAAATAACAAAGCTTTCGCTATAAATGGAGTATATTTTTTATACCCATAAATCAAGCATTTAAATACTTGTTAAAAACATCACTAAAGTCTTCTACCACAAATCTATTTCTGTTTGTAGCCAACCACTCAAAGGAATACTCGGTGATGTCCTTGAAATTTTGTACAACATCATTTGTATCTGACCTACGTCCACCAATGGCAGACGCAGCAAATTGTATGCCTTGATTTGCATAATCTAAACCTATTTTATTTTCATACATCATAATGGAAATTTGAAACAATGTTTTATACAAGTCCTTTAATCTTTCAACCTGTCTTTTATCAACATCAATTGAAAATGATACGTCGCCCATTGTAAACTTGATTTCCACATCCAAATCGACTGTACCAGCAGTTTCCAGAAATACATTTTTAATGGGATATAAGAAATACTCATATCTTCGTAACATTCTTTTTTTACTAATAGCACTTTTCCCATCAACATGAATTAATGCCCTATTTGTAAAACAATATTCATCTGCCTTTGATTTAATTAAGAAAAATATTTTTTCATCATCTTCATGAAAAACATAATCATCTGCTTCAACCTTATCATAATCCTTTGGATCAATTATTTTCCCAATATCACTTAATCCTAATGCCTCTGATGCTATTCTCCCAAACATATCAACACTCACCTTCTGGCATGATTTCAAATGACTTTTCAACATGCCTTAATATATTTTTAGATTAATTGCGGTATTTCAAAAAATTTCTTATTCAATTCAATATATTAGCATTTATATGTTTCAAAATCAACAAGACATTATTTTCAATAATCATATTCTATTTCGAGTATTTTATTTCCGATACCTGAATTGTTTCTTTACTTAAAATTTCCAATTTATAAAACAGAAATTTATCAGAAGTGCTAGCTGTTTTAAAAGTGTATTTATTTTTAGCATTATACTTAATTCTTGTTTGGTTACTTAATAACGACCATTGAATGCCATCATTAGATGCCCATAGTTTTATTTCTTCAGGTGCACTTTTCACTTCATCAGCAAAAGTAACTTGATATTTTCCAACAATAATTGGCTTATTATACCTATATGTTATCCATCCTTCTTGAGCATCATTACCCCAGTGTCTTATCCATCCTTCTTGCGGATCAGTAGCCCAGACAGTACTTGCTTTCTTATCAAATGCATTTTGAGCTAAAAAGTCAGATGATTTTTCGCTGCTTGCCCATATTTGAGGAGTTTCTATATACTGGTATCCGAGCAATTGAATATCGCTAAGTTCAATATGACTGTTAATTTTTCCTTTAAAAACAAATTTATAATGACTGTAACTCTTTCCACTTTTTATTATATATGTGTATGTCTTTTTCCCTATGTCAAAACCAGGTGATTTAATATTAGAAATTTGCACCCAATTTTCATTATCATTAGATCCATACAATACCCATCGTGTAGGATCAAAACCAGGGTCATCAGCTAGAGAAATAGTGTATTTGTTTAAAACATATGGTTCATTGCCTTTAAAAGAATTTTGAACATTAATCTCCTGACCTTTTGATTTAAAAACAGTATTTAAAATATCATCAAACAAAAAACTTTGGTTTTCTTCTGTTGGATCACAAGTCACATTTCCTTCTTCAGTTAGGTCTTTTGCTAGTACTTTCTCATATGTAAAGCTTGTACCTTTCTCATCAATATCTGTAATCTTAATGGTTGGAGAATTGTCATTCCACCATTTGGAGTTAGGGATTGTGTCAGGTCCAAAACTATCATTATTTCCTTTGTAGAAAAGATCATCTTCATCTCCATAAATGCCCTGTTCATAATGAAACAACCCATCAGCTTGCTCAAGAGATACCATATAGTGGTTGGTAGGTGTCATGTTTTCACTATTGTTATCTGATTTTGTGCCATCAACATGCCATATAAGCAAGCCTTCCCTGACCAAATTTATGTATCCACCGTTTTTATCAATGCTCTCTATAAAAAACCATTCATCAGAGTTTTGATTCTTAAACATATATGGATCCAACGAGTTAGGATTAATGTCTATATGTTTACCGTTCTCAAATTGATCCAAATCTATAGGATTTCCCCAGCCTGCAAGTATGCATCTAAAGTATGGATTTGGGGGAGGAGGATTTTTCAAATGACAATAACTCATTACATCAAAATCACTACATCCATATGAATCGCCAGAAATACCATAAATATCATATTTATCATGTGTATCTGGCCATCCAAATAAAATATGTGCAGATTCGTGCACAAATTTTGTTAACTCAGGACCATACGGAAAAAATGGTTCTTCATCGGGAGCATATCGTGGGAGGTCAAAAACCATATAACTCTTGAATTTAATACCATCACGAGTTTCGTAATCTGTTTTAGAAGAATGCGGCCACAACATGTTATAATCAGCAAGCCCCGCATACATAATATTAAAACCTAATACTTCTTTTTTATCATTTACTGTTAACTTAGAAAAATCAAAGCCACTAGATTGCAAATAATCCAATACCTCATTTATAAGTTCCTCAACATCCATTTGCATTTCATAGTACTTCTTTTCATGCTTTGCAGTATAGTAAGGAGTAACAATGTTCTTATATATAAACTTTCCTCCAGAAATATTCTTAAAATACTTCATAACAGAACTGCTATTCTCATAAATCGCCTCTTCTTCGGAGTTTAAAAATAAATCTACCTCTTCTTTGCTTATTTCAGGTTTTTGGTCTGGGAAATCAACAAGAACTGCAAGTCCTGTAACATTTTTTACGTCACCCACTTCTGGTGATACCAATTTTGAAACACTTTTACCTACACCTTGATTTGATGCGTAAATGTATTTTTTAGCATCTTGTGCCGATTCCTCAAGAACTTTATCAAACGAAAGGTCTTCTTTTTTTGATTTTATCTTTAGTGAAACACTGTCTTCACTTAACTTCATACCCTTTTTCAATCCTAAGCTAGAAAGCTTATTGACTGTCATTTCAGAACCCTTAGTATCAGTATAAACCAAACCTGTTGAAACAAATTCAGAACTGTTTTCGTTTAAATTTGCATAACAAATAAATTTGGTTTTATCGTCATACGTTAGTGTGTATCCGTCAAGCCCTTCCATCCTCATATAAAACTCGTCACCATATAATTTAACTGTAACGTTTGTTCCATCTGGCTGCTTTAATACGGAAACCTTTCCTTCACACGGAAATGCCCAGGAATATAATCCCCCTATCATAAAAACCCCTAAAAACATTAATACTGCCATAATCTTTTTTGAACTCTGCAACATTAAAAAACCTCCTTATTATTTGATCAATTTATACCTCAATAAAAATTATAGATATAAACTATATACAAATAATGTTTTATTTGTGGAGATTTTGTGTAAATTCTACAGAGTTTTTAAACAACAGCTTCTATTACAATTTTGTCTCCTATTACGATTTCATTTACACCTATTTGTTTATTTTTGTTAAAGTTAAAACTTAACATATATCCTCTTGTCTGGTGGTATTTATCAAGGTATTTGACAAGCTGTTCAATCCCTCTCCGATTGTATTCTTCTCCACGCCATATTTTCATTTCGATGATATACTGCTCTCCGTTGTAATCAACAATCACATCCGTTCGATTCAAGTCTCTTGTTTGAGATTCTATATAGTAATTTCCCGTCCCATTGATGATTGGCCGTATATATAGCAGGAAGTACCTTCGACCATCATTCTCTAAGAAAATCTCATTTCTATCTCCGTATAAATCATCGAAGTGAGTTGTAAACTTTTCCATCACCAATCGCATATAAAGATGTCCATTGACTATAAACTGGCTTTTATCCTGCAAGGCTGCTTTATAAATATCAGTATTCTGAAATTCACTTGAGGAAAGGAACAAGTTATATAGTCTCGTTTCAAAGATTCTATTTGCGATAACAACATTACTCGATTGGTTCCTTACAAATCCAAACATAATTGCCAGATCAATCGCTTGATTATCAGGATTATATCCAATACTTTTACCTGTAAACAGCAGAGCATTTACCATCTCTTTCAGTTCTGGAAAATCGTAGAGCTTATTTGTCAAGGACTCAAAAAGAGTGTTTTTTTCTGTAAGAAGAATTCTTTCAGCATCCAAAAAACCATTTTTTGACCATGCAGAATTTTTATCAGGATAATTCTCATTTCCAGCTAAATCTTCATCAATTATTTTACAAAGAGCAGACACTAAAAATGGATAACCAGATGTGTAATCATACAGTAAATTTGCCATGGTAAGGATATCCATACCTGTATGATGGTCATTTTCGTAATCTTTTAACATGCCTGATATATCTTCCACTGAAAAACTCATATCAACAGTAAATTTTACAGCAATATTCCATGGGCTATTGGTTTTATGATCATCTTCTGGTCTCAACTTAAGTTTTAGATTTTTAATATCATGAACCCCCGCAAGAATAACAGACTTAAAGGTAGCCGTCCTATCACGGTCAATATAATATGCACGCAACTGCGCTAAAAAGTCCAAAAATACTCTATTGTTTGTCGAACTATCTACCTCGTCAATCATTAGCACAACAGGCCTATCTAATACAGCACAGATATCACTTATCGCTTCAAATAATTCTAATAATTCAAAACTCTTTCGATCCTCTTTAATAGCACTACCAAGGTCATCCATTTTTTCTATAGCTTCTTCTGTAAAAGCCACCTTATTTCTCTTAAGCGTTCTCAAAAAAGCCTTTGAAAAAGCCAAAGAAAAAACATTTTCATTTTTAAATTTTGCATCGCCAAATGTTTGAAAATCCAAATCAATAACTAGATACTCATTCTGCAAAAATCTGCCTAAATATCGTAGAGTTGTTGTCTTTCCGTATTGTCGAGCTCGGTTGATAGAAAAATACTCACCCTTATCGACAAGTGTCTTAATCTTTTTCAAACGATCATCTATATTAACCATATAATGTATTTCTGATTTGCAGTCACCAGTCACATTAAATACTTTACTCATAAACTCCTCAACTTTCCGAATTTATCATACCTCAAATCTGAAAACACAAGCATTGCAGCGGTATGACCTAATCTTAGCATAAAGGCATATGTTTAGCAATCATTTACCATTTAATTATACCTCAAATATCTTTTTAATCCCCGCCTCCACATCCACCACAGCCTCCACATCCACTGCTACCACTACAACCGCTACTGCTACTACAGCCGCTGTTACTACTGCAACCACCACTATTACTGTCTCCTATATTGGATGAAGAAATAAAACTTGTATCACTCGCATAACTCGTACTCATTCCTATCCCCCTTGACAAAGCACCAAACTCAGAATATATATACATACTTGCGATGCCAAACAAAGCTGCACCCATAACAGCGTCGTTAATATTGGATGGAAAGCTGGAATTTCTTGTAGCATTTCTTGTTACCCATGAATATTCAGCACCTTTTTCTTTCAAGTAATTCTTTCCTTCCAGTGTCAAATATGAGGACTTGTTCACGATTACAAAAGCTATTGCCATAATTATGATCTCCACAACAAGGAAACCTACTGGTTTATTGTTTATAAGTCCCATAGTCAGCTTCGTCACACCTAATAACACCAAAAGAATACATCCAATTGATCCTATAGTATTTTCTTTACTTAACTGTTTCTTGGACTTCATTAAGCCTGCTTCAATAAGCCGCGTGTTGATTTCTTGCATATATGATTTAATTTCTATGCCCATTTTTTGATCCGCCATCAAGGAATAGAACGATTTGGGACTATCGAAATGTTCCACAACACCATCTTCTACCCGATTTAATGTATCTGTAGGCTTAGAAGTTTTTTGGAACGTCATGCTATTATCTGATGAGTCCATCTCCAGATATTTTTCAGCATAGAGTTTGAAAACAATGGTTTGTGCTAGAACATTAATAGAGTTTTTTGACTTAAGTATGGATATAGAATAGCTGTCCAAGTTTTTACCAGATACGGACCTCCCAGTATTGCCCATCATGTTAATAATGATTTTAACTAATACAATAATAGCTAGGGAATACACCATATATATAACTAGAAAATCTGGACCTTTTATATTTCTGATTAAATCAAACATAATTTAAGCCTCCAATATTAATTGATAATATTAAATGTAGCATTCGCTTTATCCGTGTCAGTAGCAATCTCTATAATCTTGCACGAGTAATCACTGTTTCCAATATAAAGTCCTGGAAAATTGTACGACTCGTATGAAACATATTCCGCATTCGCAAGTCCTCTTACTTTTTTAAATGTTGCATCGAATTTGAATACATTAGTGTTATCATTTTTTGCTATCTTTAATTTGTAATCATAATGCCTCAAATAATATCCTGGATGGTTCACTGACTCAAACGATACACAATCTTCATCAGCCAGCCCTGGTCTTTCTACAAATTGGCTGTCCATTATTGGATCAGGATTTAAATCAAATCTAGCCAGATAATCATAGTGCCTCATAAAATATCCTTTATTATTGTACAACTCAATCCCCACCACTGCATTTGCAGGAGCTAGATCTATTGCTGGTTTATCTATTATTTTATTAAATTTTAAAGCAATCTTAATGATATCACTCATATTTATAACACCATCATTATTTATATCGCATTTTTTATCAAAATTGACCGAACCTAATATCTCATTAAAATGAAGCGCAATAAGCATAACATCTGCCATATTAATAACATAATCCCTATTAATATCCTCTGGATTTTCATTATTAGGTATATCAGTCGTGGCTGTAGAAATAACGTTAGCACCGTCAGCAACTGGCACTCCAAAATTCGGTGTGCCATCAGAGTTCCATTTTACTATCTGCGCGCGAGTATGACGGTTTGGATCATTTAAAGGATCCCCAGTAATATTTTTATAATTGCGTGCATGATATATCATTATGTCGACAGTACCATCCTGCGATGTAGTAAAACAATTGTGTCCAGGTCCATATTGACTCGTTCCTACATTTGTCTCAAATACTGGAGTAGGCGACTTTTTCCACGAACTCGCGTTTAATAAGTCACTCGTATCTGAAGCAGTCAATAAACCTACACAATAATTATAATCCGTGGCACTAGCGGAATATGTCATGAAAATCTTGCCGTTTTTCTTAATTATTGCAGGTCCTTCATTAACCGCGTAACCAATCTTTTCCCATGAATATTCTGGAGTTGTAAGCATAACTTGTGTACCTGTTATTGAATAAGGACCATTCATTTTTGCAATATAAATATTACTGTTACTTGATATTTTAGAGTCTTTCTGAGCCCACACAAGATATCTTACACCTTTATTCTCAAAGGAAGTAGCATCCAGTGTAAACGACTCCCAATTAGTCTTTATTTGTCCCTTCTCAACCCAAGACCCCACCACAGGATTTGCATCTGAACACTCTAAAGCATATAAACGAATATCAAATTTGTTGGAAGATGTGCCAGCAGTGAAATAAATGTACCACTTTCCTTCAACAAAGTGGATTTCAGGCGCCCAAATATATCCGCCCATTATTCCACTCGTATGCTTTTTCCATACCGTATTAGCTGTTGCTGTCGATAGTCCTTGAATCGTTGTAGCCCTTCTTAGCTCAATCCTATCATATTCAGGCACTGATGCAGTCATATAATAATATCCGTCAGTATGCTTGTATACCCAAGGATCCGCACGTTGCTTTACAATAGGATTTGTAACAGATATAGGTTCAGCAAAAGCTGAGATTGCTAAAAGAAACAAACAGATAATGGGTATCATAATTGATATAACTCTTTTTAAAGAATGTACTCCAAACATAATAAGCCCCCTAATACTATTCTCTAATATATATATATTATATTTTATCATTTATTTCATGCACTAAAAACCCCAATTTTTCAAATAAACTTTCAGGTATATCACTCATACTCAGCTATGTCAGTAAAGGTGGGCTGTGTAGTTTGTTGAGCCTTTTATTTTCATTATAATCTAAATTTATAACATGTAATTACATTTCTACTTCTTTACATTTTGAGCTTTTATAATCATTACTACCGCTTCGGCTCTTGTTATTTTATTTATAGGCCTAAATGTATTATCTTTGTAACCCTTAACAATACCAAGTTCTATAGCCTTTGCAACGTATCCTTTTGACCAAGCCTTAACTTCTGAGGCATCTTTAAGATTTAATTCCGCATTAGATTTTCCAAATTTAAATGCCCTCATCATCACAACCACAAATTCCTCACGAGTAGATGATCTAGAAGCTTTAAACGTTCCATCACCATAACCATTTATAATTCCATTTTCAAAAGCACTTTTAACGTACGGCTTCGCCCAGGACGGAATATCCGCGTCATCCTTAAATGCAGTATTTCCTTTAGATGGTTCTATTTTTAGAGCTTTTACAATTATTGTAGCTATCTCCGCTCGAGTTATTTCACCATCTGGTTTAAAAGTCCCATCCAAATATCCACTAATAATCCTTTGTTTAATTAATTCTTCTATTTTATCTTTAGCCCAATGCTTCGAAATATCACTTATAAATTTAGATCCTGGAAGATTTTTCGAAGGTTCTTCAACTGGTACAGTTGTTGGTTTAATAGTCGGTACTTGTGTACTTGCGGAAGCTTTTGTTGGTGTAACTGTAGCTGTTGCTGTTGGTGTTGCTGTTGGTGTTGCTGTTGACGTTGCTGTTGTTGTTGAAGTCCCTGTAGGGCTTGCAACAGGAATTACTGCTCCTGATGATGTCCCATTTGTTACAGGTTGGGAATCAGTCTTTACTGGAGTATTCGTCGGCATTACTGTGCTTGTAGCTTTAGATGTTGCAGTCGTTGTCACTGCTGTCGCTGTGCTTGTAGCTTTAGATGTTGTTGTGATCATTGGTGTCGCTGTGCTTGTAGGTTTTGATGTCTCTGTGCTTGTAGGTTTTGATGTCTCTGTGCTTGTAGGTTTTGGTGTAGCTGTGCTTGTAGGCTTTGATGTCGCTGTAGCAGTTGATACACTTTTGGTGTATGAATTAATAAAAGTTATCAAATTATTAGAACCTGTGTTTATCATCGCTAAATCAGACTTTGAATCTTTATTAAAGTCATCAGAAATAATGCCCCCTGATGTTTTCCCATAAAACGGGTAGTAATCCTCTTTTAAAACTTCAAAAGTGCCATCTCCATTTCCTCTTATTACACATATATCTTTTCCATTCCTAACAACAGCAATATCCAGACTACCATCCTGATTTAAATCACTCGTAGTTAAACCTGTTAATGATAGAGATAAGTCATAAGTCTCTGTTTTTGAACCAAAAGATGTTTTAGACCCTAAAACAACGTATACGTTATTGATTCTAATTCCAGCTACATCCATAATACCATCCTTGTTGAAATCACCAATTTCAATTGTTTCTAATCCCATGTAAAAATCACCAACTTTAATCGCATCCTGAAACTCACCATTCCCATTTCCTTTAATGAATGATAGATTATTAGCATTATAATTGGCTGTTATAATATCTGGTATTTTATCTCCATCAAAATCTCCAATTTCAGCATCTATTGGATAATTTCCTACCTTCAAGTTTTTCGATACATTAAAGGTTCCATCTCCTTTTCCATTTAATATGGAAACTGAATCTTCTACGCTATTTACCAGAAGCAAATCACTTTTTTTATCATTATTAAAATCATATACCTTGATACAAGATACTACAGTGTCAATATTATAAACACTTTTTGTTATTGAGATAGTTCCATCACCTTTGCCAAAAGCGACATAAATATTTTTGTCAGAGCTCAAAACTAAATCAAGCTTATTATCATTATTAAAATCACCTTTAGCAAGGCTACTTGCGCTATAACTATTATTTAACATAGTAACAGCATCATTAAATGTTCCATCTTCCTTGCCTTTTAAAATCATCAGTTTTTTTGACTCTTTTCCATTAACCACAATATCCGTCTTGTTATCTCCATTAAAATCCCCAGATACTAAATCAACTGGAGATATATCTAGAGGATAAGATGTCTTAGAATTAAATAAAAGGTTTTGTAATGATGGTTGAGGAAGCTGAATGATATTTGATTTATATGTTTTGTTTGTTCGACGATCATTCAATTCTATATACTGATTTACGAATTTTTTTATTATATATAGAGTCTGCAAACCAAATATAATTAAGATGTTCAGCTTTATAAAAACCAACAAACCCATAGATATATGCTCCAGTTTCTCCATCCATTATATCCACCCGTGTACGAGAAGCTGAATCATTAAGATCTATAGCTGGCAAATCTGGTGATAGTTCAAATAATTCATCAGGATAAAGATTGCAATTAGGTACATTTAAATCATAATAAATATACCCATTTCTTACTTCCACACTTTGAAATTCCAATACTGGATTTGGCAATTGGTCCAAACTTTTAGTACCATTTAAGTTCCAATCACTCGATGAATAAGAATTTTGTGTAAATAACATGCTGAAAATTAATGTCAGAACCAAAGCTTTAGCTATTATTTTTTTTGTCTCTTTAAATCTCATTTTAAAACCTCCCTTAAAATTTAACAAACTCATATAAAATTATTGTTTTAAGATTAGTAATGTAATTTATTTTATATTTTATATAAGTTTATATTATTAATGTATATATTATACTAAGTCAATTATGTATTTAGGTACATCATTAATGGCAATTTAAAAACTTGTATAAAGCATGAAAAAGGTTATAACAATTAATGGACGAAAACTGTTCAATCTGATAAAATTTGGTATATACATTAAATCCTACGAAGTTTTAAGGAGTGAAAAACATGTCTTTAGTATTTGGGGGAACTACATGTTCAATATGCAATAAAAGATTGGAACATGGAGATAGGATTTTTGCAACTTCAGGTGTTTTTTTACCTGCTAGTAATACACTTCAAGTTTTTTGTGATACAGCTATGCATTGGAAATGCTATATAACTTGGAATAAGCGAAAAGAATTTGCATTTGAGTATTCAAAAGTAATTATTGAAGATGAGAAAAATAATGTATTTTGGGCTAAGGTATATTTAGATAATAATTTTTTATAATGGTTAGTTTAGAACCTTCAATTGGTATAGTTAGAATAATACCGCTTTACACGGGTGAATTTATTGATGTAAAATTGGCAGAATGGTCAAGTTGGTTAGATGAAAAACTAAAGAATTCCAACATACCTGAATTTGAAGAAGAAACAATTTATATGCTTATACCAGTTCTTGTAAAGAGATTTCCGACAGATGAATCAATATTGGAAATGGTTGATTGGGAAAACAAACAAGCACTTTTTGAAAAGTATACTTTTGAAAGAAAACAAGCTGAAGAGAAGGAAATTGAAGAAATAAAAATTTATAATCAAAGGTTAAATGAGTTCAATAATAGCAGGCTTAAATGTCCTAAGTGTGAAAATAAAAACGTTAGATTTTTAGATCGAAGTCCCGATAGAAAATCTTACTTTATATGTAAGTCATGTGGAAGATCATTTAGGTTAGAGGATATTGAATCCATGAAGTAATAAGAATTTAAGTGCAGACCTACTTGTCGGCTTAGGCTTCGTGGTTCTGACGGATTTTTGGAGTGCTGACAAGTATTGTTAATCAAGTGAATTGATTTATACAAAAAAATATCTTATATTTTACAAGGAAAATCAGTATGTATTTCTAACAAAGAACATTTTAACGAAATGAAAGAATTTATTGATCGATTAGAACTTGAAACCTATTAGACATAAGGAATAAGATATTTTTAGTGGAGGTTATAAATGAAGAAAATTCTGATAATGTTCAGTATATTAGTAGTTGTAATGGTATAGGTGTTTTTTATGACCAGCTTCAAGGGAGTTTTAATAATATTGGTGGTAAATTAGGCTTTTTAGTTTGTTGCGATATTCCAAATATTGCTTATGCTCAGGCGGGATTGTCTTTCGAGAAACTTTTAAAAGACGACTTTACATCGCATCCTGAACATTATGATAATAAAAGTGGCAATAATACACCCTCAACGATATTCTTTTTAGAAGAGTTGAGAACTATTATGCCTATTGTAAATATAATAATAACCTAATAATAAACTGTCAAAATCCAAAGGTTGGTGATTTTATTTTTTATGGACAAGGTCATGTTTCTATAGTAAATGAAGTTCATTCAGATGGAACAATAAATGAGATAGAGACGAATAGAGGAACAATTTTTGTTGTTGAACATGTTAATAAGAAATGGACAAATGGAACTGTTGGAAGAGTATTAGATTAGGTTATAATTAGGATAAGCGTATATCAAGTTTGGAGGTGGTATGAAATGAAAAAAGTATTAGCATTAATCATTATAATTTCGATAGGTTTAAGCATTTTGGGTTGTAGCAACAAAACTAATTCAGACAGCTTGAATGAGGAGAAAGAAATGAATCAGAAATGTAAATTAGAATTACCAGAGGATTTGGTAAGTTACAGTAATAGTTTTGAAAAGTCAATTAAACCCTTCATTAAAATCACCACAAAAAAAGAAAAAACACTTGCATGGGAAAGTAAATTTGGCGGGACTCCTTATTTGCCTCTCGACTATGAATACCCAAAAGATATAAAAGGATCACCAATGCGATTGTTAGCTCAAATTAACTTTGACGAAGTACCCAATATAGCGGTATTTCCTTCGAAAGGCATTTTACAGTTTTACATCTCATCAAAAGATGATATATTCGGTATGAACTTTGATAAACCAACAGCTCAGGAGAATTTTAAAGTAATTTACATTCCTGAAATAATAAAGGATGAAACCAAAATTCAGCATGACTTTTGTTTTGTTAGCACAACGGATGAAGATTCCTTTCCTATTGGTGCAGAAGGAAAATTACAATTTGAAACAGCATATGCGCCAGTAGCTAGTAGGGATTATCAGTTCGAAAAATTCTTTAATACAACCTCCGCTGATTTTTTCAGTAAGATAGGTGAAAATGGTGATTTTTTGTGGGACTGGTATGAAAAAAGTTATTCTAGTAATGGACATAAAATGGCTGGCTATGCATTTTTTACACAGAGCGACCCTAGGACAAACAAATATAAAGAATATGATACGCTGCTTCTTCAAATTGATACTGATGATGAACTAAGTATCATGTGGGGAGATTGTGGAGTAGCTAATTTCTTCATAAACTCAGAGGATCTAGAGAAATTAAACTTTACTAATGTTTTATATAATTGGGATTGCTATTAAGTATCTACCAACAAAATGAGTGAACTTAAGATTATTTCACACGCTACACTTATTCCGTTTTGGTCAGATCGATTATCTAAATACAAGATGGTTGCAAACAGCTTTCTAAAAGAGGCGGAACTTTATTCTGTGAGAACTGTAGTGAAATAGTGAAAATAGCAGGGAAAGCAACACTTTATTTGCAAGGTAAAATTAGAATTGAATAATAGCCAAGGATAAATTGAGGTGTAAATATGAACATACAAGAAAGTATTAAAATGACTAAAGAATCATTTGAAAATAGCTTTGCTGAAAGTAATTATTATAATTCACAGACACAAGATGATAATCATTTAAACACAATATTAAATAGTCTAAACATTAAAAGCAATAGTAAGAAACTGGAATTAGGAACTGGAAGTGGTTACATAGCATTTGCAATTGCACAAAAAAATCCTAAAAGCACAGTAATTGGACTTGATATTGTTTCAAAAACTCTGCAGGCCAATAGTAAAAAGGCAGTAGAACAAAACTTAATTAACGTTACTTTTACTGCTTATGATGGTTTGGTATTTCCATTTGATAATAGCATGTTTGATGTGATTGTTACACGATATGCTTTACATCACTTTCCAAAAATCGAGGAAACGTTTAAAGAACTTGCACGCTGCTAAAACCAAACGGACAATTATTTATTTCCGATCCAACACCGAATGAAAATGATATAAATGGTTTTGTTAATGATTATATGCAAATAAAACAAGACGGTCATGTCAAATTTTATACTGAAAATGAATTTACAACGTTTGCAAACAAAGTTGGATTACAATTAGATAAGTCTTATATAACTAAAATTAGATTTCAAAGAAAAGAAGCTGAAAAATATAAATTACTTTTGAATATGATTAGTGATGAAGTAAGAAACGGATATGAAATACAAATTGTAGATGATGAAATATTTATAACAGAGCAAGTATTAAATCTTTCTTTTGTAAAAATTTTACAACAAAAACAATTTTATTATTTGGAGTGCTGATTATGTCATATGGATTTAAGTTTGAGTGTAATAAATGTGCATATAAAACTGGTGAAATCATACAGGAAGATCGGAAAGCACTTTTCCTTTGTAATAAATGTAGAGATATTGTTTTGGCATATACTGTACCTTATAAATATGATTTATCTGTCCTAAATGTAGCAAGACACTGATGCCCAAAGATAAAATAAATTCGACGGCAAAAAACTTATGTCCTAAATGTGGTGCTGAAGAATTTTGTGTTGTGGAGATTACGCATTATTGATTCTAGTCCGAAAAGTATTTTTTAAAAAAGTTGATTTTAAATTATGTGCAAGTTTAAAAAAACCTAACTATTTTTGCCAATATTTTGGTAAAATCACATAATATTTATCATTTTTCAGG
>Ga0209373_10000264_pt1 | contig 105585 bp, 95 predicted proteins | sample Higcelweek5metaG_FD_187173 | JGI IMG/M metagenome (GOLD analysis project Ga0209373, IMG submission 187173) | Freshwater pond sediment microbial communities from the University of Edinburgh, under environmental carbon perturbations - High... | ecosystem: Environmental > Aquatic > Freshwater >...
TCAACGCCGGCACCGGCGTCTACGAAGACCTCATCAAGGCCGGCGTCATCGATCCCAAGAAGGTGACCCGCATCGCCCTGCAGAACGCCGCCTCCGTGGCGGGCCTGCTGCTCACCACCGAATGCGCCATTGCCGACAAGCCCGAGCCCAAGGGCTCCGGCGCCCCGGCCATGCCCGGCGGCATGGGCGGAATGGGCGGCATGGGTGGCATGGGCGGCATGTACTAGCCCCAGCCAGCCCCAAGCGAATACGCCAAGGCCGGAGTCCGCAAGGGCTCCGGCCTTTTTTGTTTGCCCGGCCCAAAAGGGCCTGCACCGCATGGCGGCGGGAGAAAAGAGCGGGGAACGGGGAGGCGGCTTATCTGGCGGGCAGGCCGGTGCGGTCCAGGAACAGCTCGCCCTTTTCGCCCATGGACATGATGACGTAGAGCGGCGTGGCCAGCATGCGCGCGCGGTTCACCGGCCCGTAGCTGCGCGAGTCGAAGGAGGCGTAGCGGTTGTCGCCCATGACGTAGTACTCGTCCGGGGCTAGGCGCGCGGGCGGCATGTCCAGGGCCTTTCCGCCGGGCCTGCGCGTGGCGTAGTAGCCTTCGTCGATGGGGTCGCCGTTGACGTACACCAGACCGTCGTCCACTTCCACCACCTCGCCCGGCAGCCCCACCACGCGCTTGACGAAGATGAGCGAATGGTCGCCGGGGTACTGGAACACCACAAGCTGGCCGCGGCGGATGATGTCGCGCGGGGCCAGGGCCTTGCAGCGCAGGCGGTCGCCGGAGCGCAGGGTGGGCCGCATGGAGGTTTGCGCCACGGTGTAGATGGGAAAGGCCCAGCGTTCCGCCAGGCCGGACATCAGCGAGGCCGTGGTCATGAGCACCACGATGCCCAGGTAGACCGGCAGGGTGTTTTTAGGGCCGGGACGATAGTCCGCCAAGGTGCGCGCGGTGCGCTGGGACTCCCAGGCGGCGTAAAACGAAAGCAGCAGGTAGCCCGCCAGGGACGAGAGCCACCAGCGGAAGGTCTCCACCGCGCCGATGCCCAGAAGCTGCCACCCGGCAGCCAGGCAGAGCAGCTTGACGCCCTTGCTGAAGCGCCCGTTGTACACCTGCCCCAGCCCGGGCCACAGGAAGGACAGAAGCGCGGCCAGCCAGGGCTTGCGCGGGCGGGAAGGAGGACCGGCGGGTTCGCCGGGCCTTCTGGGCAGAACATTCAGGTGCATCGCACGCGCCTCTTCACTTTCACGTAATACCTCCTACCAGATGACGCCGCCCGTGGCAAAGGGTTGCGCCGGGGCGAAAAATATGGCGCCGGCGGCCCTGGCCCGGCCCCCGCCCTTGACACCAGACCGGCCTTTGGCCCACACTCCGCCCGCCCGGCAAGCGCCTTCCCAGGCGGCACATTGCAGGCAAAGGACTCCACCATGCGCGTGCTCGGCATCGACTACGGTCAGGTTCGTGTGGGCCTGGCCCTTACAGACCCGGAGGGCCGCATGGCCTTTCCGCGGCCCGCCCTGGTGCGCACCAGCCGCGACGCCCTGTTCGCGGCGCTTCTGGCCCTCATCGAGTCCGAGGACGTGGAGGCCGTTGTGGTGGGCCTGCCCTTGACCCTGGATGGCGGGGATTCCCTGACCACCAGGCAGACCCGCAATTTTGCCGAAAGCCTGGCCCGGCGCACGCCGAAGCCCATACACCTGATGGACGAACGCCTGAGCTCCGCCGCGGCGGAGGAGCAGCTGAAGGAGGCCGGTCTGTGCAGCCGGAAGATGAAAAGCCGACTGGACAGCCAGGCGGCGGTGCAGATCCTGGAAAGCTGGATCGCCCAAAATCCCGCGTAAAGCCGTTTCTTTGGACCCTGCTGGGCTTTGCCGCCACCGTTGCGGCGGCCTTTGCCGGGGCCACGGCGTATTTCCTCGGCCCCGTGGAAGCGCCCGGCCGCGAGTCCGTGCTGTTCATCCGGCCCGGCATGACCCTGCCGGCCATCGCCCGCGAGTTGGAGTCCCAGGGGCTCATCCGCAACGCCCAGGCCTTTGTGCTGCTGGCGAAACTGCACGGCACCACATCCGGAGCCAAGGCGGGCGAGTTCCTGCTCAGCTCCGGCTGGACCCCGCAGGAGATCCTGCGCGTCATCACCACCACCGGCGGCATCCAGCACCGCGTGGTGGTGCGCGAGGGCCTGCCCTGGTGGACCGCCGCAAAACTTTTCGAGGCCGACGGACTCACCGACCAAGCCGGTTTCGCCCTGGCCATGAAAAACGCCACCCTGCTCCAGAAGTACGCCATCCCCTCCGACAGCGCCGAGGGCTTCCTGTTCCCCGAAACCTACCAGTTGCCGCGTACTCCGGGCGCAGGCGGCACGGCGGCGGTGGAGGCCATGCTCAAGGAGTTCGACCACCAGGCCAAGAAGCTGTGGCCCCAGGGCCCGCCGCCGGCGCGGGAGCTCATGCGCATCGTCATTCTGGCCTCCCTGGTGGAACGCGAAACCGGCGCAGCCTTTGAGCGTCCGCGCATCGCCGGAGTGTTCCTGAACCGGCTCAAGCTCGGCATGCGCCTGCAGTGCGACCCCACCACCATCTACGGCCTGGGCCCAGGGTTTGAGGGCGACCTGAAGCGCGTCCACCTGGAGGACGCCAGCAACCCCTACAACACCTATGCCCGCACGGGCCTGCCCCCCGGCCCCATCTGCTCGCCCGGGCTCGAGTCCCTCAAGGCCGCCCTGAACCCGGAGCCCCACGACTTCCTCTACTTCGTGGCCAGGGGCGACGGCACGCACGAGTTCAGCAGCACGCTGGACGAGCACAACCGCGCCGTGAACCGCTTTCAGCGCCGCCGCGACCCGGAGGCCTATACCTCGGCCCCCCAGGCGGCTCCCCCCGCGCCCACACCGGCACCCGCGCCCAAGGCCAAAATCCAGAACAAGACCAAGATCCAGGCCGCGAAAAAGCCCCACCCCCCGCGCCAATGACACGCCGCGTTTCCTTGACAGAATCTTGGTCCTGCGGCATTTCTATGTTTAATAAGGCATATTCCCCGGAGGGGCCATGACAAGCATCGACAACGAGCGCAACATCTACCTGTCCACCATCGCTCCGGCCGAGGCCGTGCAGCGCGCCAAGCAAGCCCTGAGCCGCTCTGGGCTCATCCGCCCGGAGACCGTGCCCGCCCATGAATCCTGCGGCCGGGTGACCAGCCAGCCCATTTTTGCGCGCAGTTCCTCGCCCACCTTCCACGCTGCGGCCATGGACGGAATCGCCGTGCAGTGCGCCGCCACCTTCGCCGCGCGCGAGGGCAGCCCGGTGACCCTGACCAGGGGCCAGGGCTTCGTGCCCGTGAACACCGGCCACCCGCTTCCGGAAGGCATGAACGCCGTGGTGATGATCGAGCACGTGGAGCAGGTGGACGAAGACACCATGCGCATAGAGGCCCCGGCCTTCCCCTGGCAGAACGTGCGCCGCATCGGCGAGGACATCGTGGCCACGGAGCTGCTGCTGCCGCAGAACCACACCCTTTCGCCCTATGATGTGGGCGCGCTGCTGGCGGGTGGAATTTTCGAGCTGAGCGTGTGGGAGCGCGTGCGCCTGACCTTCATCCCCACCGGCGACGAGGTGCTGGACTTCACCACCCGCCCCAAGCCAGAGGCCGGGCAGGTCATCGACTCCAATTCCCAGGTGTTCCGCGCCATCGCCACGGGCTGGGGCGCGCAGACCGCCTGGACCGCGCCGGTGCCGGACCAGCCGGAAGCCCTCAAGGCCGCCGTGGCCACAGCCTTGGCCGCCGGCGCCCACGTGGTCGTTGTGGGCGCCGGCTCCAGCGCCGGCAGCAAAGACTACACCCGCAGCACCTTTGAGCAGTTCGGCACGCTGCTCTGCCACGGCATCTCGGTCATGCCGGGCAAGCCCACCCTGCTCGGCGTCACGCGCGGACTGTTCCCAGGACGGCTGCTCGTCGGCGCGCCGGGCTACCCCGTGAGCGCCGTGGTCTGCGTGGAGGACGTGCTCGCGCCCATCGTGAGCTGGCTCACCCGGCAGCCCCCCCCGGTCCGGCAAAAAATCACCGCCCGGCTGGCGCGCAAAACGCCCAGCAAGCCCGGCATGGAGGAGATCGTCCGCCTGGCCGTGGGCAAGGTGGGCAGCGGCTTCGTGGCCGCGCCCCTGGCGCGCGGCGCCGGGCTCATCACCAGCCTCACCAAGGCCCAGGCCATTACGCGCATTCCCGCCCAGAGCGAGGGCCTGGCCCAGGACGCCGAAATCGAGGCCGAGCTTTTGGTGCCCCTGGCCGGGCTGGATTCCGTGCTGGTGCACATCGGCAGCCACGACAACATTTTGGATTTGTTGGCCAACGAGCTTATGGGTCTGGCCGAGCCGCTTTCCCTGGTTTCCAGCCACGTGGGCAGCATGGGCGGGCTCACGGCGCTCAAGAGCGGCTCGGCGCTGTTCGCGGGCTGCCACCTCTTCGACCCCGCCACCGGAGACTTCAACTTTCCCTTCCTGCAGCGGCACCTGCCCGGGCTGGACCTCACGGTCCTCAACTTGGCTATCCGCCACCAGGGGCTCATGGTGCAAAGGGGCAATCCCAAAAACATCACCGGCGTGGCCGACCTGGCCCGGCAGGACGTAAACTTCATCAACCGCCAGCGCGGCGCGGGCACGCGCATTCTGCTGGACCACCACCTGGCCCAGGCGGGCATCTCGCCCGACTCTGTGCGGGGCTACTCTCGCGAGGAATACACGCACATGACCGTGGCCGTGAACGTGCTTACCGGCGCGGCCGACTGCGGCCTGGGCATCTTTGCCGCGGCCAAGGCCCTGGACCTGGACTTTGTGCCCCTGGCGCGGGAGCGTTACGACCTCATCGTGCCCACGGCGTATCTCAACACCCCGCACTTCCTGACCCTGCGCCAGGTCATCGGCACCGCGCAGTTCCAGGAGCGCATGCGGGGCCTGGGCGGGTACGACACGCCCCTCACGGGCAAGATCATGCAGCCGGGAATGGGCTTGGGGGAATAGCGCCCCAGCGCAAGACGGCGCAAGCAAAAGCGCTGGGCGGGGCGGCTCCGCGCTTTTTTTGCGCGCCCCGCTAGGCGGCCTTGCGGCCCCACGGGCACACGGAGACGCACACGCCGCAGATGCCGCCGTTGATGTGCGGCAGCTGGGCGAACTCCTCCAGCACCTTGGCGCGGCAGCGGTCGAAGAAGAGCGCGGCCTCGCGAGACTCGAAATGGCTCTGGGTGCCCACACCCCGGATGGCCTGGGCCGGGCAGGCCTCGGCGCAGGCCAGGCAGCCGCCGCAGCGATTTTTGAGCGGCGCGTCCGGGGCCAGGTCGAGGTCGGTGAGCACAGTCACCAGCCGCACGCGCGGGCCGTACTGCGGGCTCACCAGCAGCAGGCTCTTGCCCTGCCAGCCAAGGCCCGCGGCCACGGCCACGGCCTTGTGCGAGAGGTAGGAGGTCAGGCGCTCGGCATCGAGCACCTGGGAGGCGGGCAAGGGCAGCGCCCGGCCCCCGGCCTGCTGCAACGCCAGCGAGACGCGCAGGGCCAACTCGTCCAGAAGCGCGTTCACCTTCTGATAATGCTGGGAATACAGCGGGGTGGGACGGTCGGTGATCTGGTCGAGCACCGGGTCGGACAACCGCACCGCCAAGCTGACCGCGCGGTGGAAGCCGGAAAGCAGGTCCGCCGGTTCGGTCTCGATGCCTTGCAGCCGCGCCACATCGGCCACACCCACGAGGCTGGCGCCCCACTGCCGCGCGCGGCGCTTCAGGCCCGGCGAGTCCAGTTTCGCAGTGCGCGGCATCGCGCCCTCCTTGCCCCTAGGGCATCAGCGGAGCCAGCGGCAGGCCCTGGATCTCCGGCAGGCCGAGCATGAGGTTCGCGCCGGCCACGGCCTGGCCCGAAGCGCCCCGGCACAGGTTGTCGATGGCGGTGACGATGATCAGCCGTCCGATGCGTTCGTCTACCGCAAGGCCGATGTCGCAAAACATGGTGCCACGCACCCAACGCGTTTCCGGCAGGGTTCCGGCGGGCAGCACGCGCACAAGATCCTCGTCCGCGTAGCGCTCGGCGTACAGGGCGTGAACCTCGGCCAGGCTCTGGGGCTTCACCAGCCGCGTGTAGATGGTGGACAAAATGCCCCGGCCGATGGGCAAAAGATGCGTGTTGAACGAGAGCGCCACGGGCGTTCCGGCCAAGAGCGACACTTCCTGCTCAATCTCCGGCGTGTGGCGGTGCCTGGTCAGATTATAGGCGCGGAAAGAGTCCTGCACCTCGCAGAAAAGCGTGCCCACGCCGGCCTTGCGGCCCGCGCCGCTGGTGCCGCTCTTGGAATCCACCACGATGTCGCCGGTGTGCACGAGGCCCTGCTCCAGCGCGGGCGCCAGGCCCAAAATGGCCGAGGTGGGATAGCAGCCGGGGTTGGCGATGAGCCGCGCCTTGGCCATCTGCCCGCGGTACAGCTCCGGCAGGCCATACACGGCCTCGGCCAGGAGCCCCGCCTGGGTGTGCGGCGTGGCGTACCACTTCTCGTAGGTGCCTTTGTCGCGCAGGCGAAAATCCGCCGAGAGGTCCACCACCTTCACGCCCTTTTCGATGAGCGCGGCGGCGATTTCCTGAGCGGTTTTGTGCGGCACGGCCAGAAACACCAATTTGCACGCCTCGGCCAGGTCCGCAGGGTCGGGCATGGTGACGGTGAGCGCGCCCATGCGGCCCAGGTCGCCGGGACCGGCCAGAAAGGGATACAGCGAGGCCAGGGTCTTGCCCGCCTCGGAGCGCGAGGTGGCGCGCACCAGCTCCAGCCCGGGGTGCCCGGCCAGCACGCGGGTAAGCTCCATGCCGGTGTAGCCGGTAACGCCGACAAGGCCCACGGGAATGCGCTTGCCCATGGCCTAGCCCACCTTGCTCACGTACTTCATGCGCAGGGTGTAGAGCATCTCGCACAGGAGGTTCTGCTCTTCCTCATCCAAGCCGTTTTTTGTTTTCTGTTCCAGCATGCCCAGGATGTCGATGACCTGCTTGGCCAGGTGGGGCTGAAAATCCACCTTGCCGGTGCTGGGGTCCGGGGCCTCGCCCAGGTTCACCATGGCGGAGGATGAAAGGGACAGCACAAAAGTGGAAAAGTCTATGTCCGGCAGCCCCATAAGGTGTTCGCCGCAGCCGCAGCCTTTGGTCTCGGCCATGATCGCCTCCATCGCAAGCAGAATTCTGACCGCATACACCTTCCGCGCACGCCGCACAAGGCCGCACGCGCGCGCCCGGCCAACTGGCGGCACATTCCGGGGCTTTGCATCGCGGCGCGAACGATGTACAAGAGCGCACTGACCATACGATTCCGCGTGAAGGAGAGTCCATGATCGCATTTCTGCTTTTTCTGATGGCCTTTGGCCTGGGCATGGTGCCCTTTGGCCTGTATGTGGCGCGCTTCGTCAAGGGCATCGACCCGCGCGACGCGGGCAGCAGAAACGTGGGGGCCACCAACGTGGCGCGGCTGTGCGGCACACCCTGGGGCGTGCTGGTGCTGGCGCTGGACCTGTTCAAAGGCTTTTTGCCCGCAGCGCTGGCCCCGGCGGAAACTGGCTGGATCGCGCTTTCGCTCATTGGCGCGGCGTCCATTTTGGGGCACGCGTACTCGCCGCTGTTGAACCTGCGCGGGGGCAAGGCCGTGGCCACCACCATCGGGGTGTTTTTGGCGCTGGCGCCGGGCGCGGTGGTGCTTTCCGCGGCGTGCTGCGTGGCGGTCATCTGGCTTTCGGGCTACGTGAGCATGGGTTCGCTGACGCTGGCGCTGGCGCTGCCGGTGTTCTGCCTGTTCACGGGCAACATCGGCATGGTTCCGCTGGCCGTGGGCGTGATGCTCTTTTTGTTCTGGCGGCACCGCGAAAACATCCTGCGCCTGGACAGGGGCGAGGAAATGCCGTGGCGCAAGGGGAAAAAGTGCGAAGAGGGAGAAGAGTAAGGGAAGGGGCGGCCCGCTGAACGCTCTTGCGCGGAGCTTCCACCTCTAAGATTTCAACGTCACGCGAAAAACCTCGCCATCGACGATCTTGAGCCCGCGCCCCGCGCACAGCACATCATTCGACCAGCGTTCATACTCCGGGTGGAGCCTTTCCTCGTAGCGGCACTGCGCGCCGTCGCACGCTTTCTGATGCCTCACCGAGCAGGCCACGAACACGCTGCCGCTCGCGCGCTCCTGCGCCACGGCGCAGACCCAGTGGTCCATCTCCGCCGTCAGTTCCGAGTCGCCCTGGTAGCGCACCACGGCAACACTGCCCGGGCCGACCAGCTCGCCGAGCGCTTGGATGGAAACAGGCCCCTCAATCCGCCGGACATGAAAACGCTCAGCGCCAAGCAGCGCCAGCATCCGCTCCAGATTGTCCTGCAGCAGCGCGTAATTCCTGTCATAATGGCCCGTTGTGCCCACAGTGCCGTTCAAGAAGTCTTGCGGGTGGTCAACCTGGGCAAAGGCCTGCGCCACATCGGCAAACAGCGGGCTCTTTTTGCAGAGGGCGGCATGCGCGTTCACCACCGCGTAAAGAAAGCAGGCCCCGTCGAGGTCGCCTTGGGCAAAGATGCGTCTATTCTTGTCCATACGCTCAAGCACCGTTGTGTGTTGCCGCTGCGCCGGGAACTCCCGCTCCCCTACTGCACCACGTCGCTGCCCATCTCCACGTCCCAGTAGCTCACCTCGCCGTTCGACTCATCATGCGGGGCATCCGGGTCGCGCGGGGGACCGTTCAGCGGCTGCGTGGGCATAAGTCCCAGAATGGCCGCAACCAGCGGCGTCAGGCCGCTGCGCTTGAGCGCCGTCACCGGAATGCCCGCCGGATACAGGCGGCGCATGACCTCGCGCTGCTCTTCCGTCAGCACTTCCCACTTGTTCAGCGCCAGCAGGCGCGGCGTGTTGGCCAGGTCCATCTCGGTCAAAATGCTTTCCACGGCGTCGATCTGCTCCTCCACCTCCGGGTGCGAGGCATCGGCCACGTGCACCAGCACATCGGCGGACTCCAGCTCCTCCAGCGTGGCGCGGAAGGCCTCCTTGAGGTCTGGCGGCAAACGGCGGATGAAGCCCACGGTGTCGGTGAGGATGACCTCGCGCTCGCGCGGGAAGCGGATGCGCCGGCTCGTGGGGTCCAGCGTGGCGAAGAGCTTGTTCTCGGCCAGCACGGCGCTGCCGGTGAGCGTGTTCAAAAGCGTGGACTTGCCCGCGTTGGTGTAGCCCACCAGGGCGATGACCGGAGCGCCCGCCTTGGCGCGGCGGTCGCGTGTGCCGCTGCGGTGCCTGCGCACGTCCTCCAGGTCCTTGCGCACCTTGGTGATGCGCTCGCGCACCCTGCGGCGGTCTATCTCCAGCTTGGTCTCGCCGGGGCCACGGCCGCCGATGCCGCCCATGAGCCGCGACATGGCCGGGGTTTTGCCCACCAAGCGCGGCAGGGTGTACTTGAGCTGGGCCAGCTCCACTTGCAGCTTTCCGGCCCGGCTGGTGGCCCGGTGGGCAAAGATGTCCAGGATCAGCTGGGTGCGGTCGAGCACGCGGCGCTCCGTGGTTTCGGCCAGGTTGCGCAGCTGCGAGGGCGAAAGGTCTTGGTCGAAAATGACGATTTGCGCGCCCACTTGCAGGCACAGCACTTCCAGCTCCTGCAATTTGCCCTTGCCCAAAATGTGCCGGGCGTCGCCCTTGGGCACGCGCTGGATCATGCGCGCGGGCGCGGCCAGCCCGGCGGTGCGGGCCAGCTCGGTCAGTTCGTCCAGGCTGCGCTCCTGCACAATGCGCGGGGCCGAGGACACGCTGACGAGGAGCGCGCGTTCGCGGCCCTCATCGGCCTTGGCGGCGCGCTCGGCCCTGGCGAATTCGTCCTCCAGGGCCTGCACCATGGCTGCGTGGTCCACCTCGCTGCGATCCCAGCGCACGGGCGGCAACACGTCGTAGGGCTTGGCGTCCGCCCCGGACAGCGGGTTCACGGGCACCACGTGGGCCACGTGCAGTTGCTGCGGCTCGCCGAATTCGCCCACGGTGAGGGCGCTCACGCTGTCCAGGCGCAGGGCCACCATGTCCATCAGGTCTTCCTGGGTCAGGGGCTCGTCGGCCAAGTGGGTGTGCAGCAGGCGCAGGCCGCGCAGGCGCGTTTCGCCCAGGCGGGCGCGGGGCAGCTCTGGAATGTAGATGGCCGAAGGATCGCCCACGATGAGCATGTCCACGCGGCCCTGGCGGTCGATGAGCAGGCCCAGTTGGCGGCCGACGTCGCGGCTCAGGATGCCCAGCTCGCGCGCCTGGTCTGTGGTGAAGCCGCCACCCGCCGGCGGAAACCGGCGGGTGGTGAGGCGAGTGAGCCGCTGAATCTGGTTGGGCTTGAGGCCCTGGATGTTGCCTTGCGGTTTCTGAGCGATGGTGGAAGGCCTCCCTGGGGGGCTTACAGCGGTGCGGCGGCCAGGTATTTGGCGATCATGTCGTCGTAGGCCGAGACGCGGGCAAAGGTGACGGCCGCCAGTTCGCGCCGCAGGGCCAAAGACACGCCGCCGGAGTTGGCGGCCATGTCGGCCTCAATGCGGGGGTAGAACGAGGGGTCGGGCACCACGAGCACGGAGTGGAAGTTCTTGGCCGCAGCGCGCAGCATGCACGGCCCGCCGATGTCGATTTCCTCCACCGCGGTGCGCAGGTCAACGCCCTTGGCCGCTGCGTCGGCAAAATTATAGAGGTTCACGCAGACCATGTCGAAGGGCTGGATGCGCAGTTCCTCAAGGGTGAGCAAGTGGCCGGGGTTGTCCTTGTCGGCCAGGATGCCCGCGTGGATGCGCGGATGCAACGTCTTCACCCGGCCGCCCATTATCTCTGGGAAGCCGGTAACATCGCTGACGCTGGTGACCTTGAGTCCCGCGGCCACAAGTTTTTTGTGGGTACCGCCGGTGGAGAAGAGCTCCACGCCGCGCGCAGTAAGAAAAGATGCGAAATCAGCCAAACCCGACTTGTCGGTGACGGACAGAATCGCCCGTTTGAGGGGTAGGAAGTCCATGCACAGCCTCTCTGTTTTCAGAGGTTGTGCCAGAAGATCCGGCCCAAGGCAAGCAAGGGCGGGTGCGGCGGTGGCGGCGGTTCCCTGTATGCGGTTCTCTGTCCCCGCCCGCCCGACCGACCGGCCGGGCGAGGACAGAGAGCCATTAGGGAGGGGAGACCGTTGGTTAGTCGTTCAGCTGCGCCAGCAGTTCCCGCGCGGGGACGAACGTGGGGTCCTGGGCTATGATCTGTTCCAGCTGGGCCTCGGCCTCTTCCTTGCGGTCGAGACAGACCATGCAGCCGGCCAGCGAATAGCGGACCTCGCTCTTGCCCGGATGGATGGAGAGGTAGCTCTCCAGGGGCGGGATGACCTGCGGGAGCTTCTCCAACTCGTGGCCGAGTCGGATGATGCTCAGCAGCGCGACCATGTTCTCCGGATTCTTGGCCAGGGCCGCCAGGAACAGGCTGAAGGCTTCTTCCTTCTCCCCCTGCTCCATCTTGACCAGGCCGATGCCGGCAAAAGTTTTGTCGTTGGCGTCGATGCCGTGGGCCTTGGAATACAAAACCAGCGCGCTCGGCAAATCGCCGCGCTGCACGGCTATGGTGGCCAGGCCAAGATACGGATCCGGGTGGACCCCATTGGAGGCCGCGGCCTTCTTGTAGTAGTCCTCGGCCTTGTCGAGCTCACCCATGAACAGGTAGCACTCGCCAAGTTCCTTGTTGATCTCGTAGTCCAGGTGACTCATGGTTCCCCTCCGTTTTCCCTTAAGGCCCGCGTCTCCGTGCGGGCGGCAAAAGTTGCGTGGCTCACAAGAGCCTGCCAAGCATTAGCAACTTGTGTGCCAAACCAATATTGCCTCTTGCCTGAGGCCCCACCGCCGGGGCCCGCCCTTCCCTTTTCGCGCGCGCGCTACCAATACACTGGCGCTTGCCCTGGCCCGTTTGGGCAAAATAGCAGACTTAGTGTTACATTTCAACTACGTACAAAGTTGGAACGCCCTTTGCTATGACCACGCCAAGCCGGAAGGGACGCCAGCAGGCGAACCACCGGACCAGAACAGGGCGCAAGCCCAGGAGGATCAAGGCATGAAAGGGCTTTTCGAACAACACTTCGGCGTGGTGGAGAAGGTTTTGGACCTTCGCCTGCAGCGTCAAAATGTCGTCATGGCCAACATCGCCAACGTGAACACCCCCAAGTTCAAGGGTCGCAAGCTGGCCTTCGAGGAAGACCTGCAAACGGCCATGAACCTGGACGCCAAGGGCAAGATGGCCCGCACCAACGAGCGGCACCTGCCTTCCGCCTTCGACGTCAACGGGTTCCAGGGCAAAGGCATTACCGAATTCAAGCCGCGCATGGTCTACGGCGAAGACTCCGTGGACCTGGACAAGGAAATGAGCGCCCTGGCCAAGAATTCGCTCATGTACAACGCCCTGACCGATGTTATTTCAAAGAATTTCACTGGCCTGCAAGCCGTCATCCAGGAAGGAGGCAAGTAAATGGACTTCATGAGCGCACTCGACGTCAGCGCCTCCGGCATGAAGGCGCAGCGGACGTACATGAACGTCATCTCCATGAACCTGGCCAACGTGAAGACGACCAGGACCCCGGAGGGCGGCGCCTACCACCGCAAGAGCGTGGCCTTTGCCGCCTCGCCGGTGTTCAACCCCTTCGACAAGGTGATGGAGAACCAGGAAGACCGCGAGCTCAAGGGCGTGGTGGTGCGCGGCATCGTCACCGACAAGCGCCCCATGAAGCGCGTCCACGAACCGGGCCACCCCGACGCGGACAAGGACGGCTACGTCAACTACCCGGACATCAACGTGGTGGAGGAAATGGCCAACATGATCACCACCATGCGGTCGTACGAGGCCAACGTCCAGGCCATTCAGGACACCAAGGCCATGTTCAACAAGGCCCTGCAGATAGCCCGCTAACGCTGGGGGCCAAGGAGAATCACCATGATCGTCAAGTCCGTCGCCATGCAGGCCTATCAGAACGCGCTGAAGACCCAGCAGGGAGCCCAGAACTCCATCGCCTCAAATTTCAAGACATCTGAAAAGCCCGCCCACGGGTTCATGGACTCGCTCAAGAGCAGCCTGGAAAAGGTCAACGACATGCAGAACGAGAAGTCGAGCCTCGTGGAGTCGTTTGCCGCCGGCAAGGACCACAACGTCCACGAGCTCATGATCTCGCTGCAGAAGGCCGGCCTGGCCATGAGCATGACCAGCGCCGTGCGCAGCAAAATCCTGGCGAGCTACCAGGAACTCACCAAAATGCAGTTCTAGGCAAAAAAGCGCCACTTAAGAGCACAGGAGAGAGCCCATGCACCCGAAAGTAGCCGAATACTTCGACAAGGCCAAGAACCTCTGGACCGCGCGCAGCATCACGCAGCAGATGCTCATCGGCGGCATGGCCGCGCTTTTGGTCGCAGCCTTCGTGGCGGGCATCATCTATATGAACAAGCCCGACTACAAGGTGCTCTACACCAAGCTCTCCACCGAGGACGCCAGCAAGGTCGTCAACATGCTCAAGGCCACCAAGGAGCCCTACAAGCTGGAGGACAACGGGCAGACCGTGCTGGTGCACGCCGACCGCGTATACGAACTGCGCCTGAAGGTCGCCAGCGAAGGCAATCTCCACGGCCAAGGCATCGGCTTTGAAATTTTCGATGAAGTCAAGATCGGCCAGACCGATTTCGTGCAGCACATCAACTATCAGCGCGCACTCCAGGGCGAACTGGCCCGCACCATTGCGGAGTTCCCCAAGATCGCCAACGCCCGCGTGCACCTGGTGGTGCCCAAGAAGAGCCTGTTCATCGAGGAGCAGACCCCGCCCTCGGCCGCCGTTGTTTTGCAGCTGAAGGAAAAGGACGGCAAGCTGGAGCCCAAGGAAGTGCAGGGCATCGTCAATCTGGTGACCATGGCCGTGGAGGGGTTGGACAAGAAGCGCATCACCGTGACGGACCAGAACGGCCAGCCGCTCTACCAGCCCGCCGACGACGAGGCCAACCAGGGCATGAACACCACCCAGCTGGAGTTCAAGGCCCAGATGGAGCGCAAGATCGAGCGCCGCATCGAGGAGCTGCTCACCCCGGTCATCGGCCCCCAGAAGATCATTGCCCGCGTGAACACCGAGCTCGACTTCAGTCACAAGACCATCAGGAAGGAGCTTTTCAACCCCGACAGCCAGGTGGTGCGCAGCGAAACCCGCTCCGAGGAGACCGTGGCCGGCAAGGCCGCGCTGGACGGCGGCGCGCCCGAGGCAAACTTCCGCGGCGACGGCTTCACCGGCACCCAAAGCTCCCAGGACTCCAGCCGCGAATCGCGCACCACCAACTATGAGATCAACCGGGAAGAGCAGCAGATCGTCTCCCCGGTGGGAGAGTTGAAGCGCCTGGGTGTTGCTGTTATCGTGGATGGCACGTACACCAAGGACGAGAAGACGGGGCAGATGACCTACGTGCCCCGCACCGACGAAGAGATCAATCGCATCAAGAGCCTGGTTTCCAGCGCGGTGGGCCTCGACAAGGACCGCGGCGACGCCATCGAGGTGTCGTCCATCGCCTTCGGCGCCATCGACATGAACGAAGGCCAGTCTCTGGTGAAGAATTTCATTGACCTGGGCGGCAAGCTGGGCAAGCCCCTCCTGACCGGACTGCTCATCTTCCTCTTCCTTATCCTGGTCGTCCGTCCCGTGGTCATGGCCCTTATCCGGCCCAAGGTGGCCGAGCAGGAGGTTGAGGAATTGGCGAGTCTGCCGAGCACCGAGGAACGCCTGGCCATCGAGGAAACCCTTGAGATTCCCGAGGAGGCGCTGGACACCGCGCGCCGCATGGAGCTCACCAAGAGCCAGGCCATGCAGCTTTCCGAACAGAACATGGATCAGGCTATCCGGCTCTTGAAGTCGTGGGCCAGACAGGAGGCGTAAAGTGGCCAGCTTCACCGGTCCCCAAAAGTCCGCCATCGTCATGCTCGCCCTGGGCGAGAAGTTCACGGGCGAGGCCTTCAAGCGCATGGAGCGTCAGGAAATCGCCTCCGTGTCCAGGGCCATGCTGGACATCGACTCCGTCTCCCGCGAGGACACGCTTGAAGTGCTCAAAGAGTTCAACGAGGCCATCACCTACGGCGCGGAGACTCTGACGGGCGGTGCGGAACAGGTGAAGCGCCTGCTCTCCAAGGCTTTGGACAGCGAAACGGCCAAGTACATCCTCGACACGCTGGAGATCAACTCCGGGCCCACGCCCTTCCAGGAGCTCTCCAACGTCAGCCCGCGCATTCTGGCCCAGATTCTGCGCAACGAGCACCCGCAGACCCTGGCCCTTATTTTGGGCCACCTGCACCCGGACCAGGCGGCGGAGCTTCTTTCCAACCTGCCCTCCGGCGTGCGCGCCGAGGTGCTCATGCGCCTGGCCAAGCTGGAAGCCGTGGCCGAGGAGATGCTCCACGAGGTGGACAAGGTGCTCCAGAGCCAGCTCATCGCCATGGGCGGCAAGGAAGGCAAGAAGGTCGGCGGCATCAACTCCGTGGCCGAGATTCTGAACGCCGTGGACCGCGCCACAGAGGAAGAGGTCCTCTCCGAGATCGAGGAAGAGTCGCAGCAGATGGCCGACGACATCAGAAACCTCATGTTCGTGTTCGAGGACATCAAGGGCCTGGACGACCGCAGCATCCGCGAACTGCTGAAGGACATCTCCAACGAGGAGCTGACCAAGGCCCTGAAGGGCGCCAGCGACGACCTGAAGGACAAGTTCCTCAAGAACCTGTCCGAGCGCGCCGCGGGCATGATCCGCGAAGATTTGGAAATCATGGGCCCGGTGAAGCTCTCTGAGGTGGAGGGAGCCCAGCAGAATATCGTCAAGACGGTCCGTCGCCTCGAGGGCGAAGGCCGCATAGCCATCAGCAGAGGCGGCGGCGATGAATTCATCTAACACCCTGCCCGAACCCCCGCTCTATTCCGGTCGCGTGCTTATGGGCTGCGACACGCCGGGCGCGGGCTTCGTCACCATTCAAGAGATCGAAGGCAAGCGCCACCGGCCCGTGTGGGACGAATCCACCGAGGTCGAGTACATCGACCGCTGCAAGCAGAAGGCGGAATGCCTGGCGCGCGAGATCATCGGCCAGGCCATGCAGAAGGCCCAGGTCGAGGCCCAGGCCATCCGCGACACGGCCCGCGCCGAGGTGGACCAGGCCGTGGCCGAGGCCCGGGCGGAAGCCGAAGCCGAGGCCCAGACCCGCCTGGACGCCGAGGTGGCCGCCACGGTGCAGACCATGAGCGCCCTGCTCGCCAGCATCCAGGCACTGGGGCAGGAGGTTTGGGCGGCGCGCCGCAACGATTTCGCCGCTCTGGCCAAAAATTTCACCAAAAAGGCCCTGGGCGTGGAGATGGAAACCCGCCGGGCCGAGATCCTGGCGCGGCTTATGGACGAGGCCTGCGCCCGGCTGGACGCCCACCGCGAGTTCACCCTCAAGGTAGCGCCCGAGGACTTTGAACTGGCCCGGGCCCTCATGGAGGAGATCCAGGCCAACCGGCCCGACCTCGGCCAGTGGAAGCTGGCCACCGAGGCCGGGCTGACCCTAGGCGGCGTGGTGCTGGAGACCCCGGAAATGCTGGCCGACAACGCCCTGGGCAACCGCGTGGCCCTGCTTGAGCCGTTCCTGGACCAGCTGGCCCTGCCCGAAGACCTCGACCAGGCCCGTGGGGAAAACAGTGGCGATCGGTCCTGAGGGGCTCTGCCAGGCCTTTGACGGTCTGGAGCTCTGCCAAACTTTTGGCAAGGTCACCCGCGTGGTGGGCCTTGTGGCCGAGGGCCAAGGCATCCGCCCCCCGGTGGGCTCCGTGTGCCACCTGCTGACTGAGGACCAGGACTCCCCGCCCATTCCGGCGGAGGTCGTGGGCTTCAAGGAAGGCTCCTGCCTGTTCATGCCCTATGGCGACCTGCGCGGCATCCGCCCCGGCAGCCTGATCAAGAATTCCGCCTCGCCGCCGCATTTTCCCGTGGGACCGGGCCTGCTGGGCCGCACGCTGGACGCCTTCGGCGAAACCATCGACGGCAAGGGCATGTTCGCACCCGAGGCCTATGTGCCGCTCTACCGCGACCCGCCAAACCCCATGGACCGCCCGCGCATCGACCAGCCGCTGGATGTGGGCGTGCGCGCCATCAACGGCCTGCTCACCCTGGCGAAAGGCCAGCGCGTGGGCATCATGGCCGGCAGCGGCGTGGGCAAAAGCACGCTCATGGGCATGATGGCCCGCTACACCAAGGCCGACATCAACGTCATCGGGCTGGTGGGCGAACGCGGACGCGAGGTGGTGGAATTCATCGAGCGCGACCTGGGGCCAGAGGGCATGGCGCGCAGCGTGGTCATTGTGGCCACCAGCGACAAAAGCCCGCTCATCCGCATGCGCGCGGCCTTTGCCGCCACCGCCGTGGCCGAGTACTACCGCGACCAGGGGCTCGACGTGCTTTTGATGATGGACTCCGTGACGCGCTTTGCCATGGCCGGGCGCGAGGTGGGCCTTGCCGCGGGCGAACCGCCCACGCGCGGCGGCTACACGCCCAGCGTTTTCGCCCAGCTGCCGCAGCTTTTGGAGCGCGCGGGCAAAAGCGCCAAGGGCTCCATCACCGGTGTGTACACCGTGCTGGTGGACGGCGACGACTTTACCGAGCCCATTGCCGACGCAGTGCGCTCCATTCTGGACGGGCACATCGTGCTCACGCGCGATCTGGCGGACCAGTCGCACTTTCCGGCCATCGACGTGCTCAAGAGCATCAGCCGTCTGCGCAGCGAGGTGGTGGGCAAGGACGACATCCAGGCGGGGCGCACGGTGCTGCGGCTTATGAGCACCTTCAAGCGCGTGGAGGACATGGTGAACATAGGGGCATACCAAAAGGGCGCCAGCTCGGACGTGGACCGCGCCATCGAAATGGTCGGCCCCATCAACGCCTTCTTGCAGCAGGACGTGGGCGACAACGAATCGCTGGAAACCTGCTTCGACAAGCTGAAGGAGCTTTCCAAGAAGGGCGGCTAGGCCCCTTTCTTCCCCTTCCCCCGCACCGGCCACCTGCGCCACGCCCATACGCCCAGCCCCAGCGCGGCCAGATACAGCGCCGCGAACACCCGCTCGTCGAAATCATAGAAAAGCAGCCGCCCCAGCCAATGGGCGATGAAGCTTTCGGAGTATGCCGGGGCTTGCGCGGCGATGCGCAGGGCCGCTTCAAAGTCCGTGAGCGGGCAGGTGAGACCGAGCAGGGCCTCCGCCGCGACAATGCCCATGCCGGCAAGGTGCGTGGTGCGGAAGGCGCGGTTGCGCACGAACCGCCAGCCGCCGAAGCTGCGCCCGAAGAGGCTCCACCGCGGCCCGCCGATGAGGATGGCCCCAAGGCCGAAGGTGAGGAACAGCGCCAGGGCCGCGTGGGCCGCCAGCACCATGTCGGCCAGCGCCAGCAGGGTCCGGGCGTCAGCGGGCATGCCGTTCTCCTCGTTCTACAGGCCGCGCCGGGCGAAGGGCACAGGGAAAAGCCAGGCTCCTTCCGCGCGCCCTACCCGCCCAGATTCTTGTTGCGGTGGTCCAGGTACAGCAAGTCCTGCTCGTGGATGCGCAGCACGAAATCGGCATACACCTTGAGCCGCGAGGAAAATGCCCGGCCCCGCGTGTCCGAGGACGAGCCACCCACGAACTCCACCGCGCCGATGTGCTTGCCGCGCTCCTTCAGGTGGCGGATGGACGGGATGGCGTCGGCGTCGCCGGAAACCACAACGGCCACGTCGTAATTGTCCTGCAGGGCCACCATGTCCACGGCCAAAGCGGTATCCAGGCCCTTTTCCTCCACCCAGCGGTGCAGAAAGTTCACCTTCCAGTGTCCGGCCTCGCGAATGTCGATGAGGTCCGAGCTGGCGCGCACCCCGGCGTAGAACCGGCGCATGCCGTCGACGGCGCGCACCTTCTGCCCGTACCAGTCGCGAAAATCCGCCGCGCAGGCGCTCCAGGCCGCCTCCTCCAGCTCCGACTCCGGCAGGGTCGGATTCAAGGCCGAAACGCGGGTCATCCACAGGGCGCGGATTTCCGCATCGCGCACAAAAGCCGTGCGCAGGGCCGCGCGCGACTGCGGGGCCGAAAGGTCCCAGTCATCCACGGAGCCGACGGCGTACCAGTAAACGCGCCGCAGCTGCGCGGGCGCCGGCACGTTCTGCAAGGTCACGTCCTGCCACACCTTCACAGCATCGCGATAAATATGTGCGTACAAAAGACCGTAATTGCTTATTTCAAGATTCATGGTGCGCAACGAACCATACAAATTCGAGCCATCGACAAAGAATGCAAAACGCTGCATGGATACTCCCATCATTTAAAAATGCGCTAGAATAACTTCTTCACCCCGTCCAGCAGGCCGTTTGTCTTCTTTGCTGGCGTTCCGCCCTGGTGTGTCGACTTGCTTCCGCCGGTCAGTACGTTTCCGATGCCCTGCACCACTCCCCCCACTGCGTCAAGGGCTCCCTTGCCGAGGGTGCGCAGATAGTCGGTGCCGAAGCTCAAGTTGTCGTAAGGGCCGGTAATGCGCAGGGGCACCACCAGGCCGAGAAGCCCGGCGCTGCCGCCCTGGCCCTCCGCGCTGGGCACCACGCGCATGTGCAGGGTGTAGTCCGTGTGCTTGGTGGCTATGTCCACCGTGCCCTTGCCATCGGCGCGCAGGAACGGGGCCTTGAAGTCCAGGTCGTTGATGGCCGCCACGCCATTATTGATGGCCGCCGTGCCGTCGATGCTGCCGAACTTCGTGGATTTTTCCGTTCCGGTTGCTGTTGCCCCCAGGGCCTCCTTGGCCTTCTTGCCCGAGTCGCGCACAACGCCCAGCATGTTGACGCCAGGGAACACGCCGTCGCGCACGGAGAAGCGCACCCGGCCCGCCAGGCTGCGCTTGAGGGCGAAGGCGGTATTGCCCTGGCACACCAAAGGCGACACGGTCTCCGCGCTCATGGTGCCCTCGTACTGGCTTTCCTTGCCGGCCATGTCGCTGAACAGCGGCTTCTGCTGCACGCCCGCCATCTGGCAGGTCAGGGTCAGCGCCGGGCGGTCGCCCTGCACATCCACACGCAGCGATCCCTTCAGGGTGCCGTCGTACAGCCGCGCGTCCACCTGGCCCACGTCGAGCACGCCGTCCTGGGCCATCAGGGGCAGTTTAAGATAGCTGAAGCGCAAGCCCTTGACCTTGAACCGCTCGGCCGTGACCTGGCCGTCGAGCTTCATCTCGCGCAGTGCCTTCACCGGGAAGATCTCGTCCTTGGGAACCTCGGTTCCCGTCGCACCCGCCGCCCCAAGTGTTTTGGCAGCCTCACGCGCGGCCTCGGCGGCCTCGCCATGCTTCTTGGCGGGCAAGAAGCGGTCGGCGTCCAACCCGGTGATGCGCACGTTGAAATTGTAGGCCTTTTTCTCCAGGCCGGTAACGCGGAAGCGGCCCTCCACACGGGCGTCGTCCAGGCTGGCGGCAAAATTCGGGATCTCGGTGTAGCCCCTGCCCGCCCGGAACTCCAGCGAGGCCGTGATGTGCTGATAGGCCGAGGCGTCCGCCGTGTCCGGGGCCTTGCCGGTCAGCGCGGCGGAAAGCTCCCGCCCGTTGAAGTCCGGGAAGTCCAGGCGGCCCTTCACGTCCGGGCCGTCGTTCAGGTTCGCCACCAGAAACTGGCCCGTGCCCTTGGCCCCGTACCCGGCAAGGGTCAGGCCCGTGCCCTGGGCGATGTGCTGCAGCAGGTCCATCTTGAAGTCCGCCAGGCCGATGCTGAATTCGCCCTTGCCGCCCGGGACGGACGCGCCCGTCGCCGCGATTTTCAGCTGAAGATTGGAAAAGATGTGCCGCTCGTCGCCCACATTCAAAGTGGCCGTGCCGGAGAATAGCGTTTGCGCCGTAAGCTGCGGTTTGGCGGAAGTGAGCAGGAACGCGGCCTCGAACTCGAAAGGCTTGCCCGGGCGGATGGCCTTGACCTCCGCGCTGGCGTTGCTGATGGCGTAGCGGTCGCCCAGCAGGCGGTCCTCCCAGGTAAGGCTCGAGTCCTTGATGCTCAGCCCGTCGAGCCGGAAGCCGGAAAGGCTGGAGCCCCCGCCTGCGCCGGAGCCGCCGCCGGGTTCCTGCTCCGTGGCGTTGTCCGCCCCGGTCAGGTCGGCCCAGTTGGTCACGCCCTGGTCGTTTTTGGCAAGGTTCACGTTCAGGCTGTCCAGCACCACGCGCCCCACCTCCACGCGGCCGGAAAGCAGCGGCAACAGGCGCACGCTCACGCTCGCCCCCGCGACGCTGGCAAAGGGCGCGTCGCCGAACCCCGGCGCGTTGCCCAGGCGCACGGCCCCGGTCTGCACGCCCAGCCGCGGGAAGAAGGTCAGCTTCACATCGCCTTCGAACACCAGCTCGCGGTTGTATTTTTCCTTGAACAGCGCGGTGATGTCGCCCTTGTATTTGTTGGGGTCCACCATGACCATGAGCAGGATTGCGCCCAGCACGAAGATTGCGGCAACTGCGCCGCCGATGAGGACAAAAATGCGCATGCGCCCTCCTCTAGGATGGCTTGTGCGGCCTAGCCGAGCAGGTCGCGGATGGCTTTGAGGTCGCGGTAAATGTCGCCCAGAGTGCCGCGCAGCGCGTCTGCCGGGTTTATGGCGGCGGCGGAGGCGGGGCCGATTTGGCCTTGCGGGCTTTGCGGATCAGGGCCTGGGGCGGCGGCTTGCGCCTGTGCCATGGTCTGGCCAAGGCGCTTTTTCGCGCCCTCGATGGTCAGCCCTTCGTCGTAGAGCAGGCGCTTTATCTCGCGCACGAGGTCCACGTTGCCCTCGGTGTAGGCGCGCTGGCCGCTGGGGGTGCGCACGGGCACCAGAACGTCCCGGAACTCCGATTCCCAAAAGCGCAGCACAAAAGGCTTCACGTCCAACAATTTGGCCGCTTGCCCGATTTTGTAGGTCTTTCCTTTCGCGCCTGCTTCCATTCTTAAAGTCATAGCAGAGGAAATGCCGGGGGGGAAGAGGGCGGTTGCTCCTTTAGCGTTTTACTGTTAACGGTCAAACTAATATCCTATATAACCGGAGGTACTCATGGATCAGCCCCAAAAAGCATTTGATATTTGGTTAGAACGTGCGAAGCGTTCACTTGGTGATATTTTTTATTACAAGGCCGTTGCAACTTTCAACGGCAAACCTGCAAGACAAGTTTTAGTTGGATCAGGGTGGGGATACGTATTTGGACAAATCGGACAAAAACCTTAGCACTGTATTTTTCCAAACCTACGAAGCAACAAATAGGGGAGCCCTTGCGGACTCCCCTTCTCTTTTGCCCCAAGCCGGGGCGATTTGTTTCAGAATATGCGCTAGAGGCGGACAGGCAGCTTTTGCGGCAGGCCGGAAAGCACCTTGCCGTGCTCCTTGTCCACTTCCTTGTCCACCAGCGTGCGGTCCGCGTGGCGGTAGGTCAGGCGGAAGGTCAGGTTGCGCTCAGACTGGCCTTCCGGCGCATACACCGCCACCAGGGCCAGGCTCTCCAGATTCTTGGGCTTGATCTCGCGGATGGCCGCCTCGACCTCCTCCGCGCGCAGCGTGGCCGGGCAAATGACCGTCACGTCGCGCCTTACGGGCGGGAACTTGGGCAGGCTGCGGAAGCTCGGCGTGGTGGCGCAACTGAGGCTGCGGAGCAGATCCGCGTCCATGTCCGCCAGCCAGATGTCCTTGCGGGCGTGATAGGCATCGGCAATCTTCGGCTGCACGCGGCCGATGCGCCCCACGAGCCGGACGCCGGACGCGCCGGAAACCTCCACGCGCACGCAGGGCTCCAGATAGGCGTGCTCCGCTTCCAGAACATAGGCCCCCGTGCCCAGGCGCAAGTGCGCCAGCAGATTCTCCACCAGTCCCTTCACGTCCTGATAGTCGGCCTCGCCCTGCTCCCACGGCCATTCCTGGGCGTGGCGGGCGCCGTGCACCAGCATGCCCAGGCGCGAGTTCTCGCGCGCGCCGGTGTCGCTGGCGGCGTCCTCGTGGAACGACTTCGCCACCTCGAACAGGCGCAAGGAAGCGTTGCCCTGGGCCAGATTGTGCCGCACGTTATTGAGCAGGCCGGGGGCTATCTCCGTGCGCAGCACGTTCTGGTCCTCGCTCAGCGGGTTGGCGATTGTGATGCGGCCTTCCACCGGCAGGTTCAGGCGGTCCAGGTCGTCCGTGCCCACAAAGCTGTAGTTGATGGCCTCGCGCAGGCCAGCGCCCACGGCCCAGGCCTTGAGCGCCTGGATGAAGCCGAACTCGGTGTCGCGCATCTGCACAGATTCGAGCGACTTGGAAATGCGCGGCAGCACGGCCGGGATGCGGTCGAGCCCGTGCACGCGCCCGCATTCCTCGAACAGGTCCACCTCGCGCTCCAGGTCCAGCCGGTGCGGGGGCGAAGTGACGCGCCACAGGGCCGGGTCGGAGTCGTTGACGTGGCAGCCCAGGCCGGTGAGCGTGGTGCGGCAGAATTCCGGCGTCAGCGAGAGGCCCAGAAGCGCGTTGCAGCGGTCGATGCGGAAGATGTGTTCGCGCTCGGCCCAGGGCTGGGGCTCGCTGACGGCGATACCCTGCATGACCCTGGCGCCGGAAACCTCGGCCATCAACTGGGCCGCGCGCTCCAGGGCGAAAAGGCTGGCAACCTGGTCCACGCCGCGCTCGAAGCGGTACGAGGACTCGCTCGGCAGGGCCAGCCTGCGGGCGGTTTTGCGGATGGTGCCGGGCCGGAAGATGGCGCATTCCAGCAGCACCTCGGTGGAGGCGTCGGTGATGCTGGAGTTCGCGCCGCCCATGACGCCCGCCAGGGCCACGGGACGCTCGGCGTCCCAGATGAGCAGATCGCTGCCCAGCAGCTTGCGCTCCTGTCCGTCCAGGGTGGTGATGCTCTGGCCGTCCTTTCTGTCGGGGGTGGCGGGGGCCACGCGGACGACATCGCCCTTGAGCAGCGAGCGGTCGAAGGAGTGCAGGGGCTGGCCCAGCTCCATCAAAATGTAGTTGGTCACGTCCACGATGTTGCTGATGGGCCGCTGGCCGATGGCCAGCAGACGGTAGCGCATCCAGTCCGGGCTCTTGCCGATTTTGACCCCGGTGAGCACGCGGGCGCGGTACACCGGGCACAGCCCGCCGTCGGCAATGTCGATGCGCACGGCCTTTGCGGCATTGCCCGCGCCGGCGTCCTCGCGCAGGTCCACCGTGGGCATGGTCAGCGGCAGGCCGAAGCCCAGCGCCGTCTCACGCGCAATGCCCAGCACGGACAGGCAGTCCGCGCGGTTCGGGGTGATGGACACCTCGAGGACCTCGCGCTCAAGCCCCAGCGCCTCGGTAAGCAGGGCGCCGGGCGCGAAGGAATCCGGCAGGACCATGATGCCCTCGTGTTCCTCGGACAGGCCCAGCTCGCGCTCGGAGCAGATCATGCCGTGAGAGGCCACGCCGCGCAGCTTGCCCTTCTTGATCTGCATGCCGCCGGGCATGGTGGTGCCGATGAGCGCCACGGGCACCTTCTGGCCCTTGGCCACGTTGGGCGCGCCGCACACTATCTGCAACACTTCCGGCCCGCCCACGTCCACGGAGCACACGTGCAGGTGGTCGGAATCCGGGTGGTCGGCGCATTCCAGCACATGCCCCACCACAATCGTCGCGATGGCCTCAAAAGGGTCGATGATGGCTTCGACCTCAAGGCCCTGCATGGTCAGGCGGTCGGCCAGGGCCTTGACCGTTCCGGTGTAGGGCACAAATTCGCGGAGCCACTGCAAGCTGATGAGCATAAGAGCCTCGTGGATGTGCGGGGCGTGGAGGCGGCCCCGGTGAAACAAACACGCCCCGGCGACCTCGCCCGTGGCCGCCCGTGTTCGGGACCGGCGCGGGGCCAGGGGCCGGGGCGACAGGATCTACGAAAACTGTTCGAGGAAACGCACGTCGTTTTCGAAGAACATGCGCAGGTCGCCGATGCCGTACTTGAGCATGGCCACGCGCTCCACGCCTAGGCCGAAGGCGAAGCCGGTAACGGCCTCGGGGTCGTAGCCCACGGCGCGGAACACGTTGGGATCCACCATGCCGCAGCCCAGAATCTCCACCCAGCCGGTCTTCTTGCACACGCGGCAGGGCTCGCCTTTCACGTGGCCCGCGCCGCCGCACAGCATGCACGAGATATCCACCTCGGCGCTGGGCTCGGTGAAGGGGAAGAAGCTGGGACGGAAGCGCACGTTGGTCTCCGCGCCGAAAAGCTGGCGCACAAAGGCCGTCAGCGTGCCGCGCAAATCGGCCATGCTCACGCCCTTGTCGACGAGGAGCCCCTCGATCTGGTGGAACATGGGCGTGTGGGTGATGTCCGAGTCGCGCCGGTAGACCTTGCCCGGGGCGATGACCGCCACGGGGGGCTTGCGCGAAAGCATGGTGCGCACCTGCAAGGGCGAGGTGTGCGTGCGCAGAAGCACCCGCTCCGAGACGTACAGGGTGTCCTGCATGTCGCGCGCCGGGTGGTCCGGGGGCATGTTCAGCGCCTCAAAGTTGTGCCAGTCGTTCTCAACCTCCGGCCCGGCCACCACCTCAAAGCCCAGGCCGGTAAGCACCTCGCAGATTTCCTGCATGGCCAGGGTGACGGGGTGCAGGCTGCCGCACGCAGGGCGGCGGCCCGGCAGGCTGGGGTCGAAGCTCGAGAGGGCGTCCTGGGCTTCCAGGGCCTCCAGCTCGGCCTGGCGCGATTCCAACAGCGCGGTGAGCGCGCCCTTGACCTCGTTGGCCTTCTTGCCGGCGGCGGGCTTGTTCTCCGGTCCCATCTGGGCCAGGGCAACCATGGCCCCGGCGAGCTTGCCCTTGCGGCCAAGAAACTCGACCCGCAGGGCCTCCAGGTCCTTCAAACTGCAAGCCTGACCCCGGCGCGCTTCGCACTCCAGGGTCAGGCCATCCAGTCCTTCAAGGAAGGACTTGAGCATCTCGTTCACGGGCCTATGCCTTGGGCGCCTTGGCCGCCTGAGCGATCTGGGCGAACACGGCGGGCTCACGCACGGCCAGGTCGGCCAGCATCTTGCGGTTGACGGCGATATCGGCCTTGGCCAAGCCGCCGATGAACTTGCTGTAGGAAAGGCCGTTCAGGCGGGCGCCGGCGTTGATGCGCACGATCCACAGGCGGCGGAAGTCACGCTTCTTCTGCTTGCGGTCGCGAAAGGCGAAGCAAAGGGCGCGCTCAACGCGCTCACGGGCGGTGCGGTACAGGCGGCTGCCCGCGCCGATGTAGCCCTTGGCCATCTTCAGGAATTTCTTGTGCCGACGGTGAGCGGCAACTCCACGCTTAACTCTCATGTGATTCCTCCGATTCGTTTATGGCACAGCCAGCGTGAGCCGACAGGCACGACGTCGTTGGGTTTTAGGTTAGCCGTAGGGCAAAAGACGCTTCACAGCGCCCAGATTGGCATCGTCCACCATGGCGCCCTGACCCAGGCGGCGCTTACGCTTGGCGCTCTTCTTGGTCAGAATGTGGCGGAGGTTCTGGCGGCGGCGCTTGAACTTTCCGGCGCCGTTGCTCACAAAACGCTTGGCCGCGCTGCGGTTGGTCTTCATCTTGGGCATGGTATCCTCCTCAAATATGCTCAACGGGCGGGGACGCCGCCGCGAGGGCTGTCGTTCTTACTTCTTCACCGGAGTCAGCATCATCACCAGGGTGCGGCCCTCGGCCAGGGACGGCTGCTCCAGCTTGGCGATGTCCGCCGTGTCGACGACCACGCGGTCAAGCATGGTCTGTCCGCGGTCTTTGTGGACTATTTCACGTCCGCGGAAGAATACCGCCACCTTGCACCGGTCGCCGTCTTCCAGGAAGCGGCGGATGTGCTTCAGTTTCGTCTGGTAGTCATGTTCGTCGGTCTTGGGCCGGAACTTGACTTCCTTGATCTGAATGACGGTCTGTTTCTTCTTGGCTTCCTGCTGCCGCTTCTGCTGTTCGTATTTGAACTTGCCGTAGTCCATGATGCGGCACACGGGCGGGTCGGCGTTGGGCGAGACCTCAACGAGGTCAAGACCTTTGCTCTGCGCCAATGCGAGGGCTTCGGAGGTCGCCATGATGCCCAGCTGCGTGCTCTCGTCGTCGACCACGCGCACCTGGGGAATACGTATCCGCTCGTTTCGGCGGACGCCATCATCCTTGGGATGCTGGTCCTGCCGTCTAGGAAAAGCTATAGCTCATCCCTCCGCGCTTGAAAGGTTCATGGGCCGCCTCGATAATCAGCTGGGCAGCCCCGGAAAGTGGTACAAACCCGACATCGGCGCCGCCGCGCACACGCACGTTGACGCCGTCGGCTTCCACTTCCTTGTCTCCGACGATAAGCATGTAGGGGATCCGCTCAAGTTGCGCCTCGCGCACCTTGTACCCGAGCTTCTCATTCCGCAGATCCGCTTCGGCGCGTATGCCCTGTTCCTGTAAAAACTGCAAGACCTTTTCGGCGTGGGCGTTCTGCGCGTCGGTCACGGTGAGGATGCGCGCCTGGACCGGCGCGAGCCAAACCGGGAAAGCCCCGGCAAAATGCTCAATAAGCACGCCCATGAACCGCTCGATGGAGCCGAGGATCACGCGGTGCAGCATCACCGGGCGGTGCTTGTTGCCGTCCTCGCCAATATAAGAAAGGTCGAAACGCTCCGGCAGGGTGAAGTCGCACTGCACAGTGGCGCACTGCCAGCTGCGCTCCAGGGCGTCCTTGATCTTGATGTCGATCTTGGGACCGTAGAACGCGCCGTCGCCCGCGTTGATGGCGTAAGGCATGCCCATATGGTCCAGGGCGTCCTTCAGCGCATTGGTGGCGCGGTCCCAATCCTCGTCGGAGCCGATGCTCTTTTCCGGACGGGTGCTGATCTCGGCCTCGAAGTTGAAGCCGAAGATGTCCATGACATCACGCACGAACTTCACCACGCCGATGATTTCCTCGCGCAGCTGGTCCGGGCGGCAGATGAGATGGGCGTCGTCCTGGGTGAACGAGCGCACGCGCAAAAGCCCGTGCAGCACGCCGCTCTTCTCGTGGCGGTGCACCACCCCGTGCTCGAAATAGCGCAGGGGCAGGTCGCGGTAGCTGCGCAGCCTGCTCTTGTAGATAAGCATGTGCGACAGACAGTTCATGGGCTTGATGCCGTAAGCCTGTTCGTCGATCTCCGTGAAATACATGTTCTCGCGGTAATTCTCGTAGTGGCCGCTCTTCTCCCACAATTCGCGGCGCAGAATCAGCGGGCCCTGCACGAACTGGTAGCCGCGCTTCAAATGCTCCTTGCGCTCAAAGTCCTCCAGGATGGCGCGCGTGAGCGCACCCTTGGGATGCCACAGCACCATGCCGCCGCCCACGTCCTCGTGGAAGCTGAACAGGTCGAGCTGGGTGCCCAGCTTGCGGTGGTCGCGCTTCTTGGCCTCTTCCAGGCGCTCCAGGTAGACCTTGAGGTCCTTGGGGCTGGCCCAGGCCGTGCCGTAGATGCGCTGGAGCTGCGGGTTCTTCTCGTCGCCGCGCCAGTAGGCGCCGGCCACGGTGGTCAGCTTGAAGGCCTTCAAGAGCCCGGTGCGCGGCACGTGGGGGCCGCGGCACAGGTCGGTGAAGCCGCCCTGGGTATACGTGGAGACATTGGCCACGCCCAGGTCGTCGATGAGCTCGACCTTGTAGGTCTCGCCCTCGGCGGCGAACTTGGCGCGCGCGTCTGCGCTCGTCAGCTCGGCACGGACAAAGGGCTTGTCCGCGCCCACGCTGCGGACCATCTCGGCCTCGATGGCCTCCAGATCCTCGGGCGTGAACGGGCGCTCGAAGTCGAAATCGTAGTAGAAGCCGTTCTCCACCGAAGGGCCGATGGTGACCTTGGCGGCGGGGAAGAGCTTTTTCACGGCCTCGGCCATGAGGTGGGCAGTGGAGTGGCGGATGACCTCAAGCCCCTCCGGGGAGTCGGCGAACACGGGCTCCAGCCCGGCGCAGCCAGCCGGAACCGGCAGGGAGAGGTCGAGCAGAGACTCGCCGCAGCGGGCCACCACGAGGTTCTTGAACTGCTTGTTGGACAGAGCCTGCTTGAAGGCGTCGGCGATGCTTGCGCCCGCCTCGACGGAAATCTGCTGACCGGCGACTTCGATCTGTTTGGCCAGTTGCACGGCGAAGCTCCTTGTTGACCCGGCCCGGCGCTGCGGGCCCTGTGGCTAAAATAGGAAAGGGAGGCGCCAGGCCTCCCTTTCCGCATAATATGGTAGGCACGAGGAGACTTGAACTCCTGACCCCTTGCGTGTCGAGCAAGTGCTCTAACCAACTGAGCTACGCGCCTATTTTGCTCAAGGGGAAGGTTCGTTTAAGCCAAACCCCCGGAGCTTGTCAACAGGAGAATGCGGAGAAATTTCACGCCGCCGGATTCCGACCCGAATTCGCCAGGGATTCCAGGCGGGCCAGCGCCTGCCGGGCCAGCGCCCCGGTGGTGCGGTGGGTCAGCTCACCATCCTCAAACAGGGGCACTTCCGAGGCGTCGTCCACCAACAGCTCCAGGCCGAGCCGCACCGCGCCGGCTTCCGCGTCCCGCCCTGCCGCCGGCGCGAGGATGCCCAGGCACCAGGCGGCCAGGCCACGGTTGGCCCCGTCTTCGTCGGCCAGGCCCGCCAGCAGCGTGCCGGTCTCGCGCTCCAAGAGCTCGGGAAAGCTTTGCGCCAGCCGTCCCAGCGCCCAGAACACGCCGCGGCGCAGGCCCGCGTGCTCCAGATAATTGCCCTCGCCGCGCGTTTCCTCCCGCACATAGGAGGCCAGCACGCGGTGGAACTCTCCGGCCAGGCGGCGGTGCAGGGCCAGGGTTTCGCCCAGGGCCTCCGGAATGCCCCAGCCCAGGCCGCCGGATTCCTCGTTCAAGCGCCACAGGCACTGGCGCAGAACCCCCCGCGCCGCCTCCAGGCCATCGCCGGGGCCTTGGCCCTCGGCCATGCGCGCAAGGGTGCGGCCAAAGGCCGCAACCGCCCGCCAGCGCACCAGCTCGTCCTTGTCCAACAAGAGCGAGAACAGCGGGCCGGGCAACTGCCGCGCCGGGATGGCGGAAAGCTCGGCCAGGCGCGCGCGCCAGTCGTTTCCGGCCAGCAGGGTGCGCAGGCTGTGCTTGAGCTCGCGGAAACGGGCCATGCGCCCCTCCGGAAAAACCCTATTTCAAGTTCTGGGCGATCTCGTCCAAGAAGGCCTGGGGCACTTCGTAGCCGGATTCCTGGGCCTTTTTCACACAGGCGGCGGCGTCGGTCCAGCTGCCCTTCTCGGCGTGGACCAGGGCCAGGTTGTTCCAGGCCGGTCCGAACATGGGCTGCAGCTCCACGGCCTTCTTCAAAAGCGGCAGGGCGTCGTCCAGCTCCCCGCGCGAAAAGAAGGCGCTGCCCAGGGTGGCCATGGCCTGCACGAAATTGGGGTCGTACTTGATGGCCTTCTGCAAGGCCGGAATGGCCTTGTCGGAATCGCCCAGCTGCAGCAGCACGAAGCCGATGTTGCCCCAGGGCACGGCGAAGAACGGGCGCTGCTGGGTGGCGATGCGGTTGAAGTTCAGGCAGCCTTCCAGGTCGCCGCGCTCCAGGCAGATGCCGCCCAGCTGCACGTAGGCCTCCGCCATTTTGGGCGAATTGGCCATGGCCTCGCGGAAGCAGTGTTCGGCGTCCATGAACTCGCGCTTGGAAAGGTAGGCCACGCCCAGGTTGTAGTGGGTGTTGCCGCATTCCGGGGCCGCGACGAGTTTCTGCTTCAGGTCTGCAATGTATTCGTCGACGTTGTTGAACTTCTGCTCTTCGCTCATGGCGTGATTCTCCGCACTGCGCCGGGGGGGCGCTGTTATTTCAAGGTGATGCCACGCTCTCTGAGCATGGCGTTGTACCAGTCGCTGAACTCCAGAATGGGCCGGACCTTCTCCACGTTCATGACCAGCAGCACCATGAATTCCGTCAGGGTCTGCATGTAGTCCGGGTCCGGCACGGAGGAAAGCGTTTTGAAGTACTTGTGCAAAAGCTCATGATTCGTGTGCCCCGAGATGTCCTTGCGGATGTCGATGGGGTCGAACGGCGCCTGGAAGGGGTCCCAGTTCTCGTAGCCAATGCGGTCCACAAAGCGCCGCCGCCGGGGCGACATGCGCTCGTACATGGCGCGCTTCTGCTCCTCCACCTGTTCCGGGGTGTACATCTGCTCCATAAGCGCTACCCTTTGGCCTTCTTGGCAATGGGCTTTTGGGCCGTGGGCCGCTTGGCCGCCTTGGGGGCCGCGGGCTTCTTGGCCGGGGCCTGCCCGATGGTGAACGTCTTGGGCGAGCAGCCCGAGCAACCGCCCTTCTTGGCGTCGGGCGAACAGCCTGCGCACTCGGCCAGACCCTTGCCCTGGGGCGCGGCTTTGGCGGCAGCCGTTGGCGCGGCCTTCGGAACACCCTTGAACGCAGGGGCCGGGGCGGCTTCCTTCTCTTTCCCTATGCCCAGGTACTCATCGGAGTACTCGGTCAACAGCGCCAGCGACGCGGGCACCAGCACCTCGCCCAGGCCCTTGTAGCGGGAGTGCAGGTCCGCGGCCAGCTCGTGGCTCAGGGCGTACAGCTTGTCCTGAATGCGGTCCAGGTACACGGTGGGATAGGGCTTGCCCTTTTCGAAGCCGGACCGGCCGCAGGTGTGGGCCTGGCCGCCGATGGCCGTGGGCACGCCGTAAATACGGCAGGTGACGGGCCGGTGCTCGTACAGCACGCAGGCGCCCTCGTCGTCCAAAAGCGGGCAGCGCAGGCGCACCTTGGCCATCTCGGCCAGGATTTCCTCGGCCTTGGCCCCTTCCTTCGCGGCTCTGAAGGCGTCGCGCTTCAGGCGGTGCACCTGGCGGTCGGCCTCGTCGGCGCGCGCCATCACGTCGTTTCTGGCCTTGCCGGAAAATTTGGCGTTGAAGTGGGCGTTCAGGTAGAGCGCCTCAACCAGGGTCAGGTCAAACAGGGCATGGCAGCAGTCGCTGCACCCTTTTTCGCAGCGCACATTTTCGGCGAACTTTTCACGCACGGCGCCGAACACCTTGTCGGCATCGGCGACGATCGCCTCGTAGCGCTTGAAAAACTCAGAAAAATCAAGGGCCATGGGCACTCCTCGCCTGATTGGTCGCGGTGATGGTGACGAAAGAATACAATAGGTCCGCTTGGAGGCAAGTCAAAGGGGGGGCGTTGATACAAAAAAGCCGGGATTCCCCCCCGGCCCCTGTTCCGCCCGTGCAGGCGAACATTGTGCAAGCGGCGCTTCGGCCACGCCCCAGGGCGCATAGAAAGTGCGGGAGCGGCGCGGTTGCGCCGCTCCCGTCGTCTCAGCCGAAGCTGTTGGTGCTATTCTTCTTCGATGGTGATGGCGTCCTGCTCGCAAACTTCGACGCAAGACTCGCAGCCCAGGCACTCTTCCATGTTCACGGGAACGGCCTTGCCGTCCTGCAGCTCGTAGACTTCGACCGGGCAAACGTCCACGCACTCGCCGTCGCCGATGCATTTGTCGTTATCGACAGAAACCTTGTAGCCCATTGTACCCTCCAGGTGTGTATAGATAGGAATATCGTCAGCCCCGTCCGGTCCCGCATCACCCGTTCACAGGGTGCGGCCCGGTGGGCCAGGCGCCGTTTCCCTCGCTTTCGAGCCAGGCATCCGAGCGCACAGGCTCCGGGGTTGCTGATATATCCAGGTCGCGTCCTGTGTCAAGCCATGCCGCGGATTGTCCCAGGCCCTGCGCAACTTTTGCGGATATTGAGCTTCCCTCCGCCCTGGGCTATGGTTCAAGGCATCCGGCCCGATCTGGACCGGAAATCGCCTCCGCAAGGCAGGAGCCCATGTTCACCAGCGCCGAACTCGCCAAATACGCCCGCACCCTCTGGTGGGGGCTCTGCACCGCCCGCACCAAACCCTATGCCCCGGGCGACGTCGTCCTGCTGCGCTTCGACCAGGGCGCCACCCCCCTGGCCGAGGCCGTCTTCGACCTGCTCATCGAGCGGGGCATGGTTCCCGTGCCCCGGCAAAACCTCACCCCCGGCATGGAGGTGTCGTTCTACGGCAAGGGCACCGACGACCAGATCAAGACCATCACCCCCGGCGACCGCGAGCTCATGGAGAACCTCTCCGGCCTCATCTCGCTCATCGCCCCGGCCTCGCTGACGCACCTGGCCGGCGTGGACCCGGCCAAGATCGGCCTGGCCGCAGTGGCCAGAAAGTTCCTGCGCGAGATCATGGAATCGCGCGAGCAGACGGGCGACTTCGGCTGGACGCTCTGCGCCTACCCCACGCCGGAGCAGGCCCGCTGCGCCGGGCTCTCGGTGGAGCAGTACGCGGCCCAAATCAGGCAGGCCTGCTACCTGGACGAGGACGACCCGGTGGCCCACTGGCAAAAAGTCCACGCCGACGTGACCCGCGTGAAAAAGGCCCTGGGCGCCCTCGACATCGACCGCCTGCGCATCGAGTCCGAACACTGCGACCTGACGGTGACGCCCGGCGCGGACCGCCGCTGGCTGGGCGTTTCCGGCCACAACATCCCAAGCTTCGAGATCTTCCTCTCGCCCGACTGGCGCGGCACCGAGGGCGTGTACTACGCCGACCAGCCCTCCTACCGCTCCGGCAACCGCGTGGCCGGGGTGCGCCTGGTGTTCAAGGCCGGGCGCGTGGTGGAGGCCACTGCGGACGAAGGCCAGGAGTTTTTGAAAAAGCAGCTGGCCATGGACCAGGGCGCGGCGCAGCTGGGCGAATTCTCCCTTACCGACCGGCGCCACTCGCGCATCGGCGCATTCATGGCCAACACGCTGTTCGACGAGAACTTCGGCGGCGCCTTCGGCAACTGCCACGTGGCCGTGGGAGCCAGCTACTCCGACACCTACGCAGGGGACCAGTCCAGCCTGGACGCTGCCAAGAAGGATGCCCTGGGCTTCAACGACTCCGCCCTGCACTGGGATTTGGTGAACACGCAGGACAAGACCGTCACCGCCCTTCTGAAGGACGGCGCGCGGGTCATTATTTATAAGGGCGGCGAGTTCACGCTGTAGAACCCACGCGGCATGATCCATGGGGGGAGCAGCCTTCCCCCCCTTCGCCGAAGTCCCCGGCCCCGTTGGAGGGCCACGGCCAGAAGTTTACCCGACGCAACCGTAGAATCGCTGGACAAAACTCCAACGATGCGCTTACTCTGTGAAGAAGTGGTTCCCCCAGCCACCAAAGGCATTCCGCCGCCATACTTCGGCAGGAGACTGTTATGTGCTGGGACAGGTTGACGCTCTTCCTCCTCGCCCTTGTCTTCTTCCCTTGCGCCCAGGCTCAGGCCGCGCCCCCTGCGAACACCGGGCCCTTGCGCGTCCTCGTTGTGCACAGCTACAACGCCGAATACATCTGGACCCAGAACATCAACCAGGGTGTTCAGGAATCCCTGCGCGGGCTTTCGGTGATCATCGAAACCCGTTACATGGACGCCAAACGCAAGCCCGACCCGGCCATTTTGCGCAACAGGGCCGAGGAGATACTGGAACGCATTGACTCCCAGAAGCCCCAGGTGGTCATCACCGTGGACGACGCGGCGCAGGTTTACCTCGCCGCACCGTACCTTAAGGACCGCGAGAGCCCTCAAGTCATCTTCTGCGGCGTCAACGCGCCCCTGAAGAACTATGGCTTCCCGGCGGCCAACGTTTCCGGCGTGCGCGAGCGCTGGCACTTCCGCGACGGCTTCGCCCTGCTCAAGAAGATCAAGCCGGACCTGCGCTCCGTGGCCCTGATGCTCGACGACTCCGAATCCGGCGGCTTTGTGGCCGATGACCTGAGCGCGGACCTGAAGCAGTACGGCCCCATGGCCTTGAAGCTGGCCGGAGTGGAACGCCTGCGCACCTTCCAGCAGTGGCAGCGCAAGGTGCGCCACTACCAGACCGCGGCCGACGCCCTGGCCCTGGGCATGTACCACTCCCTGGTGGACGAGGCCACCGGACAGGTGGTTCCGGCGGATACGGTCAACGCCTGGACCCAATCCGTCAACAAGCTGCCCACGCTGGGCTTTGCCGACTACGCAAAGGAACACGGGCTCCTGTGCGGCGTCCTGGAATCGGGCCACGAGCAGGGCTTTCTGGCCGGGAGCATGGCCCGCGCCGTTCTGGAGCGCGGCGTCCCCGCTGGCAGCCTGCCGGTGCGCATCAACCAGAAAGGCATCGTCGTGGTCAACCTCAAGGCGGCGCAACGCCTGCGCGTGCCCATTCCCTTTGAAATCATCAGCGCCGCAGGAGTCGTGATCCAGTGACCGCCTTTGCCACCGCCTTCTCGCGCCGTTTTCTGCTCGACCGCTACCTGGCCCCGGTGCTGACCACCGTGGCGGTTGGCGTGCTGGTGACCACGCTGGTTTCGTATTTTTACACCAAAAACACCGTGGAGAGCCTGGCCCAGGGGCAGATAACCCAGGCCTTGAGCTTTCTGGACCGCGAGATAAGCCTCCAGGTGAAGGACTTCACGATGCAGGTTAGCCTGATGAGTCAGGAGGAGGTGCTGCGCTTGGCCCTGGAGGACTCCTACCTGGGGCAGTCCGCCCGGGTGGCCGCCCAGCGCAAGCTGGAAGGCCACGTGCGCAGCGGCGTTTTTGAGCGCATCTACCTGATGAATCTCAAGGGCGCGCTGGTGCTGGCCTCTGATCCGACGCTGGTGGGCAGGCTCGACGTTTCCGACCGGCACTATTTCCTGGAGGCCAAGGCAGGCCGCACCGCCCTGGACACCATCACCGTGTCCAGGGTCAGCAAGCGGCCCATCCTGGTCTGCGCGCGCCCATTGCGCGGGCCCGACGGGGCAGTGCTCGGCGTTGTGGTGGGCATTACCCACACCGAGTCCTTCGCCCGCGAGATGTTCAACGACGCGCGCATAGGCAAAAGCGGCGGGGCCTATGTCCTGAGCGCCCAAGGCGCGCTTTTGGCCGCGCCGGCTTGGGCCGCGCCCGGAGCCTTCGGCACCGGCGGCCATATCCCGGAGCTTATGGAAAGCGCCGCGCGGGGCGAAATCCACCGTTTCGTGCGCGATGGCGAGAACCACATGTGCCTGACCCGCAGCAACGAGGCCACTGGCTGGGTGCTGGTGCTGGAGGCCAACGAGGGCGAGGTGCTGGCTCCGGCCACCCGGCTGGCCGCGGTCAGCGGAACCATCTCCTTCATCACTCTGGCCTTGGTGGCGCTGGCTTTGGGCGCGCTGCGCCGGGTCATGGCCAACCTTCGCAAAAGCGAGGCCGACCACCGCACCCTGACCGAACTCAGCCCCGTGGGCGTCGTCACCTTCGGCCTTTCCGCCCGGCCAGAATACATAAACAGGCAGGCCAGGGTCATTCTGGGCCTGGAGCCGGAGGCCCCCCTGCCCCGCGACATCGCCCTGGAAGACGCCGAGGGCAGGCCGCTGGTGGGAAAGGACTCGCCCATAGCCCGCGTGCAGGCGGAGATGACCCCGGTGGTCGGCATGCTGACGTGGTACACCCCGCCCGGCGGAGAGCGCAAAATCCTGTACCTCAACGCCTCGCCCCTGGCTGCGGCCGACCGCGAGGCCCACGGCGTGGTGGCCACCCTGGAGGACATCACCGAACGCATGGAGGCCCTGGAGCGGCTGCACCAGTCCGAGGAGCGCTTCTCGAGCCTCTTCCGGCTCTCGCCGGACAGCATCCTGCTCACCGAGATGTCCACGGGCGTCATCGTGGACGTCAACGACACCTTCACCGAAACCCACGGCTACCTGCCCGAGGAAGTCCTCGGCAAGAGCATCCAGGAGCTTGGGCTCTATGCCGACGACAACCAGCGCCGGGAAGTCATGGAGCTCGTCAAACGCGACGGGCAGGTGCAGAACGTGGAGATCCGCGGCAAGACCAAGAGCGGCAAGATCACCATCTTCTCCCTGTCCAGCCAGATCATGGAAATCGGCGAGGCACGCTACCGCATCAGCGTATTGCGCGACATAACCGAACGCACCCGCGCCGTGGAGCAGCTCCGCCAGTCCGAGGAGCGTTTCTCGCGCCTGTTCCGCCTCTCGCCGGAGGCCATTTCGCTCATGGACATGCAGACCTACCGCTTGGCCGACGTCAACGAAGCGTTCCTGAAGCTCAGCGGCTATGAGCTGGAGGAGCTGCTGGGCAAAACCAGCGTGGAGCTGGGCTTCTACGCCGACGAGCGCCGGCGCGGCGCCCTGTTCGAGCAGCTCAAGCGCGACGGACACGTGGAGAATTTCGAGTTCGAGGCCCGGCGCAAAGACGGCCAACTGTTGCAATGCTCCATTTCCTGCCACATCATCACCATCGGGGAAACGCCGTACCTCATGGGCATGCTGCGCGACGTCACGGAAATCAAAAAGATGCAGGAGATGATGATCCAGACGGAAAAGATGATCTCCGTGGGCGGCATCGCCGCCGGCATCGCGCACGAAATCAACAACCCCCTGGGCATCGTCCTCCAGGCGGCGCAAAACCTGGTGCAGCGCACCCGGCCAGACTTCCAGAAAAATATCGACGTCGCCCAAAAGCTCGGTCTCGACATGGAATTGATGCAACACTACATGCAAGCCAGAAAGCTCGACGTGTTCATCCAGGACATCCAGTCCGCGGCGGTGCGCGCCTCCAGCATCATCCGCCACATGCTGGACTTCAGCCGCAGCAGCGAGTCGCGGCGCAAGGTCTGCGACATCCCCGGCATCATCGACAAGGCCGTGACCCTGGCCGGCAGCGACTACGACCTGAAAAGAAGCTACGACTTCAAGCGCATCAAGATCACGCGCGACTACGACGACAATCTGCCGGCCATCAACTGCACGGAAACCGAGGTGGAGCAGGTGCTGCTGAACCTGCTGCGCAACGCGGCCCAGGCCCTGGCCACCAGCGATCCCCCGGTGGAGGCCCCGCAGATCGACGTGCGCGTGCAGGGGTTGGGCGGCTTCGTGCGCATCAGCCTTTCCGACAACGGGCCGGGCATGCCGCCAGAGGTGCAGCGCCGCGTGTTCGAGCCCTTCTACACCACCAAACCCCCGGGGGTGGGCACGGGCCTTGGCTTGTCCGTGTCCTACTTCATCATCACCAAAGGCCACGGCGGCAAAATGACCGTGGCCTCCCAGCCGGGGGAGGGCACGGTGTTCACCATCGATCTGCCCACGGACGACGCGAGAGGAGCCTGAGATGACCGTCACCCCCGCACGGCTCTTGATCCTCGATGACGAGGAGCGCATCCGCCAGTTGCTCTTGGACTATCTGGAGGATTTCGACGAGCTCTCGCTGCGCGCCTGCGAATCGGCGGAGGAAGCGCTGGAGGAACTGGCCCGCGAACCCGCGGACCTGTGCATCGTGGACATGCGCCTGCCGGGCATGAACGGCCAGGACTTCATCCTGGCGGCCAAACAACGCGGCCTGTGCCACCATTTCATTCTGCACACGGGCTCCATGGACTTCCGCATCACCGAACCGCTGTTCGCCCTGGGCATCACCGAGCGCGACCTGTTCCTCAAGCCCAGCGACATGGGCCACATGCTCACGCGCGTCCGCCAACTGCTGCACCTCCCGGGAGCCTAGAAACCATGCCCATCCTGATCATCGACGACGAACCGGGGCTCAGGCGCTCGCTGGCCGCCCACCTGGAAGACATCGAGTACGAGACCCTGGAGGCCGCCAACGGCCAGGAGGGGCTGGAGGTGCTGCTGGCCCACCGCGACACCATACAGGCCGTGGTGGTGGACCTGAACATGCCGGTGATGGACGGCTACTCCTTCATCAGCCACGCCGTGGTGGAGGCGCCGGAGCTGCCCATCATCGTGCTTTCCGGCGTGGGCATTGTGGAGGACGCCCTGGCCGCCATGCGCAAGGGGGCCTGGGATTTTATAACCAAACCGCTGCACAACCTGAACATATTGGACTACACCCTGGGCAAGGTGTTTGAACGCGCCCGGCTGCTGCGAGAGAACCGCCAGTACCAGGAGAACCTGGAGCGCCTGGTTCAAGAGCGCACCAGCGAGCTGGAGGAGACCCGGCGGCAGGTGATGCAGCGCTTGAGCCGCGCGGCGGAATACAAAGACAACGAGACGGGCCGCCACGTCATCCGCGTGGGGCAAATCAGCCGGCTGCTGGGCCGGGCCATGGGCATGGACGAGCACGCCTGCGAGCTCTTGGGCGAGTGCGCGCCCCTGCACGACGTGGGCAAGATCGGCATTCCCGACGAGGTGCTGCTCAAGCCCGGCAAGCTCGACGCGCCGGAAATGGAGATAATGCGCCGCCACTGCATGTACGGCTGCGAGATTCTGGGTCCGCTGGGCAGCAAGGACGAGGCCCACCGCATCTGCTCCGACACGCTGCTGGTGCGCGAGATGGAAGGCAACGAACAGTTGCGGCTGGCGCGCATTCTGGCCCTGTGCCACCACGAGCGCTGGGACGGCACGGGCTATCCCTTCGGCCTCTCCACCATGGACATTCCGCTGGAGGCGCGCATCGTCTCGGTTGTGGATGTGTACGACGCCCTGTGCAGCGACCGCCCCTACAAGAAGGCCTTCAGCCCGGAACGCGCGGCGGAGCTTATCCGCGCCGGGGCGGGCACCCAGTTCGATCCCGATGTGGTGGAGGCGTTCTTCCTGAATCAGGACGAGATCATGGCCATCCGCACCCGGTGGAGCGACTAGCCCTTGTAGTCCTCGTGCACCTTGAGGATGGCGTCCAGGTTGTCCAGCAGAATGTCCGTCATCACCGGGTCGAAGTGCTGGCCGCGCTGGTCCTTGAAATGCTTCACCACCTGCTCCACGGGCCAGGCCTGGCGGTAGATGCGGTCGCTCATGAGCGCGTCGAACACGTCGGCCACGGCCGCAAGACGCCCATACACATGAATGGCCTCGCCGGTCAGCCCGTTGGGATAGCCCATGCCGTCGTAGCGCTCGTGGTGCTGCAGGGCGATGATGGCCGCTGCCTTGAGCAGCTCGCGGCTGGAGGCCTTGAGAATCTGGTAGCCGATGCGCGGATGCTCGCGGATGATGCGGACTTCCTCCGGCGTCAGCATGCCGGGCTTGTTCAAAATGACGTCGGCGATGCCCAGCTTGCCCACATCGTGCATGGGCGCGGCCAGGCGCAGCAGATTCGCCTCGGCTTCGGGCATGCCGAACTTGGTGGCCAGAATGTAGATGTACTCGGCCACGCGGCGCACGTGGTTGCCGGTCTCCTGCGAACGCCACTCGATGGTTTCACCCAGGGTCAGGATGATCTCGCGCTGGGTGTCCTCCACCTCTTTGTTCAGGTGCAGGTTGTCGAAGGCAATGGACACGTTGGCGAAGAAGATCTCCACCAGCTGGTGGTCGAGCGCGGTAAGCTCCTGGCAGTCCTCCAGATACAGGACGCTCTCCGAACCGTTCTGGCTGCGGAAGTAGCCCATGTAGCGGCTGCCGTCGAAGGACAGGCTGGTGCGGTTTTCCACCGCGCGCATGAGCGAGGAATACACGCCGGGGGGCACCACCTCCTCCACGTTGTGGCGGACAAAGGGCTGGTACTCGCCCGTGGCGGCAAGAATGCTGAACTGCCCCTTGTCGTTCACCGCAGCGAAGCCGGAGGCCTGGCAGACGATGGCGTTGCGGTTCAGGTCCAGAATGGAGATGATTTGGGAGAGCACCCCGGTGGAGAACTTTTCCAGGGACTGGAGCTCGAAGATGTTCTCCGAGGCCTCGATGATCTTTTCCAGGCCCCGGCGGTTGGCCTCGATGGTGGCGATGTCGCTGCTGGTGCGCAGGGCGGAAACGATGGTGGTGAGCAGCTTCTGCGCCGTCAGCTCCGTCTTTTCCTTGTAGTCGTTGATGTCATATTCGAGGATGACGCGCTCTTCCGGGGCCTGGCCCGGCTGGCCGGTGCGCAGGATGATGCGCACGAAGCGGTTGTCCATGTCCTCGCGGATGAATTTGACCAGCTTGAGCCCGGTGTCGTTCTGCTCCATCACCACGTCCAGCAGGATCACGGCGATGTCCGGGTGTGCGGCAAGGATGGCCTTGGCCTCCTCCCCGGTGTAGGCGCTCAGAAATTCCAGCCCCCGGCCCTTGTAGCGAAACCCTCCCAGAACCAGGCGCGTCACGTCGTGCACCTCGGCCTCGTCGTCCACGACAAGCACCTTCCAGGCTTTCGACGGCCCCGGCGGTCGGCGCGCGGGCTCGTCCTCCTGGAGAAACAGCAGATCTTCAGCGTTCTCTGGCATCATGCGCCTCAAACTCCCTGCGGCAACAGCAGGGTGAAGGTGGTGCCCTGTCCGGGCGTGCTCTGGCAATGAACGGTGCCGCGCAGTTTCTGGGTCACAAGGTTGTAAAGAATATGCAGGCCAAGCCCTGTGCCGCCCCTGCCCCGTAAGGTGGTATAGAACGGCTCAAAAATCTTGTCCAGGTGCTCGGGCAAAATGCCTTTGCCGTTGTCCGCGTAAATAAAGAGGATTGTGTCGCCCTGCAGCGCCGCGGAAATGGTGATGCGCCCGGCGAAGCCCGGGTCGAAGGCATGCACCAGCGAATTGATGACAAGATTGGTAAGGATCTGCGAAATGGCGCCGGGGTAGCTGTCCATGGTCAGCTCCGGGTCGCAGGAAATCTCCACCGTGTGCTCGGTCTTCTTCAGGTGCGGGCGCAGCGAAAGCAGCACCTCGTCGATGTACGCGCGCAGGTGGAACTGGCGGCGCTCCTCGGTGGAGCGGTCCACGGCCACCTGCTTGAAGCTGCGGATGAGGTCCGAGGCACGCTTGAGGTTGGAGAGGATCATCCGCGTGGACTCGTCGCACACGCCCAAATAATGCTCCAGGCTGGCGCGCTTGAGCTCTCCGGCCCTGTACTCCGCAAGAATGCTTTGGGTCTTGGCCTCCAGGTGCGAGGCGGCAGTGACGCCGATGCCCACCGGAGTGTTTATCTCGTGCGCCACGCCCGCCACCAGGCCGCCCAGCGAGGCCATCTTCTCCGACTCCACCAGCTGCTTGTGCGCCCGGGTCAACTGCTCCAGGGTCTTCTTGAGCTCCTCGTTGGCGGCCTCAAGCTGGCTGGTGCGTTCGCGCACACGCAGCTCCAACCCCTCGTTCAAGCGGCGGATGGTCTCCTCCGACTCCCGCTGGGCCGTGATGTCGCGCGAGAAGCTGGCCAACTGCCGGGGCGTGCCCTCGGCGTCCAGCACTGGGTAAATGGTGATGGAGTAGAAGAAGCCGCCGCGTTCTTCCTCGAAGGTGCGCGGGCTTCTGGTGCGCACGGCCTCGCGGGTTTGCAGCCGGCGGATCTCCGCCGCGTTGGGCGCAAGGTGGTCGTAGATGAAATGCCCGATCATGTCCTCCGGGGCGAGTCCGCGCCGCCTGGCGCCGTGCTCGTTGATGGCCAGGATGACCCCTTCGGTGTTCATGAGGATGGCCGAGTCCGAGGTGGCGTCGAACAGCGCACGGATGCGGGCCTCGCTCTCCCGCAGCTCCTCCACGGCCAGCTTGCGCTCGGTGATGTCGGCCAGCATGCCCTCCAGGTTGACCAGCCGTCCCTCGGCGTCGCGCACGCCACGGGCGATGATGGAACACCAGATGATCCGGTTGTCCTTGCGGCGCACTAGAATCTCCATGCCTTCCACCACGCCGTCCTTTTCCAAAGCCTTGAGCATGCGCGCGCGGGTGAGCGGATAGGCGTAGACCTGCTGGCCGATGTCCGTGACCTCGGCCATGAGCTGCTCCACGGAATCGTAGCCCAGAATGCGGGCCATGGCCGGGTTTGCGGAAAGGAACGCGCCCTCGGCCGTGGTTTGGAAAATGCCCTCCGGGGCGTTCAAAAAGATGCCGCGATAGTTCTCCTCGGCCTTGCGCAAGGCCTCCTCCACCCGCTGGCGTTCCACAATCTCCTGGTCGCGCAGGCGGATGGTCTCCTTCAGCTCCTCGGCGTGGCGGGTCAGCATCCGCTCGCGCTCAATGTGGTAGTCGATGCGCCGCACCAGGTCGTCCGGGGTGATGCGCATCTCGGCCAGCATGCCGCCGTACACCTCGCTCAACAGGCGCGTTTCCTCCTGTGTGAACACCCCGGCCTTGCCCAGGGCGCGGTGCGCCGCAGCGGCGCCCACCACGCCGGAGAAATTTTTCTCCACCTCGGCGTAGAACTCGGCCAGCGTGGTGACGGAGCAGCGCATGCGGCCGTACAGATTCAGGGTCCGCATGCACGAAAGCAGCAGTTCGCAGGCCTCGGTGGCCGGCAGATATTCCCGCAGGGTCCGCTCCATGAGGCCGCACTTCTCGGCCAGGTCGACCTCCTCCTCCCCGGTGCCGATCTCGTGCAGGCCGGAGGGGGAGCCTACCCCCGCGAAGTCGGCCAAAACGCCGAGTTCCTCCTGCGAGTGGCGGGTGAAGTGCGAAACCAGCACATACGCCCCGACGTTGAAAAGCATGGTCCAGAACACGCAGTGGCTCACGGGGTCCAGGCTGGTGAGGCCGAACAGCGACTCCGGCCGCAAGAACGAGAGCCCCAGCAGCCCGTCGCGCATGGGCGCGGTCCACATGCCGCCGCTTTTGGCCAGCGCGGGCAGCAGCATGGTGTGCATCCACAACAAAAAGCCCAGGCCCATGCCCGCCGTGGCCCCCGCCCTGGTGCCGCCCCGCCAGAGAATGCCGCCCAGAATCGCCGGGGCGAATTGCAGCACCGCGCCAAAGGCGATGATGCCGATGTTCACCAGGATATACGACTCGCCCACGGCCAGCTCGAACCAGTACGAAACCAGGATGAGAAAGGCCACGGCCGCCCAGCGGCATTGCAGCAGCCTCCGTTTGAGGAAGCTCAGGGCGGGAATGCGCTCGATGACGGGAAGGATCACCTGGTTCGTCAGCATCACGGCGTTGGTCATGGCCGAAACCATGACCATGCTCATGGCGGCGGAGAACCCGCCCAGAAACACCAGCAGCACCATGCCCACGTTGCCCTGCGCAAGCGGCAGGCCCAGCACGAAGGTGTCCGCCGTGGCGGGGTCGAGCCCGGCCTTGAGCCCGGCGGCGGCGATGGGCAGCACGGCCAGGTTGATGAGCAGCAGATACAGAGGCAAAAGCCAGGAGGCCGTAAGGATATGCCGGTCGTTGGAGTTTTCCACCACGGCCAGGTGGAACTGGTGCGGCAGAAAAAGAATGGCCGACATGGCGAGCACCAGGTAGCTGCCCCAGGTGACATAGGCCGGGGGCGACGTGCCGCTCAGCGACATGAGCCGCTCCAGGCGCTCCGGCGGCAGCCCGCCAAGCAGCGAGGGCAGCCCGTCGTTGACCACGAACACGGCGAAGATTCCCACGCCGAAAAGCGCCACCAGCTTGATGCACGCCTCCGCCGAGATGGTGGCGATCATGCCGGGATGCCTGTCCGTGGGGTCCATGCGCCGCACGCCGAGAAGAATGGTGTAGCCGATCATCAGCCCCACAACCAGGGGGCCTATGGAATGGACGGTGGCTTCGCTGTGGTTGTCGACCATCATGGTGAAAGCCGTGATGACCGATTTGAGCTGCAACGCGATGTAGGGCACGCTGCCGATGAAGGCCATCACCGTGGCCAGCGCGCCGATGCGGTGGGACTTGCCATAGCGCGCCGCCAGAATGTCGGCGATGCTGGAGACGTGGTAGCTCGATTTGATGCGCACCAGCTTGCGCGCAATGAACCACCACAGCGCAATGGACACTGTTGGGCCGATGTAGAAGGTCAGGAACAGCAGGCCGGAGTCCACAACCTTGCCCACGCTGCCGTAGAAGGTCCAGCTGGTGCAGTATGTGGCCAGGGAGAGGGCGTAAACGTAGGCGTTGTCGGTGACGGGCCTGCCGAGCTCGGCGCGGCGCTCGGCCCAGCGGGCCAGCAGAAACAACGCGCCGATGTACCCGAAAACCATCAGCAGAACGAACAGTGGGTTAAACATCCCCGGCGCTCCCCTGCCCGGCGGCCCGGTCAGAAGGCTGATTCCCCGAAGGCGCCGGGCCCGCGGAGGGCTCTGAAAGCGCGGAAGGCGCGGAGGATGCCGGGAACACCGGCGGCGCCCAGGGGGAGGAAGGGCCCGCGACGCCGCGGCCCTCGCTGCGCGAAACGGAACGCGCCGCGGCCCACAACAGGACGATGGACGCGCCCCAGGCCACGAACAGCCACAGCAGCAGCGACTGTGGACCGGGAATGCTGAGCACCGGCCAATTGAACAGCACCAGAAGCATCACAAAGACGAACCGAAACAATCCCGCCCGTCCGTAATAGACCTCCATACCGTTCCCCCCAGCCGGGTGCCGTTTTGTGCACCAAGTATTGTTTCTGTACACCTTTTTCAAGATTTGCCGCAACTGTATTCTGCGGAAGCGAAAAGTTGGGCAAACGCGCGCAGGCAGAACTCCGGGGCAGAACCCGGGAAAAAGCAGCGCGCGGCTGTGCGGCAAGGGGAGATTTGGGGCAAAAAAAAGGGGTTGCCGTCTTTCGACAGCAACCCCTGGGACTTGCGTGGTGGGCCCGGCAGGATTTGAACCTGCGACCTACGGATTCGTAGTCCGGCGCTCTATCCACTGAGCTACGAGCCCACGCGAGGAAGGCAGGATTAAGCCTTCCATGCCGAAGCGTCAAGCACTTTTTCCGCTTCGACCGTAAATACCTCGACAAGCCCCGTTAAAAGCTGAAAGCGCAGGGCCACAAACCGCAGCACGAACACGCCCGGAGTTCCCAGAAACGCGGCCAGGGACGGATGCCTGCCCAGAAGCGCATGGCGCGCGGCGGCCTCCTGCGCGGCCCCGGCAAAGGGCGCAGGGCGCACATCCACGCCCAGAGCCCGGCTGGGGGCTCCGCCGCCCGTCTCATCGCCGGGCGCGCGGTCGTCAAAAAGCAGGCTGGCGCGGGGGTTGGCCCGCAGGTTGCGGCACTTGCGGGAATCCGCATGCGCGGCCAGCCAGAACTCGCCGCAGTCCGGCGGGGCGCAAAAGCTCATGAGCGAGGCGTGCGGCGCAACACCCCCGGCGTCTGGCCCGTCTGGCCCGCAGGTGGCCAGCACGCAATGCCCCTGGCTCTGGACAAGCGCCGTGATTTTCTTCAGCATCGATTCCTCCGGATTGCGCAGGCCAGCCACACCGGCCATGCCACGCATGCCGACCATAGCGCCGTGGCGCAGGCCCGGCAAGCCGCCAAAGGAGTTTTTCATGTCCATCGCCGCCTTGAACGACCTGCCGCCCCTGACGCCAAGCGCGCCCCTGGCGGACAAACTGGCCCGCAGCCGCGCCCTGCTGGCCGCCCTGCCCGCGCACCTGGGCTTCATGCGCATCGCCGTGGCCTATACAGGCGGCAAGGACTCCGGCGTGGCGCTGGCGCTGTGGCGCGAAGCCCTGGCGGGCAAGCCCGGAGGGATTCAAGCCCTCAGCGTAGACACGGGCCTCAAGTTCCCGCAGGTCACGGCCTTTCGCGACGGGCTCTGCGCGGACTGGAACGTCTCGCTCACCATCGCCCGGCCAAAGGTGGACCTGGCCGCCTACCCCGTGGCGCAGGACAAAGTCTCCTGCTGCCGCGACCTCAAAATTACGCCCCTGAACCGGGCCATCCGCGAAACCGGGGTGCTGGCGCTCATCACCGGCCTGCGGCGCGACGAGCACCCCTCGCGCGCGCTGCGGCCCTACGCCGAGCGGCGCCCCGCGACACAAGACTGCCCGGAGCACTGGCAAATCAACGCCATTCTGGATTGGACGGAGATGGACGTCTGGGCGTTCATTACAGGCGGAGCCCTACCCTACTGCGAGCTGTACCACGAGGGCTACCGGTCGCTGGGCTGCATGCCCTGCACCCGCCCCGCCGGAGCGGACGCCGACGAGCGCGCCGGCCGCGACCCGGACAAGGAGCGGCAGTTGGAGATATTGAAGGGACTGGGGTACTTTTAGAACTCAGCTCCGGCCCAGCAGCGCCAGCATGGCCGCCTTGATGCCCGCCTTGTCAACGCCGGCCAGGGCGCGCAGCTCTTTGGCCTTGCCGTGCTCGATGAACTGGTCGGGCACGCCCACGCGGCGCAGGGTAAGGCCGGAGAGCGCGCCGGAATCGGCGAGGAGCTCCAGCACTGCGGAGCCGAAGCCCCCGGCCAGGCAGCCTTCCTCCGCCGTGAGGATGCGTTTGAAGCTTCCGGCCAGCTCCAAGAGCTGCTCCACCGGCAGCGGCTTCACGAACCGGGCGTTGAACACCGCCACGGAAAGGCCAAGCTCGGCCTCCAATTCTTGGGCGCATTCCAGCGCGGGATACACGCGCGACCCCAAAGCCACGATGACCGCGTCCGTGCCCTCGCGCAGCAGCTCGCCCTGGCCCATGGGCAAAAGTTCAGGATTCTCCGCAACCTCCGCCCCGTGGCCCACGCCGCGCGGGTAGCGCACGGCCACCGGTCCCGGCGTGGCAAAGGCCGTGGCTATCATCTGCGCCAACTCGGCCTCGTCCTTGGGCGCCATGAGGGTCATGCCCGGAATGTGGCGCAGGTAGGCCATGTCGTACACGCCGTGGTGCGTGGCCCCGTCCTCGCCCACCAGCCCGGCGCGGTCCAAAAAGAACTTCACGTTCAGGCCTTGCAGGCACACGTCGTGGACCATCTGGTCGTAGGAGCGCTGCAGAAAGGTGGAATAAATGGCCACCGCCGGGGTATAGCCGCGCGCGGCCATGCCCGCGGCGAAGGTCACGGCGTGCGGCTCGCAGATGCCCACGTCGATGAAGCGCTCCGGGTGGCGCTGACGGAAGCAGTCCGTGCCCGTGCCCTCTGGCATGGCGGCGGTAATGGCCACGATCTTCGGGTCGGCGTCGGCATGGCGGCACAGGCAGTCGCCAAAGACCTCGGTGTAGGACTTGAGCCCGCCGCCAAGCTTTTTCGGGGCCAAGCCGGTCTCCGGCTCAAAGCTCCCCACGCCGTGGAAAAAGGTCGGGTTGGTCTCCGCCGGGTCGTAGCCCTTGCCCTTCTTGGTCAGCACATGCACCAGCACCGGGCGGTCCATGCCCTTGGTCTGCTCGAACACGTCGATGAGTGCGGGAATGTCGTGGCCGTCCACAGGCCCCACGTAGGTGAAACGGAAGGCCTCGAACAGCATGCCCGGCGTGAAGAAGCTCTTGAGAGAATCCTCGCTGCGGCGCGCGAACATGGCCAAATCCTTGCCGATGCGCGGAATGCCCGCCAGCCAGGACTCGAACTCGCGCTTGAAGCGCTGGGGCGCCGGGCGAGAGAGCTTGCGCGAAAGGAAATTGGACAGCGCGCCCACGTTCTTGGAAATGGACATCTCGTTGTCGTTCAGCACCACCACCATCTTGCTGCCCATGCCGCCCGCCTGGTTCAGGCCCTCGTAGGCCAGGCCGGAGGTCATGGAGCCGTCGCCGATGACGGCCAGCACCTCGTGCTTCTGGCCGGAAAGGTCGCGCGCCAGGGCCATGCCCAGCGCGGCGGAAATGGACGTGCTGGCGTGGCCCACGCCGAAGTGGTCGTAAAGGCTCTCGCTCATGCGCGGGAACCCGGACACGCCGCCAAGCTTGCGCAGGGTGTGGAAGCGTTCCGCGCGGCCCGTGAGCAGTTTGTGGGCGTAGGCCTGGTGGCCAACGTCCCAAATGAGCCGGTCCTCCTCGAGATTGAAACTCTTGAACAGGGCCAGGGTGAGCTCCACCACGCCCAGCGAGGGGGCCAGGTGCCCGCCGCCCTCGGAACACTGCTCGATGATGACGCGGCGCAGCTCCACCGCAAGGGCGGCCAGCTCCTCCGGGTTCATGCGCGCCACGTCCGACGGACGGGCGATGCGCGCCAGAAGCTCCTGGCCGCTGGCGACAGGGACAAGAGGCTGCGGTGCGGGTTTTGCGGTCAATTCACACGCTCCACGATGTAGCGGGCCAGCGCCCGTAAGAATTCCGCCTCCGGCCCCTTGAGCCCGGTCAGGGCGTCGATGGCGGCCTCCGAGCGCCGCGTGGCCAGGGCGCGGCTCTTGTCCAGGCCCAGAAGCGAGGGATAGGTGGTCTTGCCCTGGCGCTCGTCGCTGCCGGCGGGCTTGCCCAGGGTCGCCGTGTCGCCCACCACGTCCAAAATGTCGTCAGCGATCTGGAAGGCCGCGCCCACGTTGATGCCGTAGTCGCGCGCGCGGCGCACAAAGGGCTGCTCCGCCCCGGCCAAAAGCGCCCCGGCCACGCAGGCGGCGGTGATGAGCGCGCCGGTCTTCATGGCGTGCATGGCGCGCAGCTCCTCGAAGCTCACGCCCGCGCGGGCGGTATACTCCATATCCAGGGCCTGTCCGCCCACCATGCCGCCCGACCCGGCGGCGGCGGCAACGGCCTGGGCGGCCCGCACCAGGCGCGCGGCGGGCACGCCGCCCTCGTCCGCACAGGAAAACATGAGACTGAAGGCCTCGGTGAGCAGGCCGTCGCCCGCCAAAATGGCCGTGGCCTCGTCGAATTTCTTGTGATTGGAGGGCTTGCCCCGGCGCAGGTCGTCGTCGTCCATGGCCGGCAGGTCGTCGTGGATAAGTGAATAGGTGTGGATGAGCTCCAGCGCGGCGGCGAAAGGCATGATTTTGGTCCCCTCCGCGCCGTAAAGCCGGGCGAAGGTGAGGGTCAGCGCGGGGCGCAGGCGCTTGCCCCCGGCCAGCAGGCTGTATTCCATGCTCGCCAGCAGGCGCTCCGGAATGTCGCGGGCGCGCAGGCAGTCGGAGAGGTAGGCCTCTATCTCGGCGGCGCGCAGCTTCAGCTCGGCCTTGACGTTCAGGACGCTCACGACCCCTGTCCTCCGCCAGGCCCGCCGGAGCCGTCGGGGGCCGCATCGTGCCCCTCCAGGGCCGCAAAATCCTTCAGCAGGCCGTCCTGCACAAGCTTGACCTCGTTCTTGGCGGCCTCAAGCTGGCGGCCCAGTTCGGCGGAGAGCCCAAGGCCCTCTTTGTACAGGGCCAGGGCCTGCTCCAGGGGCAGTTCCCCCCGCTCCAGGGAATCCACCACGGTCTTCAGGCGCTCCAGGCGCTTCTCGAAACTCAATTTCTCCTTGGCCATGCTTACTCCAACGGATGTCCGCAGTTCATGGGCCGCTGCTTCTGGATGGGCACCATATAGAAAGAGCGGCGCGTGGTCCACATGTCGGTTTGGGGCAGGCGCCCTGAAGCGCGGCGCGGCGAGAGAAAAAATCTCCGGCGCGTCATGGGCGCTGGCCCTCCGGCCCCTTGGTGACCAGGGCGGGCACCTCGCCGTCCGCCGTGCGCACGGCCAGCCGGTCGCCGGGAGCCACGTCGTTGACGGAGCGCAGCAGCCTGTCCGCGCCGCCCTTGCCCAGCACGCGCACCAGGCTGTACCCGCGCGCCAGCGGGGCCTCCGGGTCCAACCCGGCCAGGCGCGCGGCCAGCACCTCCGCCCGGCGCGAGGCCTCGGCAAGCTGCGACTCCGCAGCCAGGGCCAGGCGCTCCCGCAGGGCCAGCAATTGCCCCTCGCGCGCGTCCATCTGCGCCGGTCCAAAGGCGCGCAACAGGTCGTGCAGGGCGCGGCTGGTCTGGCCGCGCCGCTCGTCGAAATACCGCTCCCCCGCGCCGGCCAGCCGCTGCGTGGCCTCGCGCCAGCCCTCGCAAAGCCGCTCCAGGCGCTGCGCCGGGGAAAGCCAGGCCAGGGCGCGGGCCAGCTCGGCCAAGCGGCCCTCCTGGCGTTCCATATGCGCGCCGAAGGCCCGCCCAAGGCTGGCCTCCAGGCCGTCCACGGCCTGCATAAGGTCCGCGCGCAGGGGCCACAGGCCCGTGGCTGCGGCCGAGGGAGTGGAAAAACGCTTGTCCGCCACGTAGTCGGCAATGGTCACGTCCGGCTCGTGCCCCACGCCCGTAACCACCGGAGTGGCGGAGCGCGCCATGGCCTCGGCCACCTGCTCGGTGTTGAAGGTCCAGAGGTCCTCCAGGCTGCCGCCGCCGCGGATGAGCACCGCGACCTCGGCCCAGGCGTCCGTGTTCACCGCGTCCAGGGCGGCGGAAATCTGCGCCGGGGCGGCCTCGCCCTGCACCAGCACGGGATAGATGCGGATCTGCGCGCCCGTGCCGCGCGCCTGCGCCAGGCGCAGAAAGTCGCGCACAGCCGCGCCCTGGGCCGAGGTGACAAGGGCCACGCGGGCCGGATTGGACGGGATGGGCCGCTTGCGCGCCTCGTCGAACAGCCCCTTGTCCGCCAGCTTGCGCTTCAGGGCCTCAAAGGCCAGGGCCAGGTCGCTGACGCCAGCCAATTGCACCAGTTCGGCCACCAGCTGATACGATCCGCGCGGGGCATAAACCGAGATGCGCCCGGCCACCAAAGCCTGCTGGCCGTCGGCCAGGCTGGCGGCCACGTCGGCCCCGGGCTCCCGCACCTCGCCGGTGAGGGGGTCCACGCCGCTCTTGCCGCCGCGCCCCTGGCTGCCCTTGAACCAGACCACGGCGAGCGAGGCCTCGGCATCGGACAGGGTGAAATACACGTGCCCGGAGGCCGGGCGGGCGAGGTTCGTCACCTGGCCGCGCACCCAGACAAAAGGGAACTCGGCTTCCAGCACGTCTTTAAGGGCCTGGGTGAGGTCGGCGACGGAGAGAATATGCGACACGGGCGGCTGCTCCGGGCGGTTCATCTGCGGCGGGTCCAGGCCGGCGCGCTTGCCCGGGCCGGCCCCGCGGCGTTCCCGGATGGCGTGGGCACAATCATGGACCGCTCCTCTTTCCTGCTGGATGCGGCGGCACACCCCGCTGGGTGCGCGCCAAAAATCCGTATACCCCGAAATGTTCCGGCTGTCCAAGTTCCAAAAACGTTTCAAACTCCCGGCGCACGGCGGTTGCCACCCCTTCCGGCCACCGCCCGTTTTGTCTGTTTTGCGGGCGCGGCCCGCGTGGCCCATGGTTTTTTTGCGCTGGCGGGCCGGGGGGGATTTCCGGTACAGTGGCGGCATGCGCCCCCTTCGCCCCTTTGCCCGGCCGCCCTTGCGGCCAGCGGACCGCTCCCCGGAACGGCCCGCCGCACCGGAATCCCGGCGGAACAAACCGGCGGGCGAGGCCGAGGCGGCGCCCGGCCGCTCGCAATCCGGCAGGCCCCCCTGGCCGGACCTGGCCCCCCTGGTGGACGGCACCCCGGCGGGCAGGCTGCCGCAGAGCCAGGCCAGGCTCTGGAGCCTGGTACTGCGCGCACGCCGCGTGCCCCACCGGGTGCGCTCCCTGCCCGGCGGCTACACCGTGCAGGTGCCCGCGCGCTTCGCCCGGCAGGCCGTGGAGGAAATTCTGCTCTACCACCAGGAGAACCTCAGTCCGCACCCGTCCATTCCCCTGCCGCCGCCCCAGGAGCGCTCGCGCCCGACCGTGGCGGCCATGCTGGCCCTGTGCGCATTCTTCGTGCTCACCCACCGGCCCTGGCCGCTCTTGGGCTGGTACCCGCAATACTGGTACGCCGTGGGCGTGGCCGACGCCTCGGCTTTGCTCTCCGGCCAGCTTTGGCGGGCCTTCACCGCGCTGACGCTGCACGCGGACCCGGCGCACATCGCCAGCAACGCCGTGGTGGGCGGCGCGTTCCTCATCCTGCTGGCGCGGCGCGCGGGCTCGGGCACGGCCTGGCTGGCGGCGGTGCTGGCGGGCGGCCTGGGCAACCTGCTCAACGCTGGCGTCCATGCCCTGCTGGGCGGACCGGGGCATTTGTCCGTAGGCTTCTCCACCGCCGTTTTCGGCGCGGCGGGCGTGCTGGCCGGGCTCAAGGCCTCCAGCGGCGAGGGGGACTTCGGCGCCGGGGCGAAAGAGGCCCGGGCCTCCAACGGCGGCGGCTGGCTGCTGCCTGTTGCCGCTGCCCTGGCCCTGGTGGCCAGCCTGGGCACCGGGGGCGAGGACACCGACATCGGCGCGCATTTCTTCGGCCTTTTGGCCGGGCTGGCACTGGGCGGGAGGCTGGGCTGGCTGGCCGCGCGCAGGGGCCGCCCGGACGAATGGTGGCTGGGGCGCTTCAATCCGGCCTGCGGAGCCCTTGCCGTGCTGCTGCTGGCCGGGGCCTGGACCTGGGGCTGGCTGTGCGGCTGGCCGCTGGCGCCGCGCTAGGTCTGCTCCGCTTCTATTTTTTCCGAACTCACGCAACGGGCGAAGAACTCGCAGGTGGTGTCCTGCCACCAAATGAACCCGTGCTCGGCGTCCGCGTACCACGCGGCCATGAAGGACTTGCGGTCCGCGCTCCACAGGCGGCGCTGCAGGGGCGCAAAAACGCCCGGCAGGCAGAGCTGCCGCAGATCCGGCTCGGGCAAAAGCAGGGTCGCCAGTTCGTCCACCGTGGGCAGCCGCCAGCCGCCCCGCCCGGCAAAACGCTGCGCGCCGAGCCGCGCCGCATGCTCCAGCGCCCCGGCGTGGCTCAACGCATAGGGGCTGCCGCCGCGCTCCCACACCAGACCGGTGATGGCGTCGCGCACAATTTGGCCCGGCGCGGCGTCCGGGCACTCGCAAAAACGTTCCGGCCGGCTGGCTTTGGGCCGCCACAGTTCGTCCAGGCCGAAGCGGCCGCGCGCGCCGCGCAGGGGCTGGCGCACGGCCTCGGCCCTGGGAGACGCGGGCTCCGGCGCGGGCTCCGGCGCAGGCTCCGGCGGCAGGGAGCACACGGCGGCGCGCAGGGAGCCCCAGTGCCCGGCAAGTCCGTCCAGCTCGGCCAGCAGCGCCCGGGCCGAGGCAGGCCGCTGCGTCCGGTCGGCGTTGCAACAGCGCGAGAAAAAAGCGTCGAAGCGGACGTCGAGCCCCTGGCGCAGGGCGCTGGCAGGGAGCTCCTCCTGCGGCAGCCTGCCGGTGAGGCAGCGGAACAGCGTCACCCCGGCGGAGTACACGTCGGCGCGCTCGTCGGCGTTGGCGGGGTCGGCCTCCTGCTCCGGCGCGGCATAGTACGGCGAGCCCACCAGCGCGCCCCGGGGCCGCCCTGCCTCCACCTCGCCGCGCAGGCGCGAGAGCCCGAAGTCGATGAGCTTGACCTCGTCGCCAGGGCACAGGGCTGAGGGAACCCCGTCCACGGGCCTGTCGGCCAGCATCAGGTTAAAGGGCTTCACGTCGCGGTGCAGAATGCCTTCGTGGTGCAGCCGCGCCAGGGCGCTGGCCAACTGCCGCGCCAGGCCGAGGGACTGCTCCACGCCCAGCCGCCGGGTGGGCTCCTCCACGCGGTAGCCCTCGCCCAGCTGCGCGCCCAGGTTGTTGCAATAATATTCCATGACGAAGAACGGACGGCCCGAGGCGTCCTCGTCCACATCGAGCACCTGGGCCACATTGGGGTGGCGGATGCGCGCCATGAGCGCGGCCTCGCGGAAGAAGCCCTGGCGCAGGGCGGCGGGGTCCGCCGTGGCGGCCAGCTCTTCCGAGGGCAGCAGCAGCTTGAGGGCGGCCACGCGGCCCGTGCGGGGCATGGCGGCCTTGTAGACCGCGCCCATGCCGCCCCGGCCCAGCAGGCCTAAAATGGTGTAGCGTCCGATGCTTCTCATGTGCCCCCGTGCGGCGGATTGCGCTACGGCCTCCCGCCTGTCTTCGCCTTACAGCAAACCGCGCGCCCGGGAAAGGGCCTGGCGCGGCGCGCCCCGGCAGGCCCGGACAAAAAAAGCCGCCCCCCCGGTGAAGGAAGGGCGGCGCTTCAGACCGAAATCAAGGCAGGGCGCGCTAGAAGCGGCGCTCCAGGTAGTCCACCAGGGAATGCTCCAAAGCCGTACGGCAGGTGTCCACCGGGCAGCCGCTCACGGCGCGGCAGTCCTCGGTGGCCACGCGGCCCACAAAGGCCTCGCGCTTGGGGCCGTCGCCAGCCGGGGTCAGCACCAGCAGGGCGCGGCCCTGGCAAAAGTCCGGCGTCTGGCGGCCAAGGGGCGCGCCGCCCAGGGAGTTCTGGCTCAGGCGGCTCTCGCCGCTGGCCACGCTGCGGCGCTGCATGGAGTCGTGCAGGTCCTGGGTCTCGCGGCTGCCCGTGCCCAGGCCCTTGTTCGGCAGCCAGTAGTGGACCTGCTCGGAATAGCCGGAGGCCACCGCGCCGGCCGGAACCATCAGCGCCTCGGAGGTCAGGCCCATGTCCGCCGTGCGCATGTTGCCGCAGAGCAGGTGGACTTCCAGGGCGTAGCGCGCCGGGCCGGAGTCCTTGAGGGCGTAGCCCTTGGGAGACAAGGTGCGCGACACGAAGCCGCGGAAGGAGGCGTCGTCCGAGGCGGCGAGCCGGGGGCTGCCCTCGGCGTCGAGTTCATAGACGTTGACGCGCAGGGTGTAGTCGCCCGCGGAGCGGCCAAACTCGCCCATGCCCCGCACGGCGAGGTTCGGGTCGCGCGCGGCGCAGCCCGCAAGCATCGTCAGCACCGCCAAAACGGCCAGAATAACCATCCGCTGCATGTATCCGCTCCTTGGTCGATAAAAACGCGCGGCACCACGCCGCCCCAATCAGATAGCGCATAGCCCCGGCCCCGGCAAGCCCCCAGGCGCGTTCATCGAAACAGAGGACGGGGCGCAAATCGTCCGGTCTTGCCAGTTTGACCGGCTGCGGGTACACATCCGCCAGCGGAGGACGCATGGCCCTATTCTCTGTGCGCGCCAAAGGCCCCCTTGATTTCCTTGCACGCCTCGCGGGACTCATCGTCGTGGTGGGGCTCGTGGTGCTGGGATTTTGGAAAAACAGCGAGCGCAACCTGGAACGCATCAACGCCCGGTATGGCCTGGCCGACGAGGTGAAGGGGCTTTCCCCCGCCGAGCGCGACCACGTGATGGCCTTCATCACCGCCATGCGCCAGAACTACGGCATTGAGGCGCGGGTGCGGCTGAGCCGGACCAGGCCGACGCCGCCGGAGCCCGACGGCAAAACACTCTTTGTGGGCCTTTGCCCGGAGGAAAAGTTCGCCGTGGTGCAAATGCCCCCGCTGGTGGCCCGCGCCCTGGGACCGGACTTCGCCCGGCAAATGGAGACGGAGCACTTTCCCTTCCATTTCGCGCCCGGCAAAAGCTGGCAAAAAGGCCTACTGCTGGCCCTGGACCTGATGGAGAGCCGTCTGGCGGCCCTGGACACACCACAAGCACCGCCCCCGGCGCAACCGGGCGGCGACAAGGACGACAAGTGAGCGAACTTCCCCGCGTGACCATCTACACGGACGGCTCCTGCCTGGGCAATCCCGGCCCCGGCGGCTATGGCGCGGTGCTTTTGGCCGGGCCGCACCGCAAAGAGCTCTCCCAGGGCTATTCCGGCACCACCAACAACCGCATGGAGCTCATGGCCGTCATCGCCGGGCTGCTGGCCCTTTCAACCAGGAGCGCGGTGGAGATCGTCACGGACTCGCAGTACGTGAAGAAGGCCTTCACCGACCGCTGGCTCATCGGCTGGCAGAAGAACGGCTGGAAAACGGCGGCCAAGCAGCCCGTGAAGAATCAGGATTTGTGGAAGCGGCTGGTGCCGCTCATCGAGTCCCATCAGGTGACGTGGCGCTGGGTGCGCGGCCACAGCGGCAACCCGGAAAACGAGCGCTGCGACGTGCTGGCGCGCACGGCCGCCTGTGGCCGGGGCCTGCCGCCAGACATCCAGGCCGGGTAAGCCCCTTCAGCGGGCCGCACCCACCTCTGGCCCCCATTCCCAGTTTTTGCGCAGCAGCAGCTTAAACGAGCGCTGTCCCTGAACCATTGCGCCCAGCGCCGCCGGGGCGCAGTTCACAAAGCCCCGGATTGGCCCGGCGCCGAAGGTCTGCATGGCCGCGAAAAGCACCCAGCGCAGCCGGTCGGACCACTGGATCTCTGGCCGCACCGTGCGGTCGAGCAGCCCCTGGTACTCCGCCGCGGCGTCCACCCCGGAAGAAAGCGCGCGGCACAGCGCCGTGCCCGCGTGCGCGCCCGTGGCCATGGCGTAAAAGATGCCCTCGCCGAACAGCGGCTCCACAAAGCCCCCGGCGTCTCCCGCCAGCAAAAGCCGCCCGGAGCATGGCCGGGCCAGGGCGTTGCCGTACGGCAGCGGGTGCCCGCGCAGGGGCACGCCCTCCGGCTTTTCAACGCCCAGCATGCCGAGATACTCCGTGAAGATTTTGCCGAAGTCGCGGTCCTCCCGTCGCAGGCCGCAAATACCCACCTTGACCCCGTGCGGGCCGGGGAACACCCAGCCATAGCCCGCGCGCGGCGCGCCCACGTGCAGCTCCGGCAAATCCACCGGACGCGGAAACCGGCCCGGCCCCTGGCCCACGGGCAGCTCCACCTCGATGGCGGCGGCCAGCCCGCTGTTCCAGGCCGCGCGGTCCACGCGAAGCGCCCTGCGGGTGACGGAATTGGCCCCGTCCGCGCCGATGACGTACCGCGCCTGGAGCGTTTCGCCGCCGCGAAAGGTCAGCGTCGCGCTCCGGGCGTCGCAGGCGGTCACCTCGCGCCCCGGCAGGTGTTGCGCCCCGCGCGCCACGGCCACGCGGAGCAACAGCGCGTCAAAGGCCGGGCGGTCGATGAACCGGAAGGGTTCGTTCGCGGTTCCGCGCAAAAGCTCGCGCCCCTGGTGCAAAAACACGTAGCCCGGCGTCTGGTGGAACAGCCCGCCGCGCTCGGCCAGATCGGCCTCGGCAAGGCCGAACACGCGGGACAGGGCCTGCATGGACTTCCAGGTGAGCAACCCGCCGCAGAGCTTGGGCCGAGGGTGCGTGGCGCGGTCCACAAGGCCCACGGAGAACCCGCGCCCGGCCAGCACAGCGGCGGCGGCGCAGCCCGCGGGCCCGGCCCCGGCCACCAGCACGTCAAACTCCTTGACCACGCGTTCCTCCCCCCGTACAGATTGCCCCGTCCGTGTAGCGCGCTGTTGCCGCGCGGGCAAGACCCTCCGCCCCCCGAGGTTGCCATGCCGAACGCCACGCCCCGCTTCCAAGCCCTGCTCTTCGACTTCGACGGCACGCTCGCGCGCCTGACCATCGACTTCGCGCGCCTGCGCCGCAAGATCACGGCCCTGGCCGAACCCTTTCTGGGCGAGGAGCCGGAGCCTTCCGAGCTGCCGGTGCTGGAGTGGCTGGACGAGCTGGCCTGCGAGATCCGCGAATTCGACGAGGATTTGAGCCGCGAATTCCATACGCGCGGCCGCCTGGTCATCCAGGCCACGGAGCTGGACGCCGCGCGCGAGGCGGAACTTTTTCCCTACACCCGGCCCCTGCTGGCCGGACTGCGCCAGAGCGGCGTCAAGACCGGCATCCTGACGCGCAACTCCACCGCGGCGGTAAAAACCGTGTTCCCCGACGTGCTGGCCTGCTGCGACGCCTTTTTGGCCCGGGAAGACGTGCCCAACGTGAAGCCCCACCCGGACCACGCCCTGACGCTTTTGGAATGCCTGGGCGTGCGCCCGGAACACGCGCTGCTGGTGGGCGACCATCCCCTGGACATCGAGACCGCCCGCCGCGCTGGCCTGCACGCCGCCGGGGTGCAAAGCGGCCACGCCGACCACGCGGCCCTGGCCGCCGCCGCCCCGGACTACCTGGCCCAGGACTGCCTTGCCCTCTTGGGCCAGCTGCGCACCGCGGGCAGCCTGCCGTCCTGACACGCGCAAGCCGCCACCCCCGCGCAGGCCGCGCCGGGCGCGAACTTTTTTCCCCACCTGAAGCCCAAGCGGCAGGTTTTGCCGCTCCAGAAACACACAACCCACTGAATTTCCTGCCACGCAACTTTGGAACGGCTTTTGAAGTATCGCCGTTCAAAGGAGCATCCCATGCAGGAAGTGACCTCTCCTACAAGCAGCGCCGCCACCACCTTCGATCAGATGCGCACCAGCGCCCTGGTGGACACGACCTCCCAGTCCCGAGCCTTTTCGGACTTTCTGGGCCTCATGTCGCGCTCAAGCACAAGCACCAGCTCGCAAGGCCTGGTCTCCCAAATAAATAGCGTCCAGGACCTCAACACCCGCCAGGACGTTCTTGCCCAGGCCGGCATCATGGTCGCCGCCGCCGCTCCGGTCGTCGCCGTGGCCACCGCCGCCACGGAAACCGCAGCCGCGGAGGCCACCGTGAACCCCACGACGGTCAGCGGCCCCCTGGCCAGCACGACCCAAGCCGCCACGACCTCCAAGAACTCCAAGTCCAAGAGCTCCGCCAAGTCCAGCAAGGACCTGAACGAGGACGCCAGCGCGGCCAAGAACGCGGCGGTTTCGCGCACGGCCTTTGAGGAGGCCAAGCCGCTCTTGCTCAAGGCCGGCCTCACCGAAGCCGAGATAGCCGACCTGAGCACCCGCGTGCAGGCAGGCACCCTGACCTGGGGCCAGCTGGTCCAAACCGTGGGCACCCACATGACCGGGTCCAAGCAGGGCGTGCAGCTCTCCGCCAGCGAAACCACCGAAATGCAGTCGCTGTTCCAGCGGCTCGGCTTCGCCACCGACATTTCGGCGCAAATGGCGCAGTCCGTGGCCAAGGGCGATGGCCTCAAGGTGCTCTCAAGCATTCAGAACAAGCTTTCCACCATGTCCGACGACACCAGCCTGGACCTGGACAAGGGCGAGCTGGCGACATTCTTCAAGGCCTTGAACCTGCCCACGGGCACCGCCGCCAAGCTCACCCAGCTTCTGGGCAGCGAGAGCACCGTGGCCGACATGAAAAACGCCCTGGCCACCATGGGCCAGGCCATGCAGGACCAGCGCGCCAAGAACGCCGCCAGCGACACCGAACTGGCCAAGAACCTGGGCAAGATAATGGAGAAGGACGTGGCCAAGAGCGCCCGCGACACCACTCAAAACACCACCCAGACCACGGCCAGTTCTTCCGAGCCCAAGGTGCAGTTCGAACTGAAGACCAAGGACACGAACGACACCGGCTGGTTCGACCAGCGCCAGAAGAATCAGCAAAAGACCAGCGATGATGTTTGGCGCAGCTTTGTGGCCAAGGTGCGCACCGACGAATCAGGCACGCAGCAGAGCACCACGACGGCGGCGCAGGGCAGCCTTTCCGCAAACGCGGCCACCACCGCCAAGGATGCCCTGGACGCCGCCAGCCGCTCCGCCCAGAGCACGGCCGCCCAGCAGGGCAAGACATCCTCCACGGCGCAGGCCAAGGCCTACGAGAAGGTCGCCGCGCCCAAGGTGCTCGACCAGGTCAGCGAGGCCATGCTGAAGGACCTGGGCCAGGGCCGCAAGCAGCTCACCATCCAGCTCGACCCGGAGAACCTGGGCAAGGTCCAGGTCATGCTCCAGGTCAAGGGCAAGGAAGTGAACGCGGTGCTCCAGGCCGAGGACTCCCAGACCGCCACCATGCTCGCCAGCAATCTGGAAAGCATCAAGAAGACCCTGGAGGACCAGGGGCTCACCGTGCAGAACCTGGAGGTCCAGGCCGGGCTCACCTCGCGCCAGGACCAGCAGGCGGCCTTCAGCGCCGACCAGCACAATCAGGCCCAGCAGCAGCAGGAAATGTCGAGAGTGTTCTCCCAACTGCGAATGATGCGCGAGGAATCCGACGGCATGGCCCTGGATATGCAGAATACAGACATGCAGGCAATTCTTGCCGATCAGGGTCTGCACATCATCGCTTAAGTGAAGGAGTAAGGCCGTGACGACAGTCAGCACAAGTACTGCGACAAGCACCACCACAGACACAACCAGCACGACGCATTCCACGACGCTGGGGCAGGAAGATTTCCTGACCATTCTGCTGGCGCAGCTACAGTACCAGGATCCGAATGATCCCATGGATGACAAGGAAATGGCCGCACAGCTCGTGCAATACTCCAGCCTGGAAATGCTGACAAATATCAACGATGGCATCACGAGCCTTGTCGATGCCACCGATGCGGACAGCGTACTGTCCGGCGTCAATTACCTTGGCAAGAGCATCAAGAGCACGGGCTACAACTTGACCGTCTCTGATGGAACGGTGAGCACGCTTTACTACAGCCTTGGTGAGGCTGTCACCGACGTCACTGCAAACGTCTACGACACCGACGGCAATCTGCTCAGCTCCGTGGCCCTCGGGTCCAAGGGCATCGGCGACTACTCCTACGTCTGGGATGGCAAGGACTCCGACGGCAACACCATGTCCGACGGCACTTACGGCGTCATCATCCGGGCCGAGAATTCCGAAGGCGAAACAGTGGTCGTGCAGTCCCAGATCAGCGGCGTGGTCACCGGGGTCAAGACCTCAAGCGGCACGGTGTACCTGGAGCTGGAAGACGGCCGCACCGTGGAGCTGGCCAACGTCACGGAGGTCGTCAGCACGGCCACCACCGACACGTCCACATCGTAATGTTGCCGCACGACTGCGACACAAGAAACATTTCGGTCGTTTTTACGAATTAAGACAGGGGTTCAAGGAGGTCAGGCATGTCTCTCACTTCGTCACTGTACCAGGGCATCACAGGTATGAAGGCCCACTCGACGGCCATTTCCGTCATCGGCAACAACCTGGCGAATGTCAGCACCACCGGCTACAAGGCTTCAAACATCTATTTCGAGGACCTGATCAGCCAGGACATATCCACTGCGGCGGGCAACTCGCAGCTGGGCCTGGGCGTGCAGGTGGCGGCCATCTACGGCGACTTCTCCCAGGGATCCATCGAGACCACCACCGAGGCCACGGACCTGGCCATCGGCGGCAACGGGTTCTTTACCGTAACCGTGCCCAACACCGACGACGCCTACTACACCCGCGCGGGCAACTTCCGCTTCGACTCCGACGGTTACCTGGTGGACACCAACGGGTACCGCGTGCAGGGCTGGGCCATGCAGAAGGCCAGCTCCACCAGCACCAGCACCACGGACTATTCCATCTACGGCTCGCCCACGGATGTCCAGGTGTCGAATTTCCAGTCTCCCGCCTCGGCCACCACCAAGGTCAACATGATAACCAACCTCGACCCCACGGCCGAGAGCGAGTGCGAGGATACCACTGACCCCTACTTCGCCTTGTTCAAGACCTGGGACGGCACAGAGGATACCCCCCTGCCCAGCGAGATGTACGGTTACAGCACCACCATCAAGGTGTACGACGAGACGGGCACCTCGCACAACCTGACCGTGTACTACGACAAGGTTGAGATGTCCTCCAACGCCGGCGCCGACACCGTGTGGGAGTACATCGTCACCTGCGAACCCGACGAGGACGGCCGCACCATCAACGGCACGAGCCTCAAGAACACCAGCACCGCGGGCATCCTCATGACCGGCACCATGACCTTCCGGTCCGGCCAGCTGGTGGGGCAAAGCGCGTACACCCTCAAGAGCAACGCCACAGACCTGCACAATGTGAGCGACTGGACCCTGGCGGATTTCGACAACAACGGCTATCCCATGCTGACGGCGAACTTCATCCAGGCCTCCAACGCCAGCGCAGCCTCTGATACGTTGGCCTCGCCCATCTCCATAGACTTCGGCGTGCGCAGCAAGACGCGCACCTGGACCCAGGCCAACGGCACCCTCGCGAGCAACGCCTCGGCGATCGGCGGGGGCACCTCCCTCGACAGCGCGGGCTGGCTGCCGAACATGGGCACGCCGAGCGTCAGCGCCCTGGCCACCCAGTCCTACGACACCGGCGGCTTCTCCACCCTGTTCCAGGACCAGGACGGCTACACCGCGGGCTACCTGCAAAGCGTGTCCGTGTCCGAAGACGGCGTGCTTTCCGGCACCTTCTCCAACGGCCAGGAAATGGAGCTTTACACCCTCACCATCACCAGCTTCACCAACCAGTGGGGCCTGCGGCGCGAGGGCAGCAATCTCTTCAGCGAAACCCGCGACTCCGGCAGCGCCCTCACCGGCACGGCCAACTCCGCGGGCAAGGGCAGCATCACCTCAAACGCCCTGGAATCCTCCAACGTCGACATGGCCAGCGAGTTCGTGGACCTGATCACCGCCCAGCGCGGTTTCCAGGCCAACTCCAAGGTCATCACCACGGCAGACACGCTGCTCGGCGAAGTCATCGCCATGAAGCGTTAACAGAAGCGACAAGCCTCATACCCCTGTGTGACCCCGTCCGGCCTGACCAGCTGGGCGGGGTTTTCCTGTGCGGCGCGGCAAAAAATGCCCCCCGGCCAGGGAGCCCGGCGTCACGGGGAAAAAGAGGGAAAGGGGAAAGAGGGAAAGGCGGGGAAAGCGGAGCCCCCCTTAGCGCAGCAGGGCGGCCAGGCTCTCCAACAGCTCCAGGCTGTTTTTGGCCCACAGGGGCGAGGCGTCCTCGTTCTGCCCGGCCATCTCCAGGTACGAGGCCAAAGGACGCCAGAACGGCGGAACGTCGCGGCAGACGCTCCGGCCTCCGGCTCCCTCCCTGGCCAGCCGCCCCACGCCACGGCTCAGCGCGGGCAGCGACTTGCGCAGCGCCCCCGCCAGCCGGGGCTGCGCCTGGGCCAGTCCCTGCCAGGCAGCGCGCACCGGCTCGTCCTGCCCGGCCGCAAGCCGCCAGAGAAAAAACAGCCGCCAGAACTCCCCGGCCAGCTCCGGCGCCTGGGCTCCTTCCTGCCCGGCGCCCAGGCGCCGCAGGGTAAAGAGCCCGTCCGGCGTGCGCGCGGTCTCGAACAGCTCCATGCCCGGCAGCTTCACCCGCGCAAGACGTTCACGCGGGCTGCGCAGGGTCAGCGCCGCCAGGGCGGCCACGGCCTTGGGGTCCAGGCCCTTGCGGCACAGGGGCGGCTCCCGGCGGCAGCTCCAGCAACCGCGCGCGCAGGAGGCCGTGCTGCGCAGCACCAGGTGCCCGGGCTGGTACGGCCCGGTGTCCCAGGGGTTCACGTGCCCCACGGAAAGATTCAGGGTGGGCAGGCCGGTCCAGGCGGCCAGATGCATGGGGCCGGTGTCCGGGGTGATCAAAAGCGCCAGGGTCTTGCCGTATTCGGCCAGCTCCATGAGCGAGAGCCGCCCCACCAGGTCCACCAGGGGCAGGCCGCTGACGGCGTGGATGGCGTCGGCCACGGGGCGGTCGTCCGGTCCGCCCAGCAGCACGGGGTTGAGCCCCCGGCGCAGCAGCGCCCTGGCCAGCCCGGCGTAGAAGAACGCATCCGGGCGTTTGCCCTCCTCGCTCGCCCCCACGAACACGCCGATGGTGTGGTTGCCTTCCTCCGGCTGGCGCGGCGGGGCAAAGGTCGTCAGCCGGAAGGCGGCCAGGGGAGCCAAGTCCAGGGCGTTCATGTCCGCCCAGTGGAAACGGTTGTGGCGGCCCATGCCCACCAGGCTGGCCCGGTACAGCTGCCACGCCCCGCGCACCCGCAACGCCCCGTCGGGCTCGCGCACGGGGCCAAGCTTGATGTCCGCGTCCAGGCTGCCCGCCAGGCGCGCGGCCTCTTCGCGAATGCTCAGGTTCACCACCAGGCGGTAGCGGCGGCCAGAAACAGCGCCCGCCGCGGCGTCCTTCCAGGAAATATAGGCCACGTGGGGGCTCACGGGCATGAGCGGACGGAAGAAGGGTTCCTCGGCCACCACGTGCACCGGCCGGCCGGGGTAGCAGCGAGAAATCCACAAAAAGAGCGGAAACGACAGGATGAGGTCGCCCATGCGCTGCATCTGCAACACCAGAACCGGCTCGCCCCCCATGCCCGCCCCCTACCCGGCCCGCTGCGGAAAATGCTCGTCCAGCGCTGCGATGAGCGCGGCCAGGCGGTGGCCGTAGGTGTGCTCGGCCAACACGCGCGCGCGGCCCGCCTGGGCCAGGCGCTGGCGTTCCGGCGCATCGGCCAGGTAGCGCGCCAAAAGCTCCGGCACTTCCTCCGGGCTCTGGTAAAGCGCAATCTCCTTGCCCGGCTCGAACATGCGCTCCAACTGCACGCGGTGGTCGGTGAGCAGAAAGCCGCCCGCGGCGGGAACGTCGAACACGCGCTGGTTCACCGCGCCCTTCATCTGCACGCTGGTGCAGTTGAAGTTCACGTCGCTCGAGGCGTAGAAGTCCGGCAGTTCCTCATAATAGCCGATCTCCGGGTGCAGCCGCTGTCCCTGGCCCACGGGCAAAAGCTCGCGCCAGCCGGGGTCGCCGGCGATGAGCGGCGCAAAGGACAGGGTTTGCCGCACGCAGTCCAAGCGGTAGTCCAGGGTGGCCCGCCACACCACGGCCGTCTCGTAGGCCGTGCGCCGCACCACGCCCAGGCCGTCCAGCCCGGCCAGCAGCTCCGGGCGGTTCTGCGCCGCATAGGCACGCACATTGCGCTCGCCCGAGGCCGCAAACTCCCCGGCCAGCCCGGCAAAGGCCTGCAGCAGCTCCGGGGTGGGCCGGGCGGCCTCCAGGCGCTTGGCGGTTTTAAGGAGCATGGAGTTGCCCACGAAGGAGACCGTGGACCGCCACTGGGGCCTGCCCGCGCGACCGGGGCGAAAGCGCTCCGGGTCGGCCCCCAGGGGCAGCCAGCCCACCTTGGTGAACCCGTGCGCGCGCACGGCGTCCAGGCTGTCGGCGTCCCAGGTCAGCACCAGGGCGTTGTCCGCATCCGGTTTTGGGAACAGCGGCAGAATGAACTCCGGATTGTCGACAAACCACGACACCAGGGGCAGTTTCAGGTCGCGGGCCAGGGCGTAGAGCACGCCCTCGTGGTCCACGCCCAGATGGTTCACGGTGACGATGGCGTTTGGCCGGAAAGAGGCCGTGGCCTCGCGCAGGGTGCGCACAAAGGCGGCGGCGTCCATCTCCCGCGCGCCCAGGTCCACCAGCAGGTGCGGCACGCCAAGGCGCTGGCAGGCCGTGGCCAGCTCGCCGAGCAGAAAATAGGCGCTGGTGAGCAGCAGCAGGCGCGGCGGGCGGGAGATGGCGGGAATTTCCATGCCAGGAACCCTAGCCGGGAGGCGCGCCGCTGTAAAGCCGCCAGCCGGGCGCAAAAGGCTTACAGGCGCGACGACCGGGCCGTGCGCACCACGTTGCCGCCGCCGCGCTTGGCCTCGTACATGGCGGCGTCGGCCATGGCGAGCAGCGCGTCCTGGTCCTGGCCGTGCTCCGGGTAGCAGGCCAGCCCCACCGAGGCCCCCAGGAACATCCGCCCGGCCCCGGCCTCCGGGTCGTACAGGGTCTGCTGGATCTTCTCGGCCACGGGCAGGGCGTCGTCCACTTGCAGCAGGTCGGGCAGCACCACCACGAACTCGTCGCCGCCAAGGCGGGCCACGGTGTCCGACTCGCGCACGCAGGCCCGCAGGCGCAGGGCCGTCTCCACCAGCACGCGGTCGCCGTGGGCATGGCCATAGGCGTCGTTCAGGCTCTTGAAGCGGTCCAGGTCGATGTACAGAAGCGCGACATTGAGCCCGCCGCGCTTGGCCCGGCGCAGGGCCTGGTCCAGGCGGTCCAGAAAAAGCTGGCGGTTGGGCAGGCCGGTCAGATGGTCGTGCAGGGCCATGTGCCGCACGCGCTCCTCGCTCGCCTTTATTTCCGTAAGATCCTGAGCGTTTATCACCAGCCTGTCGCCATGCATGGGTGAGACCTTGAGGCGGCACCAGCGGCGTGTGCCGCTTTTGTGCTGGAACGAGAACACCCGCTCCGGCGCGTTCTCCTCCGCCATGTCGGCCTGAAGGCTGGCCACGAAGGCTTGCCGCTCCACGGCGTTGGGGAAAATGCGGTCGGCCAGCACGGCCAGGGAGGGAATCTCGGCCAGAGTGGAGCCGAACAGGCGCTCCATGCCGGGGTTGCAGTAGGCCACGGCCCCGTTCCGGCCCACCACGGCGATGCCGTCGAAGGAGCCGTGCAGAATGGCCCCGCGGTCGCGGCCCTCCTGCTCCAGCCGGGCGTAAAGGTCGGAAAGCTCCCCGGTCATGGCGTTGAAGGCCACGGCCAGCTTGCCCAGCTCGTCCGATGTCTCCACCGGGGCGCGGGCCGAAAGGTCGCCCTCGGCCACGCTCATGGCCGCCTGGGTCACGGCCAGAATCGGGCGGGCCAGCCGCCGGGACAGGGCGTAGACGGCAAATCCGAGAATCACGGCAGCCACCAGCGCCGCCGCCACCAGGGTCAAGGCCAGCCGCACCGCCGGGGCAAAGGCCTCGTCCTGCGACATCTCCGCCAGCAGGGCCATCTGGTAGGCGGGCATCCAGCGGTAGACGCCCAGCACCGGCGTGCCGCCGTCGCTGACGTACATCCCCTGCCCGTTCTGACCGGCCAGGGCCTGCGCCACGCCCTCGGAATGGGCTTGGTGCCGCAGGCTCTCCACCTCCACCCGGCCAGAGGCCACCAGGAGGCTTGAGGAATCCACCAGGAAGGTCTCGCCCGTGTCGCCCAGGCCCGCGCGGGAGCGGATGATCTGCGCGATGGGCTCCAGGCTCAGATGGAAGGCCAGCACGGCCAGCAGCCGCCCCTGGCCGTCCTTCACGGGAAAACTCACCGTGAGCACCGGGCGCAGGGAGTCCGGCAAGGGGTAGACGCCCTGCACCGACGGCCCCTGCCTGCCCTGGGTGTAGAAATTGTAGGTGGCGCGGTAGCCGCCCACGCTGGACGGCTCGGTGGAGGCCAGCACCTTGCCGCCGGCGGGCGCCAGCACAAGCGCCTCCACGATATCCGGCTGGGCGGCCTTGAAGTCGTTCAGCAGCGCCAGCGTTTCCGGTCCCGGCTGAGCATGCCCGCCGGCCATGGCCTGAAGGCCGGACTGCCGGGCCAGCAGCGCGCCCAGAAATTTAATGTCGCGCAGGCGCTCCTCCACCCACAGGGCCAGCTCGGTCTCCTTCTGGCACGAGGAGGTCTCCAGCCGCGCCAAGGCCGCGTCGCGCTGAAGCTCCCGGCCCGCCAGCCAGCTCACCACACCCGCGCAGGCGATGACCAGCAGCGAGAGCACCAGATAGGTGCACATCAGCCGGGCCACAAGGCTCCTTTGCGGGGACCAGTTCATGCCGTCTTCCTCACTGCCGGGCCGGGCCCAGGCGCAGGCGCAGAACCTCCGCGCCGCCGGAAATGGACAGGATGTTCACCGAGCGGTCCGGGTCGCCGCCGTCCGTGAAGGAGATACTCCCGGTGAGGCCCTCGAAGCCGCGCAGGGCGGCCAAGCCGGAGCGCAGCGAAACCGGGTCCGTGCTGCCGACGTTTTTCGCGGCGGCGAACAGCAGGTCCAGGGCGTCCAGCGTCAGGGCGGCGTTCTTCACAAGCTCCACTCCGGACTGGGCCGCCAGGGTCTGGGCCGCGCCCAGCAGCCGCGCATCGGCGGTGGCGGGGAAGAACTCCGTGCTGTAGACCGCGCCCTGGGCCTCGGGCAGGCTGTGGAAGCCCATGTCCGTGTCCCAGGAATCGCCGCCCAGAAAGAGCCCCGCGAAGCCGGAGGACCGGGCCTGCGGCAACTGGCGGCTCAAGTCCGCCGGGAAGTTCGGCAGCAGCAGCACCTGCGCTCCGGCGGCCCGGATGCGCGCCAGCTGCGCCTGGAAATCCTGGGTGCCGGAGGAATAGCCCTCCCTGTGCGCAACGGCTCCAGGATACGCGGCAAAGGCCTTTTGGAAAAACCCGGCCAAACCGGAGGAATAGGCGTCGGATTCATCAAAAAGCACGGCGGCGCGGCGCAGGCCCAAGTCCTCGTAAGCATAGCGGGCCAGGGCCGCGCCCTGCTCGCTGTCCACCTGACACACGCGGAACACGAACGTGCGGCCACGGGTCAGTTCCGGGCTGGTGGCCGAGGGCGTGAGCAGGGGCACATGCAGCGATTCCATGGCGGCGGCCACGGGGATGGCCTCGCGGCTGTAGTATGGCCCGATGATGGCCGAGACGCGCTCCTGCTGGATGAGGCGGCTCATGGCGCTCATGGTCCGCTCGGTCTGACCGGCTGTGTCCGCGACGATGAGGCGCACCTTCAGCTTGCGCCCGCCCACCTCGAGACCGCCCTGGGAGTTGATTTTCGCCACACGGGCCTCGGCCAGCAGGTGCGCGCCGAACCGCGCGGGATTGTTGCTGATGGGTCCGAGGAGCCCGATACGGAATTCGTCGGTGACGGTGTTGCCGGGCGAACAGGCCGCAAGGCCCAGCGCCCCGGCAAGCACAAGCGCCGCAAAAAAAAGCGCGAACAAGGCCCGGTGGTGCGCTGGTGTCTGCATACGCGGGCCCTCCCTTGCGGCTGTGCGCTCCGGGCCGGCCCCGGTTTGGCGCTGGTGCTGATTCGCGCCATTAAAACATAGGAGCTCTTGCCAATAATGGCAAGACGTTTGGCCAGCCCCTCAACCCGCCGCCGTTCAACCCGTCGCGGAGCGGCGCGCCAGGCGGCGGCGCAGGGCATCGGCCAACTGCCGGGCCTCGGAGAGGCCGAAAAGCCGCGCCAGGCCGAAGTAGGCCACTGCCCACACCGGAATCAAGAGCGCCCAAAGCAGATGCGTGCCCGCCGTGGCCCAGGCCCCAAGGCCCATGAGCAGGCTGGCCGCCGCGCACCGCAGGGTCGGGCCAAGCTGCATGGGCCACTGGCCCAGGCGGCGGCGCAACAGCCAGGAAAGCAGCCCCACGTTGACGTAGGAGGCGAGGGACACGGCCAGGGCCAGCCCGGCGTGGGCGAAATGCTGCATCAAAAGAAAGCCCAGCACGATGTTCACCGCCACGCACAGCGTGGCCACCAGCACGGGCATGCGCGTGTTCTCCAGCGCATAGAACGCACCCACCAGGGGCCGCACCAGGGCGATGGCGGGCAAGCCCACGCCATAGGCCACCAGGGCCGTGGCCGTGGCCTGAATGGCCTGCGCCCCGAAGGCCCCGCGCCCGAACAACAGCCCGATGAGCGGCCCGGCCAGGGCGATGAGCCCCGCCATGGCGGGCAGGCTGATGAAAAGCGACAGGCGCATGCTGGAGCGGATGACTCCCTGGAACTCGTCCATCTGCCCGGCGGCGGCCAGACGGGAAAGACTGGGCAAGGCCGCGGTGCTGACGGCCAGGCCGAACACGCCCACCGGGAACTGCACCAGCCTGTCGGCGTAGTACAGGTACGAAATGCTGCCCACGGGCAGAAACGAGGCCAAGAGCGTGCCCAGCAGCAGGTTGATCTGATACACGGCCGAGCCCAGCACCGAGGGCAGCATGAGTCTGCCCATGCGCACCACCGCCGGGTCCATCCAGCGCCATGGCCCGCGCCACGAGAAACCCAGCCGCGCCAGGTACGGCTGCTGGAACAGCCACTGCGCCAAGCCGGAGGCCAGCACGCCCCAGGCCAGGGCATAGGCCACATTGAGATCGAGCCCCCAGCCGATGAGCGCCGCCGCGATGAACCCGATGTTCAGCAGGCAGGGCGCGAAGGCCGGGGCGAAGAAATGGTCCAAGGCGTTCAAAATGCCCATGCACAGGCCCACGGCCGAAATGAACACGATGAACGGAAAGCAGATGCGCAGCAGATCCGCCGTGGTGGACAGCAGCTCCGGATTTTTGGCGAAGCCGGGCGCGATGACCGCCGTGACCTGCGGGGCGAAAACCACCGCAAGCAGCGTGATCACCGAAAGGATGCAGACCAGCCAAGCCAGCACCGAGCGGGCCATCTCCTGGGCGCGGGCCTCGCCTTCCTCCGCCCGCACGCGGGAAAAGGAGGGGATGAAGGCCATGGTCAGCGAGCCTTCGGCAAACAGGCTGCGCAGCAGGTTCGGAATGCGAAAGGCCACGAAGAAGGCATCGGCGAAAAGCCCGGCCCCCAGGGCGAAGGCCGTGATGAGGTCGCGCACGAAACCAAGCACGCGTGAAACCAGCGTGGCCCCGGCCACTGTGACGGCGCGCCGGGCTATCTGACGGGATTCTGCATTCATCTGCCGGGAGCATAGCCCATAGGCGCTGGCCTGTCATCAGGCCTGTGGCTGGCGTATGGCTGGCGTATGGCAGGCCTGGGCCAGGGGGCTGGGCCGGGAATTCTTTGCCGGCGCTTGCCGCACCGCTGCACGGCGCGGGAAGCATCAGAGAGGCGTCTTGGCGATGAGGGGCAACGTGTGCGGAAAAAACTAGCGAAGCGTTGCGAGAATGCCCGCGATGTCGGCGGGCAGACGGACAGGGCCGGGAAAAAGGCGGGACAAGGCGAAACCGTGGAGAAACTCCCGGGGGGCGCTGGGGCGCGGGGCGTCCTGCAAACCCGCGCGCCAGGCCAGGTAGCCGATGATGGCCCGGGCGCAGACGCCCTGCCCGCGCAACGCCGCAACGGTCAGGGACTGGTGGCGCTTGGCCAGCCGTTCGCCCTCGGCATCGAGCACCAAGGGCAGGTGGGCGTATTGCGGAGGCTGCGCGTTCAGCAGCTGGTAAAGAAAGATCTGGCGCGGGGTGCTGGAAAGGATGTCCTCGCCGCGCACCACCTGCGTGATGCCCATGGCGATATCGTCCAGCACCACCGCCAACTGGTAGGCGAAAACGCCGTCGGACCGCCGCAGGGCGAAGTCGCCGCCGCAGGCGCACAACGAAAGCCGTTGCGGCCCGGCCACGAGGTCGTCGAAGGCGATGGCCGTGTCGTCGCAGCGCAGGCGCAGGGCCGGGCGGCGGCCCGCGAGCAGGTGTTCCTGGCGTGCCTGCGGCGTCAGGCCGCGGCAGGTGCCGGGGTACACCGGCGAGCCGTCATCGGCGACGGGGGGGGCCAAGGGGGCATGGACGGAAGGGGCGTGGGGCGCGGAGGCCAGGGAGCGCAGCTCCTTGCGCGTGCAGAAGCAGGGGTAGATGCGCCCGGCCCGCTCCAGGCGCTCCAGCGCGGCGGCGTAGCCGGCCAGCCGCCTGCTCTGCTCATAGGGGCCGCAGGTGCCGGGAGCGTCCGGGCCCTCGTCCCAGTCCAGGCCCAGCCAGCGCAGGTCGCGCATGATTCCGGCGGCGAACTCCGGGCGCGAGCGCTCGGGGTCGATGTCCTCCATGCGCAGCACGACCTTTCCACCAGCCGCGCGCGCCGCCAGCCAGGCCAGCAGAAACGCCCACGCGTTGCCCAGGTGGATGTTTCCGGTGGGGCTGGGGGCGAGCCTGCCCCGCACGGCCCGCAAGCCTGTCCGTGCCGTGCCGGTCTGTGCTGTGTGGATCTGCATCGCCTCCGGCATCATTATCGGCGGCGAATGTCAAGCCGGGCGGCGGGCCTCAGCCCTCCGGCGTCTCGGCAAAGGGCCGCTCCACCTTTTCGCGGATCATGTCGCGGATGGCGCGCACCTTGTCCAGCTGCTCCTGCGGGGTTCCGGTGACGGCGGCGGGATCGGGGAAGGGCCAGTTCCAGCGGCGCGTAAGCCCGGGGAACACAGGACAGCTTTCGGCGGTTTTCTGGTCGCACACGGCAATGACGTAATCGAAGAGCCTGCCCTGGCGGAACAGGTCGAAGACGCTTTTGGGCTTCTTGGCCGAGAGGTCCACGCCCACCTCGGCCATGGCCTGCTGCACCAGGGGGTGCACCCGCTCCGCCGGGTTGAATCCGGCGCTGTCCACCTCGAAGCTGTCTCCCGCGAAGCGGCGCAGAAAGGCCTCGGCCATTTGGCTGCGGCCCGCGTTCTGCGAGCAGATAAAAAGAACCTTGAGCTTGTCCATCCTGTCCACCTTGTTCATGGGCACCTCGCGCCGGGGAAGAGCGTTTTGCCAACTCTACACAAAACGTCCGCCCGCGCCAGACGCCCCTGCGAATTGTTGCAGCGGCGTTGCGCAACCGTCACAGGCGCGCGCAAAGGGGGGCTCTTACGGCTTGCAGTCCACGTGGCACACCCCGGCCAGGGTGGCGGGGTCATTGGGGAACCAACGCTTTTTGAGCCACAGCGCCACGTTCACCAGACCGATGAGCACCGGCACCTCCACCAGCGGCCCGATGACCGCTGCGAAGGCCTGGCCGGAATTGATGCCGAACACGGCCACGGCCACGGCGATGGCCAGCTCGAAGTTGTTGGAGGCCGCGGTGAAGCTCAAGGTGGCGGACTGGGCGTAGGAGGCCCCGGCCTTCATGCTCAGCCAGAAGGAGGCCAGAAACATGACCAGAAAGTAGATGAGCATGGGCAGGGCCACGCGCAAAACGTCGAAGGGCAAAGCCACGATGACCTCGCCCTTGAGCGAGAACATGACAAGGATGGTGAACAGAAGCGCGATGAGGGTGACGGGGCCGATCTTGGGCGCGAACACCGTGTCGTACCACTCCCGGCCCTTGAGCCTGAGCCCGACGACCCGCGAGGCCAGCCCGGCCAGGAACGGAATGCCCAGGTAGATGAACACGCTCTCGGCTATCTGGCCCATGGAGATGTCCACCGCCGCGCCTTCAATGCCCAGCCAGCCGGGCAGCACGGTCAGGAACACCCAGGCGTACACCGGGAAGAACAGCACCTGAAACACGGAATTGAAGGCCACCAGACCCGCGCAGTATTCGCGGTCGCCCCCGGCCAGGTCGTTCCACACGATGACCATGGCGATGCAGCGCGCCAGGCCGATCAATATGAGCCCGGTCATGTAGGCGTGGTGGCCGGACAGGAACGTCACGGCGAGGCCGAACATCAAAACCGGGCCGATGACCCAGTTCTGCACCAGCGAAAGCGCCAGCACGCGCACGTTCCGGAACACCTGGCCCATGAGCTCGTAGCGCACCTTGGCCAGCGGCGGGTACATCATGAGGATGAGGCCCACGGCGATGGGCACGTTGGTGGTGCCGGTCCGCATGCCGCCCACGGCGTCCTTCAGCCCCGGGAACATGGTGCCCGCGGCGATGCCCGCGAACATGGCGGCGAAGATCCACACGGTCAGCCAGCGGTCGAGAAAGGACAACTTTCCGGTGACGGAATCGGACATGGCGCGCCTCCTTCAAATTTCCAAAAAGGGCCGGATGATGAAAGACACTCCCAAGAGCCCCACCAGCGCGCCGGCCGCGCGGCGCACCCACGGGCCGCCGCCGGAAAACACGCGCTGCTCCATGATGCGCCGGGCCAGGGCCGCGGAGCTGCCCGCCACGACGATGGGCAGGCAGTGCCCCAGGGCGAAGGCCAGAATGAGCCCCACCCCGGTGAACACTTGCTCCTGCACGGTGATGACGGCCAGCAGCGGCGCCAGAAAGCCGAAGGTGCAGGAGCCGGACAAGAGGCCGTAGCCCAGGCCCATGACCAGCGCGCCGGAAACTCCGCGCACCTTGAGCCGGGCCATGAGCCCGCCGGAGAGCCTGCACGAGGCCACGCCCAGCATGTCCAACGCCACGTAGACGAGCACCAGCCCCACGGCGATGGTCCAATAGGGGCCCACATCGCCCAGCATGCGCCCCAGGAGCGAACAGGCCACGCCCACCAGGGCGATGGTGGCGAACAGGCCGGAGGTGAAGGCGATGGCGTAGCGCGCGGCCTCCCGCCCCTCCACCAGCCTGCCCTGCCCGGCCACGTACCCCACGATGAGCGGGATGCTCGCCAGATGGCAGGGGCTGAACAGCACGCTCACCAGCCCCCACAAAAAGCTGCCCGCGAAGGCCACCCACGAGCCCCCGGTCATCCAGGCGTTTATGCCGAGCAGGAACTGGTCGAACATCGCCGCGCCGCTACTTCGCCAGCAGCTTGTCCAACTGGGCGGTCAGGGTCTTCTTGTCCATGAAGCCCTCGTGGCGGGCAACTTCCTTGCCTGTCTTGTCGTAGAATATCTGGGTGGGAATGGCGCGGATGCCGAAGCTGCGCGCCACGGCGTTGTGCTTGGTCACGTCGATGAACACCACGGCGGCCCGGCCCTTGTATTCCCGCTGCACCTCTTCCAGAATGGGCGCCATCATGCGGCAGGGAATGCAGGTGGTGGCGCCCAGGTCCACCAGGGTCACCAGGCCCTTCACCGGGGCCAAGGGAGCCTGGGAGGGCGCGGCCAGGGCCAGGGCGCTCAGCCCCGCCAAGCCCAGGCAGCATACGGCCAGGACGGTGGCCAGCCGCAGTTTCAGGCGGCGCGTTATTTGCCGAGCCATGCGAGGATCTCCTTTTTCGACGGCACCTTGCCGGAGCACTTCACCGCGCCGTCCACAACCACGGCCGGAGTGGCGAACACGCCAAGCTTGGCCATCTCCTGAAAGTCCGAGACCTTCAGCACCTCGGCGTCCACCCCGGCCTCGGCCACGGCTTCACGCACCAGCTTCTCCGTCTCATGACATTTGGGGCAACCCGGCCCCAGCACCTTGATCCGCATGATTCTCTCCTTGTGTTGCGGCGGCGTGTGCGCCTAGCTTTTCTTGAGGTCGGCCACCATGTCGCGCACCAGCCGTCCGTCGGGGTTCTTGGCCTGCGGGTTCGCCGCCGCCAGCTTTTCCCAGGTGGCCAGGGCCCCGGCGCGGTCCTTGGCGTCGTGCAGCTGCACCACGCCCTTGTTGTACAGCGCGTTCTCGTGGCGCGGGTCCAGCTTCAGCGCGGCGTCGAAACTCTCCAGGGCTTTCTGCGTCGCCCCGGATTCGCGGTGCATGATGCCGAGGTCGGTCCACACGTCCGCGCTCACCGGGCCCAGGGCCACGGCCTTCAGGTAGGCGCCGACGGACCTCTGCGGCTGGTGGGTGTCGAAATACAGATTGCCCAGCTCCACCCAGGCGGCCTGGTCGGCGGGCCGTTGCAGCGTCGCGCCCTCCAGCTCGCGGATGTGCGCCGCCAGATCGGCCGGAATCTCCACCGGGGCGGCGTTCTGCATGGCCGCCGGGCCGCCCGTGGGCATCTGCGCGGGCTGGCGCATCTCCATAACCATGCTGCCCACGAAGAACCCCACGGCCAGGGCCGCCGCAACGGCCCCCATGAGTTCGCCCTTGCTGAATGTGCGCGCCGCTTCGGCCATGCGTTTGTTCTCCCTTCGGCCCCGCGCGCGGCGGGGGTTGATTGCGTTGGCGGGGCTTACAGGCCCGCCGCTCCGAGTTTTTCCGCGGCCAGCAGGCCGGCCCGCACGAGGAGCTCCTCGGGCAGGGCCTCGTATTCCCGGCCCTCCAGCAGCAGGGTGCGGCAATCGGTTTGCGCGTCCAAAAGATCGCAGCAGGACTGGCAGCGGTTCATGCCCACCGTGGCCCCCAGCAGCTCCTCCAGGGCCTGGCCGCCGAAGAACACGCGGTTGGACTCCGCCACGGCGAAGGGCGGCAGGGCCTTTTCCGTCAGCGCCACCTCGATGCCGCGCGGAGCCAGGGCCTCGCGCAGGCGCGCCGCGGCCCGGCGCACGCTCTCGCCCGTGTCGCCGCAGCGTTCACAGGTTTCCGCGCCCTTGAGGACACGCTGCCACAGGATATCGAGCCGCATGGCCGCCTCCCTAGAACAAAGTGTTGAACAGGAAGCCCACCAGCATGATGCCCATGCCCACCACGCCCGCGAACACCCCGATGAGCCGGGGCTTGAGCACCTTGCGCAAAATGACCATCTCCGGCAGCGAAAGCGCGATGACGGCCATCATGAAGGCCAGCACTGTTCCCAGGGCCGCGCCCTTTTCCAGCAGCGCGTGCACCACGGGCACTATGCCCGCCGCGTTGGAGTACATGGGGATGCCGATGACCACCGCTGCAGGCACGCTCCACCAGGCGCCCTTGCCCATGATGGACGCCAGGAAACCCTCCGGCACGTAGCCATGGATGCCCGCGCCCACGGCGATGCCCGCCACCACCCAGGGCCAGACCTTGTTCAGAATCTCGCGCATGGCCACGGCTCCGGCATCCAGGCGGTCGGCCCAGGTGCGTTCCTCCTGGCCCGTTTCTCCGCCCTCGGCCCGCACGGCCAGCACCCAGTCCTCCACGTGGCGCTCCAGCTTGAGCCGCCCGATGACAAAGCCGGACACGATGGCCACGGCCAGACCGGTGCCCAGGTACAGAGCCGCCACCTTCCAGCCCAGCAGGCCGTACAGCAGCACCACGGCTATCTCGTTGACCATGGGCGCGGAGATGAGAAAGGAGAAGGTGACGCCGAGCGGCACCCCGGCCCCCAGAAAGCCGATGAACAGCGGCACGGCAGAGCAGGAGCAGAACGGCGTGACGATGCCCAGCAGCGCGGCCAGCACATTGCCTGCGGCCTCGCTTTTGCCCGCCAGAAAGCGGCGCGTGCGCTCCGGAGTGAAAAAGCTGCGCACGATGCCCACGCCGAAGACCACCAGGGCCAGCAGCAAAAGCACCTTGGGCGTGTCGTATAAGAAGAACTCCACGCTGGCGCCCAGGCGGCTTGCCGGGTCCAGCTTCAAAATCGTCTGCGTGGTGAACCGCGCCATGTTGGGCAGCATTTGGTACAGGTTCCACCAAATGATGAGCGAGGCGGCGGTGAGGCCCAGCTTGCCCGGCAGGTTGGACGGCGGCGCAAGAACCTCGGCCACGCGCTGGGCGCGGGCCTCCGCCTCGGCCTTGCGGTTCTTCTCGCGCTCGGCGCGCAGGGTCTCGCGCGCCTCCTTGATGGTTTTCGGGTGGCAGTCGCAGACCTTGCCGGCCTGAGGGGAAATGGGGTCAAGGGGCTTCACGGCTACCTCCCGGCAATCCAGGCGCGAATGGCGGTTTCAATGTCGTCGCGCACGGCGCGCACCTTGGCCAGCTGCTCCTCCGGCGTGCCCGAAACAGTTCCGGGATCATCGAAGCTCCAGCGCTCCGTCACCGTGACGCCGGGCACGAAGGGGCACACCCCGGCGGCCTTGCTGCACACGGTGACGACCACGTCGAAGCTCTCGCCCCGCGCGGCCAGCTCGGCCACGGCCTCGGCCACCAGCTTGGTGCGCTTTTGGGAAATGTCGATGCCGCGTTCGGCCATGACGGCCACGGCCAGCGGATTGATGGGGGCGGGCTCTATGCCCGCGCTGTGGGCCTCAAAGCGGTCGCCCGCCAGGTGATCGAGCAGGGCCTCGGCCATCTGGCTGCGGGCGGAATTTTGGCCGCAAACGAAAAGCACGCGTGTTCTGTTCATGGGCGCAGCTCCTTTTTGGTCCCCGGGGCCGGTGCGAGACAAGAACGGCTGCCGCCGGGACCGGCAAGGGCCAGGCCGGCGCGCAGGGTCTGCACGGCGGGATCGTCCTCCAGCCAGCCCGCAATCTGGGCCAACATGGTGCGCGCATAGGGCGAGGCGGGGTTTTCGGCCACGCGGTAATGCACCCAGGGGCCCACCTTGCGGCCCGTCACCAGGCGCGCGTCCGTCAGCACCTTCATGTGCCGCGAAATGGTGGGCTGGGCCAGTCCCAGCGCCTGGATGATCTCGCAGGCGCAAAGCTCACGCGCGCCCAGAAGCTTCAAAATGGTGATGCGCCCCGGATCGGACAGGGCCTTCATGACCCTTACAAGTTCGTCCATGCCACCCTCCAGTGTTCGAGACATAGCAATATGGCGATATGTCGGTTCAGTCAAGGGCCGGGGTGGAGAAAATGTGCGCGCGGGTGCGTACCGGGCCTGCTCGTTGTTGCCCAAGGGCGTAAAATATGTCACATCGTGGATGGAATAATTTCCGCCCTTCCCTACGGGCGGGTGGAGTCCACCACGCCAACCGAAGGACGGCCATGCGGGAACTTGCCCAGCTTTTGCGCGCCAGCGACGACTGGCTGGTGGACCGGACGCTGCATTATGCGCGTGAACGCGGCTACGCGCGGCACACCCCGGCGGCGCGCATGGTCTGGGAAACATCCATCGCCGGGCTCTCCACGGCCCTGCGTCAGGCCATTCCCGGCGGGCTTGCCGCCATGGACATGGGCCCGGACGAAGACTTCACCGAAACCCCCCTGGACACCTTCGCCATGGAGGTGGCCCGGCGCCACCGCTCCCGGGGGGTCACCCTCGGCATCTTCCTGGGGCTGTTGTCCTATTTCCGGCAAAGCTACCTGGACTTGGTGGAGCAAAGCGCTCTGGCGCAACCGGTCAAGGCCGAAAGCCTGCGCTTCATCGGCCGGTTCTTCGACAAGCTCACCGCGAACATCGCCGAGGAATGGAACGCCGCCGGGGAGTCGGCCGTGCTGGTGGACCTGCGCGCGCAGACCGTGCGTGCCCAGAACGAAAAGAGCCACCTCTCCGCGGTGTTCCGCGCCCTGCCGAGCGTGGTGCTGCTGACCGATCCTGAAGGGCTTGTGACGGACCTGAACCAGGCCGCCTGCGAATGGCTAGGCCGCGCCAGGGTCGAAGAACCGCAAGAGGGGAACACGCCGGCCTGCCCGGCCTTTTTGGGCCAGCAAGTGGAGGCCCTGCTGCCCTGGGTGGCCCCCGCGCTGGAGCGCATCCGCGCCGGCCTGCGCGAGGCCCAGGGGCTGCTGGGCGACATGCCCGCGGGCGAGAAGCTGGCCTTCCTGGACACCCGCGTGTTTCCGCTGTTCAGCGTCAGCGGCGGCTTCGACGGGCTGGTGGTGGTGGTGCAGGACATCACCGCCCTGCGCAGCGCCAGCGAGGAGCAGGCGCGCCTGGCCTCGGAGCTGCGGGACCAATTGCGCGAGGCGGCCAGCCTCAACCGCCTGGCCGAGGTGCTGGGCCGCGGCGTGGACAGCACGGACGAGCTGCTGCAGAATGTGGCCGAGGCCCTGCCCCAGTGCTGGAATGCCCCGGACAGCCTGTCCGCGCGGGCCAGCTTCGACGACCGGGAATACGTGAGCCCCGGCGGCAACACCCCCTGCGCCCAGTTCATCGAGGAGCCGCTGTCCATGCTGGGGCAGCGGCGCGGGACCCTGCGCCTGTGCGGCCGCGACCCCGCCGCCACCTTCACTTCCGGCGACACCTCCCTGCTCTCCGCCATCGCCCGCCAGGTGGAGCACGTGCTGGAGACCCGGCTCTCCCTCTCGCTCTTGAGCCAGTCGGAGCGCCAGTTCCGCGAATTCTTCGACAGCGCCGCCGACGCCATCTTCATCCACGACGAGACGGGCCACATTTTCGACGCCAACAGGAACGCGGGCATCTGGCTCAACACCCCCACCGAGCGCCTGCCCGGCAAGAGCCTGCTGGAAAGCGTGGCCGAGGCCGACCGCGAGGCTGTAAGCAGCAGGTTCCTGAACGCCCTGCGCGGCACGCCGGAGTTGTTCCAGGCCACGGTGCTGCGCCGCGACGGCTTCACCATTCCGGCGGAGTTCCTCTGCCAGGCCCAGGAATACCAAGGCCAGCCAGCGCTCATCACCAGCGGCCGCAACATAACGGCCCGGCTGCGCGCCCAGGCGGAAATCGAACTCCGGCTGGAAATGGAGGCCGTCGTCTCAACCATCTCCGGGCGGCTCATCAATTCCTCCGACGAAGACATGGCCGAGGCCATCGAGGACTCTCTGGCCGACGTGTGCCGCTTTCTGGGCATGCAGCGGGCCGGGGTGTTCCTGTTCGACGAAAAAAAGCGCAGCTTCGCCCTGGCCTTTCAAAAAAAGGGCGCCAACGCCGAGCTGCCCCCGGTGCTGGCGCGCATAGGCCAGGGCAAAATGCCCTGGTTCACGGAGCGCCTTCTGGCGGGCGAACGCGTGTTCATCCGCGACGCGGGCCACATGCCTCCGGCCGGGCGCAAAGAAAAGCTCCTGCTCGTCCAGGCGGGCATAGCCAGCCTGGCCGCCGTGCCCATGACCGTGAAGGACCGCTTGCTGGGCGTGCTGGCCGTGGCCTCCAGCGACCCCCAAGACACCGCGCGCCTGGCCGGGTCGCGCGTGCTGGACCAGGCCACCCTGCTGCTCTCCAACGCCATAGACCGCCGCAGAACCAGCCAGGCCCTGCGCCAGAGCGAAAGCCTGTCGCGCGCCATCTTGGACGCCCTGCCCGCCAACATCTGCGTGCTCGACAAGCGCGGGGCGCTCACCATGGTCAACCGGGCCTGGGCCGCAAGCGGGCCGGAAAGCACCCCCCTGGGCGGAGAGACCAAACGCCTGGGCCTGGGCGACAACTACCTTGACGCTTGCCGCAGCGCACCGGAAAACACCTACGCCGCCACCGCGCTGGAGGGCATCCTCTCCGTGCTGACGGGCAAGGCCGCCTCGTTCCGCGCCGAGTATCCGGGGCGGCTGGGCGGAGAGCCGCGCTGGTACGTCATGCAGGTGACTCCCTTTGCCCGGGGCATGGCCGGGGCCGTGGTGTCCCACCGCGACATCACCGAGCGGCTGAGCGCCATCAACGAGCTGCGCGAGAGCGAGGAACGCTTCCGCATCATCGTGGAGACGGCCCAAGAGGCCGTAATGAACCTCAACGCCGACTCCCGCGTCACCTACGCCAACCCGCGCGCCATCGCCCTGTTCGGCTACAGCCAGGAGGAAGTCCTGGGGCGCAGCATCTTGGGCCTCGTCGACCCGCAGGACCACCAGCTTTTGCTGCAAAACGTGGCGCGGCGCCGCAAGGGCTTTTCCGACCAGTACGAGCTGCGCTTTCGCCACAAGAACGGCCAGCGCATTTGGACCATGCTCAACGCCACGCCCCTGAACGACCCGGACGGCGCGTACGCCGGCTCCGTGGGCATGATCACCGACATTACCGACCGCGTGCGCACCCAGACGAGGCTGCGCAGAAACGAGGCCAAGTACCGCTCCCTGGTCGAGTCCATGCACGAGGGGCTCATCATGGCCCGGCGCAATGGCATCATCACCTACGCCAACGACCGTTTCTGCGCCATGCTGGGCCGCAAGAAAAGCGAGCTCACCGGCCACCCCATGAGCTCCTTTGTGGACGTGGGCAGCCAACAGCGCCTGGCGGAAATGCTGGCCGAGGTCCAGAAGGGAAGCCCGGGCGGCAGCCACCTGGGCGGCTCGGAAGAAATCCTTTGGGAGCACGCCGGCGGGCGGCACATCTACAGCCTGGTCTCGCCTTCCGCCTATGCCGACGAGGAAGGCAAGACCGCGGGCTTCTTCGCCGTCATCACCGACACCACGGAGCGCAAGGGGCTGGAATCGCAGCTCCTGCAATCCCAGAAGCTGGAGGCCATCGGCCAGCTGGCCGCGGGCATCGCGCACGAGATCAACACCCCGGCCCAATATGTGGGCAACAACACCCAGTTCATCAAGGGCGCCTTTGAAGACGTGCTGGCCGTCATCGAAGGCACACGCGCGTTCATCAACACGGCCAAGACGGCCTGCCCCGGCATGGATGACGTGCTGGCCCTGGAAAAGCTCATGGAAGACCACGACGTGGAATATCTGACGGGCGAGGTGCCCGGCGCCATAGCCCAAACCCTGGAAGGGGTGGAGCGCATCAGCACCATCGTCCGCTCGGTGAAGCAGTTCGCCCACCCCGGCGCGGCGGCCATGGCCCAGGCGGACCTGAACGAATCCATGCGCAGCACGGCCACGGTTTCGCGCAACGAGTGGAAATACGTGGCCGAGCTCGACCTTGACCTGGACGCCTCGCTCCCGCTGGTGGTGTGCATGATCGGCGAGATCAACCAAGTGGTGCTGAACCTGATCATAAACGCCGCCCACGCCATAGCCGACGCGAAAAAGCAGGACCCGCAGCGCGAGGGCCGCATCACCCTGACCACCAGAAACACCCCGCCCTGGGCCGAAATCCGCATCCGCGACACCGGCACGGGCATTCCGCAGGCCGTGCGGGCCAAGATTTTCGATCCGTTCTTCACCACCAAGGAAGTGGGCCGCGGCACGGGCCAGGGGCTCACCATCTCGCGCAGCATCGTGATGGAGAAGCACAAGGGCCAGCTCTTCTTCGAAACAACGGAAGGGGTGGGCACCACCTTTGTGGTGCGCCTGCCCCTGGAGCAAACCGAGGTCTGAAGTACGATGAAGCGCACCATACTCTTCGTTGACGACGAGCCCAACATCCTCATGGGGCTTAAGCGCATGCTGCGCCCCATGCGCGACGCCTGGGAGATACTCTTCGCCAATTCCGGGCCGGAGGCCTTGGCCATCATGGCCGCCCAGCCCGTGGACGCCGTGGTTTCCGACATGCGCATGCCCGGCATGGACGGTCCGGAGCTCTTGCGGCGGATCATGCGCGAGCACCCGGACACCATCCGCTTCGCCCTTTCCGGCTACTCCGACCAGGAAATGGTGAGCCAGAGCATCGCCCCCACCCACCAGTACCTGACCAAACCCTGCGACGCGAAGCAGCTGGTGGAGGCGCTGGAACAGGCCATGAGCGCCCGCGACCTGGTGCCCAACAAGACCATTCTGGACAAGATAGCCCGCATCGAGCACCTGCCCGTGCTGCCGGAGATTTACAACCGCATCACCGCCGAGCTGGCCAAGGGCGAGCCCTCGCCCAAGGAGATAGGCGACATTGTGGCCAAGGACGTGGGCATGAGCGCCAACATCCTGAAGCTGGTGAACTCCGCCTACTTCGGCCTGCCGCGCCACATCGCCGCGCCACAGCAGGCGGTCATCGTGCTCGGCGTGGGCGTCATCCGCTCCGTCGTGCTCTCCCTGCACATTTTCAACAGCTTCCAGCAGAAGAGCAACCAGACCTTCTCCCTTTCCATGCTCTGGGGCCACAGCATGCGCACCGGGGCCATGGCCCGGAACATCGCCCAGTTCGAGTCGCTGCCCAAGGACGAGGCCGACCACACTTACATCGCCGCGCTTTTGCACGATGTGGGCAAGCTGCTGCTGGAGGCCCACTGCCCGGAGGAATGGCAGCGCGTCTACGCCGAGGTGCGCGCAAGCAACCGCCGCGTGGCCGAGGTGGAGGCCGAGCAGCTGGGCCTGACCCACGCCGAGGTGGGCGCCTACCTGCTGGGGCTTTGGGGCCTGCCGCCCCAGGTGGTGCACGCCGTGGCCCGCCACCACGACAGCCAGCCCAGCCCCGGCCCCCTGAACGTGGCCGACATCGTCCATTTCGCCAACCTGCTGGACCACGAAATCTTCGTCTTCAACGAGCACTACGCCAAGGCCGAGCCCAGCCCGCAGCGCCTGGCCGCCATCGGCGGAGCGGAACGCTACGCCGCGTGGAAAGCCAACGTGCTCATCATGGGCCTTGGGTCGGAGGAAGAATGAACAGAAAGCTGCTGCTTGTTGACGATGACGTGAACCTGCTGGACAGCTTCCGCCGGCAGCTGAGGAAAAAGGCCGACATCGTCACCGCCGAGGGCTCCAAGGCGGGCATAGAGGCCGCCGCGCGCCAGGGGCCCTTCGCCGTGGTCATCAGCGACTACAACATGCCGGGCATGAACGGCGTGGACATGCTGCGCGTCATCCGCCACGGCAGCCCAGACACCGTGCGCGTGCTTCTGACCGGCCACGCCGACCTGGAGATCGCCATCCAGGCCGTGAACGAGGGCAACATCTTCCGCCTGCTCACCAAGCCCTGCCCGCCGGAAACCATTGAAAAGGTGCTGGACGACGCCTTCCGCCACTACGATCTCATCACCGCCGAGCGCGAACTGCTGGAAAAAACCCTCACCGGCAGCGTTTCCGTGCTCTGCGACCTCATCTCCCTGGTGAAACCCGAGGTTTTTGGCCGGGTGTCGCGCATCCTGCCGTATCTGCGCGGCGTGTCCAAGCGCATGAACGACCCGCGCCCCTGGGAGACGGAGACCGCGGCCATGCTCTCCGTGGTGGGGTTCATCACCCTGCCCGACTCGCTCATCAACAAGGTGGAAAAGGGCAAGCCCCTGACCGATGCCGAGGAGCAGCAGTTCCTGGGCCACCCGGCCTTTGGCGCGCGGCTGGTGGGGAAAATTCCGCGCATGGACCGCGTGGCCGCCATCGTGTCCCACCAGGAGAAGTGCTTCGAAGGGGGCGGCGTACCCAAGGATGGCCTGAAGGGCGAGATGATTCCGCTGGGGGCGCGCATCCTGAAGGCCGTGGTGGACTTCGACATCCTGCTGGCCAACGGCATGCAGAAAAGCGAGGCCCTGACCAAGATGGAGCGCCGCAAGGGCGTGTACGACCCCGCCGTGGTGGCCGCCCTGGCCGAGGTGCTGAACGAGCAGTCGCGCTACGTGCTGCAAAAGGTCCACCTGCACGCTCTTGAGCCGGGCATGATCATGGCCGAGGATCTTTACGGCCAGCGCGGAACCGAATCGATCCTGCTCATCGCCAAGGGACGCGAGATGAACGAAACGGTTATCGAATTCTTGCTCGACAACTCGCGCACCATCAAGATCAACCAGCCGGTGGCCGTCATCCAGCCGGTGAGCGCGTAGGAGAAGACATGCCGAAAAGCGAACGCATTGCGCCCGAGCAGAAAGAACGGGTGCTCGTGGTGGACGACGACCACAACCTGCTGGAGTCGTTGCGCCGCCTGCTGAGGCCCGACTATGAGCTCTTCACCGCCGAGGACGGCCAGGAGGCCCTGGGCGCCATGGCCGCCTGCGGGCCGTTCACTGTCATCATCTCCGACCTGGTGATGCCCGGCATGGACGGCATAGAGCTTCTGGCGCGCGTGGCCAAATCCAGCCCGGACACGGTGCGCATCCTGCTCACCGGGCACGCGGACATGCAGGCGGCCCTGGACGCGGTGAACAAGGGCTACGTGTACCGCTTTCTGACCAAGCCCTGTCCCTCGGAGGCGCTGGGCCAGGCCGTGGCCGACGCCGTGCGCCATGCGGAGCTGGTGCGCGACCAGCGCGAACTCTTCGCCCTCAAGAGCTGCAAGGTGCTGCTGGAAGGCATCGTCAAAGGCTTCTCCACCCTGGTGGAGGCGCGCGACGTGTACCTCGCCGGGCACCAGCAGCGCGTCACCGCCCTGGCCCTGGCCCTGGGCCGCGAGCTGGGGCTGGCCGACAACGAGCTGGAGACCCTGCGCATCGCCGGGCTCTTGCACGACATCGGCAAGGTCTACGTTCCGGCGGATTTTTTGAACCGGCCCGGCCTGCTGCGCCAAGAGGAGCTCTCCGTCATCCAGATGCACCCGGAAGTGGGCTATGAAATCTTGAAGCACCTGGACCAGGACTGGCCCGTGGCGGTCATCATCCGCCAGCACCACGAGCGCATGGACGGCTCCGGCTATCCGCAAGGCTTAAGCGGCCGCTTCATCGTCCAGGGCGCGCGCATTCTGGCCGTGGCCGACGTGGTGGACGCCATGTGTTCCCACCGGCCCTACCGTTCCAGCCTGGGCATAAACGCCGCCCTGGCCGAGATTGAGAAAAACCGGGGCGCGCTCTACGACGAGCGCGTGGCCGACGCCTGCCTGACGCTCTTCCGCGAGAAGGGCTACGTGCTGGAGGATACGGCGAAGGTTCCCTGACGTTTCCGGCATTCTTTTCTGGACAAAGGCAGCAGAGGCGCTTAATTAGGAATTATTCCTAAACAAGAAAAACAGGAGCGCGTCATGAACATAGCGATTGTCTACTACTCCATGTACGGCCACATCCGCACCATGGCCCAGGCCGCGCTGGAGGCGGCCAACCAGGTGCCCGGCGTCACGGCCGCCCTGTACCGCGTGCCCGAAACCCTGTCCGACGATGTGCTGGCCAAGATGGGCGCGCTGGAGGCCTCCAAGGCCCAAGCCGATGTGCCCGTGGCCACCCCGGAAGTGCTGGCCCAGGCCGACGGCGTTCTCTTCGGCACGCCCACGCGCTTTGGCAACATGACCGGACAGATGCGCCAGTTCCTGGATTCCACCGGAGGCCTGTGGGCCAAGGGCGCGCTCATCGGCAAGCCCGCCGGGGTGTTCAGCAGCTCCGGCACCCAGCACGGCGGCCAGGAATCCACCATCCTGACCTTTATTCCCACCCTGCTGCACCAGGGCATGGTGGTGGTGGGCCTGCCGTACTCGTTCCTGGGGCAAATGGGCGTGGACGAGATCGTGGGCGGCTCGCCCTATGGCGCCAGCACCATCGCCGGCGGCGACGGCTCGCGCCAGCCCTCGGTCCGCGACCTGGACGGCGTGCGCTTCCAGGTCCGGCACCTGGCCGAGATCGCCAAGAAGCTCGCGGCATAGACTGTATCCCCTGGCGCCAGCCTGAAAACTGTGCCAAGGGTAAACATCAGGCCCTTCCGCTTCCCCAGGCCCGCGCCCGGGGGGGCGGCAGGCCGGAAGAACACCCAAACCGCCGAGGAGGCCATATGAAAAAGTTTGCCGTTGTTTTCGCGCTGACAGTGGCTTTCGCCGTTTCCACCGCCTGGGCCGCAGACGGCAAGACGCTGTACGCCGCCAAATGCGCCAGCTGCCACGGGGCCGACGGCTCCAAGTCCGTCCTGAGCAAGCCCGTCAAGGGCCTGAGCGCGGACGCCTTCACCAAGGCCATGGAGGGCTACAAGGCCAAAACCTACGGCGGCAGCAAGAAGGCCACCATGGAGAACCTCTCCCAGAGTCTCTCCGCCGACGACATCAAGGCCCTGGCCGGATACGTGAGCAAGCTCTAAGCCCGCCCCGCGCCCTCCCAAAATCAAAAGGGCTTTCTCCAGTGCTGAGCGCCGGAGAAAGCCCTTGGCTTTGAACCCCACGGTTCCCTTTCGCCACCGGAAAAATCTTACACGTACTCCGCGTCGCGCTCGCGCTGGCGGCAGGCCGAAACCGTGCGCGCCACCATGCGCTCCAGGTAGCGGATGTCGGCGATCTCCATGTTGGTGAAGAACAGGCCGAAGGTGGTGGACTGGCCGTCCTCGCCCGGTTCCAGGCTGCGCACCACGCCATCGCCCGCGGCGTAGCCCGAGCCGTGGAACAGCAGCCGGAAGGGGATTGCCTGCTCCAGAGCCAGCGCGGCGTAGCCGTCCTCTCCGGCGGCCACGAGCACGCGCGCGCCCCCGGCGGAGAAGTCCAGCAGCTGCGGCTCCTCGAAACCCTCCAGACGGATGCCGACCCCCATGTCCGCGTCCACGGGCACACGGTAGTGCATACGCAGGCTGGTTTCAAAAAAAATATCGGGAGTGGGGGCGCTCACGGCCAGGGCCTGGGTGGTCCGGCCGCCCTCAGGATAGTCGTCGCGCACATCGAGCAGGCGGGCCACGTAGCCCAGGGGCCTTTTGGTCTCGTTCTGGTCCGGGGTCAGCACAGCCACCTCGATGACGGTTCCGCGCAGCTCGCGGCCCACCGGGGGGTTCGTCTGGGCCAGAAAAAGCACGTCTTCTTCCAGCGCCAGCACCTGGGTGGCCCGCACGTCGATGCGTTCGCGCAGGGGATCCTTGTGCAGCACCACAAAAACCGGGCAGCGCGGGGAGAGAAAGGCGTCCAGGTCCAGAGGGGGGGAAACGTTTTCCGGGCTCATGCTAGTGGCCTCCCTTGGCGGGCTTCTTGGCGTCCTTGGGATTCGTGACCGCTGGCTTCACCAGTTCCGGGCGGCTCTCGATGGAGAGCATCTGTTCTATGGTGGCGTTGACTTCTTCGGCGATGGACGGTTCCTTGCGCTTGGAATTGCCTTCGGCCCCCAGCGATTCCGCAAGGCCCTCGCCCTCTGTGGGCGGGGTGTAGTTGCGCACCAGAATGCTGATGCGGCGGTTGCGCGGGTCGGCGGGATTGTTGGGGAACAGGGGCTGCGTGGAGGCCAGGCCGGACACCCTGGCCAGGCGTTCCTCCTGCAGGCCGCCCTGCTCCAGCGCCACGCGGGCCGAGCTGGCGCGCTCCGTGGAGAGCTCCCAGTTGGTGTACCTGCCGCCGGAGTAGTTGACGGAGTCGGTGTGGCCTTCCACCTCCACCTTGTTGGGCAGGTTTCGTATCTGCGCGCCGATGAACTGGATGGCCTTGCGGCCCTTGGCCGTCAGCTCCGGGCTGCCCTTGGCGAAGAGCGGATCCTCTTCCTTGTAGCCAATCTGTATGCGCACCCCGGCCTCGGTAACGTCCACGCTGATCTGGTCCTGCACATCGGGCAGGCTCAGGGTCATGGCCTCCTGAAGCTTGGACTTGAGCTGCTCCGGCTGCACGGCCGGGGTCTTACCGTGCTCGGCGGGTTCGGTAAGCTGGTCGCGCTGGGGCACCGGGGGCTTGTCCTGGTCGGGCATCATGGCCCCGCCCTGGCGCGCATCAAGCGCATTCTGCTTGTCGAACAGGCTGAACTCCTTGAAATACTGCTCAACGCCCGCGCGTTTCTCGGGCACAACCATGCTGAGCAGCCACATGAGCAGGAAGAAGGCCATCATGGCGGTCATGAAGTCGGCGTAGGCCACCTTCCAGGCGCCGCCGTGGGCGCCGGCGTGGCCCTTCTTGCCCTTCTTGATGATGATCGGCCTGTTCTCAGCCACTGTCGGTCCTTTTCTTGTGCGGGCGCGGCGCTAGGCTCCGCCGCTCTTCTTGCTGTCGCGCAGCATCTGCTCCAATTCGTCGAAGCCGGGGCGGTCGTGGGCCGGAATGGCCCGCCGCGCGCTCTCAAGCGACATGGCAGGGGGCCAGCCCATGGCGAAAGCGTTCATGGCCGCCTTGACCACATTGAGCTGACTGGAGGTCTCCTTGACCATGGTGTCCATGATGGCCGCCAGCGGACCGGCGATGCCGTAGGACAAGAGAACGCCCAGAAACGTGCCCACCAGGGCCGCGCCGATGGAGTGGCCCAGCACCTCGGGCGGCTCGGAGAGCTTGCCCATGGTGAGCACCACGCCCATGACCGCCGCCACGATGCCGAGGGCGGGAAAGGCGTCGGCCACACGGTTCAGATTGGTGGGAGCCTGGTGCGCGTCCTCGGCGTGGGAATCGATGTCGATGTCCATGAGCGCCTCGAACTCGTGGGGCTCCATGCTGGCCGCGGTGTAGGCCTTGAAGTTGTCGCAGATGAAGTCGAGGATGGCGTGGTTCTTCAGCACCGTGGGCCGGTGGGTGAAGATGGAGCTGGCGTCGGGCTTGTTCACGTGGGCCTCAAGGGCGATGACGCCCTCGCGCCGGGCCAGTGACAAGAGGTCAAAGAGCACCAGCAGAATATCCGTGTAATCCTTCTTGCCCTTGGGCTTGCCGGCAAAGATGATCATGAGGTTCTTGCCGATGGCCACGTTGACCTTCATGGGAGAACCCACGAGCAGCGACCCGATGCCGGACCCCAAAATGATGAGCAGCTCAACGGGCTGCCAGAGCACGTGCAGATTGCCGCCCTCCAGCAGATACCCGCCGATGACGCAGCCCATGACGACAACTAGGCCGATGATCGCAAACATACGTACCCCTTGGCTCCGGGCCTGGTGCAGAGTCCGGCCGGTAACGGCGTCAGGACTTTGGCCCGCGCTCCTGGTCCTTCTTTTTGGCGCTGATGTCGATCTCCTCGGGCTCGGAAAAACCGCGCTTGAAATTGGCTATGGTCTTGCCGATGCCGCTGCCAAGCCCCGGCAGCTTGCCCGATCCGAACAGGACCAGGCCGATGATGACGACGATGAGCAGTCCCGTGAGACTCATGCGCGATACCCCATGCGAGTTTTGGCGCGGTCCGGGAGCGCTCCTCCACGGCCCGGTATTATGCAAATTGCATACCTCGGACACCTGCGTCCTTCCGGCTGGAAAACCTTGCCCAAGCCGGAGCCGCATCTTTACAAGACTATCCCCGCAGCCGCCGCTTGGCAACAGCCCAGTGTCTTGACAGCTCCAATACGCCGGGCGTAAACATCGCGTTGCCAAATTCCGGGAACGTTTCCCGGCAGCGGGGGACCCACATCCCTTGGGGCGCATCGCCAACAATGGCGTAGGACACCTTTCGGTCCGAGCCCGTCAGCTAACCTCGCAGGCGTCGAAGGGGAAGACCTCCGGTACAACGGGGCCATCCTCCCGCATCCATCCCGTATCCGAGGTACACGTATGTCCACCGCTTCCCCGGTCGCGCCGCGGCCCGATTTGCAGGCCCAGCCCGACGCCGACGCCTCCGCCAAAGCGCAACACCCCTCGGATGCCGCCGCCAACGGCGAAAAGCACCAGAACGGCGGCCACGGCCCCCACGGCTCCGGCCGCAACCTGGGGCTGGCCCTGGCCGCCCTCGGCGTGGTTTACGGCGACATCGGCACCAGCCCGCTTTACGCGGTGAAGGAATGCTTCCACGGCCCCCACGCCGTCGCGCTCCTGCCCGTGAACATCATGGGCGTGCTCTCCCTCATCGTCTGGTCCCTCACCATCGTGGTCAGCCTCAAATACGTCATGTTCGTCATGCGCGCCGACAACAAGGGCGAGGGCGGCATCTTCGCGCTGCTGGCCCTCATCAAGTCCTCGGTGGAGGGCACGGGCAAGAAGCGCCACGGCCTGCTCATCTCCGCGGCGCTTTTCGGCGCGGCGCTCTTGTACGGCGACGGCATCATCACCCCGGCCATCTCCGTGCTCTCGGCCATGGAAGGCATGAACGTGGCCACCAACGCCGCCGAGCCCTTCATCCTGCCCGGCACCTGCATCATCCTGGTGCTGCTGTTCTGGGTGCAAAAGCACGGCACGGAGCACATCGGCAAGGTCTTCGGCCCGCTCATGATCCTCTGGTTCGCGGTCATTGCGGCCCTAGGCGTGGCCTCCATCGCCGCGCGCCCGGAAATCCTGGCGGCGGTGAACCCGGTCTATGCCTACCGGTTCTTTGCGGCAAACAGCTTCCACGGTTTGGTGGTGCTGGGTTCGGTGGTCTTGTGCATCACCGGCGGCGAGGCCCTCTACGCCGACATGGGCCATTTCGGCCCCAGGCCCATCCGCCTGTCCTGGTACGTCATGGTGCTGCCCGCCCTGCTGCTGAACTACTTCGGCCAGGGCGCGCTGCTGCTGGCCAAGCCCGACATGGCCTTCAATCCATTCTTCGCCCTGGTGCCGGAGCTTTTGCTCTACCCCATGGTGGCCCTGGCGACCATGGCCACGGTCATCGCCTCCCAGGCCATGATTTCCGGCGTCTATTCGCTGACGCAGCAGGCCGTGCAGCTGGGCTACTGCCCGCGCATCCGCATCGTGAACACCTCGGCCCAGACCAAGGGCCAAATCTACCTGCCCGGCGTGAACAACGCCATGATGTTCGCCTGCATCGGCCTGGTGCTGGCCTTCAAGAGCTCCAGCGGCCTGGCCGGGGCCTACGGCATCGCCGTCACGGCCACCATGGCCATCACCTCGGTGATCTTCTTCTACGTGGTGCACACCCTGTGGAAGTGGCCCGCCTGGAAAACCGTGCCGCTCATCGCCCTGTTCCTGGTGTTCGACATCGCCTACCTGGGCTCCAACCTGCTCAAGATCCTCGATGGCGGCTGGTTCACCCTCACCGTGGCCGCCCTCATCATGATCGCCATGGTCACCTGGCGCGACGGCAAGGCCGCCCTGGGCCGCCAGTTCCAGTCCATCGGCCTGCCCATGGACCTGTTTTTGAACAGCCTGGTGGCGGGCAAGCCGCCCCTGCGCATTCCCGGCACGGGCATCTTCATGTCCGTTTCCGCCACAGGCACGCCCATCACCCTGCTGCACCACTACAAGCACAACAAGGTCCTGCACGAGCAGATCCTGCTCCTGTCCATCGCCTCCATGGACACGCCCTTCGTGTCCACCCAGCACCGGCTCACGGTGACCAGCCTGGGGCACGGCTTCTTCCGCATCATCGCCCGCTACGGGTTCATGCAAACCCCCAACGTGCCGGAGATTTTGCGCCTGGCCAAGGGCCACGGCCTCATCGTGGAGCTGAACAGCGCCAGCTTCTACCTGGGCCGCGAGAGCCTGCTCACCGGCGGCTCCTCCAAGATGATGCGCTGGCGCAAGTCGCTCTTCGCCTTCATGTCGCGCAACGCCTGGAACGCCACGACCTTCTTCGGCATTCCGCCAGGACGCGTGGTGGAACTGGGCACCCAGGTGGAGCTGTAGATTTTCTCCCCGGCCAGGGGCGCGGAGATGATCCCCGGCCTTTACCGCGCGCCCAGGACAGAGTATGAGCCCTTGCGGGGACACCTCCCCACTAATGAGGTCCATGCTGCACCAGAAACCCGCCCAGCCCCGGCGCAGAGGCCACCCATGAACGGACGCCCCGCCGCGCTTTTTGCGCCGCTGCCGTGGTTCGCGGCCTTTGTGGCCGCGCCCTTCGCCGTGCTGGCGGGCAAGCTTGCGGGCCAAAGCGAGGTCTTCCACAGCTACGGTCCCCACGGCCTGCGCCTGTGGCTGCTGCTGGCCGGCGTGGGCCTGCTGGCGAGCCTGGTTCAGGCGGCCCGGGAACGCGCGCGCCAGCAGCGGCCCCAGTGGCCCGTGCTGGCTTTGGCTCTGGGCCTGGCCCTCGCCACGGTCATTCTGACGCGGCTGCTTGTGGTGCACGTGGCCCCGGCCGAGGAGCTGGCGCCGCTTTTGGACGAGCTGCGGCTTCCGGCCCTGGCCTGTTTCGCCGCCCTCTGGGCCTGGAGCTTCGGCGCGCCGGAGCGCGGCTCCCTGGCGCAGGCGGGCGCCGGCCTGGGCGCGCTGGTGGTGCTGGACTTCCTGCTCACGGCCATCATGGCCAGAAGCCTGGTGCTGGGCGGCGGCTATCTTTTCGGCGATGCGCCCGGCGCCGCCGACACCCTTGCCTTTCTGCTCTGTCTGGCCCTTGCGGCCACAACGGACGACACCCCGGAACCCGGCGCGCCGCGCCTGGCCCGCTGGCTCATCCTGGCCGGACTTTTCGCCACTTTCTCGCGCCCGGGGCTGGCCGCCGGCGGGCTCATCTGCCTGTGGCTGGAACGCGGCCCCTGGCGCGCGCGCGTGGCCATGGCCTGCGCCTTCGGGCTGGCCATCTGGGTCTCGCAAACGCTGCCCCTGCCGCACATGGCCACGGGCGAGGAACTGGACCTCAACTGGCACTACGCCGCCACCATGGAGGCCCTGGACCAGGACCGGCGCGCGCTTTTCGTCGGGCTGCCGCTGGACGTGCCCATGGCCCTGGCCATGCCCGACTTCCAGGGGCTGCTCTGGGACGTGGAGTCCGAGGGCCTGCCCGTTTCCGTGTTCGAAATCCCCTCCTCGGGTCTGCGGCTGCTGGCCGCCTGGGGAGTGAGCGGGCCGCTGACCGTTCTTGTGGCTGCGGCGGCGTGCGTGCTGCGCGGCAGAACGCGTTTCGGCCTCGGCCTCCTCATCGCCCTTGTCCTGTGCGGCGCGCTCACCCCGGTGCTGCACATCCCGGCCACGGCTGCGGCCCTGGCCCTGGCCCTGGCCTCGGCCGCGCGCCGGAGCCCACCGTCCGCCGATGCCGCCAAGGCCCCGGCCTGAACACTCAAACACAAGCACCGCCCCGGCGTTCTGACGCGGAGAGAGAACATGACGGCATATCCCCGGCTCACCGCAGCCTTTCCAAACGGTTTCACGGCCAGCCGCCTCGCCCGGCTGACCTGCGGCGCGGCCCTCGCCTGCGCCCTTTTCCTTCTGCCCGGCCAGGCCCTGGCCATCAACGATGACGCCGTGCTGCGGCGCATGGACGCCGTGCTGGAAGAAAATGCGCGCCTGCGTGACGAGGCATGGAAGGCCCGCAAGCACGGCCGCGATGCAGCCAAGCAGGCCGAGGACGCCCTGGACGCCTCGGAAGACCGCGTGGAGAAGACCCGCGCCGAGGCCCTGGCCCATGTGGCCGGTGTGAGCCCGGCCCAGGTGGAGGGCCTGCGCAAGGAAGGCAAGTCGTGGGGGCAGGCCGCCGGAGAACTGGGGGTGCACCCCGGCTTTCTGGGCGTGGGCAAAACCCCCCTGTACGAATCGCTGCCGAAGCGCAAGGCCGTGGCCAAAGCCTCCAAAGCCAAACGCGGCAAGCAAACCGAGGCCGCGGCGCCGGCCAAGGGCAAAGGCAAGGCCCCGGCGGTGAAGAAAGCCCCGGCCAAGGGCAAGACCGCAACCAAAGCCCCAGCCAAAACGAAGGCCAAGACCAGCAAGAAAACCAAGAAAGCAGCGAAGAAAGGCTAGCCGCAGCGGCTGCTCCCTCTCCCGCGCGAGGGCCGCGCGAGGGCCGCGCCAGAGCCATTGACCCCCTTTTCGCTTCCTGGTACGTAGATATAGGGAATCAGGACAAGCGCATCTGCAACTTCGAGGGGTATTTGCCCGTCAAGCCGCGCACCTGCCTCCCCCCATCTGCGAGGAGAGAGTCCCATGGCGCAAGAAATCGGCTCCGCGAAGGCGATCCAAGGACACGTGACTGCCGTCGGGCCGTCGGGCAGCCGCGACCTCGCCACTGGCAGCCCGGTCTTCAAGGGCGACACCGTCGCCACCGCCAAGAGCTCGGCGGGCTCTTTCCAGTTCCTGGACAAAACCGTGCTGAACGTGGGCGAGGGCTCCAAGGTGAGCCTCGACCAGTACGTGTACGACGCCTCCAAGGGCTCGGGCCAGGTGCTGTTCAAGATGGCCCAGGGCACCTTCCGCGCCGTCACGGGCGAAATCGTCAAGCACAACCCCGAATCGTTCAAGATGCAAAGCCCGCTGGCCACCATCGGCATTCGCGGCACGGAAACGGCGCACACCGTTCCCGGCCAGGGCGAAGGCAGCGAGAGCCACCTGGTCATGGTCTTCGACGGCAAGCCCGTCATCGTGCAGCCCTTGGGCGGCGGGGCCTACCAGGTTCTTTCCCAGCCCGGCGTCAAGGTCGAGGTAAACCAGTTCGGCGCGGGCCCGGTCATGGTCATGACCCCCCAGGAATACAAGTATTACCAGTCGCTCACCACCACGGGCGTGCAGCAGGGCGCGCCCACCGACACCCTGACCCCGCAGAGCGGCCAGGGTCCGGCCACAGACCCCAAGGTGCGCGCCGCGCAGGATGCCGCCAACAAGGCCACCGTGGAGGCCCAGGCCAAGGCCGTGGCCGAAGCCGCCGCCAAGGCCGCCGCCGAAGCCGCGGCCAAGGCCGCTGCCGAGGCCGCTGCCAGCGGAGATCCCGCCGCCAAGGCCGCTGCCGACGCCGCAGCCAAGGCCGCAGCGGAAGCCGCAGCCAAGGCCACAGCCGAGGCCAAGGCCGCAGCGGAACTGGCAGCCAAGGCCCAGGCCGAAGCCTTTGCCGCCCAGCAGGCCATGGCCCTGGCCGAGGCCGCCAAGGCAGCAGCCGAGGCGGCAGCCAAGGCCGCCACGGAAGCCGCCACCCAGACCAGCATGAGCCTTACCCCCGGCGCCATCATCACCTTTTCCACCGACAGCGCCACCCACACGGTCACCATCACCATTTCCAATCCCGGCAGCGGCGGCAGCACCACCATCACCGCGCCGGTCATCCCCTCCGAAACCGTGCAGGAGATCATCGCCGGCAACGAGCAGCAGCTCCCCCCGAACCTCGACACCGACACGCCCCTGGCCGAATTGCTCGAAACCTCGCTGGATCTTTCGGGCAACGAGCACGCCATGCTGGTGAACCTCTCCGCCAGCACGCCCTACTCCGAGGACCTCGTCACCCACGAGACAACCACCCTCGGCGCCGGCGTCGTCAATGTCCTGTGCACGCAGTGCAACGACTCCATCACCGGCAACGACAGCGCCAACGCCCTTTCCGGCGAGGGCGGCAACGACACCATCATCGGCCTGGAGGGCAACGACTCCCTCAGCGGCGGCCTGGGCGACGACTCCCTGGTGGGTGGCGAAGGCGTCGACTCGCTGTCCGGCGGCCTGGGCGACGACGTCATCGAGGGCGGCGAGCACGCGGACAGCATCGACACCGGCGTGGGGGCGGACAACGTGGACGCGGGCGAGGGCAACGACGCCATCTTCTTGGGCGCGGACCTGAACAACACCGCCACCGGCACGGACCACATCAACGGCGGCGAGGGCATGGACACCCTGTACTGTACCGACAACGGCACGGGCACCAACGACCTGGACTCCACCAAGGGCGTGGAGACCGTGGTGCTGGGCGATGCCAAAACGGACATCATCTTTCCGAACGGGTACGACTTCTGGAGCATGGTCGAGGGCGGCATCCTCAGCATCGACGGCGGCAGCCTCACCCACAGCCTGACCTTCGACGCCTCCGAGGCCAGCGATGCCGGGGCGTTCTTCCTCCTCGGCGGATCCGCGGCCGACAGCCTCTCCACCGGCGCGGGCAACGACACCATCGACGGCGGCGCGGGCGACGACACCCTGAGCGGCGGCGCGGGCGATGACCGCCTGACGGGCGGCGCGGACAACGACACCGTGGACTACACGGGCGCGGCGCAAAGCGTCGAGGTGCACCTGGACCCTGGAACGGCCAGCGGCGCGGACACCGGCTCAGACACCCTCTCAGGCTTCGAGAACGTCATCGGCGGCGCGGGCGGCGACCTCATCGTCGGCGATGGCGGCAACAACGTCATCGAGGGCGGCGGCGGCAACGACAACCTTTCCGGCGGCGGCAACACCGCAAGCGGCGACACCGCATCCTACAAGCACGCCACGGCCAGCGTCACCGTGAGCCTGCAGTTGCAGGGCGATGCCCAAGCCACGGGCGGCGCGGGCGACGACACCCTCTCCGGCTTCGAAAACCTCACCGGCTCGCATTTCGCCGACACCTTGACCGGCGATGAGAACGACAACGTCATCGAGGGCCTGGGCGGCGGCGACAACCTCGCCGGCGGCACGTCCCTGTCCGGCGGCGTCAACGGCACAGACACCGTGAGCTACGAGCACCTGGCCACCGACGGCGCGGGCGTGGTGGTGAATCTTTCCCAAAACACGGCCCAATACACCCAGGGCGGCACGGCCTACACCGACGCCATCGATTACTTCGAGAACATCATCGGCTCGGCCTACGCCGACGCCCTCACCGGCAACGAAAGCGGCAACGTCATCAGGGGCCTGGCCGGGAACGACACCCTCTACAGCGGGCAATACCATCAGGGCGGCGCCACCAGCACCCTGGACGGCGGCGACGGCACAGACACCGTGAGCTATGCCCGGGGCGCCTGGGTCAACCTCGACCTGAGCGCCGTGACAAACGGCTACGTCACCGCGACCTACTCCTGCGACGGCACGTTCACCGATCTCCTCGCCGGCATGGAGAACGTCATCGGCTCAAACAGCTCCGACACCATCACCGGCAATGCTTACGACAACCTCATCGAAGGCTTGGGCGGCGGCAACAATGCCGACAACAATCCGGCGGGCGACATCCTCTCCGGCGGCGAATCGGAGAGCAGCGAGGTCGGCGGCGACACCGTGAGCTACCAGCACCTGGCGGCAGACGCCGGGGTCACCGTGAACCTCGCCGGGGGGCTGGGGCCGGACAGCGGGCATCTGACCTTCGAGGCCTCGTACAGCATCGACGCGACGCTCTACCACGACGACCTCTCGCACTTCGAGAACGTCATCGGCTCGGCCAAGGCCGACACCATCACCGGCGACGCCAGCAACAACGTCATCGAGGGGTACGGCGTCTTCGGCGAAAGCACGAACAGCCACGACGTGCTGGACGGCGGCGCGGGCACGGGCGACACCATCAGCTACGAGCACCTCCAGGGCACGTACAACGGCACCGGCGTCACGGTCGCCCTCAACGACTCGGCCAGCTACGACACCATCTACGACACCGGCTCCGGCGCGCACTCCAGCCACACAGACGTCCTCTCGAACTTCGAAAACATCACCGGTTCGGCCTATGCCGACTCCCTCACCGGAGACTCCGGCGCCAACGTCATCAACGGCCTGGCCGGAAACGACACCATCTACAGCGGATTTTTCAGCGAGAGCCACGACAACGCCACGCCGACCATCAACACCTTCCACGGCGGCGAGGGCTCGGACACCATATCCTACAGCCAGAACTACTCGGGCCTCAGCGTCAACCTGGCCGCCGTGACCAACGGGTGCACCGTCGTCGACTACACCTATGAAAGCAGCGTCTCCCGCGACTATCTCGACGGCATCGAAAACATCATCGGCGGCAGCGGCAACGACACCCTCACCGGCAGCACCGGCAACAACGTCATCGAGGGCGGCGAGGGCGACGACCTCCTCACCGGCGGCGACAACGGCACCTATGGCGACACCGCGAGCTACGAACACGCCACGGACGGCGTCATGGTGAACATCGGCACCAGCCACATCATCAATTACGGCGTGGATAACCACGTCACCTATGAAGGCGGAGCCAGCTACGGCGGGGCCGGCACCGACGCCCTCTTCGGGTTTGAGAACATCATCGGCGGCAGCGGCAACGACACCCTCATCGGCGGCACCGGAGGAAGCTTCATCGAAGGCGGCGGCGGCGACGACGAGATGTACGCAAGGGGCAGTTCAGACACCGCGAGCTACGAACACGCCACGGCCAGCGTCACCGTGAGCCTTGCCAACACGTCGTGGCAGAACACGGGCGGCGCGGGATCCGACTATCTTTCCGGGTTTGAGAACATCACCGGCTCGGCCCATGCCGACACCTTGACCGGCGACGCGAAAGCCAACGTCCTCTTCGGCAACGGCGGGGCCGACAACCTGACCGGCGGCGACGGGTCGGACATCTTCCATTTCAGCGGTGCAAGCGGCACCGCCACCCTCACCGACTTCGCGAGCGGCACGGACACGATCCAACTCAACACCAGCACCTACACGGGCCTGGGCGGAAGTCTGACGGAGAACACGAACTTCTTCACCGTCAGCGACGGCAGCAGCCACTCCGGCATCAGCACCGCAGCCAGCTTAAGCTACGACACCAGCGACCACACCCTGTACTACGACGCCGACGGCACCGGCGCAGGCGCTGCCGTGGCCGTGGCCCACCTGAGCAACAGCGCCACCGTGGCGCACACGGACATCACCCTGGTGACGGCAGACCCCGGCCACTAGGCCGACCGGAAACGCGCGCAGGCGGCCGGACCGGGACTTCAGCTCCTGGCCCGGCCGCTTTCCATTTCCAGCAGCAGTTCCTTGAGCGAGAGCCCGTGGGGGTTGGTGTAGCCGGTGAGCGCGCCCCCAGCGCCCAGCACGCGGTGGCAGGGCACAATGAGCGGCCAGGGGTTCCTGGCCATCGCCTGCCCCACGGCGCGGGCCTTGCCCGGCTGGCCGCAGAGCGCCGCCAGCTCCCCGTAGGTCACGGTTTGGCCAAAGCCCACGCGGTCGAAAAGCGTTTGCAGCACACCCCGGCTGAAGGGCGGCACACGCTCCCAGGCCAGGGGCAGGGGCGGAAAATTTGCGGGCTGGCCGTGCGCCAGCCGGTCAAGGGCGGCCTGGACGGCCCGGGCCTCGGCGCTGGCGTCGGGTGGAAGCGCGGCGCGGGCGTCCGCCTTCGTGGCGCGGCCCAGCCGAAGGGCCACCACCTGGCCAGCACGCCAATGGATGGCAAGAGCCAGCGGACCCGCCGCCACCCGCTCCACCCGTTCGGAAGCCTGCGCCGCGGCGCACGCGGTTTTGCCTTCGCTCATGTCGCCTCCTTAATATAAGAAGTCCAGTCCGGCGGGAACTCCGGGCAGTACCCCTCGCACCCCTGCCAGACATTCTGCCGCAGCATCTCCGCGCGCACAAGGGCCAGCCCCGCGTTCTTGTCCGCCGCCCAGTCCGGGGCCAGCAGTTCGCCTGGCGCGGGGTCGGCAAAAAGCCGCTGCACGCAGATGTCCGGGCGCAGCAGCGTCAGCGCGCGGATGAGCGCTTGGGCGTAGTCTTCGCGCCCGGCGGGAACCAGGGCTCCCGCCTGCCACTCCCGCGCCAGGGCCGTGCCCCGGCAAATGAGCGTATTGTGGAACTTCACCGCCGCCACAGGCAAGGCGTTCAAAAATGCAACGGAACGCGCCAGATCGTCCGGGCCCGCGCCGGGCAGGCCGTGCACCAGGTGCGCGCAGACAAGAATGCCCCGGGCCGCCGCCGCGCGCGCCGCCAGGGCGAAAATTTCCGCCCCGTGGCCCCGGTTGGCCCGCGCCAGCACGGCGTCATCGGCGGATTGCAGGCCCAGATCCAGCTGCACGAAGCCCAGGCCCGCGTGCGCGAGGAGATCCAGCCGGGCCTCGCCCGCGCCCAGGTCCAGGCAGTCTGGCCGGGTGCCCAGGCACAGGCCCGCAACGCCGGGCAGGGCCGCCACCTCGGCCAGCACGGCCCGCAGGCGCTCGGGTGCGGCATGTGTGTTAGAGTATGCTTGCAGGTAAGCCAGCAGCCGCGCCTGGGGGTCGCGGGCGCGAACGCGCGGCGTCAGCGCGGCCCACTGCCCGGCCAGGTCCAGCCCCTGGGCGAAGAGCCCGGTGCCGGAACCCGCAGGATTGCAGAAGCTGCACCCGGCGCGGGAAATCGTCCCGTCGCGGTTGGGACAGGAGAACCCCGCGTCCAGGGGCACCTTGCGCACGGTTCCCCCCAGCCGGGCCTGGAAGAAATGCCGGGCCGCGTACCAGCGTAAAGCGGGCGCCCGCGAGGGTTGAGAAGTGCTCATGTCTTGCCTGCCGGAGTTTCTTTTGGTACGGGTGACCGTTCTGCGGCTGTTGGATACAGCACGCCGCCGTGCGCCCAGCGTACGTGCGGCGACACAATATATCAAGAACCGGGGGTCTTATGGTCAAGCTGTTTGACAAATTCTTCGAGTATTTCTCCACCGACCTGGCCATTGACCTGGGCACGGCCAACACGCTGGTCTACGTGAAAGGCGCTGGCGTCATGCTTTCCGAGCCTTCCGTGGTGGCGGTTAAGCGCGACTCGCGCGGGGGCAAGGTGGTGCTGGCAGTCGGCACCGAGGCCAAAAAGATGCTGGGCCGCACTCCCGGCAACATCGTGGCCATCCGTCCCATGAAGGACGGCGTCATCGCCGACTTCGAAGTCACCGAAGCCATGCTGCGCCACTTCATTTCCAAAGTGAACAACTCTCGCCGCCTGGTGCGTCCGCGCATCATGATCTGCGTGCCCACGGGCATTACCCAGGTGGAAAAGCGCGCGGTGAAGGAATCGGCCCAGAGCGCGGGCGCGCGTGAAGTCTACCTCATCGAGGAGCCCATGGCCGCGGCCATCGGCGCCAACCTGCCCATCACCGAAGCCACGGCCAATATGGTGGTGGACATCGGCGGCGGCACCACCGAAATCGCCGTCATCTCCCTGTCGGGCATCGTGTACGCCAAGAGCGTGCGCATCGGCGGCGACAAGATGGACGAAGCCATCATGCAGCACGTGAAGCGCAAGTACAACATGCTCATCGGCGAAAGCACGGCCGAGGACATCAAGATGACCATCGGCAGCGCCTACCCCGTGGAGGGCGCGGGCGAGATGGAAGTGCGCGGGCGCGACCTCGTCACCGGCATTCCCCAGAACCGCATCATCACCGCCGAGGAAGTGCGCGGCGCCATCTCCGAGCAGGTGGAAGGCATCGTTCAGGGTGTGCGCATCGCCCTTGAGCAGACCCCGCCCGAGCTGGCGGCCGACATCGTCGACCGCGGCATCGTGCTCACCGGCGGCGGCGCGCTCTTGAAGGGCCTGGACAAGCTTCTGCAGCACGAGACCCAGCTGCCCATCACCGTGGTGGACGATCCGCTCACCGCCGTGGTGCTTGGCTCCGGCAAGGCGCTCGAGTGCATCGACCTGTACAGGGAAGTGACCACGGACTAGCGTGAACCTGAAACGAGTCGCCATCTTCCTCGTCGCCGGGCTCTTCGTCTACCTGAGCCTCTACACCTGGAACTTGCGCTCCGGTCATTTGACGCGCCTGAGCACCTATTCCGGGCTGGACAGCGTCGGAATGGTGCTGCGGCCCGGCAAGTGGCTGGGCGGAAGGGCCGGGGACTTCACCGAGCGCTACGTTTCGCTGGTGGGGCTCAAGCAGCAGAACGAAGCCCTTGAGGCCGAGGTGAAAGCCTTGCGCCTGGAAAACATGACCCTGCGCGAACGCGCCGAGGCCACCGCCCGGGTGGAGAAGCTGCTGGGCTTCCCCGAACCGCCGGACTGGAAGCGCGAGGGCGCCCGGGTCATGGCGCACCGCGTGGGGCCCACGGCCATTCTGGAAACCATTCTGGTGGACCGGGGCAAGCTCTCCGGCGCGGTGGAGGACACCCCGGTGCTCTCCACCGAGGGCGTGGTGGGCCGCATTTACCGCGCGGGGCTCTCCGTGGGCACCGTGCTGCTCTTGACCGACCCCTCCAGCCGCATCGCCATCGTGGGCAGCGACAACCGCGCCGCCGGGGTTATTTACGGCATGGGCGCGGGCGAAAAGCTCATGGTCAAATACGTGGGCTTCAAGTCCTCCATGGAGCCGGGCGAAATCCTGCTCACCTCCGGCATGGACGGGGTGTACCCCAAGGGCCTGCCCGTGGCCCGCGTGGCCGCCGTAAAGCGCGAGGAAGGCACTTTGTTCATGGACGTTCAGGCCGATCCCCTGGTGGACATTGCTCATTTGGAGGAGGTGCTTCTGCTTAAGCGCGCGGTGCAGCCGGAAGACACCCGCGAGTTGTGGGAGTAGCGCCCATGCTGGCGGCCTTGTGGTGGTTCCTTTTCACCGTCTGCGGCATCTGGGGGCAAACCCTGCTGCCCGGCGTAGACTTCTTCGCGCCCGGCGTGGCCATCAGCCTGCGCTGGCAAAAACCCGGCGCAACCATCATTCTGGTGCTCATCTGGACGGCCATTCAGGAGGGCGCGGGCGGCTTGGCCTTCGGCTATGGCATCCTGTGGTACTTCACGCTGTTCACGCTGCTCACCCTGGGCCGCTGGCTGCTCGATCCGGGCAGCCTGCAGTTCCAGGCCCTGCTGGGACTGGCCCTGGGGCTGGCGCATTTTTTGTTGCTCTACCTCATGGCCGTGCTGGAGATGCGCGCCTTTCCCCTAAGCCGGGTGCTGGTGGAATGCGCGCTGCAAACCATTACCTACCCCGTGCTGTGGTACGCGGCAGAGAACCTCTTCCCCGAGCGGTTGAAGCGCCATGAAGAATCTGCTTAGCGCCTCCAGCCAGATCAAGCCGCGTTTCGGCGCCAACCTGCTCCAGTTTCTGGTGCTGGGTCTGTTCTGCCTGTTCGCCGTGCGCCTGTGGTATCTGCAAATCCACCTGGGGCCGGTGTTCACGGAAAAATCGCGCAACAACCAGCTGCGCATCGAATACCTTTTCGCGCCGCGCGGCTTTCTGCGCGACCGCAACGGCGAGCTGCTGGCCGTCAACGAGCCGGCCTTCGCCCTTGGGCTGGTGCGCGAGGACTGCGAAGACATTCCCGCCACCCTGGGCAAAATTTCCGAGCTTTCCGGCATCCCGTTGGACCGCCTGAAAGAAGTATACGCCCGCAACAAGCCCAAGGTGAAGATCTTCGAGCCGCTGGTGCTGGTGCCGGACCTGAACTTCGACACCATCGCCAAAATCGAGGGCGCCAGCGTGCGCTGGCCGGGAATCGAGATCCTCTCGCGCACGCGGCGCAAGTACAACTACGGGCACCTGCTCTCCCACGTGCTCGGCTACGTCAGCGAGGCCAACGAGGCCGAAATGCTGGCCGACCCCACCCTCTCCCTGGGCGACTTCGTGGGCAAGCAGGGGCTGGAGAACCGGCTCGACGAGCGCCTGCGAGGAGCCAAGGGCAAACGCCTCATCGAGGTCGACGTCACCGGCCGCAGGCTTTCCGAGGAACAGCAGGGCGAGCCCAAGGCGGGCGAGGAGATCTTCCTCTCCATCGACCTTGGCCTGCAGCAGCTTGGCCACAGGCTGCTGGATGGCAAAAGCGGCGCGGTGGTGGTCATGGACCCTGACAGCGGGGAGGTGCACGCCCTGGTGAGCGAGCCCAGCTACGACTCCAACGCCTTCACCAACGGGCTGTCCTCCGCCCAGTGGGCGGCCCTGCGCGACGACCCCCTGCACCCCTTGCAGAACCGCGCCACCCAGAGCGTGTATCCGCCGGGCTCGGTGTTCAAACTGCTCATCGCCGCCGCTGCTTTGCACTACGGCCTGGTGGACCCCAAGGAAACCGTCACCTGCGGGGGCGAGTTGGCCCTCGGCAGCCACGTGTTCCGCTGCTGGAAACGCGGCGGCCACGGCTCGGTGAATTTTCAGCGCGCCCTGGTGGAATCCTGCGACGTGTACTTCTACAAGCTCGGCATGAAGCTCGGCGTGGACCGCATGAGCGCCTTCGCCAAGGCCGCGGGCTTCGGCTCGCCCACGGGCATAGACCTGCCGCACGAAAAAGGCGGGCTCATCGCCTCCAAGGAATGGAAGCTCAAGCGTTTCGGCGTGCGCTGGACCAAGGGCGAAGACCTGAACATGTCCATCGGCCAGGGCTACACGGTGACCTCGCCGCTGCAGGTGGCGCGCTACATCGCCGCGCTCATCAACGGCGGCAAGCTGCTCAGGCCATCGCTCATCCGGGGCGAACAGGCCCAGACCACCGGCCAGCTGCCGCTCACGGCGGAGCAGTCCGCCCTGGTCAAGCAGGCCATGGTGGCCACGGTGGAGGACCCACGCGGCACCTGCCACCGGGTGCTCACCTCCGGCGTGCTGGTGGGGGCCAAAACCGGTTCGGCCCAGGTGGTGCGCCTCACGGACGAGCTCAAACGCATGGGCGACGCGGTGCCCTACAGGTTCCGCGACCACGCCTGGATGGCCGGTTTCGGCGAACGGGGCAACAAGCGCTACGTCATTGTGGCCATGGTGGAGCACGGCATGCACGGCGCCTCTGGCGCGGGTCCGGTGGTCAAGGCCATGCTCGACGCGCTGTTCATGGGCAAGAAAGAGCTGCCGCCCAAGGATCTTGAAGGGGCCGAGCGCCCGGCCAACGCGCCGCCGCATTTGGATGCGGTGGAGCCGCAGTTCCCGGAACCGCCGCAGGAACTTCCGCCCCATCAGGAGGTTCAGGCCCAATGAGCCCCATCGACAGGCGGATGTTCTACCATGTGAACTGGCGGTTGGTGGGGGTGCTCGCCGCACTCTTCGCCATCGGCGTGCTGAACCTGTACTCCGCCAGCGGCGTGCGCCTGGGCGAGGGCGTGCAGGTGGAAAACTTCTACCAGAAGCAGTTCATCTGGGGGGCCATCGGGCTTGTCGGCATGGGCGCCTTCATGACCTTCGACTACCGCAGGCTGCACACCGTGGCCTGGCCGTTGTACGCCGTCACGCTGGTGCTGCTGCTGGCCGTGCCCTTCATCGGCAAAACCGTCCTGGGCGCGCGGCGCTGGCTGGACTTCGGCCTGTTCAGCTTCCAGCCCAGCGAACTGGCGAAATTCTCCATGCTCCTTTTGGGCGCGCGGCTGCTCTCCACGAGCTCCGACCGGTTGACCTTGAAGGAACTGGGCGTTGTTCTGGGCCTGGGCGCCCTGCCCGCGCTCATGATCATCAAACAGCCGGACCTGGGCACGGGCATGCTGGTGCTGCTGCTTTTGGGCGGGCTCACGCTCTACCGGGGCATAGTGCCCTGGCTGTTCAAGAGCCTGTGCGTGCTGGTGCCGCTGGTCACCCCGCTGTTCTGGTTCGTGCTCAAGGACTACCAGAAACGGCGCATCGTGGCTTTTCTCGACCCCGCCACCGACCCCCTGGGTTCGGGCTACCATATCCTGCAATCGGAAATCGC
>Ga0209373_10000265_pt1 | contig 105563 bp, 87 predicted proteins | sample Higcelweek5metaG_FD_187173 | JGI IMG/M metagenome (GOLD analysis project Ga0209373, IMG submission 187173) | Freshwater pond sediment microbial communities from the University of Edinburgh, under environmental carbon perturbations - High... | ecosystem: Environmental > Aquatic > Freshwater >...
GGATTTGCGTCCCTTCTGCCGTGCTCATGCCGTCGTTGCCGTTGTTGCCCCAGTGGGCGTTGTGATAGGCCTGGATCGCGTCCGGATTGGGAAAGTTGTAGGGGCGATTGCCGGTGGTGGCGCTGATGCCGCAGGAGTAGGCCAGCCGGCCGCTGCCGGCGCCGGGCGGCACCACAGGCAGGTTTTCGACCGCGCCGTGGGTGTTCGAGCCGTGGTGAACCGCAGTGATCCCGGTGACGTTGTTGGCAATGTTCGGGGGCAGGCTGGCGAAGCTGGCATCGGCCGTCAGCACCGCGCCGCCCACATAGCCGATGGCCACCGGCAGGGTGAGCGTTGTGACCAGCGCCAGACCGCTGTTGTTCATGAGCGCCGCCGCCGCCATGCCCGCGGGCGGCGTGCAGCGAACGAGAGTGACCCCATCGGGCCCATGGAACACCCGTGGACTGCCGGCCCCGATGACCATGGCGTGGGGCAGGCCTGCCAGGAACGCGGCCGTCGTCGGTCCGACCGGCTGGTCGGGATGGGTCCAGGGCAGGGCAGCCAGGTCCGGCACGATGCGGGCCAGCCGCCAATGGTCCCAGTCCCAATGGGACAGCACCACGCTCAGGGTTGGCGCAACGATCGGGCCCTGCCACGCGGGATTTCCCGCACGCATATTGTCGGGTAGGCTGCTCAGATAAAACCACAAGGGGTAGCCGGTATCATAATAAAAAATCGGTTGAAAGGTCCGATCCGTCATCAGATTGCAATTGCCCTGCCCGACATCCATCACACCGATGCTTCCCGATATCGGAAGGGGGGCGGCTGCGGCGGTTCTTGTCTTTTTGGCGACGGCGCTGGTGTTGCCGCTGTAATAATCGGTGTCTAAACCTATCTTTCTCTTGGCGCCGGACGCCGCCATGCTGCTCATGCCGCCGATTTGGCCTGGAGGAACCAGCCGGATGGAGTCGCCGGACATGGTGGGCAGGAACAGCAACGTGGCGTCTGCAATGTGGTACTGCCCGTGATTGTCCCGCTTGGGATCGACGTCGAGATCGGGATCGTAGAGCGTGCCGACCACGTGCAGATCGGGGTCTCCCCCCGGCGCCAGAACGAGCGAATACCACGAGGCTTCGGCCAGATGCTCGGCCTTGCCGCTGCACAACGTGTCCAGCACGATGTTCGTGAGGCCCTCGGTGACATGAAACGCCAGAGTATCCAGCGCCGGAGCCGAGGCTTTGACCGGCTGACGGTTCGCGACCAATGCCATCAATTCTTCGGACTGCACCTCAAAAAACAAATCCCAGCGGCCGGTCGCGTCGTTGAAGTCAGCTTTTCCGAGAAACCCATAGTAGGAATTGGAGGGCGACAATGCCGGCTGCTGATCGCTTTGCGCGACACAATTCCCGAACATGGCATTTACGTTGGGAACGCTGGCCGGCATGTTCATGAATCACACTCCGTATATTTCATGTGTGATGGCGCTTCTCAATCGGGTCCGGCCGATCACCGACCCCACCGGCGCCGGGGGGCCACGGTCGAGGAGGCCGCATCCCGCCGCTGCTCGGTTATTTGCCGTAGAGTGCAAATTGCATGAGCCAGGATTTAACATAAGCAAATGGATCCTTTCCATTTGCAGAACCATAATAAGAAAAGCCGGTCGTTGGCTTATTGTACGTGGCCGCAGTCCCCTGCGGCGGATGGGAGGACATGAAAAAATAATAGCTCGTATTTCCTTGCAACGTGACGTTTGATGCGAATACCCATTGGTTGTTGGTTGCACTGGCAACGGCGACGAAACCCTTTGCCGAATTCGACAAACTGCTCGGCGTGCCGGTATAAGGCTGCGTCAACAAATAGAGATTGCCGAGCGCATAAGGGTTTCCATTGGCGGTGTTGAAGAAATTGAATATGATGTTGGTCCAGGGTCCGCCGGCGGGCGTGGTGACCTGTTGACCCGGTGTCTGATTGCTGCTGTCGGTGATCGACGGTGTGTAGTTCGTGTACAGCAGGTTCGGAACGTTCATGGTGATGGCCGCCTGCGCCGTCGGACCATTCGGGGCCGCAGCGGCAAGGGTCACCACCTGGGGGCGCAGAAGCTGGATTTGTTTCGAGCCTGAGAGGGCCAGTCCCGACGCGATCCGGCCGTTGACGGACCCGGTAAGCGTGACGTCGACGGCGGAATCGGCCGCGATCTGCCAGGACGCCGTGTAGCTGTTCGGAGACGCCAGGGTGAGGGTCGTCGGCGCGATCTGAAATGAGTTGATGACCGGGATCATGTGAACGTCAACGGTCTGGCTGACCACCGGAAAACCGCAGTCGGGCGTTGCCGTCAGGGTGAATTGCTGGGGGTCGGTGATGGACAGCGTCTGCGAGCCGACCAGGGTGTGGGTCAGTCCGTCCGGTCCGGTAAGGCTGCTGGCCAGCGTGACGTCGGTGTCCGAGGGCGCGTTGACGGACCAGGAAAGCTTGCAACTGTTGGCTTTGCCGCTCTGGATGTATTCGGGCGATACGGTGAAGCTGTCGATCACCGGCGTGATCGTGGCGAGGCACGAGACGATGGTTCTGTTGTTGACCGCATTGTCCGGGCTCCGGCCTACGGCCTCCAGCACGAATTCTGTGCTGGCGCCGATGGTGGCCGTGTAGGAGGTCTTGCCGGTGACGTCGACGATGCTGTTCGACGCCGTGGTCGCGGCCATGGTTTTGGTTGTGGCTGTCGTTGCGACCCTGGCCGTCGCCTGTTGGTCAGGCCCGGTCAGATACAGCGTCAGTTCCGTGGCGTAGGACGCCGTCCAGCTCACCGTGACCGTGGCGGCCTTGTTCACCAGTGCGGACTGAGCCGGGGTTGCGGTGAAGCTGTCCACCTCGACGCGCGGAAACTTCTCCAGGAGGATGGTGTAGGTTCCGTCGGCGCAGCCGGGCACATTCCGGTACGCCACCAGGACGGTGGTCGGCCCCGGCTGAAAGTTCGTGACGAGGCCGGCGATGGTGAACGACACCGTGCTTGCCGCACCCGTGCCGATGATCGGCTGATCGACCGGCGGCGTCAGAATCCAATAGGGACTCTGTGCGCCGGTATGGGGCGTAATGACCCATTGCGAGGCGTTCTGGCCGGCGGTAACGGCAAAGTCGGGCGCCCCGGCCTGGTCGGGGGTCATCAGCGCCCCGAAGCCGTTGGCATCCTCGGCGTAGACGAAGCTCAAGGTGAACTGGGTGTCCTCGGCCGCCTTGATCACCGAGGGTTTCGGGCCCGGAGAAAAGACCAGGGTCAGCGTGTTTTCCAACGGCTCGCCGTCGGCGGGGCAATTGACCACGCCATCGGGCGACAGGCTGGCGACGATCGCCGACTGAATGTCCTGGTCGTTGCTTTCCGGTGGATAGGAGACGGCGACGCTGAAATTGTCCCACAGCGGAAGGTTGCCCTGGTTCACACCGTCGACACGAAAATAGGCTGCGCTGAGCTGCACCGTCGGCGTCGCCGGCGCGCTGGCGAGGGTGAAATTGTTGAGGCTGAGGTTGAGCGATCCCGTGGGGCTCAAGCTCTTCGAGGCCGTCGGCGAAAATCCGATCAATTGAGAATAGCTTGAATAATAGAGAACGAAATTCCAATCCCCATCGTCGAGCGTCAGCGCATTGAACTCGGCCTCCGTCATGCCGAGTTGCGTGAAATCCACATAGAGCAGGGACCCTGCGGCTTGCTCTGCGTCATCGATGGGCACCACCGCTCCCGGGGTGAAGGCGCAGCCGACATTGCTGGTGATGACCAGGCTGAGCGTGTTGTCGGAGGGTGACGTGCTGATGTACACGGTCGCATCAGCCGTTTCGTTGTCCAATGCGAAAGAAAGCTGGCTGATTGTGCCCGACATGCGTCAACTCCGATTATGCCGTATCGATGGAGATAATATACAACCTACAAACGGTTCATGTGCCGACAGCACTCAATAAAGCTATGATTTATTCTGATAGATTGCAACCAATGTCCCAGGAAGATCATGTTTTCCGGATTTTTCGTCGCCATGGGTGGAGTTTGTGCTCTTTAGGATCTGCGCAGGAACAACCGCGTGAGGTTTGGCCTATGCGTCTGAGCGGTACGGTGTACTGTCATAAGGCTTCTTCGGAGGGCTGATGCTTGTTGAGGCAGCGATGGATGGTTGCCGGATGGACATTGAAGGTCCTGGCAACCTCGCTGATCGATCGGGTGCGCCATCGCGCGACCTTGCGGCTCCGGCGCCGCCTGACCCAAGCCTTGACCGACGAACAGCGGCGCAAGCTCCACGCGTTGGTTTCCGTGGATGGCGTCCCGTCCGTCACGTTGGAAGAGCTGCGCACGGCGCCCAAGCGGCGGTCGCCGACGGAATTGCTGCGACATTTGGAGCGCATCGACGCCATCCGCGGCCACGGCCTGAGGCGCGCGCCATCGGCTGACGTGCCAGCGGCTCCGCTCGGACGGCTGGCGCGCAGCGCTCGCGCCGCGAAGCCGGCCAATTTGGCCCCGTTGCACGAACCTCGGCGCACAGCAACCCTCGCCGCCCTGTTCCAGACGCTGGAAGCCGCCGGCCTCGACGATGCGCTCGAACTCTTTGAGGCGCTGATGACCGATATCTTCCGCCAAGCGGAGAAAGCGTACCGCACATCCAGATTGCGCTCCCTGCGCGATCTGGATGCCGCGGCCATCATCCTGCGGGAACTTGGGCGGCAAGTCGTGGCGGACGGCGATGACGCTCTTCCGTCCACCGGCTGGCGGGAGGCGCTGTTCGAGCGCACCCCTCGCTTGACCATCGAGACCGCCATGGCCCGCATCGACAGCTTGGTCAGCGCGCCCGAGGACCGGCGGCACCAGGAATTGCGCCCCTACTGGCGACGGGTGCGCGCTTTGTTTTCCGCCATGCTGCGACAGATCACGCTCGATGCCACCCCAGCCGGCAAGCCGGTGTTGGCGGCGCTGACATACCTGTGTCCGGTGGAGGACTGGACCAAAGCCCGCTTGAGCAACGCGCCCACGGCTTTCATCGGATCGGCCTGGAAACGTCATGCGCTGGATGGCGCCGGCGGCGTCACCGATAATCGCGCCTATGTCTTCGCCGTCCTCGAAGGATTTCGGGCGGGGTTGAAGCGGCGGGACCTGTTCGTTCCGGCCAGCGTGCGTTACGCCGATCCTCGACGTGGCCTGCTGAGTGGCGAGGCATGGAACGCCGCCCGCCCGACCATCTGCCGCGCGCTCGACCGCTCGCCGGATGGCGAAACGGAAGTTGCCGATCTGGCCGCCCGCTTGGATCGCGCAGGCCTGCAACATCGGCTTCGAACCGATCATCCGCACCGACCAGCCCGCGCTCAGCCGGACCCGGTTGTCCTGGCTCAGCCAGAATTTCATCCGGCCGGAAACCATCGCCGCCGCCAACGCCCGCATCGTGGCCGCCCAGAACGCCCTCCCGATCACCCACATCTGGGGTGATGGCGAGGTCGCCTCCGCCGATGGCATGCGCTTCGTGGCGCCGAGCGGCACCATCCATGCCGGACCCAATCCAAAATACTTCGGCGCCGGCCGGGGCATCACCTATTACAATCTGGTCTCCGACCAATTCTCCGGCCTGAACGCCGTCGTCGTGCCCGGCACCCTGCGGGACAGTCTGCTCATTCTGGGGCTGCTGCTCGAACAGGAGACCGACCTCGAACCCGTCGAGATCATGACCGACACGGCGGCCTATACCGATACGGTTTTCGGGCTGTTCTGGCTGCTGGGCTACCAATTCAGCCCGCGGCTCGCCGATATCGGCGACGCCCGGTTCTGGCGCATCGACCGCGCCGCCCATTATGGCGCGCTCGACGATCTGGCGCGTCATCGCATCGACACTGAACTCATCACGCGGAACTGGGAGGATCTGCTGCGCTTGGCGGGGTCGCTCAAGCTTGGCCGTATCCATGTCGGCGCCATCATGCGCATTCTGTAGGTCAAGGAGCGCCCGACAACGCTGGCCCGCGCGCTCGCCGAACTCCGGTGCATCGTGAAAACGCTGCACTTGCTCGGTTACGTCGACAGCAAGGAAAAGCGACGCCGCATCCTCACCCAACTCACCCGCGAAGGAGGCGCCGTCAAGTTGGCGCGTTAGATGGGTTGCTGGAGCGAACGAAGGCGGGGTATGGAGCGGCATGGCGGCGCCCGGCGACCACCGCTATGTTGGTTACCGCTACCCCGCCGAAGGTCATCGCGACCACGGTCTGGCGGTACTTCCGCTTTCCGCTCAGCCTGCTGATGGTCGAGGAACTGCTGGCGGCGCGCGGCATCACGGTGAGCTACGAGACGGTGTGCCAATGGCGCTCGGAAGTTCGGCCCCGAGGCGGGCGGCGGCGCAGCGTGGGCGTGCGCAAGGTGTTCAACGGCATCCTGTTTGTTCTGGAAACGGGCTGCCTAATGGCGCCATTTGCCCACGGATCTGCCGCCGCGCAGCACCTGCCATGACTACCTGACTTTGTGGGGGTGGGCCGGGACGCTATCGCGTCAGCGTCGATTTGCCGATCCCCAGATCAGCGGCGACCTGCGCCACAGTCCAACCACTCGTCTCGGTAAGCCGCACCGCTTCACGCTTGAAGTCTTCCGTAACTTTCCGCTGTTTGGGTGTTGCTCATGGAGGCCGCCTGATCCGCGTTCTTGTCTCAAAAGGCTCTCCACTTTTCCAGGGCAACTCCAGTGCCGCGTTGTCTCATCCAAGATGAGTTGGCCGACGGGCGGCTGGTCAACCCGCAGGGATTGGGCTTTTCCAGCGATCATTGCTATTGCCTGACCATCCGGGAAGACCGCCGCCTGGATTCCGGCATTCGCGCCTTGCGCGACTGGATCACCGAAGAAGCCGGGATGATCGAAAACCGCAGCGCGCCCGCACGCGCTGACCGGGCAATCCGGCTCCCCAGCTCAGAAATCGGCGACCGTTCCGGCGGCGAAACCGGCGAAGCGGCTGGGGTGATAGGGGCGGGGATCGACGATGGGCGGCTGCGCGACGATGAGGTCAGCGATCAGGTGTCCGGCGCCGGGTCCGATGCCGAAACCGTGGCCGCTGAACCCGGCGGCCAGGATCAGGCCGGGCAGGGTGGCGACCTCGCCAATCGCCGGAACGCCGTCGGGCGTGCTGTCGATGTAACCGCCCCAGGCGGCGGTGATCGGCGCGCCCTTCAACCCCGGCAACAGCGCCATGGCCCGTTCGTGGGTCAGGCGGATGGTGCCGCGATCCGGGGCGGGATCCAGCACGCGCACCCGCTCCATCGGGGTCGGGCGGTCGAGCCGCCAACGCCGCAACGTCTCGTGGCCGGAACGCAGGCCCTCAAGCCCGCCGGGCAGCAAGCTGCGCCAGCGTCGACCGAACATCGGCAGGAATTGCGGGGCGAAGCGGAGCTGTTGAAAGGTCGGATCGACACGTCCACGCCCGCTGATGGCCAGGGTGTGGCCGCCGTCGCCGCGCCGGGTGATCGACACGGCGGCGGTGTGCAGGGCGTCGGGCAGACCGCCGGGGCTGGGGCCGACCGACAGGATCGACGAGCGGATCGAGGCCAATGGAAGACGCACCCCGACCTGATGGCAGAAGGAGGAGGCCCAGGCCCCCCCGGCCAGCACCACCACCGGCGCGCGGATGGTTCCCTGTTCGGTGATGACGCCGCTGACCCGCCCGCCGGTGGTTTCCAACCCGCGCGCGGCGCAGCCCTGATGCACCGTGCCGCCCTTTTTCATGATGGCGCGCGCCACGGCGGGCGCGGCGCGGGCGGGGTCGGCGATGCCGTCGGACGGCGAAAAGACGCCGCCTTTCCAGGATTGGCCGGTGGCCCGACCGCGTTGGGCGGCTTCGGCGCTGGTCAGCATGTGAGTGGTGACGCCGACCGTCCGGGCGAAATCGCGCCAGCGCGCCCACCCGGCCAACTCCTGTTCGTTGTTGCTGAGATAGAGCAGGCCGCAGCGGGTGAAGCCAGCGTCCTCCCCGCTTTCGGCGGCGAAGCGGTCCCACAAATCCAGGCTCTTGGTCGCCATCGGCAGTTCGCGCGCGTCGCGGTTTTGCTGGCGGCACCAGCCCCAATTGCGGCTGGACTGCTCCGCGCCCACCCGCCCTTTCTCCAGCAGTGCCACCGACAGCCCCCGTTGGGCCAAGCTGTAGGCCGTCCAGACGCCGACGATGCCGCCGCCGATCACGACGACATCTGCCTGTTCGGGAAGGCGTGGGGAGGACGCGATGGTTTGCAAGGGCGCGGGCATGGGACGAATCTCCGGTTTCGGCGTTGCCCCATCTAGCCACGACGCGGGGATTGGCGGGCGCTGGATTGGCCGATCCAACGGCATAATCTTCTGTCAATGGCGGAAGAGCCGGGGCTTTGTTCCGCCACAGGAAGGCTTCTCGGTGATCGACAGGCGCGTCGCGCGTGTTAAGCTGCCATGGTCCGATCAGCGAAATTTTCTGCTGTTCTTTTCCGCTCCCCGCCCCCCCCCCAAACCGGATGGGTTTTCCCATGAAGCTGGACCGCATCGACATCAAGATTCTGCATCAGCTCCAGAAGAATGGCCGGATCACCAACGTGGAGCTGGCCGAGTTGGTGAATTTGTCGCCCAGCCCCTGCCTGATGCGGGTCAAGAAGCTCCAGGCCGAAGGCTACATCGAGGGCTACACGGCCCAAATCAACGTCAGCAAACTCGGCCAAACCCTGACCGTCTTCACCGAGGTGACGCTGAAAAATCACCGGCAGATTGATTTCGCCCGCTTCCTCGCCGCCGTCAGCAAGATCGAACAGCTTCTGGAATGCCATCTGGTGTCCGGCGGCTATGACTACATGCTGAAATTCGTCACGTCCGGCATCGGCGAATATCAGGAGATCATGGAGAAGCTGACCGACATGGAGATTGGGATCGACAAATATTTCAGCTACGTCGTGCTGAAATCGCCGATCATCCGGGCGCACATGCCGCTGACCACCCTGTTCCCGATGTGAAAATCGGCGCTGCGGTGGTTTTTCCCCCGCGCGGGGCAGCGCGGGGGGATGTCGATTACGCCAGCCGCATCCGGTCGGCGTCCAGATTAAGCGTGTCGAGCCAGGTCGGATCCAGCTTGGGAACCGAGGAGAAAAGCAACCGCGAATAGGGGTGCTGCGGTTCCTGCCGGGCGACGGGGGTGATGGTTTCCACCATCTGCCCACGGTACATCACGATGATCTCGTCACAGATCGCCTCGATCACCGACAGGTCATGGCTGATGAAGACGTAGGACAGGCCAAGCTCGCGTTGCAGCTCCTTGAGCAGATCGATGATCGCCGCCGCGACGACGGTGTCGAGGGCCGAGGTGATCTCGTCGCACAAAATCAATTTCGGTTCGGCGGCCAACGCCCGGGCGAAGTTCACCCGCTGTTTCTGCCCGCCTGACAGCTCCGCCGGGCGGCGGTGGCGCAGGGCGCGGGGCAGATGAACCATGTCCAACAGCGCGTCGATCCGCACGTCGCGCTCCTTGCCGCGCAGGCCGTGATAAAAAGTCAGCGGGCGGCCGAGAATGTCCTCGATGGATTTGGCTGGGTTCAGCGCGGTGTCGGCGTGCTGGAAGACGATTTGCAGGTCGCGCAACTGGTCGCGCCCGCGTTGGCGCGCGCTGTGCCGCAGCTCCCGGCCATCGAACTGGATGCCGCCGCCGCAGGCGGGCAGGATCCCGGCGATGGCGCGCGCCAGGGTGGATTTCCCGCAGCCGGATTCGCCGATGATGCCGAGATTGGTCCCTTGCTTGACCCGGAGGCTGACCTCCTTGACGGCGAGGACCAACGGCTGCCCGTTCGATTGAGGCGGGCCGTAACCGGCGCTCAGCGTGTCGATGCTCAGCAGCGGGGCGCCGCTGGCGGCGACCGCCGCCGCCGCGCCCGTCCGTCCGCCCGTGTCGGGGTGGAAGGCGTGCAACAGCTCTTTCGTGTAGGGATGGGTTGGGCGGTGCAGGATGTCGTCGACGCTGCCGATTTCCTGGACCGCGCCGTGGCGCAACACCAGGATGCGGTCGGCGATCTGGGCCACCACGGCCAAATCGTGGGAGACATAGACGCAGGCGATTTGACGTTTGGCGGTCACGGCCTTGAAGGCGCGCAACACCTCCACCTGGGTGGTGACGTCAAGCGCGGTGGTCGGCTCGTCGAAGATCACCACCTTGGGATCGCCGATCAGCGCCATCGCCGCCGCCAGCCGCTGAAGCTGCCCGCCCGAGACCTGGTGCGGGTAACGGTCGCCGATGCCGTCGGGGTCGGGCAGGGACAGGGCGCGGAACAGGGCGACCGCCCGGCGGCGGGCCTCGTCCGGCTCCATCAGCCGATGAATCCGCGTCACCTCGATGACCTGATCCATGATCGTGGTCGCCGGGTTGAAGGCGGCGGCGGCGCTCTGCGGCACATAGGCGACGGTCGTGCCGCGCAGGGCGGCCCGCTCCTTTTCCGACAGGGCCACCATGTCATGGCCATCGACCCGCACCGCGCCGCCGGAAATCCGGCAGCCCGGACGGGCGTAGCCCAGCAGGGTCATGGCGGCGGTGGTCTTGCCAGACCCGCTTTCCCCAATGAAGGCGACGGTTTCGCCCGCCGCGATGTCCAGGGTGACGCCCTTGAGAATTTCGACCCGGCGACCGGAATCGGTGGTGGCCTCGACCGTCAGATCGCGGATTTCGACGAGGTTGGTCATCAGGAGGCGCTCCGGTCCCGGATCTTCTGCGGAAGATTGTCGATCAGCAGATTGACGCTGATGGTCAGCGTGGCGATGGCCAGCGACGGCACGATCACCGCCGGGGCGGCGAAGGGCAGCCCGCCGATGTTCTCACGCACCAGGGCGCCCCAATCGGCGAAGGGGGGTTGAACGCCCAGCCCCAGAAAAGACAGGCCCGACAGCAGCAGGACGATGAAGACAAAGCGCAACCCCAGATCGGCCAGCACCGGCCCGATGATGTTGGGCAGGATCTCCGAACCGATCAGATAGGGCAGGCTTTCCCCCCGGATGCGGGCCACCATGATGAAATCCATCGTGTCGATGTTGACCGCCAACGCCCGGCTGAAGCGATAGGCGCCGGGGGTGTAGATGATCGACAGGGTCAGGATCAGCACGGGGATGGAGGAACCCACCGCCGCCACCACCATCAGGCCGAACAGCTTGCTGGGGATGGAGTTCAGGGCGTCCAGCAGGCGGCTGACCACCATGTCCACCGCGCCGCGCAGCACCGCCGAGGTCATGCCCAGAACCACGCCGGTGAAACAGGCGATGGACACCGCCGCCAGCGAAATGCCCACGGTGTAACGGGCGCCGAGGATGAGGCGGGACAGCATGTCGCGGCCCAGATAATCCGACCCCAGCCACAGGCCGGGCCGCATCGGGCCGAAATAATCGGCGTCCACCATCGCCCCCACCGAATAGGGGGTGATCCAGGGGGCGAAGAGGGCGACCAGCGCCCAGAGCAGGATCACGGAAAAGCTGACCAACCCGACCAGATTGATCCGGTAGCCGGACCACGCCGCGAGGGAGCCGGTGGCGGAGGGTGTCTTCATCGGAGCCTCGGGTTCGACAGGATGGCGACGATGTCGGCGGCGGTGATCAGAAGCAGATAGCCGAAGCAGAAGATCATCGCGCAGGATTGGATCAGCGGCAGATCGCGGGTGGACACCGCGTCCACCATCAACTTGGCGATGCCCGGATAGTTGAAGATCGTCTCGACGATGATGACCCCGCCCAGCAGGTAGGACAACGACAGCGCCACCGCGTTGGCGATTGGGCTGAGCGCGTTCGGCAGCGCGTGGCGCAGGACCAGCCGGGGGCGCGAGGCCCCTTTCAGCAAAGCCATTTCCACATAGGGCGTGTTCAGCGTCTCGATCACGGCGGCCCGGGTCATGCGGATCATCTGCGCCGACACCCCGAAGGTCAGGGTGATGACCGGCATGGCGTAGGCCCGCAACAGCCCGGCGAAGCTGTCCACATTGTAGGTGAAGGACAGGGCGGGCAGCCATTTCAGATAGACCGCGAAGACCAGCACGGCCGACGTCGCGATCACGAATTCCGGAACGGAGATGATGCCGATGGTGGCCACGGTGACGACGCGGTCGTACAGCGAGCGCCGCCACATGGCGGTGGTGACGCCCAACGTCAGGGCCAGCGGAACCGACACCAGGGTGGTCAGGCCTGCCAGCTTCAGCGTGTTGGTCAGCCGACCGGAGATCAAGGTGGCGACCGGCAGATGATTGGCGTAGGAGACGCCGAGATCGCCCTGAAACAACCCGACGATCCAATAGAAAAAGCGCAAGAGGGCCGGGTCGTCCAGACGCATGGCCGTGCGCAGACCGGCGATGGCCTCCGGCGTCGCCGCCTGGCCCAGCAGGATGGTCGCCGTGTCGCCGGGCAAAAGCGTGGTGGCGAAGAACACGGCGAAGGACACGATCGTCAGCGTGACCAGCGCGATGAGCAAGCGGCTGAGGATAAGGGATGGAACGCGTGTTTTCACGCCTGGCCTCCGCGTGGTGATGCGCCCCCGCAGGGGTTGCCGGGATGGGCGAGAACGGATCGGGGCGAAGCGGGCGGTTCTGCGCGTCGCCCACCCCGATCCGTCACGGCGTCAGCCAGCCAGCCAGACATACTCCGCAAACGCGTAGCCCATCATGCCACCCAGCGGACTTGGGGCAAGGCCCTTCAGCTTGTCGCTGATGGCGTCCACGTTGGAGATGTAGGCGGGGATGATGGTGCCCGCCTCTTCGGCGATCATCACTTGCATCTCGTTGTACATCGTTTTGCGCTTGGCCAAGTCGAGCGTGCCGCGCGCCTCCAGCATCAACTTGTCGAAGCGTTCGGACTTGTATTTGCTCTCGTTCCACGGCGCTTCCGAGGCGTAGAGCAGCGAGAACAGGATGTCCGGGGTCGGGCGCGGGTTGATGTTGCCGAAATGGATCGGAGACTTCAGCCAATAATTGCTCCAATAGCCGTCCGACGGCACCCGCTGGATGTCGAGCTTCATGCCGATCTCGGCGCCGGCGGCCTGGATCACCATCGCCATGTCGATGGAGGAGGCGGCGGCGTCGGACGCGACCACCGGGATGGTCTGGCCCAGAACCCCGGCCTTTTGGAACAGGGACTTCGCACGCTCGGGGTCAAACGCCTTGGGCTTCAGCGCGGCGTTGTGGAAGGCGTTGACCGGGGACACCGGCTGATCGTTGCCGACCTCGCCAAAGCCGCGCAGGGCGGATTTCACGATCTGCTCGCGGTTGACGAGGTGTTTCATCCCGTCCACGAAGTCCTTGCGGCTGCCCGGCTCCATGTCCATGCGGATGTTGAGGTTGGTGTAGTTGCCGGACGTCGTCTTGGACAGGGAGAAGCCTTTCTGGCCATCCACCAGCCGCGTGGAGCGCGGGTTGATCGCGGCGGCGAGATGGATGTCGCCCGACAGCAGGGCGTTGACGCGGGCGTTGTCGTCGCTGATGGCGAAGAATTCGAAGGAGTCGACGTTCGGGCCGCCCTTCCAATAGCTGGTGTTGCGCACGCCGATGGAGCGCACGCCCGGCTCGAAACTCTTGCAGGCGAAGGCGCCGGTGCCGTTGCCCTTGGAAAAGTCGGTGGTTCCGTCGGCCACGATCATGAAGTGATGCATGGACAGGATGGTGGGCAAATCGGCGTTGGGGCTGGCCAACGTGATTTCGACGGTGGTTTTGTCCACCGCCTTGATCTCCGCCATCTGCGCGGCGATCTTCGCCACCTTCGATCCGACCGCCGGGTCCAGGTGACGTTTCAACGAGAAGACCACGTCGTCGGCGGTCAGCGACTTGCCGTTGTGGAAGGTCACGCCCGGGCGCAGGCTGACCGTCCAGGTTTTGGCGTCCGCCGATTCAATGTTCTCGGCCAGCTCCATCTGCGGAATGCCGGCCTGATCCAGGAAGGTCAAGCGGTTGTAAAAGGCGCAGCAGCGGACATAGTCGGTGGACAGCGACGCCTTGGCCGGGTCCAGCGTGTCGGCGGTCGAGGACGACCAACCGGCGGCCCGCAGCGCGCCGCCCTTCACCGGGGTGGCCGCAAAGGCGGCGGTGGCGCGGCCCAAAACAAGATCGACGGCGGCAAGGGACACCCCGCCCGCCAACAGCATCTTGAGCAGATCGCGCCGGTTGGCTCCGCCTCGGATGGCGCGTTCGACCATCACGTCGTCGGTCCGGGTCCAGGTCTCAGGCGTCTTGGTCATGTCAGCCTCATTCTGTTCGGGTGTTGTTGTTTGTTTTCGACGCGGTCCGGCATGGTCCGGCTACGCGGTGATCGTGGTGGACGCCTCGGCGGCGGCGTCCACCGCGTCGGCCAGTTCCGCCATCGAGCGGAAATGAAAATCCGGTTCCGTGAATTGGGCGGGTTCGATGGTGCCGCCATAGCCCTGTTGCGCGTGCCGCCGCTGGATCCAGCAATTCGTCAGGCCAAGCCGCCGGGAAACCCCGATGTCGTGATATTGGCTTTGGGCGACGTGCAGGATGTCGGCTTTGCCGCCGCCATCGCGCTCGACGAAATCGAAGACCTGATGGAAAAAGGCCGGATCGGGCTTTTCGGTCTTGGTGTCGTCGGCGGTGAAGCTGGCGTAGAACGGATCGCCCAGCTCCGTGGAGAAATGGGTGAAGGCCCAGCGCCGGGCGTTGGTCATCGCGATCAGCTTGTACCGTTTGGCCAGACGGGCCATCGCCTCTTTGCTGTCGGGGAACCCGGCCCAGCGCGCCGCCGAATCCCGCAGGCGTTCGCCGTGTTCGGTCCCGGTGGGCAGACCCAGCTTTGGCGCGATGACGGAATAGACGCGGACCAGATCGTCGGGGAACAGATCGGCGTCTTTGGCGTAGCGGGCCTCGCGGTAAAGGCTTAGCGCCGCTTCGCCGTCCACCGAGATTCCGGCCTCCGCCGCGATCTCGGCGAGGCAGCCTTTGATCCCGGCCTCGAAATCAATCAGGGTGCCGACGACGTCGAAGGTCAGATATGTGAAGCCCAGCAGATTTTTGGACAACGCTCCAACTCCTATCAAGAACCTTGCGGGATCCGTTCCGGCCCGGTGGGTTGCGTCAGATCCGGCAGGATGAGCCGCCGGGGCGTCAGGCTGGGGGCTGGAGATGGTCCGGTCTTCTCTCCCCTCCAGTGTCGTCGATGGGCCTGACTTTAGTCTCTAAATCATCCAGGTCGGACGGCAGAAAATACCGGATGCGGGGGCCTTCGCGGCATTTCGGCGGAGTCCGGCGTCCACGCTCACCGCAAGGCCCGGCGGACGTCGGGATCCTCCAGCGTCTGGTCCAGCGTGCGGGCCGTGCGCTCCAGGATCGCGTCGATGTCGTCGTCCGTGCAGCAGAGCGGCGGGGCGTAGCCCAGAACGCCGGTCGGGAAGGCGCGGATCACCAGACCGTTGTTCCAAGCCCGGTCAAAGATGCGGCGGGCCGGTTCGGCGGCGGCGGGCAGGGGGGTTTTGCGCTCCTTGTCCACCACCAGCTCGATGGCGGCCAGCATGCCGCGTCCGCGCACGTCGCCGACCAGCGGATGGTCGCGCAGGGCGTGCAGCCCGGCCATCAGCCGCGCCCCGGCCTTGACGCCGTTTTCCAGCAGGCCGCCTTCGTACAGCCGCAGGGCTTCCAGCCCGACCGCCGCGCTGACCGGGTGGGCGGAGTAGGTGTAGCCGTGGCCGACGGCGGCGGACCCGGCGGCGTCGGCGATGGTGTTGTACACCGCGTCGGACAGGAACACCGCCCCCATCGGCACATAGCCCGAGGTCAAACCTTTGGCGGCGGTCAACAGGTCGGGAACCACGCCGTCGTCGGAGCAGGCGAACAGCGGGCCGGTGCGGCCAAAGCCGGTGATGACCTCGTCGGCGACGAACAGGATGCCCAGGCTGCGGCAGCGGTCGGCCATCGCCTTCATCCAGCCGTCGGGCGGCACCAGCACGCCGCCCGACCCCTGGATCGGTTCGGCGTAGAAGGCGGCGACCCGATCCGGCCCGCCGATCTCGGCGATCTTCGCGTCGAGCGCCGCCAGCGACGCGGCGATGATCGCCTGCGGATCGCCGCCCACCGGGTTGCGGTAGGCGTAGTGCGACGGAATTTTGTGCTGCCAGTCATAGGGAATGCCGAAACCCGCGTGGAAGGCGGGCAGGGCGGTCAAACCGGCCCCGGTGGTGGAGGAGCCGTGATAGCCCTGTTCCACCGAAATGAACTGATCGCGGTCGGGTTGACCCTTGGCCCGCCAGTAATAGCGGATGAAACGGATGGTGCTGTCCACCGCGTCCGACCCGCCCAGGGTGAAATAGACGTGGTTCAGATCGCCGGGCGCGCGTTCGGCCAAGGCCGCCGCCAGCCGGATCGCCGGTTCGCTGCCAAGGCCGAAATAGGCGGTGGCGTAGGGCAGTTCCTGCATCTGGCGGGTGGCGGCGTCGATCAGGCTCTGTTGGCCATACCCGGCGTTGACGCACCACAGACCGGCGAAGCCGTCCACCAGCCGATGGCCGGAGGCGTCGGTGATCGTCGCCCCGTTGGCGGAGGCGATCACCCGGACGCCCGCCTTTTCATGGCCGCGATACGACGCGACGGGATGCACCAGATGGGCGCGGTCGAGTTCGATGAGGGAATTGCTGAGCATGGTGATCTCCAGATCAGCCGAGCGCCTGGCTGGCGAGCGCGTAGGTGATGGCGGGGGCGCCCGTCGATGGGGGGGGAGAGGCGGCGGGCGATGGGGCGGGGCGGCGCATGGCGACGCCGCCGCCGACATGGCGCAGGCCGCAATCGGCCAGCCATGGGCCAAGGCCGGTGTCGGCGGTGGTGTCCACCCGCAGGAAGTCGCCCGGATGGGCGGCGATGATGGAGCCGATCAGGGCCTTGGCGGCGTCCAGGTCGGGGGCAACCACCGGGCCGATGACCTTGCCCCGGCCAAACGCGCGCAGCGCGGCGAAGCCGACGACCGCGCCGTTCCGCCGCAACAGGGTGACGGCGCCCAGCTCGGCGAAGCGGGCGAGCAGGCCGCTGCGGTCGGCCCCGAAGGCCTGGCGATCCAGGGCGATGACGTTGGGCAGATCGGCGGCGTCAGCCGGAGCGACGTCCTCCGTCACCGGCTGCGGCGCAGGCCCGGCGTTTCCTTGGTGCTGAAGGACGATTCCGGTTTCGCGGAAGCCCAGCTTCTCGTAAAGCGGCAGCCCCTCGCGGGTGGCGACGAGGCGCAGGGGGCGGGATCCGGCCAACGCCATCGCCTCGTCCATCAGGCGGCGGCCAAGGCCCTGGCCGCGCATCGACTCATCGACGATGACCATGTTGATGGTGGCCGCGTCGTCCCCATAGGGCGTCATCAGCACTGTGCCGACCACGCGCGCTCCATCCTGCTCGTCGGCGTCCGGCCCGTCGATGGCCGGTCCGTCGGCCACGGCGACCAGCCCTTGGCTGAGCGCCAGCGCCAAGGCCCAATCCTCCAGCCGGTGCGGCCATTGCGCCTGTCGCGACAGGGCGAGCGCGTCCTTGAGATGCGTCGGCTTGAAAGCCAGACAGTCAACCGATTGTTTGCTCATGGGCAGTCCTTTCACCCGCTGCCCCAAGAGTGGGGGGATCGCCCCCGGACGTGTGTCTGAAGGCGTGGTCCGCCGCGACATCTTCCACCTTTGCGTTGGCGGCCCACCGCATCTTATGCCGTGACCGTCGGCGCCGATCCGTCGGGCAGGGCCTTCGCCCCCCGATCCGGGCGCCTCCCCCCGGCCCCCCTCCCAACCAAATGCTGAGCGCCGAGATGGAAACGGAAGATTGTGCTTTCGCGCCGGGCAATTCGGTCAGGCCCAACGGCGCGGCCCGGCTAGGATCGTGAGGCAAGGGTTGATCGCGCCCTGTCCCTATCGCGGCCCATCCCCGCGTCCCATCTCCAAGGAATCCGCCATGACCCAGTTCCGACCGAAATACGTCACCTTCGATTGCCACGGCACGCTCATCAACTTCCAAATGGCGGAAGCCGCGCGCGATCTGTACGGCTCGGTCCTCGACGCGGCGCGCATGACGGAGTTCATCAAGAACTTCGCCGCCTATCGCCTGGACGAGATCATGGGCGACTGGAAGCCCTACGCCGACGTCGTGCACAATTCGCTGGAACGCGCCTGCAAGCGCAACAGCGTCGCTTTCCGCGACGAAGACGCGCGCATGGTCTATGAGCGGGTGCCGACCTGGGGACCGCACGCCGACGTTCCGGCGGGGCTGGCGAAGGTCGCCAAGGAAATTCCTCTGGTCATCCTGTCCAACGCGATGAACGCGCAAATTCCGTCAAACGTGGAAAAGCTGGGCGCGCCCTTCCACGCCGTCTACACCGCCGAGCAGGCGCAAGCCTACAAGCCGCGTTTCAAGGCGTTTGAATACATGTTCGACATGCTGGGCTGCGGACCGGAAGACATTCTGCACTGCTCCTCCTCCTTCCGTTACGACCTGATGTCGGCCCATGATCTGGGGATCCGCAACAAGGTGTGGGTCAATCGCGGCCATGAACCGGCGAACCCCTTCTATGGCTATGTCGAGATCTCCGACATTTCCGGCCTGCCCGGCGTTGTTGGGCTGTAAGGGACGGACCACTCGGTTCAGGCGGCGAGGAAAGGACTGAAGCCATGAAATTCGTCTCCTACTGGCACGACACCGCGCCCGCCTTCGCGGGCGGGGCGGAGGGGGCCATCGCGGGCCATTACGACGTCGCCATCGTCGGCGGGGGCTTCACCGGCTTGGGGGCCGCCCGGCAATTGGCCAAGGGCGGGGCGCGGGTGATCGTGCTGGAGGCGGGGCGGATCGGCTCCGGGGCGTCCGGGCGGAATGGCGGGCACCTCAACAACGGCCTCGCCCACAGTTTCCTCGCCGCCAAAACCGCGTTGGGAACGGAGCGCGCCATCGCGCTCTACCGGGCCTTCGACGAGTCCATCGACACGCTGGAGGCGCTGATCGCCGAGGAAGGGATCAATTGCGACTTCCGTCGCGCCGGAAAATTGAAATTGGCCTCCAAGCCCGGCCATTTCGACGCCATCGCCCGGAATTTCGAGGCGGTGAACCGCGAGGTCGATCCCGACACGGCGCTGCTGACCGCCGACGCGTTGAAGGGAGAGGTCGGCGCGCCCTTCTTCGGCGCGATGCTGTCGCGCAAAAGCGCGATGATGCACATGGGCCGTTTCGTCGTTGGGCTGGCCGACGCGGCCAAGCGGCACGGCGCGGTTCTGGCGGAAGACGCGACGGTCAGCGCCATCACCCGCTCGGGCGACCGCCACACGCTGGAAACCGGGCGCGGCGCGGTCACGGCCAATCAGGTGTTGGTCGCCACCGGGGCCTACACCACGCCGAATTTCAGCCATTTCCGCCGTCGCATCATCTCCGTCGGCAGCTTCATCATCGCCACCCGCCCGCTGACTGACGGCGAGATCGCCTCGGTGGCGCCGGGCAACCGCACGTATGTGACGTCGATGAACATCGGCAACTACTTCCGCCTGTCACCCGACCGGCGGTTGATCTTCGGCGGTCGGGCGCGCTTCTCCGCCACCTCGGACCAGCGGTCCGACGCCAAAAGCGGGGCGATCCTGCGGGACAGCATGGCGCGGATCTTCCCGCAAATCGCCAACGTGGACGTTGATTATTGCTGGGGCGGTCTGGTGGACATGACCAGCGATCGCTACCCGCGCGCGGGCTATCAGGACGGCCTGTGGTACGCGATGGGCTATTCCGGCCACGGCGCGCAACTCTCCACCCATTTGGGCATGATCTTGGCCGACGCCATTCTGGGGCGTGAAGACCGGAACCCGTTGAAGGGGCTGCCCTGGCCCGCCGTGCCGGGGCATTTCGGCAAGCCCTGGTTTCTGCCGCTGGTCGGGCTGTATTACAAGGCGCTTGACCGCGTTCAGTGACGCGGATAGATGCTTGAGGACAAAACCCCTGCTAAGATTGCTACGAAGCGAGGCAGATCCCCCCCTTTTTGCGATAGTATGTCAGGAACCCATTCGGCAAGCCGCAAGCGGCGGCATCGAAAGAAAGAACTCCTATGCGCTTGCTACATTATATAGAAATTGAGAACTTTAAGCGCTTTGGGGATCGCCAGCGGATCGAGTTGGACCATCCTGCTGTACTAATTGGTCCTAATAATTGCGGGAAAACAAGTGCGATCCAAGCCTTGGCTCTATGGGCTCAAGCAGTCCGTACTTGGTACGATGCCCGCAAGGACTCATCCGCTAAAGAGAGAACTGCAACATCCATAAATAGGTTGAATATAGTTTCTGTGCCTGTTCAGAGAACTCGTTTTTTTTGGCATAATACTAACGTTAGAAAGGGAAGCAAAGATATAAATGTTACAATAAATGTTGGGGTTATGTTCAAAGGTATTGTGTGCGATCTTCCTATGAAATTTAGGAATCAAGGTGATGAGCTCGTGTACTGCGCTCCAGATAGTGATGTGGCGCGTAATATGGATTTGATGGCGCACGCCTCTTCTTTAAGAGTGGAGTTGCTTTACCCTATGTCGGGGCTTGATACAGAAGAGCCTGTTCTTCAGCCTGGGCGGATTGACGTTCTGCTTGGTCAGGGAAGAACGGCTGATGTTCTAAGAAATTTGTGCTTGACTGTGTTTAAATCGTCTCAAGACGATTGGAAGAAAATAAGGAGCCTGATGCTAAGATTGTTTAATATTGAATTGGGGGATCCTGAAGAAACGACTCGAGGAAGCATTACTCTTAATTATAGCCAGAAAAGCGTTAAAGAAGCGTTGGATATATCATCGGCTGGGCGCGGGATGCTGCAAATGCTTCTCGTGTTTTCTTATTTATTTTCTCACAAAAAAAGTGTTCTTTTAGTGGATGAGCCTGATGCCCACCTTGAGATATTGCGTCAGAAACAGGTGTATGTTCTTCTTCGTGATATAGCGCATGATAACGGTTCGCAGGTTATTCTGGTCACTCATTCTGAACAAATACTTAACGAAGCTCTGGATCGTAATCTTACCCTACTTCTTGAGGGCAAGGCAGACGATCTTGCTAAAAAACACGACATACTGAATAGTTTAAAGCACTTTGGAGCTGACCATTATATTCGGGCTCGAGAAAGAGGATATGTGCTCTACATGGAGGGCGGAACAGACGTTGATATATTGCGTGCTCTGGCCCAAAAATTAGAGCATCGTGCGAACCGGCTATGGGATGAAAGGTTAAATACTTTTTACGTTCAAAATAATTTTCCTCTTCAGGATGAAAATGCTGAGCTTGAACGAGTTGAAGGAGGATTTGGCGTCACTCCAAAGGACCATTTTAATGGTTTGCGTGGCCTTATACCTGATTTGCGTGGTTTGGCGATTCTGGATAATGATGGACAGAACCGTCGTGATTTTGATCACGGTAGGCTAAGCGTAAAATATTGGAAAAGATATGAAACGGAAAATTATTTTATCACACCACAAGTTATTCAGGATTTTTCATTTAATCAATACCCTGCTAACGATTTGTTCGCTGCACAGGAGCAGACTGCGATCCATGAAGTTTTGCGCGAAAAAATAGAAAACTTGGTATTCGACGGTGTCGCAGAAGATTATGAGGCGTGGATAAAATCACCGGCTGACGCAGCTCGATTGATTTGGGAGGCGAAAACCGAGCGTCGCAAGCTAAGTAAGTTGGCTGAAGAATTTTTCCGTGAACTCGCAGTACGTTTGGGAAGACCCATGCTCCTTCGAAAAGGAGAATTCCATCGTCTGGTGGCTTTTGCTCAACTATCGCCGGGGGCAGAAGCGGAGATCCGAGAGAAGCTAGACCTTTTGGCCGATCTTTTCGAGCGAGCGCAGCGCCATGCTGAAGAGGTTGTCGTGTAAGAAAACCCATTACTAAAATAGCCATGAATGTAATAAAACACCTCGACAAGTCGGCTCGGAAAGCCGGATTCTCGAGGTGTTTAGCGATTTCTCAGTCTTTTACTCCCTCAGCCCAGACCGCCGATGTGGAAGGTCTTCAGCTCCAGATACTCTTCGATGCCGACCTGCGCGCCTTCGCGGCCCAGGCCGGATTGCTTGACGCCGCCGAAGGGGGCGACCTCGGTGGAGATCAGGCCGGTGTTCAGCCCGACCATGCCCGCTTCCAACGCCTCCCCCACACGCCAGGAGCGCGCGAGATTCTGCGTGTAGAAGTACGCGGCCAAGCCGAAGGGCGTGGCGTTGGCGATGGCGATGGCCTCCTCCTCCGTGTCGAAGCGGAACAGCGGGGCGACCGGGCCGAAGGTTTCCTCGCTGGCCAGCAGCATGTCGGTGGTGGCGTTGGTCAGAACCACCGGGGCGACGAACTGCGGCCCGTCCGCCGCGACGGTGACGGAGGAGGCGATTCTGGCCCCCTTGGACAGCGCGTCGGCGACGTGGCGGTTGATCTTGTCCACGGCGGCGGCGTTGATCATCGGGCCGATGGCCACACCCGGCTCCAGCCCGGCCCCCACCCGCATGGCGTTGACGCGGGCGACCAGCCGGTCGCGGAAGGCGTCATACACGCCCGCCTGCACCAGAATGCGGTTGGCGCAGACGCAGGTTTGCCCGCCATTGCGGAATTTGGAAATCAGAACCCCGTCCACCGCTTGGTCCAGATCGGCGTCGTCAAAGACGATGAAGGGCGCGTTGCCGCCCAGTTCCAGACTCAACCGCTTGATGCTGGCGGCGGCCCCCCGCATCAGCAGGGAGCCGACGCGGGTCGATCCGGTGAAGGAGATCTTGCGCACGGCGTCGTTGGCGAGGATCTCCTCGCCGATGGCTTCGGGACGTCCGGTCAGGATGTTGATGACGCCCGCCGGAATTCCGGCCCGTTCGGCCAGCACCCCCAGCGCCAGCGCGGAATAGGGTGTGAAGTCCGACGGTTTTATGACCACGGTGCAGCCGGCGGCCAACGCCGGGGCCACCTTGCGGGTGATCATGGCGTTGGGGAAGTTCCACGGCGTGATGACGCCGCAGACGCCGACCGGCTCCTTCAGCACGACGATCCGGCGGTCGGGCGTGGGGGAGGGGATGGTCCCGCCGCCGATGCGCCGGGCTTCCTCGGCGAACCATTTGACGAAGGACGCGCCGTAGCGGATCTCGCCGCGCGCCTCGTCCAGCGGCTTGCCCTGCTCCAGAGTCAGGATGCGGGCCAGATCCTCCAGATTTTCGATCATCAGGGCGTGCCAGCGTTCCAGCAGCGCGGCGCGCTCGGCGTGGGTGCGCTTCCGCCAGGCCGGAAAGGCCGCCGCCGCCGCCGTGATGGCGCTGCGGGCGTCGTCGCCGTCCATGTCGGGAACAGTGCCGAGGACGCTTTGGGCCGCCGGATTCTGGACCGCCATCGTCCGACCGGCGGCCCCGTCGCACCAGCGTCCGCCGATCAGCCCCTGCTCGCGGAACAGGGCGGGATCGGTCAATTGGGTGGTCATGGTTTCATGTTCCTGTTGCGGTGTGGGGTGCGGTCAGGACAGGGCCGACAGCACGGCGGCGGTGATCGCGTCGGTCCTGTCCTTGCCGGGGACGACGCCAACGCCGCGCCCGGTGGTTGCGCCCAGCGCGGCCATCACGCGGTCGGCGGCGGCCTGTTCCCCCAGATGCTCCAGCATCATCGCGCCGGACCAGATGGCGGCGATGGGGTTGGCGACGCCGAGATGGGCGATGTCGGGGGCGGAGCCGTGCACCGGCTCGAACATCGACGGGGCGTTGCGGCTGGGGTTGAGGTTGGCCGAGGCGGCGAAGCCCAAGCCGCCTTGGATCGCCGCCCCCAGATCGGTGAGGATGTCGCCGAACAGGTTGGAGGCCACCACCACGTCCAGGCTGTCCGGGTTCGTCACCATGCGCGCCGCCATGGCGTCCACATGGTAGCTCGTCACCTCGACGTCGGGGTGTTCGGCGGCCAGTTGGCGGGTGATCTCGTCCCAGAAGACCATCGAATGCTTCTGCGCGTTCGATTTGGTGACGGAGGCGAGCTTGCCGCGCCGGGCGCGGGCCTGGGCGAAGGCGAAACGCAGGATGCGCTCCACCCCCATGCGGGTGAAGATGCCGGTTTCCACCGCCACCTCATGCGCCGTGCCCTGATGGACGCGGCCACCGGCCCCGGAATATTCGCCTTCGGTGTTCTCGCGCACGCACAGGATGTCGAAGCCGCCGCGCCGCAACGGTCCCTCCACCCCCGGCAACAGCCGGTGCGGGCGGACGTTGGCGTATTGGTCGAACGCCTTGCGGATCGGCAACAGCAGCCCGTGCAGCGACACCGAATCCGGCGCCTCGGCTGGCCAGCCGACCGCACCCAGCAGGATGGCGTCGAAGCGGCGCAGCGTGTCGACGCCGTCGGCGGGCATCATCGCGCCGGTGTCCTTGTAATGGGCGCAGGACCAGGGCAGGGCGGTTCCCTCCAGCGCGAAGCCGGATCCCTTGGCCACGGTCTGCAACACCTCCCACGCGGAATCGATCACCGCGTGCCCGATGCCGTCGCCCTTGATGATCGCAATGGAATGGGTTTTCATCAGACGTCCCTTACAGGCCGATCAGCACGCTTTTGCTGCGGCGGTTGGCGAGATAGGCCTCGCGCCCCAGATCCTTGCCGATGCCGGAGCGTTTGTAGCCGCCGGTCGGCAGGATGTGGTCGCGGGAGCGGCCATAGCGGTTGACCCAGACCGTCCCGGCCTGAAGCCGCCGGGTCAGGCGCAGCGCGCGCGACAGGTCGCGGGTGTAGAGACCGGCGGCCAGCCCGTAGGTGGGATGGTCGGCCAGCGCCATCGCCTCCTCTTCCGCATCGAAGCGCTGCACGGTCAGGACCGGGCCGAAAATCTCCTCCATCACGGCGGGGGAGGTCTGATCGACGCCGTCGAGCAGCGTCGGCGCGTAGAAATACCCCTCCCCCTCCATCGGCCCGCCGCCGGTCAGGCACTCCACCGACCCGATCCGCGAGGCCGAGACGATGGCGTGGATGCGGTCGCGCTGCCGTTCGGAGATGATCGGGGAATAGCGCGTGTCGGCGTTCCAGGTCGGGCCGGGGCGGACGGCGCGCATGTGGCCCAAAATCCGTTCCAGCAGCGCGTCGGCCACCGACCGTTCCACCAGCAGGCGCGACCCGGCGACGCAGGCTTGCCCGGCGTTGGACAGCACGCTGGTAGCGATGGCGGCGGCGGCCTCGTCCAGATCGGCGTCGGCGAAGACGATTTGCGGGCTTTTGCCGCCCAACTCCAGCGTCATCGGCTTGACGCCGCTGCGGGCGATGTCGGCCATGATCGCCGACCCCGCCGCCGTCGATCCGGTGAAGCTGACCTTGGCGATGCCGGGATGGCGGGTGATGGCCGCCCCAGTGGTCGGGCCGTCGCCCAGAACGATGTTGATGAGACCGGCGGGCAAACCGGCCTTCACCGCCAGTTGCGCCAGCAGCACGGTGGAGAAGGGCGTCATTTCCGACGGCTTCAGCACCACGGCGTTGCCCGCCGCCAGCGCCGGGCCAAGCTTCCAGCCCGCCATCGACAGCGGGAAATTCCACGGCGTGATCGCCCCGACGACGCCATACGGCTCCGTCATCACCATCCCGAGGCTGCCGTCGTCGGTGGGGGCGAGGTCGCCGCCCTCCTTGTCGGCGAATTCGGCGAAGAAGCGGATCTGTTCGGCCGTGACCGCGACGTCCCCGGCGACGAGCTGGCCGACCGGGCGGGTGGAGGACAGCGCCTCCACCTTCGCCAGGGTTTCGGCCTCCGCCTCGATCAGGGCTGCCCAGCGGTGCAGGATGTTGGTGCGCTCGCGCGGGCGCAGGTTGCCCCAGTTGCTGGTTTTCAGGGCGGCCTGTGCGGTGGCCACCGCCTCGTCCACCAGATCGGCGGGGGCCACCGGGCAGTCGGCGTAAGCCCGACCATCGGACGGACGGCGCATCCGCAGCCCTTCGCCCGACGCTGGAATCAGGCGGTCGCCGATCCAATGGCCAATGGGCAGCGGCAGGCGATCCGGGTCAAAGGTCAGGCTCATGACGCGTCCTCAGGTGATGGTGACGTAGATCTTGCGGACCGTCTCGATGGTCTTCCACACGCCAAGGAAGCCCGGCTTCATGACGAAGCTGTCGCCCGCGCGGTAGACCACCGGCTCGCCGCCGTCGGGGGTGATTTCGACGACGCCCGCCAGGATGTGGCAGAATTCAAAGGTTTCGCCCTTGATGGAGCGGGTTTCGCCCGGGGTGGCTTCCCACACGCCGGTCAGGATCGTGTCGTTCTTGGCGGCGTCCTGCGCCCAGGTCTTGAAGGCGGGCGATCCGGCGATCAGCCGTTCCGGCAGCGGGCCGGATTCGCGCGGGGCGAAGGTCGGGTTCGGATCGATGGTCTTGAGCAGCGACATGGGAAAGCCTTTGGTCAGAAGCGGCGGGGCCGCGAGGGAAAGACGTGAACGGAGGGCGTCAGTAGCCGCGTTGCCGGTCGACCAGCCCGACCGGATCCAGCCCGGCGCGGTGGCGGCGCAGATTGGCGATGACCGCCTGGGCGGCGCTGTCGGGCTGGGTGACGCTGGCGATGTGCGGGGTCAGCAGGATGGCGGGGTGCGACCAGAAGGGATGATCGGACGGCAGCGGTTCCGGGTCGGTCACGTCGATCACCGCGCCGGAGAGATGACCGGAGTCGAGCGCCTCCAAAAGCGCCGCGTGGTCCAACTGCGGCCCACGCCCGGTGTGGACCAGAGCGGCCCCCTTGGGCAGCTTGGCCAACAGCGCGGCGTCGAGGAATCCGCGCGTCTCGGGGGTCAGCGGCAGCAGCACGATTAGGATGTCGGTCTCGGCCAACGTCGCGTCCAGCCCGTCCGCGCCATGGCGGCAGGTCACGCCGTCCAACTGGCGCGGCGAGCGGCTCCAGCCCGACAGCGGAAAGCCGAAGGGCTTCAGCCGCTCCAACACCGCTTGACCCAGCAGGCCCAACCCCAGCACGCCGACCCGGCGCTGGGCCGCTTGCGGCTGCGCCAACGCGCGCCAGACGCCGTGCGCCTGCTGCGCGCGATAGGCCGGCATCTGGCGGTGCAGCGACAGCACAGCCAGGGTGGCGTATTCCTGCATCATGCGGACGATGCCGTCCTCCACCATGCGGACGACCTTCACGGACTCAGGCAGGGCGGTCATGGTGAATTGGTCCACCCCGGCCCCAATGGAAAAGACGATCTCCAGATTGCGGTAACGGGCAAGGTTGTCCGGGATCGTCCAGGTGATGAGGTGGCGCACCGCGTCGGGATCGACGGTGGCCGGATCCATGGAAAAGGGAATCTCGGGCAGTTCGCGGGCGAAGGCTTCGGCGAAGATCGCGCCGCGCGCGGTGTCCGAATTGAACAGGAAAGTCATGGGCGTTCCTTTGGCCTTGTCCGGTGGGCGGCGGTTGGGTCGAGTTTCAGAGGCGGCAGCGGGCGCCCAACGCCTCAATCATCGATTGGCAGGCCTGCAACTCGTCGAGGCGGATGTGCTCGTTCGGACGGTGCGCGCGGGAAATGTCGCCGGGGCCGCAGATGATCGCGTCCATCCCGGCGGTCTGGTACAGACCGGCCTCGGTGCCATAGCTGACGGCGGCCAGCGGCTCCTGTCCGGTCAACTCCTCCAGCAAACGCGCCAGCGGCGAGCGGGCGGCGAGCGACAAAGCGGGATACGCGCCGATTTCCGTCCAGTCCACGGCGAATCCCTGCTCTTCCAACCGCTCCGCCGCGTGGCGCACCGGCTCCAGCAGGGTGGCGGGGTTCACCCCGGCGATGGCGCGGGCCTCGAATTCGGCGGTGCAGGAATCGGGGATGATGTTGACCGCCAGCCCGCCCTGAAGGGTCCCGACCTGCAAGGATGAGTAGGGCGGCTCGAACACGGAATCCATCGGGCCGTGGGTCAAACGTTCGGCCTGGACGACGGCGGCGGTCAGCGCGTCGGTCATGGCGTGGATGGCGTTCAAGCCCTGGTCGGGGCGGGAGGAATGGCCCGACCGCCCCCGGATGGTCAGCCGGGCCGCCGCCTTGCCCTTGTGGGCGCGGACGGCGCGCAGGCCGCTCGGCTCCCCCACGATGACGCCCATGGGAGGCGCGCAGAAGCTGGGCAGATGCGGCAGCAAATGCGGCGCGCCCTGGCAACCGGCTTCCTCGTCGTAGGTGAAGGCGACATGGATGGGGCGGGCGAGCGGGGCGGCGGTCAAGGCGGGCAGGGCGGCCAACGCCGCCGCGATGAAGCCCTTCATGTCCGAGGTCCCGCGCCCATAGAAGCGGTCGCCGTCGGCGCGCAATTGGAACGGGTCGCTGGTCCATTCGGGTTCGGTCGCGGGCACCACGTCCATGTGCCCGGACAGGACATAGCCCGGGACCATCGCCGGGCCGATGGTGGCGAACAGGTTGAAGCGGTCGCCTTCCGGCCCCGGCAGCACCCGGACGCGGACCCCGGCCCCCTCCAGCACGCGGCGGATCGCGTCCACGATGGCGCCGTTGGGGGTTCCGACGACGGAGGGAACGGCGATCAGATCCTTCAGGATGTCGATCACGGTCATCACGGCTTCCCCTTGCCCCGCGACGCGTTGCGGGCGTCGGGAGTCTGTGCGGTCTGATGGTTTGGCGATTGCGCGGAAAAGGGCCGGGGCCGTGTCGGCTCCGACCTCACGATCTTAGCGGCTGGGCGCTCAATTCCATGCTGAATGTGTCGGCTATTTGGATGATTGTTGTGCGGGTCCGACGCTTTGCGGTGATTTGTGCGGTTGGGTCGCGGGTAATCTCAGGGGGCGGTTGGCGGCTCAGGCGCGTTGGCCCACAGACGCGCCGACCCAAAAGCGGCAGACACGCGCAGCAGGAGGAAGCAGTGAGCGAACGCGGGCTAACGGAGGGATCGGGGGACAGCGCGTCGTCCGCCATCCTGACGGTCGACGCCTTCGACGTGCGGATGGCCGACGTCGCCGACATCGGGCTGGAGCGCTTGCAGGCGCTGTCGATTTCGGTCGGCTGGCCGCATCGGGCGGAAGATTGGCAGTTCGCGCGCGAGGTCGGTCACGGCTTCGTCGCCCTGGACGAGATCGACCGGGTTTTGGGGTCGGCGATGTGGTTTCCCCATGGCGACGATTTCGCGACCATCGGCATGGTCATCACCTCGCCCCGCTTGCAGTTTTTGGGGGTCGGGGATTGGTTGATGAAACGGGTGATGTCCGCGTCGGCGGGGCGAACCTACCGGCTCAACGCCACCCGCGCCGCGCTGGCGCTTTACCGCTCCCTTGGCTTCGTGGCGAATCGAACCGTGTTCCAGTGCCAGGGCGACGCGCGGCGGAGCGACCAGCCCGCCGCCGGGCAAGCGGCGCGCCGGTTGGGGGCGGCGGATCTCGCGGCGGTGACGGCGCTGGACGCCAAGGCCTTCGGAACCGCGCGGACCGGCTTGATCGAACGGCTGTTCGCCCAGTCGGTCGGCTATGGCCTGGACCGTGATGGAGAACTGGTCGCCTTCGCCCTGTGCCGTCCCTTCGGGCGCGGGCATGTCGTCGGCCCGGTGGTCGCCGGGTTGGACGAGGACGCGGTCGCCGTGGTCCGCCCCCATGTGGACGCGCATGACGGTCGTTTCCTGCGCCTGGACACTCATCTGGACGATGGAGTCTTCCCGTTGTTCGTCGCCCGGTCGGGCTTGCGGATCCATGACACGGTGCTGACGATGTCGCTGGGCGCGCCGCTGGCCGATCCGGCCACGCGCGGGCTTGACCGGCCCGTCACCTTCGCTCTTGCCACCCAAGCGTTGGGTTGAGCCTGCCGCAGGAATGCGGCTCAAAAAAGGATGCGCCGACCATGCCGGAACCGATTCCGGAGACCCCCGCCAACCCGCCGTCCGGGCCATCCGCCTCGGACCAGCGTGGTGGCGGGGCCGCGCTTCGGCTGGCGTCCGCCGGGCTGTTCGTGGTGTTGTCGCTGTTCGTCCGGCTGGCGTCGGTCGAGGCGCCGATCGGGCAGATCGTGTTTTTCCGCAGCGCCTTCGCCCTGCCGCCGATCATCCTTTACCTCCTGTGGCGGGGACAATTTCCAGCGGCCTTGAAGACGCGGCAGCCGTTTGGGCATTTCAAACGAAATCTCTTTGGCGGCGTGGCGATGGTGCTGTCCTTCATTTCGCTGGCCTATCTGCCCTTGGCGTTGGCGACGGCGCTGGGCTTTCTGGCGCCGCTGCTCGCGGTGCCCGCCGCCGCGCTGTTCCTGCGGGAACGGCCGGGGGCCGTGGTCATCGGGGCGGCGCTGAGCGGGTTCGCCGGGGTGGTCCTGATGCTCGCCCCGGCCTTTGACGGGCCGACCCTGGATCGCCACACGGTGATCGGGGTCGCGGCCGGGCTGGCGATGGCGTTCGCCACCGCAGCGGGGCGGGTTCAGATCAAAACGCTGACCGCGACCGAAGCGCCGGGGACCATCGCCTTTTACTTCGCCGCCCTCGGCGCTCTGGGCGGTTTGGCGAGCTGGCCGTTCGGCTGGATCGTCCCGACGGAAACGTCGTTGGCTTGGCTCATCGGGGCGGGCGTTTCCGGCGGTTTGGCGCACATCGCCATGACCGAAGCGATGGTCCGCGCGCCGGTGTCGACGCAGGCCCCGTTCGATTACACCGCCATGCTGTGGGCGCTGATCTTCGACGCGCTGATGTTCGGGCTGGTGCCGGGGCCGCTCGGTCTGGTCGGGGCCGCCGTGATCGCCGTCTCGGCGATGGCGGTTCCCCTGACCGACTGGCGCGCCGCCCGATCCGACGCCCTGCGGCGCCCGCGCTGAGGAGGGCGCCAGATCGACGGGTTCTATAATCCTGTGCCGCGACATTCGGCGCTTGGCTACAAAAGCCCATGCGCTTTCGAACGCCGCAGCATAGCCGAAGGCCAATGGCTCTCCACTTTTCCAGGGCAACTCCACGCCTAATCGGTGCGATATTACTGGAGCAGAACGATGAATGGGCTGTTCAGCGGGCGCGCTACATGACGCTGGAAACCATCGCCCCTCTCGGCGATGATCCCATCGTCAGCCTGCCCGCCGTGGCCGCCTGACAAGCCCGGCCAGACACGCCGGAGACCACGAGCGCCTCCCGGTTGCTAAACCACGACTGGGGACACGATCCATCACGATGCCCGCTCAAAACCTCGCCGAGAACCTCGACACGCTGAAGATCCCGTCCGCTCATCGAAAACCAGCCCATCGCCAGCCTCCAACCCGCTTGACATCGGACCAGACGCTGACATTTCTATGTTGCGGCAGACTGACATTCTAACTTTGCGCCTACACAATTAGCACTTATAATTTTAATTATGGAAATTATGCATTGCGCCACACAGTGCGGCCACGCGAAATGGCGGGGACTGACCGTCGTCGAGGACTGATGAGTCGAGGCTGATCGCACGCTCGCCCAGAACGCGGGGCGTCTGGGCCGGGCGGATCCCCCCCCGGCATGCCCCTTGAGACCTCCCCTTGTGATTGGTCGGCGTGACCCGGTCTTGCCGCGCCTGCCCGTCAGCCGCCGGGACAACTCGCGCCGGTGGTGTCCAGCATCGGCTCGGCGCCGGTGGGCAGCACGCGGAAACGGATCAAGGTGCAGAAATTCGTGATTCCGGTTCCATAGACCTGCTGATCGACCAGGACGTTGTACGCCATGGTGCAACCGGCCGTGTCGGGGAACTGCACGGCGGTTTGCATCTGTTCGCCGAACTTCATGGCGATGGGGCGGGTCTTCAGCCACTGATTGCCGAACAGAACATCCACGGAAATGGTTTTCTTTCCGGGGGCGCTGATTTCGTTGGTGATCTTGAATTGGCCGCAGGGGCCGGGCGTGGTCTGCGCCAACGCCGCCCCCGCCAGCAGCGACAACAGGGCGCCGACGCCCAAGACACGGGTGATCCGCTTCATCAAAATTCCCTCCCAACACGCAATCATGGGTAACTCTGCGCGCGGCGTTCATGATTTTTGTTGCGCGCCTTCGATGATCACTATAACCATTACGGGAGAAAGTTCCACAAAATATGCTCACATACCGAGTGTTGCGCGCGGTACCGTGAAGAACTGGTTGCTTTTGTATTTACAAAGCAACCCGTTGCAACGCCTGCGGCCGCGTCCCGGTGTTCAGGGAGGTTTGACCGTGTCCAATCCTGCCACCTCATCATCCTGGAGCAGCCCGTACGGCGGCATCCGCTTCACCTCAACCCCATTGGGGGAGATGGTGGAGATCGGCGATCCGACCACGACGACGTGGCGCGACCAGCTCATCAAGTTGTTGCACATCGACGCGGCCATCGAACATGGGTTGATGGTCGCCTATCTCTACGCCGCTTATTCGCTGGCGGACGTGGATTTGCCGACCAACCTGGACGCCGCCACGCGCGACCGCCGCCGCGCCGCCCTGACGGGGTGGCAGGAGGAAGTCCTCGCCATCGCCAAAGAGGAAATGGGCCATCTGGTGATGGTGCAGAATGTGCTGTCGCTGCTGGGCGCGCCGCTGTGCCTGTCGCGGGAGGATTTCCCGTGGGACAGCCAATTCTACCCGTTCCCGATCAAGCTGGAGCCGTTGAGCCGTGGGTCGCTCGCCGCCTATGTCGTGGCGGAAATGCCCAAGGGTTGGCTGGACGGCGTCACCCCGGCGGGGGCGAACGACACGGGCGCGCTGACCGACGACGCCTTTGTCAAACGGCGGCTGCTGGTCGACCTCACGGCTTATCTGGGCTATGCCCCGACGCCGGAAAAACCAATCGGCGTGAACCGGGTCGGGGCGTTGTTCAACGCGGTTCTCGCCATTCTTGAGGATCCTGATCGGCTGCCCGACCGTCATTTCAACGACAACCGTTACGGCTTGCAGGCGCAAGAGGCCGAATGGGCCAAATATTTCCCGTCGCCCACCCAGGAACGGGACGCCGTTTACCGCGACAACCCGGAACTGCGGCAAGGCAATCGCACCGGCGACGCCCAGATGATTATTCAACCGCTGGCGACGCGCGACGAAGCGGTGACGGCCTTGAAGCTGGTGGCGCATCAGGGGGAAAGCCCCGACACGCCGGTCCCCGCCGCCAAGGCCCCGACGCAAGGGGCGAGGTCGCATTTCGAGCGCTTCTTCGCCATCTACAAGCAATGGCTGACCTTGGGGATCGACGCCAACCCGGCGGCCCGCATCCCGGTCAACCCCACCGAGATCCGGGTGGATGAACGCCGGGATCCGGGAACCTCCACCTACATCGCCGACGCTCGGTCGAACCGCTGGGCCAAGCTGTTCAATTTGCGCTACCGGCTTTTGCTGACCTCGCTCGGCCACACGCTTCAAACCCAGCGCCACGCCGATTGCAGCGGAACGCCGGGGCTGCGCGGCACGCTGAACCATCTGTGCTTTGGCGAAATGTACAATCTGAAGGCCATCGCCAACATTCTGGTGCGGTCGCCCCGCGATTCCCGCCGGGATCCCAAACGCGCCGGACCGCCCTTCCAGATGCCTTACGGAAACCAGCTTCCGGCGGCGGAGCTGGATCGTTGGTTGCTCTACGCCGACATTCTGGAGGCGTCGCAGTCGATCACCTCCTGGCTGCTCGACGGCGACTCGAACCAGGCGGAGCGCGCCTACCTCACCCATTTGAGCGCCATGGACCGGAACACCTTGACGATGGTCAACGGCCTGATCGCGCGCTTCACTCTGACCAAGGGGGCGGAATGACCTCGCAACCCACAACCATCCTGGGCCTGCGCATCCTGCCGCCCATCGCCTTTGGCCGTCTGGGGTCTTCGGACACGCCGATGGACAATTATTCGGTGCAACACGACCCGAACGATCCGTTGGGCTACCGCCATCTCGCGGGGGAGGAAACCTTCCTGGTCGATCCGGCGTCGGGCCACATCGTCCGGTCTTACGTGCCCGACACGCTGCGGCTGCGCGACGGCGGCAAGATCCGCCCGGTGTCGCCCTTCCTGGAGGTTTGGGCGATCACGGCGACCGACCGGATGGAGCCGCTGACCACCAGCCTGTTGGCCGCCAACGGTCTGACGGCGCAAAGCGTGGTCTGGACCGTTCAAGTGAAGAACAGCAAGGTGATCCGCCGCACCGCCGATCCGAAGGACGACGTGCCGGCGGCGCCGAAGCCCTTCAACGACCACGGCAATTATGAGCTGCGCGGCGCGGCGGCGAACTTCACGCCGAACAGCGCCATCAGCCTGGGATGGGTCCGCTACATCCGACCGACGGCGGAATTCCCGCAAATCCGCCTGCGCTTCACGCCGGGCAAGGGCGGCGTCTATGGCCCGGCGGGCCAGAACGACCCGTCCGTCCCCCCGGCGAACCGGATCTACGCCCCGGCCAAGGGGGTGGGCTGGTACGGTTGGCGCAACATCGACGCCAACGGCAAGCAAAAGACGCCCGAAACGCTGGGTCCGACGCTCTACGCCATCGAGGAGCCGGCCCCCGTCTGGATCAACCAGGGGGACATCGTCAGCCGGGGCTATCTGGACGACACCTGCGACGGAATCGTGACGGTCAGCGTCACCGGCAAGCCGACCCTGACGGCCACCGCGCGCATCGCGTCGGCCCCGCACAATTTCGTGCTCGACGCCGGCTTCCCGCGCACCTTGGCCGACGATCTGGAGCAGGCCTTGCTGGGGCCGACCGTCGATCCCAACGAGCCGCACGAGGTGACGATGCAGCGGACGGAGGAGATCATGCGGCGGGCCTTTGAAACGGTTCGCTTCATGAACGTGCCGGTGCTGAACAACAATCTGGTGAAGGGCCGTCCCAATCTGGCGGACAACATGCCGGTGAACGACGCCATCGACGCCCGTCGTCCCTCCGAACCGGCGGTCGCCACCGAAAACACCGACACGCTGGCGGTGACGCGCCTGCACCAGCAGGTGTTGACCACCATGCGGGCGTCGGTTCCCAGTTGGTTCGTCCGCCTGCTGCGCCAACCGGAGGAGATCGGCGATCTGACGCCGCTGGGGCGGCGCAAGATGCCGGCCCTGATGAGCGGGGCGGAGGGGCGTTACATGACCCTGACCCGCCGCCAGATCAGCTTTTTCCGCAAGGCGGCGGAAAGCGCGCTGTTCCGTCCCGACGGCTCGAAGGATGTCAAGTGATGAGCGACCAAAACAAACGGCCCACGATCCTCGACCCCCGGAACCTGTCGGCCCAACTGCATTACCGTCCGGCGGGCAACCCGCCCCCGGCGACGCTCGACACCACCATCGGCAACACCTGCCCCGGCCTGGAGTTCGACTTCCGCGCCGCGTGGCGGACGCTGCTGGGCGGCGTCACCCTGTTGGAGCATGACAATCTGGTCATCGCGACCGAACCGGCCTTCGCCGCCTTGAAAGGGCGGCGTCTGCTGCGGGTTGACGGAAAGCCGGTCATCACCAAGGTGATCGGCCCCTCCACCGACCTGACCACCACCGAGCTGCTGACGTCGGAGGATTACCCCCACGGCGTCGTCACCATGGAATGGTCGAACGGCTTCGCCAACGTTCTGCGCAAGGTCGGCCAGTCCGTCGCCTGCGATTTCACCGCCCGCCCGCAGGAGGAGCGGATTTCCTACGAACAGGCGGTGAAGGATCGGAACGTCCAAGCCTTCCAACTGCAAATCCGGCCCTTCTTCACCGCCAACACGGCGGCGATCGAACCGGCCACGGTCCCCGCCGGGGTGATGACCCAGGGCCTGTGCTCCCCCTGGCAGAATGATTACCGGGAGTGCGTGTGCTATTATTGGGCGTCCAGCCGCCCCGATTTCGTGAACGCCGAGGTGACGCCCACCGGCGAGGTGCGCGGCGACAACTGGATGCAGAAGGAGCGCACCGGGACCTACGTCATCGACAATTACGAAGACACCCGGATGATCACCTACGACGACCTGTTCCAGAACTGGGAAGAGGCGCTGAAGTTCCAGCTTGCCGGGCGGGACGCGCCCGACGCAATCCCCCTGCCCTTCCCGAAGGACAAGGCATGACCGCGCGGCCCCGCCGCGCGCCCCCCATCCCACGCGCGGCAGACCGCGTTCAACCCGACGCCGCCGCGCTGCTGGCGGCGTCGGCCCCCCGGTCGGACGCCCTTCATCTGGTGGAGGTGGACGGGGACGATCATCTGTTTCTGGTCGATGGCAGCCGCCTGTTCCGCATCGATTCCGACCTGCGGATCCGGTTGGAACGGGCGACGGGCGAGGGGCGGCTCGCCGGGATCCTGGCCGAGCTGGGGTTGGACGGTCCGCCGTTGATCGACGACGAGCCGGTCGTCAATCCGCCGCTGCACGCGCTGTCGCTGGCGGTCTCGCAGGCGTGCAATCTGGGTTGCGGCTATTGCTACGCCGGTCAGGGCAGCTTTGGGAAGGCGCCGCGCCGGATGCCGCTGGAAACGGCCATGGCAGCGGTCGAGCGGCTGGTGACGGGCGCGCCGGAGGGCGGGCGCGTGACCTTGGCCTTCATGGGCGGCGAACCGCTGGTCAACCGCCCGGTGATCCAGGCGGCGACCCGCCACGCCGTCGCCCTGGCGGCGGAACGCGGCGTGCGGGTCAACGGCTCCATCACCACCAACGGCACGCTGGTGACGCCGGAAGACGGCGATTTTTTTGAAGAGTTCGGCTTCGCCGTCACCATCAGCCTGGATGGCCCGGCGGACCAGCATGACCGCTTGCGCCCCTTCAAGGACGGGCGCGGCAGTTTCGACCGCATCATGGCCAACGTCGCCCCGCTGCTGAAGCGCCAGCGGCGGATGCAGGTGTCGGCGCGGGTGACGGTGACGCCGGACAATCTCGACCTGCCCGGCACGCTGGACCGCTTCATCGCCGACGGCTTCCATTCGGTGGGCTTCTCGCCCTTGCTGCGCGCCTCAGCCGGACAGAACGAGATGGGCGGGGACGCGCTGCTGGTCATGCTGGATCAGATGATCGCCTGCGGGGCGGCGTTCGAGGCGGCGGTGATGGCCGGGCGGCGCTACCCCTTCGCCAATCTGGTGAACGCCCTGCGGGAAATCCATCGCGGCACCCACCGCCCCTACCCCTGCGGGGCCGGGGCCGGGTATCTCGGCGTGTCGGCGGACGGCGCTCTGTCGGCCTGCCATCGCTTTGTCGAGGATGATTCCGGGGCGATGGGCGACCTCTCCACCGGCGTTGACGCCGCCCGGCAAGCGGATTGGCTGCGCGAGCGCCATGTGCACCGTCAGGAACCCTGCCGGTCCTGCTGGGCGCGCTATCTGTGCGGCGGCGGTTGCCATCACGAGGTGTTGGGCGGCGGGCGCACGTCCTGCGATTATGTGCGCGGCTGGCTGCATTATTGCCTGGAAACCTATCTGCGCCTGTCGGACGCCCGCCCGGATTGGTTCGCCGGGCCGTCCGACGCGGCGGCGGCGCCGTGAGCCTGCGGGCCGACATCGCCGTGGTCGGGGCCGGCCCGGCGGGCTGCGCGCTGGCCATCCGGCTGACTCAGATGGGCTGGCGCGTGCTGTTGCTGGAGCGCAGCGCCCTGCCCCGGCGGCAGTCCGGCCAATCGCTGACGCCGGGGGTGCGCCCGCAACTGGCGCAGCTTGGGTTGGACGGGCTGTTGGGCCTGTGCGGCGCCCGCCCGGCCCCCCGCTCGCGGATGCGGTGGCAGGGGGTGGAGGCGGAGGACCGCGTCATGGCGCAGGATCCGCCGCTGCTGATCGACCGTGGCCGCTTCGACGGGCTTCTGCGCGGGGCCGCCGCCGGGGTCGGCGTCCGGCTGCTGTGCCCCGCCGCCCTGATCGACCGCCGCCCGACGCCCGAGGGCTGGACCCTGGCGATCGGCGACGCCGAGGGGGAAAAGCGGGTTTCGGTGACGACGCTGGTGGACGCGACCGGGCGGGCCGGTTTGCTGGCGCGCGCGCGGACGGCGCGCGGCCCGGCGACGCTGGCGCTCTACGCCGACTGGCGGGGAGCGGTCGTCCCCAACCAACCCTGCATCGACACCGGGCCGGAGCATTGGGCCTGGGGCTTGCCGCGCGACGATGGGCTGTTTTCGACCTTGGCCTTCGTCGATCCCGACGCGGTTCCCCGGCGGGCGGAGCTGGACGCGTTCCTGCGGCGTTTGCTGGCGGCCTCGCCCCTGTTGGGGGATTTCGCGGCGGCGACGACGGTCGGGCCGGTGCGGGCGGTGGACGCCACCGCCTACCGCGCCGACGCGGTGAGCGGTCCCGGCTGGATCGCCGTCGGCGACGCGGCGATGGCGCTGGATCCCCTGTCGTCCAGCGGCGTGCAAAAGGCGATCCGCACCGCGCTCGCGGCGGCCATCGTCATCAACACCCGCCTGCGGCGGCCCCAAGCGGCGGCCTTGGCCGACCGTTTTTACGCCGACGACGTGCGGGACGGGGCCGAGCAGCACCAGCGTTGGACCGACAGCTTTTTCGCCGTCGCCGCCCGGCAATCCGGCAACCTCTCGGACGGCGGCCTTTCCGACGGCGGAACCTTCTGGCGGCGCCGCGCCGGGGGATTGGCGGCGGAACCGCCCCCGCCGCGCCCGGCGGCGCTTGACCCGGACCAACCGCTCGCCCTGGCCCCGGCTGCGCGGCTGGCGGCGACGAGCTGTCTGGTCGGGGATTTCGTGGAAGAGCGCCTCGCCCTGCACCACCCCGCCCTTGGCCGCCCCGTCGCCTGGCTGGCGGGGGTGGAGCTGGCCCCGCTGATGGCGGCCCTGCCGCCCGCCGCCAACGCGCGCGCCCTGATCGCCGATTGGTCGAACGCCCTGGGTCCGCAACGGGCGGCGGGTCTGGTCGGCTGGCTGACCGGGCACGGCGTCCTCCAAGCGGCGTCCGCCGAAGGGTGATCGGGCCGACGTTCGGGCGGCCCCCGCCTCAGTCCGCCAGACCTTCGTCGGCGACGATGCTGTCGGCGATCAACGGAACCCAGAAGACCAGATTTTCCCGCGCCGCGCCGCCCTTGGGCACCGCGATTCCCGCCTCTTCGGCGCGCTTTTGCCAACGCATGCGGGTGGCCACGTCGGCGCCCTCCAGCCAGTTCAGCGCCAGCCGGGCGTTGCGGGAGGCCGTGGCCTCCTCCACCTTCAACCGCTTTTCGCCACGGCGCTGAATGCGCAGCTTGTCCAGTTCGCGGGCGGCCTGTTCGGCGGTGGTGGTGTCCTTGCGGGTGATGTGGAACGTCACCTCCACCACCTGCCCGCCGCCACGCCCCCGGCCCTGCCGCTTTTCGGACATCGCCGCTTCGAATCCGGCCAATTGGTTGATTTCCTCCAACGCCGGTTGCAGGGCGCGGATGTTGAAATCCTTCCAATCCTTCAGCTTGTCGCGGCAGCCCAACAGATCGCGCAATTCGGACGTTTTGACCGTCCAGAAGGGGGCCGCCGCGTCGCGGTCGGCGTAGCGTTTCAGGATCTCATACAGGATCAGGGAGTATTTCGATTCGAACTGATACACCACCTTCAAGGAGATGTAGCTGTAGAGCGCCGGTTCGACAGTTTTTCCGCCAATCCGGCAGGAAAGGCGTAGGTCAATTCGCCGGTGCGTTCGACCAGTTCGCATTCGCCCAGCAATTGGGACGACCGCCAAATCTCGCCACGGGCGGAATCCAGGTAATTGAACTGCACCACGGTCTTTTGCAGGCGGGTGATGCTCGACTTCAGCCGCCGATTGCTGGAATCCTCCACCCCGTCGCGGGCCGCCGCCGCGAAGGAACGGATTTCGGACATTTTGACGGTGTGGTACGGCACCTTGCCCATGTCGCGATAGGCGGCGGCCAGCAGATGGTTGAACAGCCGCCGGTCGGCCAGCGTCAACGCCCCTTCCGGTTCGCTGATTTCAACCGCGCCGGTTGATTTCGGGAATTGCCCACCCGGTTTGGCGGCGATTTGCTGCCGCGCTGTCGTTTCCCCCGCCATGCCCCGACCCCGATCTCCCGGACATTCCCGCAGCGCTCATGTCCGAATTAACTATCGGACAGGAAACCGCTGTCAAGTCCGATTTAAAAACAGGGGGTGACGCCGCGATCCGACCCGTTCAGCATGCCCCCGCACCGCGCCCTGCCCTGCCAAACTGTCCGAATTGTCTCGCCCTGCCCAAATGTCCGATAAAGCCCCAATCCCCCTGCCCTGCCGTCCGAATACCCCTGTCCGAATGTCCGCAAAAGCCTGACCAAACGTCCGAATTGCCTGACCAAATGTCCGAACCTACCCCGCAACACATTGATTCATATTCAAAATCAGCGCCCTAGGAATCTAAAGGAATCCAGGAATCAAGAAGGAAAGCAGATTTCGGACATTTGGTTGGGGCAAGCGGCCACCTCCCCGACAAGATTCTGGGCCATGAAAGCCTCAGCCTTCGCCTTGCCTTTGCGACGCGGAGAAAAACATCGACAGCCCCCTGCCCTTTCGACCTGGATGGCGCTGTCGCCGTCGGATTGAATTCGGACATTTGGTCGGATTCCGAGTCGTTCCCGTCCGACTCCGTTTCAGCCTCCAGCCTTGTGATTGCGCGACGCCGTCTTGATGGCGTTGACCACCTTGTATCAAGTCGGTAGGATGCCGCCGATCCTTCAAGGGGGAAACGCTATGACCGGGAGCGAGATGCGGGCCATCCGCGAGCGACGGGGCTTGACGCAGCCCGATTTCGCCGCATGGCTCAACGACACGCTCAACCGCCGTTACGACGGCGCGAAAATCAGCCGCTGGGAAACGGAGCGGGAGAAAATCCCCCGTGAAATCGAAGGCACTTTGTTGATCGCCTCGCTGGGCGGGCGGGAGCTGCGCGGCGGCGGGCGCCCGCTGGTGCTGTCCACCACCCTGACCAAGGGCGGGTCGGCGAAGACGGAATCGGCGGTCAACATCGCCTATATTCTGGCCCGCGCCGGTTATCGGACGCTGCTGGTCGACGCCGACAGCCAGGCGAACGCCTCGGTTCACGTCGGGCTGGACAAGGAGCGTCTGGTCGCGCTGACCAAGGCGCGTTTGACGCTGGCCGACGTCATCCTGGACCGGGCGACCGCCGCCGACGCCATCGTGGCGGTGGAGCAGGCCCCCAATCTGGATCTGCTGCCGTCGAGCATCGCGTTGGCGCGGGCGGAAAGCGAACTGAACGGCCAGCCCTTCGGACGTTTGGCCCGCTTGTCGGAGGTGATTCGCAGCGTCGGCGACCGTTACGACTTCGTCATCATCGATTGCGCGCCCGCCATCGGCACGGTGACGCTCAACGCCCTGGTGGCGGCGGATTGCGTGCTGATGCCCTGCCAGACCGAAAGCTTCGCCGTGATGGCGGTGGAGGATCTGGTGCAGGAAACCATCGGTGCCTTGACCAAGCGGGAAAACCCGCGTTTGAAGGTTCTGGGCATTCTGCCCACCCTCTACAACGCGCGGCAAACGCAGGACCGCGCCTCGCTGGATGAGATCCACGCGCTGTGGGGGCCGCGTTTCAAGGTGTATGATCCGGTGCCGCGCAGCGCCGTCTACGCCCAGGCGTCCGCCGCGCAGACGATCACCCTGGCGGCGGATCCGGGCGCGCCGGGGGTGGAAAGCTACGTCGCCATCGCCCGCGATTTGATCGACGCCGCCGAACGGATGGAGGCCGCCGATGCCGCCTAAACTGGTGCGCAAGCCGACCCGGATCGGCGCCTATGAACAGGGCGGAATCGGCGTGGTGGATGGCCTGACCGGGGTGTCCGGCGATTTCCCCCGCTTGATCGAGGTTGGCCTGGACGCCATCCGCGACAACCCCGACCAGCCCCGCACGGTGTTTGACGAGGAGGCGCTCCGCTCCCTGGCCGACTCCATCGCGCGCCACGGGCTGCAACAGCCGATCCTGGTGGCCGAATTGCCGGAACGCGGCGTCTATCGGCTGGTGGCGGGGGAACGGCGTTTGCTGGCCCATCGGATGCTGGGGCGGGCGACGATCTTCGCCATCATCACCGCTGGCAAACCCGAAGAAATCAGCATCATCGAGAATGTGTTGCGCGAGGATCTCGACGCCGTCGATTTCGCGCGCGGGCTGGAACGGCTGATCGACATTCACGGCTACACCCACGACGCGCTTGGCGCGTTGATCGGCAAGGACGCGACCGTCGTCACCAAATCCCTGGCGGTGTTGCGGCTTCCGTCGGACATTCTGGCCGATTACCAGACCAACCGCGCCCGTCTGGTCAGCGCCAGCGTGCTGCGCGAAATCGCCGAAGCGGGCGAGGAGCCGGCGCAGCGGCGCTTGTGGCGCAAGGCGTCGGAGGGGTTGACGGTCAAACAGCTCCGCGTCGCCAAAAAGGCGGAGGCCGCTGGCGAGACGGACGACGCGCTCGCCTTGCGGGTCGCGAAAAGCGTCAAGACCATCGGGCGCGAGGTGGAGGCGTTGAAGGCCGCCCGCGACGGGTTGAGCGCGGCGCACCGCAGCCGTTTGGCCGAACTCCACGCCGAGATCGGGCGCTTGCTGGCCGGTGATTGATCGCATCCTGCGACGTCACAGCTCGCCATAGGATTGTTTGTCACTCAATTTTTGGGCGAGCTGTGACGTCGCAGCGTTTTGGGCGTGACGGCCCCGCGCGCTGCGGCGCGCCCGCCTTTTGCAAATTTTGATCCGGCGCGCTTGAGATTTTGTTCCTGTCGTGTTCTGGTTTTCCCGTCGGTGGGGCGGGAGGATGGTCGTGACGGGTTCGGCGCGCGCGGGTGGCCAAGGCTGCAAATCAGCGGATAGAAATTCAGGAAACCCGCCGGTTCGGGCGTTCGGGCGGCCCAATGGCCGATGGCCAGCGGGTGACGAACACAAGACATTGTTCCTGTCCGCCAGCCGATCCGCCTTCCCTCCCCTGCCCTGTTCCTGGCCGCGCGCGGGCGGCTTGCGGTCGCCGCCCGCCTGACGGGTCGGGCCGCAAGACGCGACGCAGAACATCCACAATAAAGGAGACGCGCCATGGGCGCAGGGTTTCGGCGACGCGCGGCGCCGGACGCCGCCCCCGCGCGTCGATTGGCGGGCGGCGGCGGTCTGTTGGGCGCGCAACCAGGGAGGATTCGGTGAGAGACTATGGAAAGGTGCGGACGGTCTTTTGGACCGATGACCGCGTCGCGTCGCTCAGCGACGATGGAAAGCTGCTGGCGCTGTATCTGCTGACCAGCCCGCACGCCAACGCGGTTGGGTGCTACCGGCTGCCCAGCGGCTATGTGTCCGACGATGTGGGGTGGGAGCGGGCGCGCGTGGAGCGGGCCTTTGGCGAATTGGTCGAGGCCCGCTTCGCCCGCCGCTGCCCCCGCACGGGCTGGACGCTGATCGTCAATTATCTGCGGCACAACGAAATTGAAAACGGCAATGTCGGCAAGGCCTGCGTGCGGATGCTGGAACAGGTGCCCGCCTCCGTGCCCTTCGCCGACGCGCTGTTGCGCGCGCTGTCGCCCTGCCGGGAACGCTTCCCCGACGGGTTCCTGGAACGGTACGCCAAACGGTTTCCGAACCCTTTGCCCTTCCCAGAACCTGAACCCAACCCGGAACCCACCACAAAGGCTGACGCCTTTGCGGCCGCGTCCCGTGAAGCGCCCGCCGCGCCGACCGACGCGGAACTGGTCTGGGGCGACGGTTTGGCGTGGCTGTCGCAGGCCAGCGGCAAGGCGGCCAGCGGCCTGCGCGCCCTGATTGGCCGCTGGTGCGCGGTGTATGGCGCCGACCATGTGCTGGTCGTGATGTCCGATTGCCGAAGCCAATCGCCCCCCGTCGTTGGTCCCGTCGCCTGGATCGAAGCCGCCCTCAAACACCGGAAGACCGCCCATGACCGACATCGTTCCTCTGTCCAGCCGCCGCGCCGCCGCAACGGCCTGCTTGAACTCCGCGAACAGGAGCTTGGCCTCAGCCCTGGAAAGCCGGATGGAGGTGTTGCCGGATGGGACGGAACGGCCTTCGATCTGGACGCCGCCGCCGTCCGTGTCGCCTGACCTGCGGGCGGAGGCCGCCGCCGCCCTGGCGGCGATGGACGCCGCTGAATCGGTCGCGCCGCCGTCGCGCGTCCGGCAATGGCTGATTGATCTGGCCCCGCTGGTCGCGGGCGTCATGACGCTGGAAGACGCCCGCCAGCGGGTGGACGCCCTGGCCGTCAGCCTGGACTATCCCGAGGCCTGCTTCACCCCGGCCTCGCTGCGCAAGGCGGCCCGGCGCTTCACCTTCTTTCCCGGTTACAAGGAGCTGTGCGACGTTCTGGACGATCATCGGACCGAATTGCGGGTGAGACGCCAGCGGCTCGCCGCCATCGTTCAGGCGGACGGCCAAGCCGGACCGGCGGCGGCCGGACGGAAAAGGCCGCCCTCCCCCGCCCCCTCCCCCGCCCCCTCCCCCATCGACCGCAGCGCCCCGGCCCAGGACCGCGTGCGTCGGATTCTGGCGGAGGCGGGAATCGCCCTGCGCCGTCCGGGAACCGGGCCGGGCCGACCGACGGCGGACGGCCCGGGGGACCGTCACCAACCGGCGGCGATGTCGTAATCCCGCACCGCCGGGACCGAGACAAGCCCTACGCTCAACAGGGCGTCCTTGTGCTGGCGGGCGCGCAGGACGATGGCCTCATAGGCGGCGTCCACCGCCAGACCGAAGGCCACCATCGCTTGCGCCGTCGGAACCGGCATCAGGGCGTTGTCCGCGTCGATCCAGACGCGGTTGTCCGGCCAATCCGCCGCCCCTTGCAGCGCCAGGGCGGCGCGAGCTACGCCGCCGCCGATGTCCGTCCGGTCTTGGGCGGTCAAGCGAAAGCGGTGGCCGTTGTGGACGACGCCGACGGCCAGCTTGTCGGCCTTCAACCGTTCCACCTCCGCCACCCGCCGCAACCGCAGCGTCGGCAGTCCTTCGACCCGCAGCGACCAGACCGCGCCGTCATAGAGCGTGTCGCCGGTCAACGGCACGTCAGGATCCGGCGCGTCCCGATGCAGGACGGCGGCGTCGGGCGTCGCCCACGGGAACAGCGTGTCCCCGATCATCAGGCCGTCGGCCCCAAAGGCGGCGGGGGTGTCGTCCGGGGCGGTGTGGACCACCGCGCCGCTGTCCTTGTGCGTCAGAACCAGCATGGTTCAGCCCTTTCTGAGTTTGATGGCGTAGCCGGGGCCGCCCACCCCGAAGAAAAACACGGCGCTGCCGTCGGGCAGGCGTTTGATCTGGTCGCCCACCTGATAGACGTCGGGGCTTGCGTTGTTGACGCCGGTGAAAAGCTCCACAGGTTCGCTGTTCGGCGTCGTGACCTCCACCGAATTGTCGGCGTTCTGGCGGAACCGCACCGTCGTGTAGTCGCACTTGTAGCCGGCCGCCCCGAGACCGGCGTAGGCGTAATAGATCGCGATGATGGGGGCGACGCCGTCGCTGTCGGTTTCGCCGACATACAGCGCGTTGGTGAAATTGTTGTTGCCGTCGTAACTGGTGCGCCACCAGCGGACCGGCAGGCTGTATTCCTGCCCCCACACCCAGCCTGTGCCCGCCGCGTTCAACCACACCGGCCGCACGCACAGCCGCGTGCTTTTCAGGTTGGTCCCCACATTTTGCACATCCGCCTTGAAATAAGCCAAGGCGAACGCGGTGGAGGAGATCACCGTCAGATCGGTGTGCCGCGCCCGATCACTGCTTCCTTCGCCGTTGCGATGCATCGTCAGGAAGCGGCTTGCCGCCGACTGCATGGAGTTCGGGTCATCCATCGACCAATCCCAACCGCTGTAATCGGCGGTGAATTTGCCGATCTGCACATAGGTGTCCTGGACATTGTCGCTGCGAACGCGGTTGGTGATGACGGCGAAGGTCCGGGCGTCGATGCGGTGGAACCGCTGGTCCATGTAGTTGGCGCTGTTCGTTCCGTTGGCCCAACCGTAAGGGTAACTAAAGGCGGCGAGTTTCTTCGTGGTTGAGTTGACGGAAAACACGCCCCAGTTGCGGGCCTGGTTGCCGGAGTTGTCCCAGTTGAGCTGATACATGCGGAACAGGAAGGCTTGCGGGGCCACCTGCATCACGTCCAACAGATAAGCGGCCGCCCAGTTGTAGGCGGTTCCGTTTGGGTAGAACTGGCGGCCGTCGCGGTATCGCATCATCCCGGTCGCGCCGTCATACTCGAACAGATGAAAGCACCCGACGCCGTTGTAGCCCTGCATGACGATGTAGAGGTTTTCCGCCACCTTGCGCGGGCGCATCATGGTCCAATCCAGGACGCGGGCGTCGATGGCGGCGTTGAAGTTGGCGGGGGTGTAGCCGGTCCAATCGAAGCTGGCGCGGCGAAGTTCGGTCAGGCTGTTGTCGGCGTTCAACCGCCACCAGACGAACTGTTTTTTGGCCAGGCTGTGGCTGTGCGTCACGGTCAGAACGTCGCCGTTGGCCTCCAGAAACAGGCCGCCCGGCGTCCCTGAAATCGCCGTGGGCGTGGGAATGTCGATCTTGACGCCGGGCGTGTCGCCACTGAAGTCGATCACCTGGATCTGAAGATTGGCGTTGACGTTGGGATTCAGGATCATCCGCCCGTCCGTCGTCCACTGGACATCCGAATAATGCAGACCAACCGTGGTGTAGGGATGGACGTTGACCAGCGGGGATTTGACGGTTCCCGACAGGCCGCCCCAGGCCGGGGTGTAGGGCAGGTGGCCACGGTCGCGCAGCGCGAGCGCCTCTTGCAGCGAATAGGCCCCCTGCACGTCTCCGGTGGCCTGCGTCGGAAGGGCCATTTGGGCGCCGCCGCTGTGCAGAAGGCCGCGAGCGCCTTGCCAACCGTCCACCAAAAGGCCGTTGTTGCGGTCATACATGGGGGCGTCCCTCCTCAGGCCGCGCGTTCAAGATAGGACAGGATCATCCGCCCATCCGTGGCGCTGCCGAATTTGTGGCGAATGCGGTCGCCCGCCTTCAAAATCATTCGCTCGCCGTTCGGCAACAGGTTGATTTTCGATCCCTTGGGCAGGGAAAAATCCCGGACCTGGAAATCCTCGTCGGCTCCGGCGACGCCGCCGGACCGCAGCAACGCCGCTTCCAGCAGATAATTCGCCGACGTGCTTTTGTTGGTGTAGATCCAACCGATCAGCACCCATTGCTTGCCGGGCGGAACCTGGACGACGGCGCTGTCGCCCAGGTTGGTCGCGTCGGCGAGGGTGGTTCCGGGCGTGGACACCTTGCGGTCAAAAGTCGAGGCCATGGGCGGCTGCTCCTAAAGCACCAGGGAAAGGGCGATGGCTTCTTCGGTCGCGGCGTCCGTCATGGTCGCCGCGCCGGTGGCCAACAGGCTGTTCAGTTGCGCGATGGCGGCGTCGCGGGTTGTTCCCACCTCGTCCAACGCGTCGGTTCGGGCGGCGGCCAGGGCGGTCAGGGCGCTGGTCCCCGCCGTCTGGAGGTTGTCCACCTGGAGACCGCCCTCGTCCTTGACCTGCTGCATGGTCACAGAGCCGGTCAGGGATTCCACGCTTTTGGCGAGGAAGGCGATCTCCTTGGGATCGGTCAGGCCGGTGATGACCTGTTCGGTTTTGGCCTTGATGGCGTTGATGGCGCCGGTCAGGTCCGGCGTGGTCGCATAGGGCATGTCGTTTCCCCTAAACCAGATCCTGGAAACCCAGGAACAGGGCGTCTTCGATGGTGAGCAGGCGGCGGCGGGTCTCCGTCATGTCGGCGTCCACCATCGCCGTCGCGGTTCGCAGCCGGGCGACGTCGTCGCGCAGGCGGTTGTCGGGGTGGGGAAGCGGGTAGCCCCGCGTCGCCGACCGTTCGTCTTTGGGATCATCAGTCATCATGCCCCCGATCATCAGGTCACGACCGCGCGCAGCTTGCTGACTTTCGGGCGGTACAGGGCCGTGCCGGACAGCGTGACGCGGATACGGGTGGTGGTGGCGGTGAAGCCGGTCAGGATGTGCGTGCGCTCCTCCCAACCATCGCCCGAGGGGGCGGCGGCGCTCAGCGGAACCGTGACGTAGGTTCCATCGTCCTTGCGGACCTCGACCTTCACGGCGCTGACGCCCGGCGTCAGGCTGTCCAGCAGAACCGTGACTTTGGAGTTGGCCCCGCAGGGAAAGGCGCGGCTGATGTAGGTCGCCGTTTCCTTCAGCTTGCCCAGCACCGTTTGCGCGCCCGGATACAGCACCGGCGACCGCAGGGCCGATCCCTTCAGCACCGCCGACACGCCCAGCGCGCCGGTCAGCGGTTCGGTCAGCGTGACGGTCTGGCCGTCGCCGACGCGGATCTGGCGGCCATTGTCCTGGGTGAACACGAACTCCACGTTGGTGTCCGCCGCCGGGCGCTCCACGGTGGCCGAGGCGATGATGTCGGTGGCGTCCGCCGCCGAGATCACCCCCAGATTGACCGTGCGGGTCAGGCTGGTGAATTTCGCCGCGTGCAGCCGGAACGCCAAATCCCGGTCCTGATGCGGGGTCCAGGTGCTGGCGTTGGAGCTGGAAAGCAGCACGCCGACCTGATAGGGCTGCTGCGTGACCCAGCCGGTGGCCGGGTCGTATTTGCCCAATTCGGCCACCGCCAGGGCGTGCCCCGGATCGTCGGTCAGAACGACGATGGCGTGTTCCTTGTTGGCCTCGACCCAGATCGGATCAAAGACGCAACGGGTGTGCGCGCCGCCCAACCGGATGTCGGCGGCGGCGATGACGCCCTGGGCCAGAACCTCGCTGGTCGGGATGCCGACCGACACGCCGCGAATCTGGACATAGACCGGCTTGGCCCCGCCCTTGGCGGTGAACCACAGGTCGATGGCGGCCAGATGGCGCCCCGCCGTCAGGGTGAAGGTCTGGGCCAGCGGATCGACGTGGTATTCGCTGATCGTCACGATCCGGCGGCGCTGCTCCACGGTGATCGAGCCGCGCCCGGTGAACGCCGCGTCGCCGTGGGAGCCGCCCGCCCCCTGGAAGGACACCTTTTTGGCGCCCGCCGGAACGTTGGGCGGGATCGCGAAGGATCCGGTCAGTTCGCCCTGGGCGTTCGCTTGCAACTTTGCCATGGATCAATCCCCTCAGACCGGCGTGACGTCCAGACCGTCGAACGTGACCTTGTCCAGGATCTCGTTCGGGCCGAACCCTTTGATGGTGAAAGCGACGGTGATCGGACGCAGATGTTCGATCTGCGCGGTGGCGCTTCCCACCACCTCCTCCGACACGCTGGTGGACGTCCAGGCGACGTGGCTGGTGTCGGTGACGTGCCCGGTTTGGATGAAGCGCGTGGTGCTGTCGCCCGTCCATTGCGTTTGGATCTGGGTCCAGAAATCCACCTCGGGCGTCAGCGTGACGGTGGCCGGAATCGGATCGAAGGCCATGTAGGGGTTGATGAGCATCGAGCCGGTGCGCTTGGTCTGGGCCAGAACCTCGTCCAGCTCATAATCCAGCGTGACGCGCGTCGATCCCTTGGGGTCGATGATGGCGGCCTCGATGGGCAGCATCAGCTCGCCGTTGATGACCGCCGCGTCCTGCGCCAAGCCCGGATCGCGCAGGTCGTTGTCCAGGAACGGATCGGCGAAGATGCCCTTTTTCGCCGCCGGGTCGGCGATGGTCGCGTCAACGCGAAGCTGTTGGGTGGCCACCAGCGCGAACAGGGTGTCGATGCGCGTCTGCATCGCTTCAAGCTGGGACATCGACACCGCGCGCGTGGCGTCGGAGACGATCTTGCGGTTGGCGTCCCAGCTTTGCAGCACCGAGGCGATGGGCAGCAGGCCCGACGGCGCGTTCGGGATCGACGGCGTCGTTTCGCTCGGCGTTCCGACGATCCAGGTGGTGGAGCCGTCCGGCCCCAGACACAGGCGATCCACGCGCGGCAGCCGCCATTTGTAGGTGGTGTTGACCAGCGTGCCGGGCACGGCCCCGGAAATGGTCAGGCCGGTGGCGTCCACCGCCGTCGGCGTGACCGTCTTGATGCAGCGGTAGGTGACGCTGTAGGTCGAACCGGGGGCGACCTCCGCCCCCGTCAGGCTCCAATCCACCTTGTCGCTGGTCAGCTTGTAATCGGTTCCCTGGACATAGGTGACGGCGCCCTGCGTCACCGACGCCAGGGCGATGACGGGGCTGTCGGGCAGGGCGTCGGCGACCCCGGCGAAGCCGCCATGCTGAAGGGTGACGGTGCGTTCGACGGTGATCGTCACCTGGGTGACGGTGTGGATGGGGCCATGGTTCAGGGTGACGCGCTCGCTGCCCCCCGCCGCCGCGTGCGGTTCGGCGACGACCTCCTTCAGGTCGGGCGTGGCCGCTTGGGTCAGGCGCAGGGCGTGGGCCAACCGCACGGCGCGCCCGTTGACGCGGGCCGATCCCTCGGTCAGCGAATAGACCTGATCGCCGTTGACGTCGGGAAGCAGGGTCAGGCGCAGGCCGGAATCCACGTAATTGCCGCCGGTGGAGGCCAAATCATAATCGGCGATGGCCACGGCCACGCCGTCGATCTGCGGCGGCGGCTCCTTGGACAGGATCACGCCGTTGACGACGGTGTAGACCGGATAGAATTCGCCGCTCTGGCCGTCGCCCTGGAAGCCCCAAAGGGCGTCGACGCGCAGACGGGCCGCCCCGCCCTCGCTGTAGTTCAACACGTCCTGGGCGGGATCGCGCAGGCTGGGATCCTCCAGCTCCGTCACCACCAGATCGCGCAGATAGACGCCGATCTGAACCGTGCCGGACAGGGCGATGGTGAAGGTGGCGGGGGGAAGGCCGCGCACCGCGCCGCGCACATAGACCGCGCCGCTTTCGGCGGTGACGGCCCCGCTGTTGGGATTGACGACGATCCGGGCGTCGCGGATGATCGACCCGTCTTTGAACAGCACGTCGGCGATGCGCCGGACGCGGTCGATCTGCGCCTCTTGCGTTTCGTTCAGCTCCGCGCCTTGCACCACGCGCCCGGTGCGGTAGAGGACGCGTTCGTAATCGCCGTGCCGTCCGGTTCCGTACCGGCTGTAGTAATCTTGCAGTTGGATGGCCATCGCGGTGTCCTTACAGCGTCAGCACCAGCTCGAAGCTCTGGCGGGTGGATGGGGAACGGGTGATCGCCGGGATGCGCTGCAAGGCCAGCAGCGTGCCGGCTTTCTCCAGCTCCGTCGGGGCGAAATAGGTTTGTCCGGGCGGCAGGCCGCTTTTCGGCGCGGCGCCGGAGAACACGCCCAATTCGCGGATTTTCGCCGCGCTCGCGTCGGCGTATTCAAAGTTGAAGCGGACATAGAGGTGGTTGGACGGCTCCGCCGTCTCGCGGTAGCGCCCGGTCGGCACGTCAATTTCACCCGCCGGATCCGGCGTGCAATATTTCAGCGCCGAGACGGCGCGGCGTCCCAATTCGTTGACCAGCGCGGTGGCGGCGGTTGGTTCGGCTTCGGGGGCGGCGTCCCAGGCGCTGTCGCCGGTCCCCCACGCCAAATGAATCGGTTGAGCGGCGAGCGCGACGGCGATCGCCGTGCGTCCGCTGGTCGTCAGGATGGCCATGCAGGTCGTCTCCCAGAGTTGCGCCTGTGACAGGCGCGCCAGTCACGCGACCATGGCGTCACGACGGGCCGCCGTGCGTCACCATGTGATCGCGTCGAGGTCTTCAAGGGTCGCCGCCGCGTCCACCGCCGCCGTCAGCGCGGTCAGACGGTTGGCGATGGCGGCCAGGGCGTTGTCGAACTCCGTCTTCACGCCGGGAAGGCTCAGCGCGCCGGGCATGCCGGACAGGACGCTGGCGTGTCGCGCGTGCGCCCTCAGCCGCCGCGACGCCGCGACGGCGGCCATCGCCTTGCGCTTGCTCTCGCGGCCCTGGGCGAGCGGCGATCCGGCGGCGTCGGCGATCAGGTCGGGGGACGCCTGCGCGGCGTCGGAACAGGCCAGCAGCATGGCTTGCCCGTCGCGCAGGATCAGGAGCTTTTCATCGCCGGTCAGGCGGTCGGCGACTGGCAGGCTTGCAATCGAAATCATAGGGTCCTCTCAATGCGCAAGGGCGCGCCGTCGGCGTCGGTGAATGGTTCGCCCGTTCCGCTGGCCAGCGTGTCCGGCGTCAGGCTGGTGACGCGCGGGCTGGAGAAATCCGGGCCGACGAAGGCGATGGCGCCCCAGCGGCGTTCGTCCCACCCCGCGACCCAGGCGTCGCCATACAGGGTGGGGACCGCCAGGGCGTGGGTGTCCTCCCAGCCGGTCGGGCTGTCGTTCCCGTCGTCGCGCGCGGCGGTCAGGAACCGGGTTTCCAGCCGGGCCAAACGGAAGGGGCCGGGGTAATCGGGCGCGGGGTTGGCGACCGGCAGGCGGTCCACCCGCCACTCCTCGACCGGCTCGGCGACCAGCCGCCAGAGGTGATCGGACAGGCGCGCCGAACCGGACGCCGTCAGCGGCGCGCCGCGTTCGACCCGGCGGCGGCCGGGCAGGCGCGCTTGCAGGCCGCCCAACGGCCCCTGGACGTTGAGGATGATTTCGCCCTTGCAGACCGTCCGCGTCGGTCGGAAACCCGCCGGATCCGGCAGGCCGTCCGCCTCGCCCGACCAATTGTCGAAGATGGCGAAGGCCGGGTTGCGGCGGACGAAGCCCGTCGACGGGCGGAAATTATACCCGATGATCTGGCCGTCGGAATCCTGCACCCGCCCGGACCACAGATCATGGCGGGCCAACCCGGCGGCGACGCCCGCGTCGGCCACGACGCCGAAGGGCGGCGGAAGGGTGACGGGCGGCAGCAGCCGCGTTCCGGCGGGGCGGTCGGCCTCCGCCTCCCGCGTCACGGCGTCCCAATCCTCGAACCGGCGCGAAACCAGTTGAAGCGTGTGATAGCCGTATTCCCGACCGTCGGGCAGCTTGTCGCCGCCGCTCAGGCGGGACCGGCCCAGGGTCATCATTTCCCGCCAGGGTTCGCGCGTGTGAACCTCCGCCCCGGTGGCGCGGCGGATGTTGGCGCGCATCGCGGCGGGGTTGGAGCGGGGGCGGCGGGGTTCCTGGAGGATCCGTTCGGCGAAGGCCGCGTCCGCTTCGTCGGCGCGGCGGGCGACGCCGAAATAGCTCCCCCACAGATCCAGCCATTCGCCGTCCGCCGTGGGAACCGTCAGTTGGTTCAGCGCCTGCCCGATGTCGGCCTTCGCGCGGTCCAGCGCCCGCCCCACCGCGTCGGCCCAACTCCACAGGATGGAGCCATAGGCGTCGAGGCGGTCGCCGTCGCTGGCGTCCTGGTCGCCCGCGCCGGGCAGCAGCGCCAACGCCCCCAACCGTTCAAGCGCCGGGTCGGGCAGGGCGACGGCGACGCCCGCCGCCGCCAGATGATTTCCCAACGCGGCGATGGTCAGGCCCGCCAGCGGCGTCGTCAGGTCGGGCTGTCCGGGGCGGGCGACGGTCAGGGCGTCGTCGGCGATCCGCCACCGCAACCCGCCGGGCGACCGCAGGCGCAAGGCGGGCGCGGCCTCCGGGGTTGGGTTGAAGACGCGGTGCAGCCGCGACAGAAGCCGGGTCCGCATCATCAGACCCACTCCACCAGGATGGCGCCGGGAACCAGAACCGCGCTCGCGGGGCAGGGGACGGACAGGGTGGGTTGCGCGATCTCCGCCCCTTGAATCTCGGCGAGCGCCAGCGTGGCGTTGACCAGATCCAGGGGGCGCAGCTCGCCGCCGCTGCGGGTGGCGCGGATGACGCGCGACAGCGCCGCCGCCACCTGCCCGCGCGTCTCCTCGGTCTGGCGCAGCGCCGGGACCTGCGCCCGGATGGCGACGGCGACCGGGATTTCCGTCATCGCTTCGACGTCCACCCGCATCCCCGCCGGACGGTATCCCGGGGTGATCGTCCCGGTCGCGGGATCCTCGCCGCCCTCAATCCGGTCCGTCACCGCTTGCACAAGCTGGGCGGAGGTGGCGCCCGCCCCGTTGTGGACGTAGAGCCGGACATGGCCCGGCCCTTCGCGCACCGCCACCCGCGCGACGCGCTCCAGCGTCGTGGCGCCGGTCGGGTCGGTCACTTTGGCCGCCTTGGCGGCGAAGATCAGCGATCCGACGGTGCCGCGCGCCAGGCTTTGGATGAATTCGGCGAAGCGCAGCTTGCGCTCCGCCTCCGTCTCCGCGCCGCGCCCGTTGCTCAGCGCGGCGGGGTTGGTGACGGCGGAAACCCCGCTGATCGGCGAAATCAGCCGGGTGACGGCGTCGGGCAGGGCGTTGCCCCCGCTTCCCGGCGCGACCGCCGACACCAGCACCTCGACGCTGGTCTGGCCGACGGCGATGACGGCGGCCTCGACCGTGCGGTATTCGACGGCGCTGTCGCTGGCCACCCGAACCCCGACCGGCAGAACCACCGTGTCGGCGTGACCGGCGGGGGCGGAAAAGCGCGCCAGACCCGACGCGGCGACGGCGGGCAGCAGCGGAAAATCGAAGGAGCGGTAGACCGCCGTCGGAATCCCCTCCACCAGCCCGGCCAGCATCTGCTGGTACAGCTCGTCGATTTCGACGGCGGGGGCCTCGATCATCGTGCGCGCGACCGAGCCGACGTTGAAATCGGTGATCGCCCGCGACGTCGTCCGCATGTGGTTGACCATCCCGGCGACGATTGAAAGGAAGTCCTTAATTTGAAAGGGCATCGGTCATCCTCACGGGAACAGGGCGGCCATCGGCGGCGACCGCCGTGGCCTCCACGGACAGGGCGTCGCCGGTGACGGCGGCGGTCGCGTTGACGACGCGGGCGATCCGCCGGTCGGCGCGCAGCGCGCGCGCGACGAAGGCGGCGGCAAGCTGGTTGTTGACCGCGTCGCCGCCGCGCCCGATCAACGCGCGCGCCCGGCATCCGTAACGCGGGTGGCGCGGCAAGGCGCCGGGATCAGTGGCGAGCGCGTGGCGCAGCGCCTGATTCAGATTGGCCACCCCGGCCACCAGCCGGAAATCGCCGCCATCGGTCGCCGTGACGCGCCCGTTGGTCAAGGCGATGTCCTGACCGAACGGATCGTCGGCGTCGGTCACGCCCGCGCGCGCCAGGGCGGAGGCGGCGGGTGCGGGAATCTGGATCGGGTCGCCCGACAGCAGAACGCCCGGCCCGGCCTCGGCGGGGTCGTCGGTGACGTAGGGCGGGACAAGGCCGTTGATCTGCGCCAGATCCGGCCAGCGGGCGGCGTCGCCCAACTCGCGTGCGGCGATGGTCGGCAGGCTGTCGCCAACGCGGGTTTCAACCCGGCGCCAGCCGGGAAGCGGTTTGGTCCAGCTCATGGAAGGGTCGCTCCGGCGGCGAGCGCGGCGAGCGCGGCGGCGGCGGTCGTCGGCGTCAGGCCAAGGGGGTCGCGGCGCAGGGTGTCCAGCGCGTCGCGTCCGCTGGTGGACAGGGTCAGCCGGGCGGCGACCGGCGGAAACAGGCTGTGGAAGGGGTTGCTTCCCTCTTCGGCGAAGGTGGACCAGCCCCGCCCGCCGCCGGTGGACGAGCAGCTCGACGCGCCATACAGATCGTCATAGCTGGCGAATTGGCGGGACACGCCAAAGCCGTTGGCGAGGGTGCAAGCGATGTCGTTCATCGTGCTGGCGGCGCGCATCAGAGCGCTTTTGACCGGGTTGGCGGATTGGACGCGGGCCAAGGCGCCGATGCCGTTGCGCGCCGCTTCGGCCAGCCGTTGGACCGTCTCCAGGAAGGGGGCGGTCAGGCGGTCGACGCCGCCCTCCACCGCGTCCACGGCGTCAAGCGCGCGTTGGGCGCAGCTCTGCATGAAGACGCAGATCTGCGTCACCGCGTCGGCGGCGTCGGCGTAGAGGCGCTGGACGTCGTCGATGATGACGCCGATTTCCGCCACCAGCTTTTCCAGCCCCAGCCGCGCCGCCATCCAACGCAGCGGATCGAACAGCGCGCCGGTGATGGCGTCGGGGGCGGAGGCGGGTTCGCCCTCGTCGTCGAGAACGGCCAGCTCGATCTTGTAGCGCATCAGCAGCGGCGAGGTTTTCGACCGTCGCAAGGTGAAGGATTTCGGCGCGACCAGGGCGGTGACGCGGTCCAGCGTGTCGGCGAAATACAGCGCGACGTCGTCGGGATCCTGCCCGCGCGCCGCCGCCAGGATGCGCCGGTCATGCCAGTCCTTGAACACCGTCGCGCGCAGCGTTTCAAACCGCCCCGCCCCGTCGCGCCAGCCGGTGTGACCCTCCAGCGTGATGGTGGAGACGTCCCGACCGGCGGTGTCCGCCCAGGCGCCGCCCAGCGTCGGTTGCACGGTCAGGCGCGAGGGTTCCTGACGATTCAGCTCCTCGGGACGGATGGCGAAGGTCCAGCTTGTCGCGGGACCGCCGCCGTCCAGATAGAAGCCGATCTTGCGGTGTTTTTGGGGTTCAGGTGCCATGCCCGCATCCTGCCGTCACGACCGGGCGGGGCGGGCGCCTTGGGCGATCACCCGGCCCCGACGCCGGTGTCGCCGCCCTGCGCGTCGGGGTGGGTGTGGGTCTTCAGCCCGACGCCGTCGGCTCTGACGTCGCCGTTGGCCACCGTCACGTCGCCCTGGATGGCGGCGGCGACGCCGTCGCCGCCCGACCCGGACAGGCCGCCCTGGTAGGTCAGCCGCCCGTTCACCGTCACCGCCCCGGTGAAGGTCGATTGCGGCGCCGCGACGGTCAGCGTCGGCGTGGTCAGGGTGACGGACTCCTCGGCCTCGATGGCGACGGTTCCGCCGGGGGCGACGGTCATCCTGAAGCCGGTCGTGGCCAGGGTGATGCGCGCCGGGCTGTTGGCGGGCGGGGTCCAGCCGCCCGCCGCCTTGCCCGCCAGATCCTCGTGATCGCCCGACCCGATGCGCAGATAGGCTCCGCCGGAATGGAAAATCTCCACCGACCCGTCGGGCGCGATGGTCCAGCAGGTGCCGGACGGGTGGCGCCGCACCTCGCGATTCTGTTCGGTGAAGCCGATTTCCCCGGCCAGCGGGTTGACCCAACCGACGACGACCGGCGTCCCGTCGAGAAAGCCGCACAGCGCCAGCAGGCTGCGCCCGTTGCGGCTGTAACCGCCCGCGTCGGCCTCGCTGGCCGGGCGGGGCACGTCGGGAACGTCCCAGCTTCCGCTGTCGGAACTGGCGGTTCCGGCGGCGACCAGCGCGTTGGCGACCCGCCAACCATCGTCGAGAAACACCAGATCGACGCGGCGGCGGGACGGGTGAACGGCGACCACCTGGGCGACGCGCAGGGTCATCGGTAGGGTCCTCCAAGGAATTCGGCCCGATAGGGCAGGTCGGCGCGGCGGGAGCGCTCCAGAAATCCGGTGCAGCGGTCCAGGGTCAGGGCCGTGGTCCAGGCGCGCAAAGGCTTGATCGTGTGGGCGACGGTCGTGATGTAGCCCTCCATGGTCAGGCCGCCGCGCGTCAGCCGCAGGCGCCGCCCGATCTTCAGCGTCTCGCTGCCCTTGACCGTCGCGGTCACGGATTCAAAGACGCTGTTGTCCCGGTTCATGGCTTTGAGCTGTTCGGCGCGGGTCCGGCGCCACGCGATGTGGCGGTCGGCCAGGGCCATGCGCTCCGCCGCCGGGGCGGCGGTGGGGGAAAGGGCGATGATCGGGCCAAGCGCGGTGTCCCGCTTCATCGCCTTGCGCCCGTACAGCTCCAGCCGCGCGTTCGGGTGGTCGCGGTCGTCCAGGCCGGGGACGGTCTGTTGGTTGACGGCGTTGTTGGTCAGGGCGGCGGCCTGCCCCGGCGGCACGACGTACCAGTTGGCGACGTTCGCGTCGGCGCGCCGCGCCGACCAGGACGCCACGTCGTCGATCGACAGGGCGACCATGCCGGGATCGCGCGCGCCGGGCATGATGAAACGCCCGTCGACGTCCTTGTAGGGCGTGGGCCGGAAGCGGAGGACCGGGCCGCTTTCCTCATCCTCGACAAACAGCTCGTTCCAGGGGCGATCCACGAACGCGTTCAACAGGGTCCAAACCGATTCTTCGGTCGGGGCCGTCATGCCGGGGATCAGCGCGCCGTCCACCGCCCCGGCGTCCAGCCGGAAGGGGCGCAGCGTTTTGCCTTCCACGGCGAACAGGGCCTGGATCGCCGGGTTGGCGACGCGGGTGATGATCGTCTCCATAAAGGAAACCACCGGCATGACCCGCGCGCCCATCCCGTCTTTGCTGCTCAGCATCAGTTCCGACAGGATCGGTTCGCTTCCCGGTTGGCGCGATTGGGGGCGGGCGGCGGTGATCTGCAACAGCTTCGCGCAATCATGGCCCTGAATGGTGACGGCGCGGTTCACCGCGCCATCCTCGCCCACGGATTCGGCGCGCTGCACCGAATCGATAAAGCCGCGCATCACCAGGGGAAGCGGGCCGTCGCCCGTCGGGGTTCGGCTGGCGCGGATTTCCACCAGATCCATCGGTTCGGCCAGAGCGTAAACGGTGTCCTGCCCGTCGCGGGACCGATCCGCGACGGTGATGGAAAAATTGCCGTTGCCGTCCAGCAGGGACGTGTTGACCGTGACGTCTCCGGCGGTTCCCAGATAAGGCGTCAGGTCCAGATCGCGGGCGGCGGCGGCGAAACGCTCCGCCACGCCGTTGCGGCGGGCCACCAGCTTGACGAGGCGAACTTGGACGCGCGGGGCGTGGGTGCGGACGGGCATCACGCCACCCCCCAGGGCTGCGGCGGGCGGATCGGGGCGACGGTTCGATGTTCCACGTTCAAAACCTCTCCATTCGGTCCTTCATGCACGATGCGCAGGGGATCAATCCTGAAAGACAGGTCCATGGCCGGTTGGGGCCGGATGTTGCGGTCGCCGCCGGGGATCGGCGTGCCGACCGGCGGCCCTTCCAGCCGGGGCGGGCTGGGCGCGTGGTCCTTCGGGGCGGACAGCGTTGGGGCGGCGAGCGTTGGGGCGCCCGCCCGCCCGATGGGCGCGGCGAATTGAGGGGCGCGGCTTGGGGAAGCAACACCTAAGGTTGATGCCGATGCAACAGTTGTATCGCTATACGGGATGGCGCCGGACAGCGGACCGGAACGCGCGGCTTGGTCGGGGGCGGGCGGCGGCTGTCGCGTCGTTGGAAGCAGGGCGGGCGGCGGGAGAAGGGCGGGCGCGGGGCCGCCCTCCTCCCGGTCACTCCCCTCGGAACGCGCCGGGGCAGGGCCAAGCCGCCATCCGCCGTCGCCGGGCGTCGTCGGGCTGTCGGCGACCGGCGCGCGTCCCTCCGCGTGGCTCAGAAGGGAGGCGTCCGGGCGGGGGGAGGGGAGGGCGCCGACGCCGCGCGTCGGCGACGACCAAGCGTCCGGCAGGGTCAAGAACGGGGCGAGGGGCGCGGCGACCGGACGCGTGATGGAATGAGCCACGCCCGCCGCCGCCCGCGCGCTTGACGGCGGCGGAAGCGCGGGCGTGAACGGCGGCGGCGCGGGCAGGGGCGGAAGCGGGGCCGCCGCGTGTCCCATCTCCGGCTTGACCGGAGAGGGGAGGGCGGGCGACTGGCTGACGCCGCCCCCGGATCGGACGCCCGCCGTTCCGGTTGGGTCCGGGGTGGAGAGGGCAGGGGGGGCCGACCAGGGCGCGGCGCCGCCGACGGTCGCCGGTTCCCGTGGGGCGACCCCGCCCGCGCCGAACGGGCTGGCGTCACGGCGGCCCGCCTCCGCGTGGGGTGTGACCGCACCGATCCGCCCGATGACGGGGGCGGGGGTGGCGGGAAGGGCAGGGGGGAGCGGGATCGGCGCGGGATGACGCGGGTCGTCGTCGGATCGGCGCGGCGGCGCGTCGATTGGCGGCGCCTCCATCGGGCGCGAACGGGTCGGGGCGGGGCGCTCAGGCGGGGCGGGAACGGGCGTCGTCCCGCCCTCCCCCGCCGCTTGCGCCGTGGGAATCGCCGGAGTCGTCGGCGAAGCCGCCCGCTCCCGGTCCAGCGGGGCCGGGTGGCCGGGCGCGCCGTCGCCGCCGATGGGCGCGAGGGTCACGCCCGCCTGTTGGCCCATCGGTTGGTTTGCGGCGGCTTCAAGCCCGCTCGCGGGCGACGTCGGCGGGAACGGCGCGTCGTCCGGCGGGGCGTCCGCCGTCCGGCGGGCGGGCGGGGGCGGGGGCGCGGCGGGAACGGGGGTCAGGCCCGGTTCCTGCGGCGGCGCGGCGTGGCGGCTTCCCCGCAGGATGTGGCCGCCCACGCGGACCAGATGCCGCCGCCGGGCCTCGTCGTCGGGGAAGGCCGCCGCGTGGCGGTCGTGCCAGATCAACCAGTCCGCCGCGTCGATGGCGCGCAGGGCGGCGGCGGTTCCGCCGGGGCGCAGCCGCCGCAGCGCCTCATACTGGTCTTGCAGGCGGGGCAGGTCCGCCGCGACGTCTTGCAGGGCGGGGTGGGTCGGATCCAGGTCGGACAGGGCTTTGCCGTCCTGGCCGGACTGGCGGATGGCGGAGCGGACGCGGTCGAGGGCGGCGGCGACGCCCTCGGCGTCCAGGGACATCGGAAAAAGATCGGACACGGCGGTGGCCCATGCGGTGAGGCTATGGGCCATCCTGCCGTCACGACGGGGGCGCCGCCGATCATTCGGGCCGATCATTTGCGCCGATCATTCGTAATGGTCGGCGGCGATCTCGTCCCATCCGTCGGACCCGTCGTCGCCGTCCGCCGCCGCCGCCCGCTCCAACGCCGCGATTTCGGCGTCGAAATCGGGGTTGACGACCTCGTCCTTCAACCGGGGATCATCCAGGAAACGATGCGCCCACCAGTCGATCAGCATGTCGTCCTGGCCGGTGTCGAGGAAACGCGGGTCGGTGGGCGACAGATTGTAGCGGCGGCGGAAATGGAACTCGACGGTTTCGCTGAGTTCCAATCCCCAGGCCCGCGCGTTACGGCTGAGACGTTCGGCGAAAGGTCTCCTCCTCGTCGAGGAGCCTCCCATGCACCTTGTAGAGGGTGGCGACGTCGTCGGCGTCGAGCGGGTCGAGCGTTTCGACGTTCCAATCCCGGCTGGGGCCGGACACCATCAGAACGCCGATGGTCGCCATCGCGGCGGCGCTGTTCCACAGCGTCGCGTCGTTGACCGGCCCGCCCAGGATGCGCGTCGTTTCGGCGTGGATGCGGAACTGGTCGCGCATGATCCGGCGTCGGAACACAAAGTCGCCGACGCCGTCCACGCTGACCGGATAGCTGCGGTCAGGGTTGCTCATCAGAGGCTGGTCCCCACGACGTCCAGGGCCTTCAGGGTGGCGGTCTGCGCGACGATCTTGTTGGCGGTGATCGTCGTGTCGCCGCTTTCATAGGAACAGCCGATGTATTTGCGCAGAAGGCGGCCGCTGTCCTTGCTGTAGATGCACAGGTCGAACACCAGACCGCGCAGGACGTCGTCGCCGTTCTGCGGGGCGACGCCGGCGTCGCGCATGTTGTGCCGCATCATCACCAGGGCGCTGACGGTCAGGATGTGCGTGGCCTTGGTCGGTACATATTCCTGAACATGGATGTCGCCGATGCCGACGGCTTCCTCCATCGGGTAGCTGTCCGCCATTTTGACGGATTGGACGAGGCCGATCACCTTGCCGTCAAATTCGACGACGATCCGGTTGCCGGAATGGGTTTGCAAGTTCTCGCGCATGGCGGGTCGTCCTTCTTACGCGGCGGCGGCGGCGGCGGCGGCGGCGCCGGAATAGGGCACGACCGCGATGGACACAGGGATGAAATTGACGGGGACCACCGGCGAGCATTGGAACTGCACGCGCAGCACGTCGCCGTCCAGGGTGGCGGCGATTCCCTTGTAAGCCGGGTTGGCCGCGTCGCCGACGATGACGCCCGGCCCCTGCGGTTCCGGCCGCGCCAGCTCGCGCAGGGTGGTTTCGGCGATCGACACCGCGCGGGACAGCAGGATCGGCGACCCCTTGGCCCCGCGCAGAACGTCCAGCGCGTTGCGGACGTTGCGGGCGACGAAATCGGCGGCCACGCCGGTGGACACCTCGACCCGGTTGTAATTGTCGTTCACCAGCCAGGTGGACACCGACCGGACCACCTTGAAGCCCGACGGCGTGTCCTCCAGGCACAGGACCCCGGCCTGGATCAGGTCGTCGGTGTCGGTCGGGTTGCGCGGGGTGAACTCCAGCCCCCGGATCTTCAGGCTTTTGTTGGTCAGCGGCGTGCCGGGGTTGGCCCCGGCGAAGGCCGCCGCGACGATGGCGGCGGTCATGTAGGGCGCGCGCAGAACCCGCTTGCCAGCCGCGTCATAGGCGTAATGGCCGGGCCAAACCAGGCTGGTCCGGTCGCTGTTCAGCGCCTTGGGCAGGGTTTGCACCAGGGACAGGCTGGTGTTGGCGGCGGGGCCGACCAGGCAGCGGCGCTCCATGCGGGCGACGGCGCTCATGTAGGCGCAATGGGCGTCCGCCGCCGCGTGAATCGCCGGATCGCCGGTCAAGGGCACGATCCATTGGGCGTCGGCGGATTGAAGAACGGCGATGGCGTCGGTCCAATCGGCCATGGTCGGGGCCGGGCTGACGCCGCCGCTCAGATAGGTCCAGGGGATGTTGGCCGGGACCGCGCCGACGCCGGGCGGGCGGGTGGCCGTGACATAACCCTCCGCCGTCGAATTCAGCCAATCGACGATGGCCTGAAGATGGGCGGTGACGGTGACGGGGGCGGATTGGACGTTCTGCGCGGCGAGGCTGTCCAGCCCGTTCAGGGCCGGGCGGTCTTCGGAGCCGGGGACGGCGGCGGCGGCGAAACCGGGCGTCGCGCCGACGCGGTCGGCAAGCTGGCCAACCGTCAGCCCGTCGGTCAGCTCGATCACCGTGGCCACGCCGTCCACCGTCAGCGTCACCGCCGCCGGGGCGACGGCCAGCGTCGCCGCCGCGCCCGCGCCGTTGTAACGCACGGTCAGGGCGTCGCGGGCGATGTTGTCGGCGCTGCGGTAGTCGTCGCCGATCTGGGTGGTGACTTTCTTGCCCTTGGCGGATCCGGCCTCGATCTTGACCTTGATCCGGTTGGCGCCTTGGCCGTAATCGTCGGACAGCAGGGTGACGACCGTGGCGTCGGCGGCGTCCTTCAGCGCCAGGGCCGCTTGCGTGGCCTGGCCGACGCGCACCGCCACCACCGTCGATGGGGCGTTGGTTTCCGCCGACGGGTCAAAGGCCGCCAGCACGGCGTCCAGCAGCTCGCCGCCGCGCAAGCTGGCCCGCGCCTCGTCGGGGGCGCCGAATTTCAGGACGGCGTTGGGCTGGCCGCCGTCGGCCTTGCCGACCAGGGCCAGAATGTTGCCGACCGTCAGCCCCTTGGGCTGCATGGCGGTGTCGTCGATGGTGGACATGGTGGCCGGCGTGGTCCACAGCCGACCGGAGAAAAACAAACGCGAAGCCATAGCCGCGACCTCCCTGTTAGACCGGACGCGCCGCGAAGGCGGCGAGACGGTTGCTGTAATTGCCTTCCAGATCGACGCGGCGTCCGGCGGACTCCTCGTCCTGGTGGAAGGCGGCGATCAGCTCGACGCGCTTGTCCGTCGCCGAAAAGCGCGCGCAAAATTCGTCCAGAGTGACGGGGTATTCCGACGCTTCGGCCCCAGCCGCAGCGGTTTTCGTGGTGTCGGTCTTGGCCATCAGGTTGGCTCCATGCCAGAGGTGAAAAGGGTCGCGTCAACGTCCGTGATCGCGCCGACCGCGTCGCTGACAAGGGTCGGGGCAAGACAGACGAAGCTGCCGGTGGTCAGGAACAGCGGCCCGTCGGCCCGCGTCAGATCCTCGCCGTCCAGTTGGGTGAAGTCGCAGGCGGACAGGCCATGCGCGGCGAAGACCGGCAGGTTGCCGACGACGACGCGGCGGATCGCCTGACGAAGCGCCGACCGTTCGTCGGCGTCCCGGCTGGCGCCGACGACGCTGATTTGAACCCGCGACAACCAGCCTTCCGATTCAATCCAACCGTCCTCAGGCCACCCACCATCCGGCCAGCCGTCCTCCGGGGCGCGGCGGTCGGCGGCGGGAAGGTCGCCAAGGCCGCGTTCGGCGGGGGCGTCGCTGTCCAGACGGACCGACAGGCAGGGAAAGGCGATGGTCGGAACCGCCGCCAGCGAGGCCGCAATCACCGGGACCGCGCCGCTTGCCGGGGTCAGCGCGCCGCGCCCGACCTCCACCGCCAGCCCGGCGGCCAGACGGTCGCGCAGGATCGACGGCGCGTCCGGCCCTTCGCCGCGATAGGTCGCCGCCGCGACGCCGACCGCCGGGCCGGAGGCGGTCCAGCCCTCCCCCACCCGGTAATAGGCGCGGTAGACATAGGGGACGCCGTTGACCAGGCCCGCGTCGTCCAGCAGGGCGTTGTCGGCGCACTGGTCGGCGACCCGAACCGCGCCCGGATCGTCGGGGCCGGTGAAGGCGTCGGCGGTTCGCCGCAGCACGCGCCACCAGTCCGCCCCGCGTGGCGGGGTGATGACGAGGCGCAGGGCGTTGCCGATCGGCAGGGGGTGGATGTGCGTGATGCTCATGACGGCACGATGCCGTCACGACCATCAGCGGCGCGAGGCGAACAGGCCGTCGGTCGGCGGATCGGCGGCGGGCCGGGCCTTGGTCGGCGCGGCGGCGCTCAGGCGCGGCAGAAACTCATACGGGTTGGCGGCGCTGCGGGCGGGGTTGGCGGCGCAGCGATAGCCCTGGACCCCGCAGGCGCACAGCGCGGCGACCCGGCCCTTGGCCTCCACCCCGCACAGGGCGCAGCGGAACAGGCCCTCGCGCTCCAACACCCGCCCGATGCCGCAATGGCGGCAGCAATGCGGGGTCAAGGCCCAACCGCCGCTCACAGCGCCAACTCCAACTGGCGGGGCGCCGTGTGGGCGGCGCGGGGGCGGGCCACCAGCGGCGCGGGCGGGCGGGAGAACAGCAGGGCGCCGGTGGCGGCCTTGCCCAGCGTCAGCATCGCTTCGGTCGCCCCGGTGACGCGGCGCAGGGTGTGGCGGAACAACAGCCCGTCGCGGACGATCAGCACCGTTTCATCATGCAGGACGGCGGTCAATTGCGGCACGCCGCCCTTGGCGTTGCGCCCCTTCAACACCTCGCGCTCGCGGTTGTAGCAGCTGACGCACAGGCGGCCCTGAATGATCCGCATGGCGCGCCGCCCGCAGCGGGGGCAGACGCGCTGAAGGGATTCGACGACGGCGGCGGTTTCCGCCTGCGGGCGTCCGGCGTGGGCGGCGCCGACCGGGCAGGCCCGACAATGCCAGCGGCCTTCCCACGGGTCGGGCCGTTTGCGCTCCGCCGCCCGCCAGGACGCGGCGCAGCTGTCGCGGGAAAGCGTCAAGGCGCGCCGGTCGCACCGGATCAGCGTCAGTTCCATGGCCTGCCCCGTCGGTCGTGATGGTTTTCAGTCCTAGGAATATCACCCCATCATCCGCCGCGCAACGCGTTCTGGCTCAAGTCCAGGGCGATCCGTCAGGGCGATCCCGCCGCGTCGTAAGCCAACCAGTTCTCGACCCGGCAGCGGGGGCGCGGGGTGTTGGTGCAGCGAGGCGATGAGCGGGTTGGCAGGTGGTGGTGCGGCCCTGTAGAACGGCTTCTTTTTCTTTTCGTGGACTGGTCAGCGCCCGGCATGCCGAACAAGCACAATGACGACCGTCGCCATCACATTCCGAAGATGCGGTTTCAGGTGACGAATTGGGCCGCGTACGAAGCCGGCTTGCGTCGGCGCGGCAGTCTGACGCTGTGGGGCGCCGTCCTCAATCGGATGATCGATCAAGCACGCCCGAACTCCGTCCGCGCCGCCTGATCGAACGTCGTGTCAGGCTTCGGTGCGTCCGCGCCGACCTCGCGGCACCAACACCCCCATGCCTCGTATCTGCCGCCCCCTGGGAAACTTATGCCCTGCGGCACGAGCGATCAACTTTGGCCATTTTGCGCAGCTATGTGGTCACTGGGCCATAAGGCCGAGCAATCCAAATGGATTGCTGGCTTTTTCGTGTTCGGAATCGGTCAATCATGGTGCCGCACCAGCAGTTGCCCGTCGATCCGGTGGACCTGCATGCGATAGCCGTAGAGCCGCTCCAACAGATCGACGGTCAGGATGTCGTCCGGCGAACCGTGGGCGACGATGCGGCCGTCCTTCAGCGCCACAATGCGGTCGGCGTAGGCGGCGGCATAGTTGATGTCGTGCAGCACGATCACCACGGTGCGCGCGCGCTGCTCCACCATCTCGCGCAGCAGCCGCATCATGTGGCGGGCGTACATCATGTCCAGGTTGTTCAGCGGCTCGTCCAGCAGCAGGTAGTCGGTGCCCTGGCAAAAGGCCATGGCGACGAAGGCGCGCTGCCGTTGTCCGCCCGAAAGGGTCATCAGGTCGCGGTCGGCCAAGGCGGTCAGGTCGAACAGCGCCATCGCCTCGTCGATCAGCGCATGGTCGTCCCGGGTCAGCCGCCCTCGGCCATGGGGGAAGCGACCGAACCCGACCAACTCCCGCACGCTGAGCCGACCGGCGAAGCCGGTGTCCTGGCGCATGACGGTCAGCACCCGCGCCAGATCGCGGCCCGGCGTGCGGTCGACCGGCAGCCCGTCCACCGCGATGCGCCCGCGCTGCAACGGCTGAAGCCGGGCGACCAGCGACAGCAGGCTGGACTTGCCGGCGCCGTTCGGGCCGATCAGCGCGATCAGTTCCCCCTTTGGCAGGGTGAGGGAGACATCGTGCAGGATCGTCGTCCCACGGTGGCTCAGGCCGACGCCCTCAATCTCGATCATCGTCTGCGCTCCGTCGCCAGCAGGAACAGGAAAAGCAATCCGCCCACGAACTCCACGACCACCCCCAGCGCTCCGGCTCCGCCCAGCCCATGCTGCAACAGGGTCTGGCCGCCGACCAACACCGCCACCGCGATCAAGGCGGCGGTCGGCAGCAGCACGGCGTGGCGTTGGGTGCCGGTCAGCCGCTCCGCCAACGCCACCACCACCAGCCCCAGGAAAACCACCGGGCCGACCAGGGCGGTGGACACCGCCACCAGCATCGCCACCAGAGCCAGGATGGCGGTGATCTGGCGGCTCCAGTCGATGCCCAGCGCCGTCGCCGCCGCCGGACCGAGCGCCACCACGTCCAGCGCGTGGCGCAGCCGCCAGGCCGTCAAGGTTCCGGTGACGGTCAGAACACACCCCACCACCAGAAGGTCGCCGCGCACCGCCGAAAAATTGGCGTAGCTGGCCCCCTGGAGCACCGCGAAATCGTTGGGGTCGATCAGCCGCGCCAGCAAGGACGTCAGGCTGCGGAACAGGATGCCCAGCAGCGCCCCGGTCAACAGCATGCGGTAAAGCGACAATTGCCGACGCAGGATCGGCAGGAAGACAGCGGCGGCGATTCCGACCATCGCCAGCAGGGCCGACAGGAACTTCAGCCGGGGATCGATCCCGGCGAACCCCAGCCCGCCCAGCAGAAAGACCATCGCCGTCTGGCCCAGAAGATAGAGCGCGTCAAGTCCCATGATCGACGGGGTCAGAATGCGGTTTCCCGTGACCGTCTGAAGCAGAACGGTGGCGACCGCCACCGCGACCGCCACCTGGACCAGCGCCAGCAGCTTCAACGCCCGCAGTTCCAGCACAAAGGCCAGGTTGCCGCGCAGGCCCACGGCCATGTGCAGGACAACGCAGAGCAGGGCGAGACCAGCGGCCAGCCACACCCGCCGTTCAACCGCGCTCATGACGCCCCGCCAACAGCCAGAGGGCCAGCGCCGCGCCGACGACGCCGAGGATCGTGCCGATGGGAATCTCGTACGGGTGACGCAGCAATCGGCCCAGCACGTCGCAGCCCAGCGTCAGCGCGGCCCCGCCCAGCGCCACCCAGGGCAGGGAACCGCGCAGGTTGTCGCCGCGCAGGCGGGAAACCAGATTGGGCACGATCAGCCCGACGAAGGGGATCATGCCAACCACCACCACCGTCATCGCCGACAAGAGCGCCACCACCGCCAGCCCGGCCTGCACCATCCGCTCGTAATCAAGGCCGAGGCCGACGCTGACCTCCTTGCCCAGCGAGGCGACGGTCAGCGCGTCGGCGCACCACCAGGACAGCGCCACCAGCGCCGCCGCCAGCCACAGCAATTCGTACCGCCCGCGCAGGATCCCGGAAAAATCGCCGTTCATCCAGATGTCGAGATATTGCAGCAGGTCGGTCTGCCACGCGATGAAGGTCACACCGGCGGCGATCACCCCGCCATAGATGAGGCCGAACAGCGGCATCAGGAACGGTTGGGTCGGCGGCAGGCGGCGGACCAGAAGCAGGAAGATGGCGGTGCCGACGATGGCGGTCAGCGTCGCCACGGCCATCTTCTCCAGGATCGAGGCCGTCGGCCACAGCAGCGTGACCAGCAGGATGCCGAAGGCCGCGCTTTGTTCGGTTCCGCCGATGCCGGGATCGACGAAGCGGTTGCGCGCCAGCGTCTGCATCACCAGCCCGGCGATGGCCAGCCCGGCCCCAACCAGGATCGCCGCCAGCGTGCGCGGCAGCCGACTGATGAGCAGCGTGTCGAGCGCCTCGGCCCCGTCCGCGACGGACAGGTCGGACACGCCGACCGACAGGCTGGCGGCGCAGAGCAGGGCGCAGACGAGAACCGTCCCGAAGCCTGCGACGCGCCCGGAAACGACCGGGGCCATCATCATGGCGCGGCCCGGAACTGTTCTTCGATCCGGGCCAGCACCCGAAGAGTGGCCGACACGCCGCCAGCGGCGATGTAGAAGTCGGCGGGGGGCAGATGGACGATCTGGCCGGTGCGCCCGGCGACGGTTTGCGCCACCAGATCGTTGGACAGCGTCGCCCGGGCGCTGGCCCCGATCTCGCCGATGGCGGCGGTGCGGTCCAGCACGATCAACCAATCCGGATTGGCCTTGCGGATGAACTCGAACGAAACCACCTCGCCGTGCAGGGCGGCCCCCAACTCGGGCACGGCGGGCGGGATGCCCAGCTCCGAATGCAGCCAGCCGAAGCGCGACGTGGCGCCATAGGCCGACAGTTTCGGCCCGTTGGTCATCACGATCAGCGCCCGGCCACGACCGGCAACCGCCTTGCGCGCAGCCTCCACCGCGTTGTCGATCCGCTCTTGCGCCGATTTGGCCTCCGCCCGCCGTCCGAACAGGTCGCCATAGGCCAACAGGCGGCGGCGGGCGTCGGCCAGCAGATCCTTGCCGTCGATGGTCATGTCGATGGCTGGCGCCACTTGGCGCACCGTGGCGAGTTGGTGGGAGGAGCGTCCGCCGACGATGATCAGATCGGGGGCGAGCGCGCTCAACGCCTCCAGATCGGGTTCCTGGAGGATGCCGACGGAAGCGGTTCCCTTGAGCTGTGCCTCCAGGTCCGGCACGAACAGCTTTTTCGGCGTTCCGGTTGGCCGGACGCCCAAATACAGCAGCGTGTCGATCGCGGCGACGTCGTACACGGCGACACTCTTCGGACCATCCTTGATGGTCTCCGGACCCAGCGCGGTCGCGATCTCCGCCGCCGTCGCGGCCAGCGGGGAGAGGCACAGCGCGGCGACCGCAGCCAACCGCCCAAACCAACCCATCCTGTTCATGCCTCCACCAGTCTCCCTCAACACCGCGCTGTTCCGCCAAAGCGGCGGGTCACGGTGGTCGGCGCCAGCGTTGCCTCGACAGCCTCGCGGTCGTGGCGCAGCACCGCGTAGCAATCGTCGCCGAACCACTCCAGCGACCCTTCCGCCGTCGGATCGTCGGCCAGTTCGGCGAGGAAGCGGCGATAATCCACCGCCCCGTCGAACAGCGGGACCATGCCGTCGCGCCGCCCGGCGGCGGCGTAGACGTTGCCCGGTTCGAACACCGGCAGGTCGCTGCGGTCGCGGATGTTCTTCAGGTGGTAATGGCCGATGTGCGGACGCAGCGCCCGCCGGGCGGCCACCGGATCGTCGCCGCCCTCCCAGACGTGCAGCACATCGAAATTGATCTTCAGCGCCGGATGGCCGACCGCCGCGATCAGCGCGCGGGTGGAGGACAGGCTGTCCGCCAGCGTGCCGGGGTGGGTTTCCACCAGCAGCGACAGCCCATGGTCGGCGGCCAGCCCGCACAGGGTGCGCAGCCGCTCCGCGATGAAGATCGTCCGTTCCGGCGAGGTCTCGGCGCTGCCAGCGCTTCCGGCGAAGGTGCGGATCTTGCGGGCGCCCCAGCGCTGCGCCAGCCGACAGAGGTCCAGCGTCTTGCGCACCAGCGCGTCGGTGTCGCCGTCCAGCGGCAGGTAATCGCTGAGCATCGGCGCCGACAGGCCGAACGCCGCCAGCCAGTCGCCACCCCGGTCGGACACCGCCGCCATGTTGCGGGCGTGCGCGCCCCACAGCTCGATGCCGTGAAAACCGTTGTCGGCGGCCCAGACGGCCAGCTCTTCCAGCGAGACCAGATGGTGCCGGAAGCTGATGGTGCAGAGCGACAGTTTCATCACGCCACCTCGGAAAATGCGGGGGCCGGGACGGCGGCGGCGCGCCATTGCCGGAAAACGGCGGCCAGCGCGTCCTTCAGGGCCGTCTCCATCCGGTCGAGCTGGTCCAGCCGGTCGAACAGGTCGGGGGCGAGGCCGAGATCGCCGGTCTGAGCAAGGCGCAGCGCCGCGTAATGCAGCGTCTTGAAGCCCTGGAACAGCGCCTCGATCGCGTCGCAGTGCGCGAGGAAGCGGTCGTCGGGCAGCCGCAGCGCCCGCCAGAAGAAGGCGAATCCGTGCTCGTAGGCGTATTTGCGGATGGCGAACACCGGCAGTTCACGCAGCGCATGCGAAAGGCCCGCTGTTGACAGTCTGTCGGCCCCCTTCACATGCGCGGCCAGGATGCCCCGAACCGCCGCGGTCAGCGGGTTGACGTCCGGCAGGAAGCAGGCGTCGAAATAGGCGGCGACGTCGGTTGGCCGGGCGGGGCGCAGGTCACGCCGGTCGAACAGGTATCCGCCAGCGACGCTGGGCTGGAGGAAGGCGTTGGCGATGCGGTCCCGGGCAATGTCCCCTTCCCAGCGGAAATCGGGGTCGCGGACCCGGTAGACCGCCGGGTCGCTGGCGCTTTCCAGCATCAGGTAATGGGGAAAAGGGTTCTGATTGAACTTGTTCTCACGCTCGGGCAGGTGGAACAGGTCGATCATCGCCATGATGGACAGGCTGTCCGGCCGCCGTTCCACCAGATCGATCAGATGGGCCAGATTGTCCTCTTTGCTGCGGGCATGGTCGTACCATTGCCGCACCTCCGCCCCGTAGAGTCGGCGGTACCAGTCGCAGAAGAAATCATGGCTGACGCCGGAGCTGTGATAACGCAACACATGGTCGGCCCCGACGTCGAACCCGGCGTCCCACACCCCGAAATAGAAGGGGCGATGGTCGATCCCCGCCCGCTTCAGCGCGTCGCAGAGGCAACTGACGACGCAGTGGATCTTGAGGTCCTGATACTCCTCGGCATGGACGCTGCCAGAGGGGACGCTGCCGGGCGAAAGGTCCGCAGCGGCGTCGGTCGGGCGGGGGCCGACGAACAGCCCGGCCACATCGGCCACCGTGACCAGATCGCGCGAGGTGATCAGCTCGTCCGGCGCCTCCAGCCCGAAGGACAGCTCCAATTGCAGGAACAGTTCCATCATCAGCACGGAGTCGAGGTAGAGATCCTCGTTCAGCCGCGCTTCGGGTCCGAAATGGTCGAGATGGCGGTTGTCCAGATGGTCGCGCAGGACGGTGTGGATCGCCTCGACGATGTCCGGCCCGGTCATGGTCGCCGTCACGATGCGGCCTCCGCGTAGCGGGCGGCAACCTCGCGTCGGCTGATCTTGCCGTTGGCCATGCGCGGCAGGGCGTCGGCGCGGATCAACTCACCCGGCTGCTGGTGGGCGGCCAGATTGTCCCGGCACCAGTCGCGCAGCGCCCGATCCGTCACCTCGGCGGCGGCGGAGAACAGCAGGGCGACCCGTTCACCGGCGAAGCGGTCGGTGCGACGGAAGGCGACGGCGTCGGTGACGCCGGGCAGCGCCATCGCCACGTCCTCCACCTCCTGCGGGTACACGTTGAGACCGGCGACGTTGATGGTGTCGTCCAGCCGCGACACGAACATCAGCATGCCGTCCTCACGCAGATACCCCAGGTCGCGGGTGTGGATCGCGCCATCCGAAGCCGACAGCACGATTTCCGCCGGGGCGTCGGCGGTTCCGGTGGACAGGCGATGGTGGGGCAACACGCGGCCCAGTTCGGCGCTGGCCGCCATGTCGGGGTTGATCGCGATGCAACCGGCCTCTGAACAGCCATATTGCTGGAACATATGGACCGTCCGGCTGCGGATGCGCTCGAACCAGGGTTCCGGCAGCAGGGTCCCGGAGGTCATCGCCGCATGGATGCGCTCGCCCTCCGGCAGCAGCCGGGCCAGCGTGTGCAGGATGACGGGGGAGGAATAGAGCAGCGGCTTGTTGATCCGCCGCAGCGCCGTCAGCAGGAATTTCGGATTGGTGGTGTCGAGGATCACCGGCTCCGCCCCGCGCCGCAGCCCAACCAGCAACCCGCAGATCAGGCCATAGGAATGGGTGGTCGGGCAGGCGATCACCGGGGTCATGCCGACCGGATCGGTGAAGAAGCCGACATAGCTTTCGATCTCGCGGTCGATCTCCGCCCAGCTCCGCGCGATCCGCTTGGGCGCGCCGGTCGTGCCGGAACTCATCTGGAGGAGTTGGCCCGGCTCCGGCGACGCGGGCGGCGGGGCGATTTCCTCCGCCGTCAGGCTGTTGTGGTAGAGCGCGTGGCAACCGCTGTCGCGCGCCAGCCGACGCGCCGCCTCCAGCGGGGTGGAGGGGTGCAGCGGCAGCAGGCTGCCCCCCGCCGCCCGAATGGCGAAGAACAGGGCGAGCCAGTCGATGGTGTTCGCGAAACAGACCGCGAAGCGTGCGCCGGGGCGGTCGGACAGGCGGGCCTGTTCGGCGTGGGCGGCGCTCAACGCCTCCACCTCCGCCCGTGAATAGGATCGGTCGTCGATGCGGATCATCGGATGCTCTCGGGGGAAGTCTCCGGCGCGAACCGCGCGAAGATGTTGGGAACGGTGTGGTGAATCTCCTCCCGCGCGCGCAGCAGCTTGCCCCGCAGCAGGGATTCGGTGAGGATCTCAGGCGCGGCGTGGCCGACGCGGCGGCGCCGCTCCTCCAGCCCATGGCGGCGGGCGTGGCCCTCCACCAGATCGTGAACCCGTTGCCAGAACGCGGTCTCTGGCAGGCCATGTTGCAACGCCAGCAGGTCGGACAGTTCGGTCAGGTTGAAGACGAACAGCGTGTCCATCACCAGCTCGCGCAGCGGATCGACCCCGCTGGCCCAATAATAACGGTCGGGCGGCGCCTCGCGGTAGGCCGGGTGCAGGTTCGGGAAGTCGGGCAGCCGGTCGGGGGCGGCCAGGAAGTCCGGCGCGTATTCGACGCTGTCGTGGAAGTCGCGCAGGATCAGCCGCACCGGCCAACCGTCGCGATGGACCAGCACCATGTTCTGTCCATGCGCCTCCACCGCGACGCCGTGGCGGACCAGCAGATGCCAGACCGGCAGCACCGCCACCGCCAGCAACTGGTCCAGCCAGCGCGACAGCCCGTACCGCTCGATCCAGGGGGCGGCGAAGGCGGCGCCGTCCGCCTCCGTCACCATCACCATGTTGAAGGGGATGGCGGCTTCGCCCTCGCCCAGCGTCGATTGCACGCTGCGCCGCCACAGCGCCGCCATTTGCCCGGCCAGCGGGCCGTCGCGGTCGGCGATGATCCCGGCATATTCCGGCAGCAGGGTCAGCGGGTAGCGCTCGCGGAAATCGGCGTCGTCCGCCACCACCCCGCACAGCCAGTCGGAGATGGCCGGGCCGGTGCAGACCGAATGCGGTTCGAGGATCCGGCGGGAGGCCGTGTTGACGATGTTCAGCGCCAGCTTGACGTCGGCCTTGCGCGGGTCATCGACGTTCATCACCGTGCGCACCGACTGGCTGGCCCGGTAATGATCGCCGAGCGGCCCCAGACAGACCGCGCGCCCGTCGGCCAGCCAGGGGGCGAACACTGGGGCCAACTCCCCCTCGCGCAGCGCCCACCATTGCCAGGGGTGCAGCGGCAGCAGCCCGAAATCGGTGGCCGGGCGGTTCAACGCGGCTCGTTGCTGTTGAACCTCCGCCCAAGCGACCGGACCGAGTTCGGCGCGCCAGAACGCCTCCTCCTCGGCCAGGGTCGCGGCGGGGAGCGCCTGATGCAGGCACGAACGGGCGATCAGCAGCCACACCAGTTGGAAGCGCTGCCCGACCTCCGGCCCGAAGGCGGCATGGTCGGCCTCGTCGAAGCCCAGCCGCGCCTTGAAGCAGGGGTGGTAGGGATGCCCTTCCTCCAGCCGGCCTTCCAAGTCGGGAAAGGGCAGGCCGTGGCGTGGCGTGGCTGGCAGGTTGGCGGCGTTCCAGCGGCAGAGCGTCACCGTGCGTTCCAACTCGGCCAGCAGACCGGCGCGGCTCGCCTCGGTCGCGTCGAGGCCAACGACCATCCGGTCCAGCGTGGCGGCGCGCCAGACGCCGTTCTCGTCCCGCATCTCGACCGATCCCGTTTGGACGCGCGGACGCCCGAACGGCCCGGCGGCGGCGCGGCAGCGGAACTCCCGCCCGCCGGAGCGCCAGAGCAGCCCCTCGTTTCCGGTGGTGGCTGGTTCGACGATTCCCTCGAACAGCAGGGCGGCGGCAAGCTGGCGGACCACCCGTTCCTCCGGGCGGTCGGGCAGGTCACGCGGAAAAGGCATGATGCCCCCGTTCGACCGCCGCCGCGCCGGTTCGGCACAGCGGGTTGGGCCATTGGGCGTACAGATCGGCTTCGCTGGCGGTCTCAAGCTCGTCAATGTCGAGCAGGCGGGTGGTCAGGTTCAGCTTGGCCCCGATGGTCGGGCTGTCCAGCACCCCTTCGGCAAAGCGCCGCCCCGCCCCGGTCAGCGACAGGGCCAACCGTTCCAGCCGGGCGCGCAGAAGGCGCAGCAAATCATCCTCCTCGGCCAGCCGGTCCTTGCCCAGGCGGGCGATCACCGAGAAGATTTGGTTGACGATCACGTAGTAGGAGAAGCGCCGGTTGATCTCCCCCTCCTCGTAATAGAGGGAGCGGATGTTGTCGGCCTCCGGGATCAACCGGCGCAGCCGGTCGCGGTAGGCGGCGGACAGGTAGAAGCCCTGGTTGTCGCGGTAGAGGAAGCGGGCGGGCATCCCGTCGCGCAGATCGAGCAGTCCGTTCTGCTGGTGCGCCTCCAGCGCCACGCCGTGGGTGTCGTACAGGCGCAGCACCGGATCGAGCGCGCAGTCGAGATAGGCGTCGAACCAGCGGCGGGCCGATTCGCCCACGCTGCCGCCACGCTCCATCGCGACGCGGCGCACGATCCGTTCCAGGCGGGAGGGGCGGTTGGGCAGCGGGTCGGCGGTCAGCGCCGCGATGGTGGCGACGCCGCGCTGGCGACCGTTGGCAAAGGGATTCTCGCGCAAGATCACCTCGAACCCGCTTTCGCAACCGTCCGCCGCGTCCAGCGTGATGTAGGCGGGATCGAGCACGAAACCGAAGCGCGGACCCAACTCCGGCCCGATCGCGCCGATCAGCTTGGCCATGATGACGCCCGCGTCCAACTCGTGCCGCCGGTTGATCCGGATCGAGTTGGTGATGCGCACCGGCAGCGAGAATTTTAGCATCCACGGACTGTCCGGGCTGTAGACCGTCCGCACCGACGAGGTGGCGGTGAACTCCGGCCCGGCCTCTCCCAGCGCCCGCAGCGCGCCGCTGTCCAGCATCGCCCGCACCGCCGGATCAAGCGCCAGCGCTTCGGCCTGGAGCGGGTGCATCGGGATCAACTGCTCACCGTCCCGCAGGGTGAACCGGGAGACGGAGGCGCCGAGAATGGCGGCGATCATCTCCGGCGCTGATTGACGGACGGCGGAACGGTGGCTGACCCGCGACGCCGGAGCGGCGAACCAGCGCAGGCGGAACCGCCCGCCCAGTTCCGGGGCGTAGGTCGGCTGCTGCCACGGCGTCATTCCCTGAAGGCTTTTCGGGGTGGGGTGCAGCCAGTGGCCGAACACCAGCGATTGTTCGGCGGCGATGAACTCGTCCTCGTCGCGGTCCGCCGCCGGGGCGGCGTTCAGATAGCGCTGGACCGACTGGTAGCTTTGCAGGACGCGCAGAAGCAGCTCCAACTCGCTGCCGCGCAGATCGGCCCCGGCGCTCTTCCCCTCCATCCGGCGATAGCTCTCGCTGGCCAGACCGCACAGCGCGGTGAAGGGTTCGGTCTGCTGCCAGGGAGAGCCGGGGGCCGTATCTGTGGGCGCCGTGTCGGCGGGGGCGTCGGGCAGGGCGCGTTTCCAAATCCGCCCGAAGCCGCAGGGGCCGCACAGCGAGCGCGAAACGATTTCCGTCCGCAGCGCGGTCCGCTGCGACGGCAGCAGCCATTCGACGCACTCGACAACCGGCCCGGCCTCCGGGCCGTGCCGGACGGTCCGGCCGGTGTCGATCTCCCGCCAATAGCAGTTCGCAAAGTTTTGAAAGGTCGCGTGCTCGGCGATCTGCTGGGTGGAACGCATGGTTTGCCGATCCTGAAGGGCTTCGGACATGACGGCTGTAGGGGCGGCTGTGAGGGCGGCGGCCTTACGCCGCCCAGTCGAGCCGCCGGTCGCCTTCGCGGAAGGCGAAGCGCAGCAAGTGGCTTTCCACCACCGACTGAAGCTCGGCCAACTCCGCCGGGGTGGGAGCGCTGGCCTCGATGGTCAGCCGGTCGGGAGTCGCCCGCAGCCGGGCGGCGCCGATGGAGAATCGGCATTCCCCACCCTCTGCGGTCTCCACCGTTTCGATCTTGTGGGCGAAGTGGCGGCAGAGCTGGGTGGCGTAGCGCTTGCCGTGCTCCGTCTCGAAATGGGCGGTTGAATGCAGCATGCGGGGAGGCTCCCGATTGTGGTGAAAGGGTCAGAACTTCGCCGACGCGGTCAGCAGGACGGTTCGGCCCGGTTGGTACAGCGGGGTGACGGTCCCGAACTCCTGCCCATAGGTGGCGCGGTCGGCGTAGGTCTCGTCGAACAGGTTGCGGACGTCGGCGCGCAGCGTCAGGTTGGACAGGTGCGGAATCTTGTGTTCGACAAACAGGTTGACGGTCTCATAGCCTTTCAGCGGCTTCTGACCGGCCTGGACCTTGTTGTGGTCCAGCACGATCTCGACGTCGGCGCCGACCGTCAGTTCCCATTTCGGGATGGTGTGGGCGCCGCCGATGGTGTAGACGCGGCCCACCGGGGTGGCGATGTAGGTGCCGGTGTCGGAATCGGCGGGCAGCCCGTCAATGGTCACGTCGATGTTGGCGTATTTGGCGCGGACATAGCCGGTGTCCCAGGTGTAACCCAGGCCCAGCTCGTATCCTTTCGATCGGACATCGCGGAACAGCGTGCCGCTGCCGACGGCGTAGCGTGGCGCGCGCACGTCATCCAGATCGGTGCGGAAAACGCGGCCTTCGGCGGTGAAGCCCTGATAGCGGGCGACCAACCCGGCGGTCAGGTTGGTCGCGGTCACGGGCTGCGGCCCCGCGCCGTACCGCCAGGCCGGGTTCATCACGAAGTTCTCGGCCAGTTGAACGCCACCCCAGCTTCGCGAATAACCGGCCTTGGCGGTCAGATGTTCGGGCAGGATGTCCACCTCGCCCGAGATGTTGTGGCTGGCGCCGCTGTTGGCCCACTCCTCGCCGGAGGTGCCTTCAAACCATTGCTGATCGCCGCGCAGACCGAAGGACAGGCGGACCCGCTCCACCGGCGTCAGCCGCGCCTGTCCATAGATCCCGACGTTGCGGGCCTTTTCGGCCGCCGTCATGGTCTGGTCTTCGTACTTGGCGTGATCGACGTAGAAGTCGGTTCCGGTGGTGATGGTCCCCGATCCGACGGTGAAGACATTCTCCAGCTTGCCGTTCAGCGAACTGGTGGCTCCCTTGCCGGGATAGCTGCCGGGAACCGTGCTGGCGCCGACCGGGCGGGTGTAGATCGGGGTTTCGATGTCGGTGCGGCCATAGGCGACCACGACCTTGGGGTTCCACAGGTCGGTCGGCTGGCTGTCGGTGTAGGTGAAGACCAGATTCTGGCGGTCCAGCGTGTAGTCGCGCACGCGCGGCTCCCAGGCCGGACGACCGGAGATGGAACCGACGTTGGCGCGGAACGGGCGCGGCGCGTCGTCATAGACCCGCTCGTAGCTGACCTGGACGCGGTGCCCGACGTCGGATTCGTAGGCGAGCTTGGCCAAGCCGCTCTTCAGGTCGGTCTCGGTCCCCTCGACCTTGCCGCCATCGCCCGACTTGAACCGGCCGCCCTTGGCGTAGGTGACATAGCCCAGCCCCTCCAGCCCCTTGTGACGGCCGTAACCGGCGAGGCTGTTGGTGAAGACCGAGCCGTTGGTCCCGAAGCTGGACTTGACGAACGCGCCGACGCCGTCACCCTCCAGGAAGTCGCGGGCGTCCTTGGTCTCGTAGGCGATGGATCCGGCCAGCGCCCCCGGCCCGGCATCAGCCGGGGCCACCCCGGCATCGACGCGGGCGGTCTTCAGAAAGGCGGGGTCGATCAGGGTGGTTCCATTGTGGTGGAACACCTTGTTGTTCTGTCGGCTGCCGTCGATGCTGACGGACAGGTTGGTCTCCTCCACGCCGTTCACATAGACCTTCTGCGACATCGGCACCGAGCTGCCGACGCGCACGCCCGGTTCGTTGGCGAAGACGTCGCGGATGTCGCTGGGGTTCTTGCGCTCCAGATCCTCCTTGGTGATCAGGATTTGCGCGGGGCCGGTGGGGGCCGGGGCGGTGGCCGTGACCGACACCGGACCCAGCGCCATCGTCTCGCCTGCGGAAGAGGCGGCGGGGGCCGGGACCAGCGTGGCGGTGGCCGGGCCGCTGAGGCGGTAGGTCACGCCGGTGCCGGTCAGCAGGCTTTCCAGCGCCTGGGCCGGCGCCATGGAACCGCTGACCGCGTGGGAGGTGCGCCCGTCGGTCAGCGTGCCGGGAAAACCGATCTGCCAGCCGGTTTGTCGGCTGAAGGCGTCCAGCGCGCCGCGCAGCGGCTGTGCCGGCAACGCGAAGGCGGCGGGACGTTCGGCCGGCGCTGTCGTCTGCTGGGCCGCAGCGGGGACCGCCACCAGCGTGGCGCCAAGCGCCGTGGAGGTCATCAATGCGGCAAACAAACGCCCGGCGACCCGCGACCGGCTGAACTCCCCAACTCCGACTATCGATGCCGTACGGCCGACCATGTCCTGCAACTCCCGTCTCAATCTGGTGCAGGGGGATCAATCGCAGGCGGTCAAGCCTACTCCCCCCTCTTCGCCAGACGTGTGGGGACGCGGACCCTCACAAAAAAAGATGCGAGCGATTCTCAGCTCATTGGGAATCAGCGCAGAACGGCGATGCCGCCCGGCAGGACGGTCATCCGTGCCCCGACCATCCCGGCGAGCGCCGCCAGCGCCCCGAGCGGATCGTCGAGCCGGTAGTTGCCGCTGACCCGCTCCGCCGCAATGCGGTCGTCCAGCAGCAGGATGGGGGCGGGGTGGTGGCGCCGCAGCGTCGCCACCACGGCGGCCAGCGGTTCGTTGTGGAAGGCGTAGCGGCCATCGCGCCAGGACAGAATCTCGGCCGGATTGGGTCGGGGTTGCATGGTCAGGCCCAGCGCCGTGGCGGTCAGGCGGTCGCCCGGAGCCAACACCATGGCCCGACCGGGATCGTCCGGCCGACGAACCGTCACCCGTCCGCGTTCCAGGAACACGGAATCCTCCTGGTCGTCCGACCGCACGGAGAAGGCGGTCCCCGTCACCTCGACCTCGCTGAAGCCGGCGGCCACGCGGAAGGGGCGGGCGGTGTCCCGCACCACGTCGAACCAGGCCTGTCCGCGCAGCAGGGTCACGCGGCGTTCCCTGCCGTCAAAGGCCACCGTCACCGCGCTGTCGCTGTCCAGGAGCAGGCGTGACCCGTCGGGCAGCGCCAGTTCGCGCCGTTCGCCGGTGTCGGTGCGGTGGTCGGCGCTCCAGCGCGTTTTCAGGTCGGGATAGAGGTGCGCTCCGACCACGGCCAGAAGCGCCGAGGCCGCCATCGCGCCCAGCCAGGCGCGCCGCGTCTGCCGGGCCTGCCGCACCACTGGCGCCGGAGGCGTCGACCGATGCGCCAGGGTGGCGCTGCGCAGTTCCGGCATGCCCCCGATCTCGGTCAGCCGGTCGAACGCGCGGGCGTGGCGTGGATCGCCTTCCCGCCACGCCCGATAGGCGGCCAGCGTCGCCGGATCGGTCGGCGTGTCAAGCAGCCGGACGAACCAGTCGAGCGCCGCATCCGTCACCGGATCGGCATGGCGGCCGTCGGTTTCCGCCGTCTTTCCGTTTGGCTTGTTCTGAACCACCCGTGTCGCCCGTCCTCTGTCGGTCTGCTCTTGCATCTTAGACGTTCGAGAGGTGGAACGGCCACACACAGCGCCGCAGAAAAATTCGGCGTGGCTTGACAGTCACAAATAAGAATCATTATCAATCGCTGACGACCCCGAGGAAGCGCTCAGCGCGACGGATAGGCCAACCATGCCCGCAAGTCTGACCGCCATTTATCTGGATCACCGCCAATCCCTGTTGGGCCGCGCCCTGCGCATCGTCCGCGATGTGCCGACGGCGGAGGATGTGATCCAGGAGAGCTACCTGCGGGCCTGCAACGCGGCGCAGAAGGGGCCGATCGACAACATCGGGGCCTTTCTGCACCGCACCGTGCACAATCTTGCCCTCGATCAGATCCGCCGCCGCCGCACCCAGGAACGGTTCGAGGCCCCGGCTTCGCAAACCGGCGACCCGCTGGAGGTCGCTTGCGACGCTCCATCGGTGGAGGAGCGGCTTCTCCACCGCGAACGGCTGGTCCAGTTCATGGACGCGATGGAGGCACTGCCGGAGCGCGCCCGCCGCGTCTGGGTGCTGAACCGGGTGGAGGGCATGTCCTACCCGCAGATCGCCGCCCATCTCGGCGTGTCGCCGGGGACCGTGTTCAACGACATGAAGCTGGCGATGGGCCATTTCGTGGACGCCCTGTCGCGCGCCGACCGCCGCTAACCCGGATCGCGTTGCGTCGGAATCGATGCGCCGGGCGAATCCGCTCGATCCATCAAGACTCGGAGCGGCGCGCGCATGTTCCATGCTCAGGACGCGGCGCTCTGAATTCAGGAATTTTTGCGAGACCGGGCCCTCCGGCGCGTCAGAGAGATGGCCGTCGCTTTTCATCGGCGGTCCGGCATCGGCGCAATCAGGGGCTTCCTTCGTGGTCAAGGACTTCTTCAGCTATTACCGCCCGCACAAGGGGCTGTTCATCGTCGATTTCGGTGGGGCGATCCTGTCCGGCCTGCTGTCGCTGGGGTTTCCCTTTGCGGTGACGGCGTATGTGGATTGGCTGCTGCCGGGCGGCGACTGGGGGCTGATCCTGCTGGCCAGCCTGGGCCTGCTGCTGATCTATCTGGCCAACACCGGGCTGATCGCGGCCGTGACCTACTGGGGGCATGTGCTGGGGATCGAGATCGAGACGGAGATGCGCCGCCGCGCCTTCGACCATCTGCAACGGCTGCCGCTGCGCTTCTTCGATGGCCAGAAAACCGGCCATCTGGTCGCCCGCCTGACCAAGGATCTGGAGGAGATCGGCGAACTGGCCCACCACGGGCCGGAGGATGTGTTCATCGCGGTGATGACCTTCCTGGGCGCGCTGGCGCTGATGCTGTCGGTGCATGCGCAGCTTGCCCTGCTGACGCTGCTGATCGTGCCGGTGGTGATGGTGCTGATCCTGCGCTTTGGCAGCGACATGACCGCCAACTGGCATGCCCAGTTCGAGCGGGTCGGCGCCTTCAACGCCCGGATCGAGGAGGTGGTGGGCGGCGCCCGCGTCGTCCGCGCCTTTGCCAACGAACCGCACGAGCGCGCTCTGTTCGCCGAAGACAACGGACTCTACAAGCGGGCCAAGCTGAACGGCTACCGCATCATGGCGATCAGCCTGGGGCTGAATTATCTCGGCATGCGGCTGGTGCAGGTGGTGGTGCTGGTCGCGGGCACTTGGTTCGTCTATGAGGGCGAACTGACCATCGGCGGTTTCGTCGGCTTTCTGCTGCTGATCAACGTCTTTTACCAGCCGCTGGAGCGGATCGCGGCGGTGATCGAGAACTACCCCAAGGGGATTGCCGGTTTCCGCCGCTATTGCGATTTCCTCGCCGTCGTGCCGGAGATCGTCGATCGACCCGGCGCCGTCGCCGCCCCGCCGCTGAAGGGCGACATCGCGTTCGAGAACGTGACCTTCGGCTACGACCCGGAGCGGCCGGTGCTGGAAGGGGTGTCGCTGTCGATCCGCGCCGGGGAAACGGTGGCCTTCGTCGGCACGTCGGGGGCTGGCAAGACGACACTGCTGTCGCTGCTGCCGCGCTTTTACGAGGTGACGGGGGGCCGCGTCACCATCGACGGGCACGACGTCCGCGATGTGACCCAGGACTCCCTGCGTCGGCAGATCGGCATCGTGCAGCAGGACGTTTTCCTGTTCGCCGGCACTCTGCGCGACAACATCGCCTATGGACGCCTTGACGCCAGCGAGGATGAGATCCGGGAGGCCGCCCGCCGCGCCCGGCTGGACGGGCTGATCGCCGACTGCCCCGACGGGCTTGACACCATCGTCGGCGAGCGCGGGGTCAAACTCTCGGGCGGGCAGAAGCAGCGGGTCGCCATCGCCCGCATCTTCCTGAAAAACCCGCCGATCCTGATCCTGGACGAGGCGACTTCGGCGCTCGACACCGAGACGGAACGGGCGATCCAGGCCTCCTTGCAGGAGCTGGCCCGTGGCCGCACCTCCCTGGTCATCGCCCACCGCTTGACCACCATCCGCAACGCCGACCGCATCGTGGTGATCGGCAACGGCGGCATCCTGGCGCAGGGGCCGCACGACCAGTTGATGCATGGCGGCGCCTATCGGCGGCTGCATGACGCGCAGGGCTGAACCGGATCGAACTCCCGGTGACGTTGGCGCGCAATTCGATTTTCAGGTGAAGCTGGCCCGATCCCGGGTGACGGTCAGGCGATCTTCCTGGAGACGGGCATACCGAGACCGGCCATCCGGTTGATGACGGCGCAGGCGACCCGGGCCTCGGCCTTCTGTGCGGGCGGAGTCCGGGCGCGCAGGCTGCGTCCGATAGGACCTCGCGCCGGAGCATCGCCATCTTGACGAGAGGCGCCGACAGATCCACGCCGAGCAGGTGAAGGACGGAGCCGATGACCCCCTCGGTCCGCCGCAGCGCCAGCCGGAACACCGCCCTCAGCATCAGGGCCGTGGTGATCGCTAGGTCCGAGTCGTGGGACTGCCCGCCCGGTGTGGTGCGGGGCGCCGCCTTCCACTGCTTGATCGCCTCGTCGCTCACCCAGCCAGATCACCCGCCGACCATGGTGGCGGATGCTGCATAAGTCCGCTGATCCGCAGGCTTCTGCTCCATGTTCGTCCCGGACAGTCTCAGGTGAGGTTGTCGAGATCTACGCGCAGGGCTTCCGCGATCCGTTTGAGCACGTCTACAGTGCCGATACGGGCGCCGGCCTCGATCTGGGACACATACGCCTGCTTGAGTCCAGCGGCTTCGCCGAGCTGGGCCTGCGTCATGCTGCGGTATTCGCGGAATACCTTCACCGGGTGCTCGTCGTTCAGCAGCCGGTCGGCCACCTCGGCAGGGAAGGACTCCGACCGAGCCGCCTTGTAAGCGTCAAAGGCGTGGACTCCGGCCGCTTCGTCGGCGGCCTCCAGAAGCCGCTCGTACTCCGCGATCGGCAGCACCGCGAAGGCCGGTTTGCCGCTGCCGTCCCGGATGATCTGCGTGGGGTTAGTCATAGATGCCTCCTCTCGGGCCGATTTCGATGACGATCAGAACCAGCACGCCGGCTTCGATGTCGTAGACCACCCGCCAGTCGCCGACGCGCAGCCGGTAGCCGTCCCGACCCTTCAGCTTCTTCACGTTCCGCGCGGCTGCGGGATCGTTGGCAACCTCCTGAACCTTCTGCCGGATCAATTCCGCAGTGTTGCGCGGTATCCGGCGGAGGGTCTTCAGAGCGTCGGCGGTGTAGCGGATCGTGTGCATAGCGCCAACATAGCAAATCGCAATGACTAGCACAAGCATATTGCTATGCAATTGCATTGCGAACCGCTATGCTAGGGGTTGACATTGGTGCGCAATTCAATTTTCAGGTGAAGCTGGGGTCACTATACGAAAGTGATCAGATTGTCCGGGATCTGAGAACAGAAATGGCCGCGGCCGCCGGCGCGGTAGAACTGCCCGTCGGAGGATGACGTACGACCATCGCCCCAGACGGCGGCCAGGGGCAAGGCCCGATGCGTGTCGATGATGCGGGCGAGCGCCGCCATGTAGGTGTCGTCGCGGACGTGCCAGTCGTGCATCCAAGCCAGTTGCCGCATGGATGATCCCCGGCAGGCTTCCGACATCCGTGACAGGCCGAGGTTGATGCCGTCAGCCAGGACAGCGGTCAACGCCGCCGCCCGGTCGTCGGCGGGACGGCCGCTGCGCTGGTGCGTGAAGCAGCCGGAGAAGTCGGTCAAGCCGTCCACCTCCAGCAGAAGGTCGGTGACCTTGATCCGGGGCATGAGATCGTAGGCGCGGCGGCCGAGTTCCTCGGCCTCTGGTGGGGTCGTGTCCCGGATCGGCGTTACGCGGAGTTCCCCGTCGGACAGGTCGACGTCCTCCAGCAACCCCTTCCCAGCAAGGCCCGCCACTTCGGCGGCGATGCGGTCCAGTTCGGCGCCCCTTTCGGCAAGATGCCCCTCGGCGTTGCGTGGAACGGCCACGGGCAGCGCCCCCTCTTCCCGAAGAATGTCGAAGGTCGGACGCGGCATGAGGCAGCTTTCGAAATCCCGGTATTGGCGGCTCTCCTCGACCCAGACGTCGCCCGCCCGCAACCGGTCGCGCAGTTCGGACAGCGCGCAGATTTCATAAGCTTTCCGGTCGATGCCTTCCTTCTTGATGACGAAGAGGCGCCAGGACCGGCGGATGAAGCCGGTCGGCGGTTTATCGGGCAGGGTGCGGCGCCCGGCGGCGTGCATGACCCGAATGACGTCGAGCGCCCGCAGCAACGGCGTCACCGAGGAACTGCCGAGAAAGGTGAAGCGGTTGAGAAGCGTGGGGGCGAAGGCCCGGACGGTGGCGTAGCGGCCGAGCATCTCGGTGCGGGGATCGGCGACCTCCGGCTTCGCCAGGGCTTCGCTGTCGGTGACGCATTTCATGAAACGGAACCAGCCGACGCCCTGGTCGACGGCCGTATACGGATCGGTTCCGGCCTCTCGCGCGCCGATCACCGCCTTGCACGCGGTCAGCAGCACCCGCAGTTGGGTCTGGCTGTCGCGGACGGAGCGCAGGGTGTTTTCCGCCGTCCGGCGCTCGGCCTTCCGCGCCAGACTGCCGATCAGCTTGTCGAACATTGACAGGGTGACGTCGGTCAGATCCATCTCCAAACGGATCGCGGTGGCGGTGAGAACGGCCCGTCGGCGCGACGTTGCCAGATCCTGAAGGTGTTGCGGCGTCATCCGCAGGCCTTCGGCGGCGAGGCGCTCGAACGCGACCTCCGGCACACGGGCGCGCAACGCCCGGTCGATGCTGAGACCCTTCAAGGCGGAGGAGAGCGCGATAGGTGTTAGGTAAACAACGCTAAGGTGGAACGAATAGATAATACAGACTTCAGGCGACGCGGCGTTGGCGCTCGAGATTGAGTGGCCGTCGCCCAACTGGGGCGGATGCGGCCCGCTCCCACAGAAAATCGCCCGATAGGCCGATATGCTCCCAGCCGACCGGTGATGTGTGGGCCAGCAGTTCATCGGAGACCGCCTCTCCCTTCGCGCGAAGGTGCGCGATGGCGTCGGGCATGTAGGTGGAATTCCAATAGACGATGGCGGCGATGAGAAGATTGAGACCCGAAGCCCGGTATTCCTGGGCTTCTGTGCCACGGTCGGCAATCCGGCCCTGCCTGAATGTGCAGATCGCTTGGGCCAGGGCGTGACGCTGCTCGCCTTTGTTCAGCCCGGCATGGCAACGCCGTCTGAGATCCGGGCTTTCCAGCCAGTCGAGCATGAAGAATGTGCGTTCAATCCGGCCAAGCTCCTGGAGCGCGAGATCGAGCTGGTTCTGCCGCTCGTAAGCCGCCAGCTTCTTCAGCATGGTGGATGGAGCGACGGCGCCGGTTTTCAGCGAGGCGACCAGCCGCCGCCACTCCTTGCGGAAGGGCATCGGCGCATCCGACGGCACCTCGCGCTTGCCGGACTGGTTGAGTTCGCGCAGCAGCGTGAGGCCGGCACAGGACGGGAGAGGGTTATGAACGAGCGGAAAGCGTTTTGTCACGGAACCGCGTGACCCGACTGTCCGCCAAAGCACCGTTTTTGGCACTGTCTCGGCGAACCGATGTTGCTCTTTACGCCCTCATGTCTCGGGCAAAGGACGCCGTGTCGTGGAGATCTCCCGGGATACCGGTTTTCGCGACCCCTGCGGGGAGCCTTGATGGTCCTGTCCCCCTCCCGCGTCGGCGCTCTCGCCCCATGGCGCCCCGCCGCTCCGCTTGGGGCGACCAAGGGGCAAGCCCGCCGCCGCTTCCCCCTGGCTGGCCTGTCACGCCTGAACTCGGGCGCACCGAAAGCCAAAGTCGTCGTAGCGGTCATCCGGGTGGAACCAATTGCGGCACGCGGCGCGGGCGTGCCGCGCGCCGTTGATCCAGGACCCGCCGCGAAGGACGCGCCCGGCGTCGGCGCTCTCCGGGTCATGCGGGTCGGTTTCCGGCCGCGCCGTGTAGATCCGCTGCCCATCGGCGCACCATTCCCACACATTCCCCAGCGTGTCGTGCAGGCCCCAGGGGTTCGGGCGCTTGCGACCGACCGGACGAGTCCCGGCTTTCTCATGCGGGTGCTGCTTCTCCGGCCATCCCGCGCTGTCCTCGCCATTGTCCAGATCGAAGCCGACGCCGCTGTTCCCGCCATACCACGCGATCAGGTCCAGCGCCGGGGCGTTCCGTTCGCCCAGGATTGCGATGCCGCCGCTGTACAGCGCCGTGTCGGTTCCCGCACGGCAGGCGTGTTCCCATTGCGCCTCCGTCGGCAACGCCAGATCCAGACCCGGAATCCGCCCGTTGATCCGGGCCAGAAAATCCTGGACGTCGTTCCAACTCACCGCCTCCACCGGGCGGTCGAGCGTCTTGGAGCCGGGCGACTTGAAACAACTTGGGTTCTGGCCCATCACCGCCTGCCACAGCGCCTGCGTGCAGGGCGTGTCGAACAGCCAATAACCCCGGCTGATCGTCACTTCGTGCTGCGGGCCTTCATCCTCGTAACGTCCCGGCTCATCGTCGGGCGATCCCATCAGGAACCGACCCGGCGGGATCCAGCGCAGACGCTGGGTCACGTCCGCCACCGTGAAGGCGACGAAGACGCCGTAGCGGTCCTGGCCCCATTCGCTGGCCCAATCCGGCGGGTTGCCGTCGGCCAGGGGATGCCAGCCTGTGTCGATCATGGTGGTCATGGCGCGACGCCCGGAAACAGAAGCGACCAACCGGCGAGCCGTCGCCAGGGTTCCACCCAGGCTACCAGCGCACCGCACAGGGTCAGGCCATCGGCGGGTTCAAAGCTGACGCAGAGCGACCAGGCGCTGTTGCCGCCGTCCTGAACGAAGCTGCGGTCGATGGCCAGGATGCGGTGGCCGCCGAGAAAGCGGTTCAGCGCCTCGGCAGCCTCGTCGCCGCCATGGACCGGGATGGTGAAGAAACGGAGCTGCATGGCGAGTCATCCCAAAAAACGGCGTTTTCCTGGCGACCCCTGCGGGGAGCCTTGATGGTCCTGTCCCCCTTCCGCGTCGGCGCTCTTGCCCCATGGCGCCCCGCCGCTCCGCTTGGGGCGACCAAGGGGCAAGCCCGCCGCCGCTTCCCCCTGGCTTGGCTCACGGCTGAACTCGGGCGCACCGAAAGCCAATGAAGTAGTTGCGGTCATCCGGGTGGCGCCAATCGCGGCACGCGGCGCGGGCGTACCGCGCGAAGAAGTACCAGGACCCGCCGCGAAGGACGTGCCTGGCGTCGGCGCTCTCCGGGCCGCGCGGGTCGGTTTCCGGCTGGGTCGTGTAGTCCCGCACCCCATCGGCGCACCATTCCCACAGATTGCCGTGCATCTCGTACAGCCCCCATGGGTTGGGCGGCAGGCTCGCCACCGGAACGGTTCGTTTCCGGTACAGTCCCTTGGCCCCGTCGGCATACGGATGGTTCCCGTCATAATTGATCTGTTCCGGCGTGATGGCGGCGCCGAAGCTGAAAGGCGTCGTCGTCCCGGCGCGGCAGGCGTGTTCCCATTGCGCCTCCGTCGGCAGGCTCAGCTCAAGCCCCGGTCGGCCCGCGTTGAGGCGGCTCAGGAAGTTTTGGGCATCGTCCCAACTGACATTGTCCACCGGGTGGCGGTCATCGCCTTGGAATTCGCTCGGGTTCTCGCCCATCACCGCCTGCCACAGCGCCTGCGTGCAGGCGGTGTCGAACAGCCAATAGCCCCGGCTGAGGGTCACCGCGTGCTGCGGCCCTTCATCGTCATCGCGCTCCGGCTCGTCCGCCGGCGATCCCATCAGGAAACGGCCCGGCGGAATCCAGCGCAGGCGCTGGGTGACGGGGGCGCCGTCGCCCTCCGGTTCCACGGTAATCTCCGTCCACAGGCCGAAACGGTCGCGGCCCAGCGCGTCGGCCCATTCGGGCCGAGCGATCCGTTCGACGCGCAGCTCCTCGCGATCCGTGCGGATGTGGAAGGCCGGGGCCTGGGGCAGCGGACAGCGGGCGCCGCCGCCGGTCCCGGAGGCCACGCGCAGGACCGCTCCGCCCGCCGCCCCCTGCGTTCCCCGGCGCTCCGCCAGCCGGGGCAACGCCGGGGCCGTCGGCTCCGCTGCGTCCTCCGGACTGGCTGGACTCCCAGCCTGAACTCGGGCGCACCGAAAGCCAATGCTGCTGACGCGGACACCCGGGCGGGACCAAAAGCGGCACGCGGCGCGGGCGAACCGCGCGCTGCTGTCCCAGGACCCGCCGCGAAGGACGCGCATGGCGTCGGGGCTTTCCGGGCCGCGCGGGTCGGTTTCCGGCTCGGTCGTGTAGTCCCGCACCCCATCGGCGCACCATTCATCCACATTTCCCAGCATGTCGTGCAGGCCCCAGGGGTTCGGGCGCTTGCGACCGACCGGACGCGTCCCCGCTTTCTCATGCGGGTGCTGCTTCTCCGACCAGTCCGCGCTGCCCACGCCATTGTCCAGATCGAAGCCGACCCCGCTGTTCCCGCCATACCACGCGATCGGGTCCAGCGCCGGGGCATTGTTCTCGCCCAGGATTGCGATGCCGCCGCTGTAAAGCGCCGTGTCGGTCCCCGCGCGGCAGGCGAGTTCCCATTGCGCCTCCGTCGGCAGCACCAGATCAAGACCAGGAACAAGCCCGTTGATCCGCGTCAGGAAGCCCTGGACGTCGTTCCAACTCACCGTTTCCACCGGACGGTCGGGCGATTGGAAATTGCTCGGGTTGGCGCCCATCACCGCCTGCCACAGCGCCTGCGTGCAGGGCGTGTCGAACAGCCAATAGCCCCGGCTGAGCGTCACCGCGTGCTGCGGCCCTTCAACGTCGTTACGCCCTGGCTCATCCTTCGGCGATCCCATCAGGAACCGGCCCGGCGGAATCCAGCGCAGACGCTGGGTCGCGTCATCGATCCCGAACGTCGCCCACGCCCCGAATTCATCCCTTCCCCAGTCCTGCGCCCAGGACGGCGGTTTCCCGCTCTTCCAGAAGGCGCTGCGGTCGTCGGTCGTTTCCCCCTCGTCAACGTGAATCAGGCCGTTGACGGTGCGCAGCGTCGCCAGCAGGCTGCCCTTTCCATCGCCAAGGGGATGGACGACCAGCGAACCACCGACGTGATGCAGGGCGACGTTTCGTTCCGCCCGGTCGTCACCCCCGACCAGCCTGGGGTCGAAGCCCGGCGGCGGCGGCGGTCGGGTGGCTTCCTCGGGGAAGGATTCGGCGTACATGCGGGACAGGGCGGCGCGCAGTTGGAGAGTCTCGCCCCCCCGCACATCCGCCACCCCTCGCCGATAGAACCGCCGGAACCAGGCCGGACCGCCGTTGCGGCTGGCCAGCGTCGAGGCCAAGTCGGACAAGCGCCATCGCGCCCAGGGCAGATCCTGGTCATGGACATCGGTCGGCAGGATCGCCGGATCCAGCCGCAACAGCTCCTCCAGCCAAATTTCCCCGGCCAAACCGGCGCGGCGCCGACGCAGCGTCTCGACCACCATCGGCGCCAGCTCCCGCTCCTGGTTGTGGAAGGCGGCGCGCCGGTCGGCGGCGATGGCGGGATCAAGAGTCCCCGCCACGCCGGAGCGCCCGACGAGCGCCGGATGCTGCCACAGGTCGGATTCGGTGCCGGCGTCCGCCGCCGGGCCAAGCAGGCGGCGAAGGTCGCGCAGCAGCCCCGGTTCCAACCGGATGGCGGGGGACACCAGGGTCAACAGCCGTTCCACACGGCGCGACAACTCAGCAGGGTCGGCGGGCGACACGGCCCCGCGATCCCATTCCAGCATCGTCCACCAGCGTGCCAAGCCCGCCTGCCAACGCGCCCGTGGGCAGGGTGTCAAGGCCACCGCCCGGCAGCCGGTCGCCGCCAATCGCTTGCCCAAGGCGATCCAACGCTCAATCAGCTCGCCCCGCTGCCCCGCCAGACATCCAAGATCACCCAGGACCACCACCAACGTTCCCGGCGACGGCGGTCGATACCGGGCGGAATCACCACGCCGGTCGATCAGGATCGGTTCGCCGACACCGTCCAGGACCAGCGCCTGTTCGACGCCATGGGCCGGAAACAACTGGCGCAGCCGCGTCTCCACCCGCGCCTGATCGCCATAAAACGGCGCCAACCGCTCGCCATGATCGGTGATGATCTGGATCGCTGGCCCCCAACGCCGCTGTGGTCGCCGGGGCAAATGATCGAGCAGTCGCCCCTTTTCGACGCTGCGCAGCAGCGCGGGAACGTCCGGCCCCTTGCCAGGGGTCCATTTGGTGAAGGCGGACCGCATGCGCGGCAGCAGCGCGTTCCACGGGGCCAGATCGGTGACGGGCGGCTTTTCGTCCCATTGTTTTGGCGACGGCGGGATCGACGGAGGGTCCACCTCTTTGGTCGGCGGTTGCAGAAACAACCGCCGGGTCGGCTGCCAAAATAGCAGCTCCGCCAACGGGCGTTCGGCGATGGTCGCGGGCGCTTTGGACAATGGCGCCGATTTCGGTGCTTTGGGCCGGTCTGCGGGGCGACGCTCCTTGCTGCGCTGTGGTCCCGGCCGGTAGCCGATCAGCGCCGCCATTTCGGCCAGCCCCTGAAGCCCGCCGGTGGCGTAACCGAACGCGAGGTCGGCGTAGCCGCAGGCCCCCTGAAGCGGGGAGGATGGCGGCGGTTTTGCGTTGCGACGGTGGTTTGTCATGGTCGCTGTCTTCAATCGGTCGCCAGAGCGTCGCCTTGCTTGCGCAGCGTGTATTCGCGTATGACCGACAGCATCGCCATCTGGTCGCGGGTTCCCCGCGCCAGGCCGAGAACGGCGCGCAGCAGATCAAGATATTCGGCCTGTCCTGGGTAAGGCCGGATTTGATGGTGGATCGCCGCCCTGCGATCAACGTTCAGCAGATCAGCCGCCGCGCGCAGCAGTTGGAGGCTCGCCTTCGGGAAATGCGCCCGCCCGCGCGCGACGAGAAATTTCGTCAACTCCGCCTCCGTCTCGGGCAAATTGAGATGAAGAACCAAGCAACGGCGCAGGAAGGCGTCGGGCAGCGCCCGTTCCTCGTTGGTGGTGATGATGACCAGCGGCGGCGCCCCGGTGGCGCGCACCGGGCCGTGATGGCCGACCGGGGTGAATTCACGGGCGCCCAGGGCTTCCAGAAGCCCGTTGGGAACGTCCGCTTCCGCCTTGTCGATCTCGTCGAGCAGCAGGACGCAGCCCTGCCGCCAATCGCCGCCGTCGGCCTGGGGCGGACGTTCGGCCCTTGCAAGCGCCGCCTGCGCTTCGGCGTCGACCCAGTCGAACGCCCACCACAAAGGGCCAGGATGCAGAAAATGTTCAACCGCCAGATCGTCGCGCGCCTTGGCGACATCGTCGCGCAGCGCGCCGGCGAGTTGCGCCTCGGCCAAGCGCTTCACCGCGTCAAAACTCCACATCAGGTCCCTGGATTCGGTGTGGGAATCGATGACCTGTTTGACGATGGCCCGCCCCAGCGCCTTGGCCGCCGCGCGGGCCAACTGGGTCTTCCCGACGCCGGGTTCACCCCGCACAAGAAGCGGTCGCCCAGCGGCGATCGCCGCGTTGACCGCGTGGATCTCGCGTGCCTGAAGCAGGTGAACCCGATCATCTTGTCCGGTCTGGCCGACAAGTTCGACCCGACACACACCATTCACCGTCTTGGGGGCAGGGATCCGGTCGGTCACGGTTGGTCATCTCCCGAATCCAGAAGTCGATTGATGCGGTCAAATGTCAACTGGTAGTCCGTCGTCCGATCATCCAACTTTATCACAGCGATAGGTTTGTATCTGTTGGCAATAATGTTCATTATTCTCTCATAATTCTGGAGATCTTCTAAATATTTTGGTTTTCCGTATATTATATAATGTCTTGTGTTGAATTCTTCCAGAAGAAAGACCAATCTGTCATTTATAGACTTGTCGACCAAATCTGAGGTTTTCATTTTTTTCTCTTCAGGTATTCTTAAGAAATTAGCAAGACTTAATCTAAAATTGTCTTCTTCTTTCAAAGAAGAAACCTCATCCTGAATTCCTCTTTCAATTTCGGCAGCCATCAATTGAAATGGTGATCGCGGCCATGATTTCGCTTCTCCCGCCCGCTCAAAACGAGCTTTGCGGATGTCGATTCCGGCCATGATGATTTCGGAAAAATTCCTGATGTCTGTGGAAATCGCCAATATTTCACCAAGCTCCTGATACTCCCACGACGTACAGTCAATGCTCGAACCGACGATGTGAAGCCAAGGGATGATCCACGCGGTTGCGTCATTTAAAGTTCTTAAAGAATTTTTATCAGAATCATCTGAATATTTTACAATATCTCGAGCCTCTCGCAAGACAACAATCGCTTTTTCAAAATCAATGTTCAGGATCTTCTCGCACAGTGCGGCGGCGCGCGCGGTTAAAGAGGCCGATCCGTCACCCTCAATCAAAGCGGGCATTCCCAACGCCGCTTCCAACGCGCTCATGGCGGTCGATGAGCCTCTCAAAGCAACGCGGACTTCATTTTTGAGACGGCCAAATCGTTTTTCGCGGGACAGCAGCCGCGACTTTCGTTGGGCGCCTCCGTTGTCCTCTTTCGTCGTCGGGTCGGGCTTGGCCGCTTCGTTCGAAGCGCCGTTGTGCGGCAGCGGCGCGTGGCGGACACCATCGACCACCGACAAGCCGCTCAGGAACTGCTCTGCGGTGTGTTCCCATCGACAGATCTGTTTTTCCAGCAGAATGCTTTTCAACGCCTTGGCTTTCGACACGGCGCACGGCAGGTCTTGCGCAACCTTCAAAATTGCGTCTCTGACGTTTTTTATGTCATCCGCGTGAAAATTGACGTCGTCTCTCTTGCCGCGTTTCCCCTTCACGGTGACGGGATAAACATACCCGTTTGCCGCGCCCGACAGCGTGTCATCGAGAAACTTGAACAAACCCGACCGCGTGCTGATGATGAGCGGCAACTCTGCGGCAATCGCCTCCCACCCGGTCAACCCGAAGCCCTCGTGCCAGGAGAGCATGAAAGCCAGATTGGCTTCCGCCAGACGTTCAAACAGCCGCGCTCGGCTGCAATCAAAGGGAAGCGGGGATATGTTCACGGTGCGGTCGCTGTGCTTTTCCATCAAGGCGCGGACAGCGGCGGCTTCAGGTCCAACGCTGTCCGGCAACCCGATCAGGCTGAAGCGTGGGGCTTCCAGAGGCTTGGGACAGAGGCCGGACGAATCCGCGTGCTCAATCGCCGCTCCGAACGCCGCGACGGAGAGTTGGCCCTGTTTGATGCGATCAGACCCGGCCTCCATCCGTCCAAAGCTGATGGCGACGATCCGATCAAGCTCCCGTTTCAAAGGGGGAAGATTGGGAAAGCCCGGCGTCAACATCACCGGCTTCCGGTCATCCCCCGCCAGCCGTCGGCACGAGTCACGCAGCAGCGGCCCGACCGCGAACAATGTCGCGCTGGAAGCGCCGAAGAGCGACTTTTGCTCGCGGTCTTTGGCGTCGGCGTCCAGCGCGTCGTCATGCTTCGCGCCCTGATACTCGATGTAACTCATGTGATGGATCAGGGCGGTCCTCCCGCCCCCTGCCTTCGGCCCCATCAAAGCCGCATGCCCACTGATCACGTCATGCCCGACCCACCAGGAAACCGGGGATGAATGGCCGTTTTCCTTCAACCAACCGGCAATCTCATAGGGCCAAGCGGTGTCGAATCGCTCCGCTTTTCCCTTTCCGGTCAAAGGGATCAGAATCACCTTGCCGACCAAGGCCTCTTTCTTGTCCTCGTCGCTTGGCTCAAGCACGGCGCAGAAAACCGCTCCGCGATCTCCCAGGGTCGCCGCCAACCCCAGAGCAAAGTCCTGGTTGAAAGCGTTGATTCCCCCATGGCGTGGTCCCCAGGCGGTCGCCATCAATACAAAAATCATATCGCTCACTTTCAATCCCAAGGCGGCATTGGTGATATCGATACAAACTTATCAGATTCTCTCATCTTGCCGCAAAGATGCATTACACGGGGATCACTCTATCGATTGGTCCGGCAATGCCACATCTCATGCCCTTCCGCGACAGCAAGGCCACCGGCCCCAGCCAGCGGCCTTTGTCGTTTCCGGGGCATGGATCGACCGTTTTTGTCGCTATGGAATCGGATGATTTTGCGCAACCAAGCTTGCATTCATGCTGCGTTCTCACATCCCGGACAATCTGATCACTTTCGTGTAGTGACCCCAGCTGGCCCGATCCTGGATGACGGTCAGGCGATCTTCCTGGAGACGGGCACGGGCCGGATCGTCGCCGCCATGCTGACTGAGCGCGGCGTCGATGACGCCTCCCTGGTCGGCCCCTTGCTCGATCAGGTCTCCGGGCCGGTGGCCTCGCTGACCGGCGATGGCGCGTATGACCGGAGCGGGGTCTACGCGGCCGTGCACGAACGCCATCCCGAGGCTGCGGTGGTGGCGCCACCGCGTGTGGATGCCGTGCTCAGCGACACTGCGGCGACCGCTCCCACACAACGCGACCGTCACATCCATGCAACACGCCTGCCGGAACGGTCAGGACCCGAACACCACAAGGGTCGTGCCGACGCCGTCGGCGGCCCCGCTCAACCCGGAATAATCGCAGGAAATTTCCGTCTGGAGCAGGTTGTCGGCGGCTTTGATCCCGGCGACCGAGATGGTGAAGGATTGCGACGGCGCCAGGTCGAAGGGCGCGGTGGCGACCGCCGACCAGTACGTGCCGAGACGGCTGTCGGTCAGGCAGGCGAAACTCCAGCCGCTGGCGCTCAACCGCATCGCCGCCACGTCGGCCTGATCCACCGCCGCGCCGAAATGCAGGTGGAGGATCGAGCCTCCCGCCGCATCCCCGTTCGGCGCCGATTGGCCGGGGGTGAAGCGGATGTCGCCCGGCCGACCGTTGGTGACGACGATGGAGCCGTCCTGAACCTGTCCCGGCGCCAGAGTCGGCTGCCCCCGGTCGTTTTGGAACGCGAAGCGCAGGACGCTGGGATTGAGACGCAGCCAGCCTTCGACCAGGCTCTGGGGCGTGTAGGCCCAGACCGCGTCCGTGGTGGCCGCCGCGATCGCCGGCGTGACATACCATCGGTGATCGCCCTGGTCGTCGGTCCCCGCCTGCACCCAGGATAGGTCGAACCCGAGGACTTCGGGCACCGGCAGGGCCAGCCCGGCTTTTGCTTGCAGCACCGGCGCCGCCAACAACGACAGTTCCATGATGCTGAGCGCATCGGCCATCACATCCGACGGGATCTGCAGGGTTTGGGTCGGCAGGATGCCGGTCACGGCGTGGACGGTCGCGCGCGGGTCGACCAGCAGCATCAGGTTGAGCGCCGCGCCGTCTTCGGCGCTGGTCGGGGTCAGCAACAGGGTTTCGGCATCGGGCCGAACCACCTCCGCCACGTCGTCGGGCGCCCCGGCGGTGTAGAAGGTCGAGAAATCGTAACCGCCCTCGGCCGACCGGAAAAACCCGATGAGCCCGTCGTCGAGGCGGTCGACGTTGCCAAGAGCCACCGGGAACCGCACGCCGGTGAATTCGTTGTCGGTCTCCGTCCAGGCGTCCGGACTCAGGCAGGCCCAGCTCTGGTTCGCAAGCGGCTCGCCGGCCAGATCCAGGCGCAGATGAACCTGGGCCAGACCGACCGGCCGGCCCGCCAGCACGCTGAGTTCGCCGTCGGCCAGATTTTCGGTCGGGGCTATGGTCGCGTGGACGGTGTCCAGCGCCTGATTGAAGGCGGTGAAGGCCTCGGCCCCGGCGGCCGACCATGTCAGGGCAAAGGCGCGCAACAGCGGATTGGCCCCGGCCAGGGCTTCCTCGATCGTCTGATCGATGGTGGCGTTGTCGCCCGGCGCGCCGCTCCACCGCACGATCCCGTCGCCGTCGAGCGTCAGCGCCCCCAGCGACCGACCGGCCCCGTCGTAGAGATAGAACCCACGGTTCAGGTGTTGGGGGACCAGCCAGCCCACCAGCGGCGACTCCGCAGGATGCCAGTTCATCTCGACCTGCGTCAGGCTGTCCGGTGTCAGCCACTGAAACAGCAGGCGGGCGGGCTGGGCCAGCCGGGGCGCGGCATAGGCGACGTCCGGGACGACGCCCCCCTCGTACAGCGTCGTCACCGATTCCGACAGGGCCAGCGATGCGAATTCCACCGGGCGCTTCTGACCGAAGGCGTCGACGATCTCCGCGCTCACCTGAAAGTACCCGGCCCGGATCGGGTTGTAATCATTCCCGAAGTCGGGCCCGAGGGGCATGCCGGACCCGACCACGTCCGTGGTGTATCGGGTGAGGGAGCGGGCCTGATAGCTGGAGTTGGGCGGCACCGCGATGTTCAACTGCACCGTGGGCTGGCGCATGAGCAGGCAGTCGTTGAACGCGGCCATCGCCTGCACCATGGTCGGGGTGGCGATCAGGTCGTCGCGGATGGATTGCAAGGTCGCGCTGGGGTTGTCGACCAGATAGGCGTCGAGGTTCGCCGCCAGGGCCGCCGCCGAGGAACCCAGCAGCAAGGTCGATCCGCTGTAGGTCGGACGCCAGGTCGCCTCGGACGGATCGAGGACGATGGCGCCCGGCTCGGTCCCCGGCGTGTAGGCGACGAAACAGGACGTCTCGCAGTCCACGCTGTAGTTGGCGGTGAAGAACGCGGGGTCGTAGTTCTGAAGGACCGGCCCTGCGGTCTGCGTCGGTTGAAGCGGAACGTAGCTGACCGTCCATTGCAGGAACACCGGCAGCCAGGGATTGCCGTCGGGGCCCCACCAGGACGGGGCGACCGGGGATGGCGCGGCGCCTGCGGTGATCGTCCATACGCTCTGGTCCTCGCCCGCCAGCAGGTCCTGAAGCGCGTCGATCAGCACGGATTCGGCGCTTCCGGTCAGGGCGGCGCCGAGCGACGTGTTGAGCAGGCACGCTTCGACCAGCAACGCCGACGCCGCCTCGGTGTAGGGGAAGGCTCCGGCGGGCAGCGCCGCGACGGCGGCGTAGGCCGCGCCGTCGATGGCCGTACCGTTGACCGTGACCGCGCGCACGGTCAGGTCGCCGCGCCGCCCGGCCAGGGTCCCGTCCGCCGTGTAGGAGCCGTCGCCGCCGTAGCGGGTCGCCATGGCGACTTCGCTTCCCGCCACCAGCAACGCGGGCTCGGCCGGTTGCCAGTAACACGCCATCGGCCGCTGTCGCAGGGTCTCGTCCCCGGTCAGCATGCCCTCGACCACCGCGACCTGATCGGCGACGGCCTGCCGGGCGTTGTTGAGGCTGGCGACCAGGCCGTCCCACTGGCCGTAAAGAGCCGTTGCGTGATTGAGAATCGCCGCCAGGCCGTCGGCGTCGGCCTCGAAATAGCGGCACCAATCGTTGTACATGGCCCATTGGAACGACGACACCTGTTCGGAAACGGTCAGGTATCCGCTTTGCAAGCTGTTCAGCGTGTTCAGCGCCTCGGCCAGCGGCTGGGGCAGGTCTTCGACGTCCTCCGCCCCGTCGTCGCTGCCCCGGGTGATGGCGTAGAGCGTGCCGGCGTCGAACGACTGGAATTGCAGGTCGTGCAGGGTTTCATCCAGCGCCGCCAGTTGGTCGGCGCTCGGCTGGGCCAGCGAGGGGATGAGTCCGGCCTGGAACGCCGTCAGCAGGGTTTCGAAATAGGGCACGTCCGGGCAGGTCTTGGCCCGGAAATAGGCCGACAACGCTTCCGCCGGCGTGCTGCCCAGGGCCGCGTCGGCCCGGACCGCCGCCGGGGTCTGCGGCATGTAGCGGCGGTCCGGATTCCAGGCCACCGACTGCACCTGTCCGCTGTAGAGGGTGTAGGTGGGCGGCGCGGCGCCGTCGGCGCCGCTCCACAGGCAGGTCGCGGCAAGGTCGGCGCCCGAAGCGGCGGGATCGCCCGCCGGGTCGGCGTACCAGCCGGTGACCACATAGGTGATCGTGGCGGCGCCGGGCACGTCGGCCAGGGTGTCGGCGAAACCCAGGGCGCTGCGGCTGTCGGGGTAATAGGCCGCGAACGAGGTGACGCCGGTGGTCACGGCCGTCAGGGGTTGCCCGACCAGCCCCGTCAATGTGGCCCCGGCGCCGACGTGCCCGGCATCGTCATAGTCCTCGAGCGGCAGCGTCCGGCCGAGATAGCGGTAGGTCTGGGCGGTGGAACTGACCTCGGCCACCGGCAGCGTCACCGTTCCCCGCGCTGGCTCGACCGTGTCGAGCGCGTCGCTGACCACCACCCACGACCGGGCGGTGACGGTGGCGCCCGCAGTCACCAGCCGCGTCACCAGCCAACGGTCGGGCAGAGCCGGAAACGTCAACTCGTCGGCGGTGAGCGCGGCGTGGGTCAGGGCGTCGGGAACCGCCCAGTGGATATGGATGCCGCGCTCCAGCGGGCACAGGGGCGCTGCGGTGAAGGCACGGTTGACGTTGATCCCCAGCGCCGCCGGATGGGTCTGGCTCGCCTGCTGGTGGTAGGTGACGGTGGCGCCGGCCAGCGTCGCCGTGGTCTGCTGCTCATCGAGGGTTCCGACGCACAAGGCGCGCACGTCGATGGGAACGATGAAGCCGTCGGCGGCGGTGACTGCGGTCGAGGTCATGGCGGGTCTCAATTCGTGAGCTGGTAATCGACACTGACGACGCCCTGGATGATCTGGAGCGCCCATTGCTCGGCCGTGAACCCGGTCAGCCGCTGGTTGAAGCCGCTGTTCAATGCCGTCATCAGCTCTGCGGCGGAGACGGAGACCTGAAGCGTCTGCCCGTCGGCGCGGGCGTGGATACCGGCCGTGGCCGGGGCGGAGCCGTGGAACAATTGCTGGCCGGGCTCATATCCCGAACCGCCGTCGTTGACCGCGCGCAAGGTCGTGAACCACGCCCCTGCGGAACCCTCCGGTCCGGAATGCAGGTGCCGCGTCGGCAGATGGATGGCGAAGCGCGCCAGCGTCCCCTCCACCAGGCAGAACAGCACGTCGTCCGACAGGCGGTCCAGGCGCAGGGTGGTCAGGGCTTCCTCGCCGGCGGCGTCGCCGAACACATCGACGTTGATGGCGGGCCACCCCGCCACGACCTGGGAGCGAAGCAGGAAGCCGGACAGCGGCCCCATGGCCGGCGCCTCCCCCGCCGTCCGCGCGGCATCGGCGGTCAGATCGGCGCTGGTCACCCGGCCGATGCTGAAGGCGCCGTCCACCAGCGCCTCGACCCAATTGTTGTCGACCTGGAAGACGCGCAGGGATTCCGGCGGCAGCATGCCCTCGTCGGGGACGAGATAGGCGAACGGGACCCGGCGCAGCGTGCGGAGATCGCCGATGAACCCGGTGACCTCGACCGGCGGGTCGGGTTCCACGGTGGCCGGGCTGGCGGCGCGGGCGTCGACCAGCGTGTTGAAGCTTGCATTGCCCTCCAGCGCCGTCTCCAGCCACGCCTGTTCGGCGGCGGTGGCGACGGCGCGCCTGACCTGCTGGCGCCAACGATAGAGCGCCTGGCTGTACGCCCGGCTTTGCAGCCCCAGCAACTGGCCGATCTGCCACGCAGCGCCGTAGGAGACGTCGAACATGCCGGTGGTCGGGTCGTAGCGGTTGGCCGCGTCAGGCCCCGACAACGGCACGGTCAAGACCGTGGGCATGCTCAGCGGGGCGAGCGGCCCCCGATACCACGACACCGTGGCGCCCGGCCTGCGCAGCGCATGGTTCATGGCGACATAGCCCTGGGCCAGCGCGGTATGGACCAGGGTGTCGGCGTGGGTGGCCGTCAGGGCGCCGCTTGCCTGGGCGGCCAGCGCGTCGCTCACCGCCGCAGCGTCCGGCGTGGGGCCGGGCAGCCGCAGCGTGGTCACGGTCGGCTGCCCCTCGGCGTCCTGGTTCACGGCCTCCAGCAGCGCGGCGAAGGCCTGGTCCAACTCGTTCAGGGAATACCGCCAGTTCATGAACGTCACCAGGCGCACCTGCTCCGGCGTGCCCGATGCGGCGGGCGGACGGCCCTCGTCGTCGGGCAGACAGGCGCCGAAATTGTCCAGCGACACCAGGAAGACCGTGGCCTGCCCGATGGCGCCAGCCAGCCGGTTGCCCAGAATCATGGCGTGGCGGACCTCCGCGCCTGCGGGCGTGTCATCCCCGTCCTGATCGATCCGGATATGGGCCAGCAGCGCCAGGTCGGCTGCGGTCGGCGCAATGGCGTTGAAGGTGGCGAAGTCGATGTCGATGACCGTGGCCTCGTCGGTCGGAGACTCCCCGTACTCCAGCCGGGTCAGGCCGGGATAGGATAGGATGGTGGAGGCCAGCGTGCCAACGCCGACAGCCTTTCCGTCGGCGTCGACGATCGTGGCGCCCGCAGGCGCCAGATCGGCCACCGTCACCGTCCGGGGTTCGGGCGCGTCGTCGGAGGGGAACAGCAGAAGCGCCAGCCACGGCGCGGTCGGATCGGCGTTGACCGAGATGCGCTGCCAGGGCAGGCTTGGCCGCCGCAGCACGACGTGGGGCAGGACCGTCTCGAAGCTGCCGTTGGACAGGTTCTGCGGATAGACCGACACGATGTCGTCGCCGGCCAGCCGGAACCGTTTGCCCTGCACCGCAAAACGGATGCCGGCGGCGAACGTGTCGGGGGTGTCCTGGTTGACCGTGACGGTCGCGGTGAGGGCGTACGAACCCGATCGCAGCGGCGGGACCTGGTCGCGAAGGAAGGTGACGAGCTTGGTCGCACTCATGATGGCTTGCCTTAAGGCTGATCGGGACGCTGACGGGGACGCTTATCGGGCCTCGCCCAGGTATCGCAGGACCGGCTGGGCTTGCAGATAGCTGGTTGCGGTGTCGCTCAGCACGGCGACGTCCACGGTGGACGCCACGTTGAGGCCGGTTCGGCCGATGGCGGCGAGCAGCGCCGACCGGTTGACCGTGGCCGGCTCCGCGCCGATCGTCGCGGCGACGGTCTCGGTGGTGAACGGATCGCCGGTTTGAACTGCGGGCGTGGACCAGTCCATGGCCACGATGTCGGTATCGACGGTGAGCAGGAGGTGTTGCTGGTCGACGATCACCGCCGGACCGGGCGGGGGCGGCGTCGGGACCAGGGCGAAGCCGGTCAACGCCCCCGGAATGGTGGTGTCCTTGAGCGGGTCGACGCCCTGCGCAACGCCTTTGCTGTCGTACCGGCGCACCTGCCAAAGGCTGGTCGGCACGTTGGACAGCGTCGTGGAGGCGAGGAAAAGGCTCTCCTCCGTGCCGTCGAGGGCGATCTCCAGGGTCGACGAGAAGTCGGCTTCGGCGATCCCGGCCGGGCCGACGCCGAAGCCGGTGGTGTAGCTCCCGATCGTCCCCGGCGCGATGGCGGCCCCCGTGAACCGATGGTGTTTGATCGGAATGCCCGAGGTGACGGCGGCGCGGAAGCTTTCGCCGTCGACCAGCCAGTTCAGCTCGCCCTCAGTCTTGCTGAGTTCCACCAGCAGCCCGGCCGAGGCGGCGATCCGGACCGGGGTGGCGGGCAGCAGTTGGGCCACGAAGTCGGCCCATGGCACCGTCGGCGTGACTGCGGCGCGGGTGGCCCCGAACGCGATGGTGAACGACACCACCGACAGGTGGACGTGCGCCAGGCCCGAAAACGGCGGCCCCCACAGTTCCAGCCCGACGCCGAGGTGCGCGCGCACCGTGACCCGGGTGAAGCCCAGCGAGACCCGGACCGCCACGCCGATCTGAACCGACGCCGAGAGATAGTAATGGAACGGGACGTAGGTCATCAGAAAGTCGGCCTGGGCCAGGAACGACGCGCTGATCGGTCCGCTCTGCCAGACCGCGTTCAGGCTGCCGCCAGCCATCGCCGCGCTGGACGTGACCGCGAAATACTCGCTGCCGGTGATCGACAGCTCGTTGCAAACCTTCCAGTCGAGCTTCAGGCGCGCCACCTGCGGATAGTGGGCGGGCGGCGAGAATTTCGGGCTGTAGCCGCCGGCGGTGATCACGAACTCGCCTTCGTGCTCGCCCGAGAACCAGGTGTAATAGGCGAACCCCCCGGTCAGACGGGCGTCGCGGGACAGGATGTGGGAGGCTGGCGTGAGTTGCCCCGTTATGCCGAAAAACCCGGCTTCCGGCTGGAACGACGCCTTGAGCGCCAGTTGGATCACCACCTGCGGATCGGTCGGCGGCACGGCCAGGGTCGACACCCCCAGCAGGTCCACTTCGAAATCGCTGCCGAAACGCACGTTGGCCAGGGCGAACGAGCGCACCAGCCCGAACGTGGTGAAGGCGACCCCGGCCGCCATCCAATATTGCCCGACCGTCGGCGCGACCACGCCCTCGTCCGCCAGGATGGACAGGGCCTTCGACACCTGGTTGGCCATGTCGCCGCCGGGGTTGGCGGTGGGAGCGCCGATGCCTTGCGCCCATTGCACCAGCGGAAAGGTCGGTACGCCGTCAATGTCGGGAAGGACCAGACTGCGGTTGAAACCCAGCCCGACCGACAGGCCGGTGACGAAGAAATAGGGCGGCCCCCCGATCGGATAGTCCAGCACGGCATAGAGGAAGAACGACGGGTGTCCCCCCACCTCGGTGTAGCCGCCCAGCGCGCCGATGGTCAGGTCGGTGGTGGCCAGGCTCAGGGCGCCATAGAAGTTGACGGGGTCGAGGGTGCCCGTCAGACCGCCGGCGGCGGAAATCCCGCCTTCAGTCACCTGAACATCGATGCCCGATATGGTGAAGGACGGCTCGAACGTCTCCAGGGGCGATCCCATCCCCAGGCCCGACAGCCCCAGCCGCACGCCGCCACCGGACAGGTCGGCGTTGAACAGGGCCCACAGCTTGCTGTCGGCGTATTTGAGCCCGACCTTCTGCAAGGTGACCGGGCCGCAGTTCTTTTGCACGTCGAACCAGACCACGCCGTCGCCACCGGTCTGTCCGCCGGGGGCGACCGTGGCCGGCGGCGTGGGAGCGGTGGTGGACGCGGCGTTGCTGGCGCCGGTTTCCGGGGACGGGACAGAGGACGAACCGCCCATGGACAGCACCAGCGGCACCGGCGCGTCGGCGCCGATCACGAAGTCGGCGGTGATGACCAGATCGCCGTTCAGCCCCGCGACCGGCGCCTTCGGGTAGGCGTGGGGTCCCTGAAGCCGGTCGATCACCCCGTTGATCGCCGCCGCGTCGTCGGCCGACGTCGTCGCCCGGGACGAGATCGCCACCTGGATCGTATCGATCGAGACCGTTTCGATCCTGGCCAGTTCGGCCCCGATCAGCGGCAGGTCGGTGAGATCGATGCCGGGGCTGGTTCCCATCAGCAGCACATAGTCGCGGGACTGGCTCAGCATCAGCGATACGAACGAACAGGCGCCATGGCCGTAATAGGCGGACTCCATGCCGAAGCCGAGTTCGCCGCTGTCGAAATCATAGATGAACCCGGCTTGTGTCAGCCCGAGCTGCAATTCCGGCGGCAGGGGCGGCATGGCAAAGCCGAAGGCGGCGGCAATCTGCGTGAACTCCAGGGGCACGCTGCTGCTGTAGCTTGCGCCCAGGGCGTTCTGCCCGGGGTCGGTGGCGTAGGTCACTGTAAAGGTCAGCGTGTCGCTGCCCGAGGCGATGTTCACCGTGCCGGCGAAGGTCGCTGCCCAGTGCGCCGGCGTGGTCCCGGCGGCGGGAACATGGGTGGCGGTGATCAGGGGGATGAACTCGACCTGGACGTCGGCGATGACCGTGTGCCCGGTGCAGGTGAAGGCAAAGCGGTCGGCGCCGCCGCCGACCGACACGTCGATCGTCAGCACGTCCAGCACCAGGTCTTGGATCGGCCGGGGAATGGCGTCGGAGGGAATGCCGAAGGCCCCGGCGAGGGTCACGATCAGGTCGCCGATCTTCAGGTTGGCGCCGGCGCCGTTCAACACCAGGGGACCGTCGCTGACATAGCTGCCGGAGAGCATGATCTGCCCCGGCGCCGCACCGTCGCCGATCAAGAAACGCGAAGTCAGCGCGCCCGAGCCGCTGTAGACCGTGTCGGCGTAATCCACTCCGATGTTGAACGAGAAATTATCCAGCGAGACACCGCCGATCAACTCGAACGGCTGGCTGATTCCGATCAGGAAATCAAAGCCGAGCTCGCTGACCATGAAGTTGAACGACAGTTGGGAAATGACGATGTTCGGGAAGCCCTTCGGCAACTTCACCTTGAAGAAGGAAAATACGTCATTTATTACCAGGTACGACCCGTCGGGCAGATAGGCGAACACGGCGTTGTCGGGATATTGCAGGCCGACGGTGATGTCGGTGGCGCCAATGGTCATCGTCGCGCTGACCTCTCCCTGATACCGGGCAGAGGCGGTGAAGGGGGCATAGGCGGAAAACCGGAAGGTCAGGTCGCCGACGATGAACGCCCCGTCGAAGAACTCCCACTGCTTGTCGTAGGACATGGCGATCCGCAACAGCTCGCAGGAACCGTTCAGACCGTCCAACGCCATTTGAAAGTCTTCGAACAGGAAATTGCCGTCGAACGAGCCGTCCGACGGCAGCAGGCTCAGGGGATCGCAATTGCCGAACAAGGCGGTGAGCGCGGCGGACGACAGGGCCTGCCGTCCCTCGGTGCTGACCAGGGTCCATTGGGTCTTCCGGGCCGACGGCACCGACAGGGCCATGGGGATCGCCAGGTTTTCGAATTGCAACGTGCAATCAAAGGTCAGGGCGATGGCCGTCATCCCGTCGATCGGGGCGAAGGTTCCGACCAGATCGCCGAAGCCGAACTTGAAATCCGGGATCAGCCACCAGATCACGGTTTCGGGCATCGCCACCGTCAGTGTCAGCAGCAGCATGCCGACGTCGGCATCTTCGCCGAAGACGAAGTCGAGGGTGCAGCCGGTGGCGTCCAGCAGGTCGGCGCCGCCCGTCAGCGCCGCCCCGGCCGCATCCACCCGGATCACCGTCACCGGCCGCGGATCGCTCCATGACAACAGCCCGAACAGGGTCTCGACCGAGGCGGACTCGAACATGGCGGGGCCAATCGAGACCGTTTGCTCCGGGCTGAGCGTCCGAAGCCAGGTCTCGACCTCGTCCAGGGTCGACATGGGACTGGTCATGGGCGGTGTCGACCTCAGGTAAGGGCGTGGCTGATCGGGTAGAACGCCGTGTTCTGATAGGCGTTGGGAAGCGGGGTCTGCGGTCCCATCCGGATGTTGCCCCGGACGACGGGCGGCGGCGGCGGGACCCGGATTTGCGTCCCTTCGGCCGTGCTCATGCCGTCGTTGCCGTTGTTGCCCCAGTGGGCGTTGTGATAGGCCTGGATCGCGTCCGGATTGGGAAAGTTGTAGGGGCGATTGCCGGTGGTGGCGCTGATGCCGCAGGAGTAGGCC